>Ga0068876_10000645_pt1 | contig 28331 bp, 22 predicted proteins | sample NOAtaG_6_FD_66442 | JGI IMG/M metagenome (GOLD analysis project Ga0068876, IMG submission 66442) | Freshwater lake microbial communities from Lake Erie, under a cyanobacterial bloom - NOAA_Erie_Diel5S_2200h metaG | ecosystem: Environmental > Aquatic > Freshwater > Lake | place: USA: Ohio, Lake...
GTTACGATAGTTACGATAGTTACGATAGTTACGATAGTTACGATAGTTACGATAGTTACGATAGTTACGATAGTTACGATAGTTACGATAGTTACGATAGTTACGATAGTTACGATAGTTTTTCTACTAAATTATCTAATATATTTTGAAATATAATCTTGATGTAATTTTCAAACTCGTCCTTATTTGGTATGCCGATATTTATTTTTATCTCGAAATCTAATTTTGTCTTGTCTTCTTCTACAGATGTGAGCTTGATACGTTCCTTGATATTAATAAGTTTCATGGATTTAATTAGACTTAAGTACGAACTTTTTAAATTAATAATATCATCCTTGCATTTTAATTCTTTATATTTATCTCCGTCATTTATTATTTTGTATTTCCTACGGATTCTAATGTAATTATCGTCTTCTATTGTATAATTTTTCAAATATTGGGGCAAATTATTAACATATATATATAACTGCGACATCTTCTTCCTTTTCCCATTTTTTATCTTCCATTTTGATGTTGTACATTCTATTATTTTATACATCTCGTCATTAATATTATCGAAATTGTCTTCTTTGTTATACATTAGCTCAAACACGTCCTCGAGATTTTTATTGATAATTATATTGGTCGAAAGTTCAATCATTTATATGTTATTTATATTTTTTATGTATATATCCTTTATATTATTATATTCTGTTTCTATAATCTTTTCATCATATAGCCATTTTTTAGATAGAATGTTATATTTATGATTTTCATTAAATAAAATGTATATGCATATATATATTACTATTACGATAATGATGCTATTTCTAAGGTTTTTAGTAGACATATATATAATCGAAAATAATATTATGCTTTGAAAAATAGAGTTGTTGATTAATTTCTGCTGCGCTGGAGTTAAATCTATTTTGAGATATCTCCCGCCTATTTGTACTACTATAAAGAGAATGATAGATAGCGGCTCGAGAGTTCCAAAAATACCTACTTGTTCCATAATTTAATTATATAATCTATTTTTTAATAAGACAATTATAAAAAATTAGAGGCATAAGATTTTTTACTATTTACATTGTTATATTTTTTTAGTTTATCTATTATGATATCATTGATATCTCTATACGAACTATATACAATTGAAGATACCGTAGATATCGTAGATATCGGGGATACCGACGCTGATGTCGATGCCGATGTCGATGCAGGCGTTGTCTTTTTTTCTACTGATTTTGTATCGCCATTTGAATATTTTTCTTCTTTCTCATCTGATAAAAATATCTTGCCTTCTGTAAAAATTATTATATCAAGGATTAATGCAATTATTGATAGAAGAAGTAATAATCCTATTGTAAAATCCCATTGTATAACATAAAAATTTACTATAATCAGTATAACAAATATCCATGGGTTATCTATAACCTCGAGAATATTATCTGGATATAATGCAGCCGGACGTAGTCCAAGTATTATCAAGTATGCTATTAAAAACCCTGTTATGATTCCTTTAAATATATTAATTATTAAATTATTATTCTCCTCGTCTATAATATCATATATTTTATCATTTTCCTTAACATCGATATTATATTCAGATTCTTTCATAATGCTTCTTTACAATTATATTATATAAATATTTTGTTTTTTCTTTCCTTTTTGTATAATAGAGAATATAAATATTAATTATTAAAAATGCAATATTCAACACTTCAAGAAGCATATAACATAGGTACTTTCAAACAACATTCTATAAAAAAGAGAAGCTGCGCTCCGCCCACAGAGCCTTTGCCTACATCTCTTAATAATCAGCATTTATATAGTATGGAGAACAGTTCTCTTTCTTCGAATAAGGAAAGTGTAGAGTATATGCAACAGAATGTACAAGTGTCTAAGAATAATATTAATAAGACCGATGGTATAACTAAGGGTAATAGTAGCTGTGCACCTCTTCAAGCTCCTATGTATACTATTCCAGTATCCGGAGATTGTAAAAAAGAAAGAGATGCTGTTATAAAAACATATACCGAGGAAAACTTTAAAAGCTGTAAAGATGAAAGTGTCTATGATAATTACGAAAATTCTGGTGGATTTGTAGCAAACAATGGAATTGATAATGTAAGACCTTTCTATGACGAAGATATGGAACAGTATTTTGATATCAATAATCTAAAAGATGAGGTAAATTATAAATCAAAAAGCGATATTAAGATAAATGATTATATGCCTAATCACAATAAATCGTCATATACCAACGACAATACAAATGATTATTCGAATAATAACAGCAATCCCAAAAAAGGCATTAATTTACTAAATAATAATGAGTACAATTTAAGCGAAGAAGAGAAATTGAAAGCACGCGAAGCTTTAGAATATTTAAAAAGTATAGAAAATAAAATTAATAATATCGATGAAGGAACTACTGCTATGTTAGATCCTGTTAAAAAACCTCAAGTAACGGGCCCTGGAGGATTTTCGACAGCTACGGCTACTACGTCTACGGATATGGCCTCTCAAAAAAAACAAGCTGAAAATGTTAAGACTGTCGAGGACGATAAATTAACAGAGATAATTAAGGAGAATAAAAAGACAGAAAGTATTTTAAATACATTAATTAATATTTTCATATTTGTTTTTATAGGCACTTTAATTATATTATTATGTGATTATATAGCAGAATTAGCTATACAAATCGGAAAAACAAAAACAGCTAATATATTAGATCCCTATATCAAGTATCATATGATGTATATGCAACATTTAGCAAATAACAATATCCCTATGATGCCACAGGGGATACCGCAAGGAATGCAAGGAATGCCGCAGATACCTATGATGTTTCCTAATCAAAATATGGGATATTCTATTGCAAAAGAATAATAATGTATATTATATTATATAAGATTTAATTATTAAATTTAAATATTAATAAATGCCTATAAATATATACGACCTTGTAAAATCGACACATATAATAGGAGAAGAAACTATAAAAAAAAATAACAAGGAAGATTCTATAGATAGTAGTAAGGAAGGAAATGGGTGGTGGAAAAAATCTCCCGACGGAAAAAAAAGGGTTATGCTTTGCGGGACCTATCCTATAGGAACGAGCAACGGATATTCTAAAGTAGTATATTACATATCTAAGTATTTAGGAATGTACGATGATATAGCTTTAACAATATATGGGTTTCAGAATGTTAATAATACAAATGATAAAGGGCTCCGCAATGATATACCGGCTTCTGTTAAATTACATGACGTATTAGCCGCAGAGAATCCTCGGAGAAATGGTTTTGGCGAATTAGAAATTGGTGATTTTATAAAAAGGAATCCGCAAGATGTTATTATTATTTTTAATGATAACATGATTACAACATCGCTTACCAGTGCTATAATAAAGGAGTGTGGGAGCGAGAAACACAACTTCAAACTCTATTCATATATGGATCAAGTATATCCTTATCAGAAGAAGAATTATATAGATCTATTAAATTCATATTTTGATGGTATAATAGCATTTACTCCATATTGGAGAGATATTGCTCGTAAACTTGGTATTAAAGAGAGTATTCCTATACATACATTCCCTCACGGATTTGATACTAATATGTATTATCCGATACCGAAAGATATTGCACGAACTTACTTTAAATATAATGTAAATGATTTTATAGTTCTAAATTTGAATAGAAATCAACCAAGAAAATGTTGGGATCACACAATAATAGCGTGGGTCGAATTTATAGAAATGCATTACAATGTGAACGTCCGAAATACTATAAAGAAAAATAAAGAAAATACCAGACCCGCTAAATTAATAATTGGGACTCAAATAGACGGCTATTGGAATTTATGGGATATAATAGAAAACGAGGTTAAATTCCGCAATATCCCTCTCGAATATGTTAAAGAGACTATTATAGAGGTTCCTATGCCACAGCAATTGTCTGATAAAGAGATTAATATATTATATAATTGCTGTGATGTAGGTTGTAATAATTGTAATGGCGGTGGGTATGAATTAACCGTTTTTGAATGCTTGGGTTTAGGTATTCCTCAGGTATCTTCTTATGTCGGAGGAATTCGCGAGTATTTAAATGAGACTAATTCAATTCCTATTAAATCTAGTATATATCAGTATTTGGATAATAAATCGAATGGTATCGGTGGTAAAGCCGAAATAACAGATCCTCACGACTTCGCATTAGCCTTTTGGAAGTATTTTAACAATCCACTGCTTGGTATTAAGCATGGGAAAAATGGTCGAGAAAATATTTTGAAAAATTATAGATGGGAAACTCTTGTTAAATATTTTCACTCTAACGTATTATCTAAAATATAAAAAAAATGATTGTTATTTATATATTAGTAAATAAATGGCTCTTTTTATTGATACGGAAACCAATGGATTGCCTGATATGACTAATATGAAATGGGGGTATTATCCCAACTATTGGGATATTGGTAAATACAATACTGCTCGAATAGTTCAAATATCTTATATTGTAACTGATTATAATTATAATAATCTATATTTAGAAGATTATGTGATAAAGCGTGAAGACTTCAATATTACTAATAGCGAATTCCACTCTATTACCGACGAGATTTCTGATAAAATTGGTACCGAATTTAATTATGCAATTGACGAATTTTACGAAAGTCTTAAAAAAGTCGAGTGTATTGTTGCACACAATATAGCCTTTGATATATCTGTGATTAAATCAGAGCTACATAGGAGAGGGCTGAAACATATTATTGAAGAAATTGATAAGAAAAAACTCCTATGTACAATGAAACATACTAAAAATATCATTAAAATTATCAATAAATTTGGAAAATATAAGTATCCGTCTATGAAAGAATTGTATAGATATTGTTTTGGAAAGGAAATTGAGAATGCACATAACTCTAAATATGATGTTATTAATTTGCATTCGGCTATCAAACATATGTACGATTATGGGTTTCTAAACTATGATTTGTAATTTGTAAGGAAGTCTTAATTATATATTCAATATTTTATTTTTTATTTTTTCATATAAGATTTATATACATTAAAATAATATATAACAAAATGAGCTTAGAACAAATCGCAGATAATTCAAGGACAGACAAGAATACTCTACATTCATATTTGCCGCTTTATGAAAAACTATTGAATAAAAAGAAGGATACTGCTACTAATGTATTGGAAGTAGGTATATGTCTTGGAGGGAGTATAAAAATGTGGCATGATTATTTTAAAAATGCTACTGTTTACGGATTAGATATTATGAGTATCGATGATGTTTATGGAGGTATTAAAAACAAGGAACGAATTACTTTGCATACATCATCTGACGCATATAATAAGCAATTTTTTGATGCTAATTTTTTAAGTAAAAACATAAAGTTTGATTTAGTTTTGGATGATGGTCCTCATACTTTGCAAAGCATGATACAATTTATTCAACTTTATTCTCAATTATTGGCCGATGACGGAATCCTAATAATCGAAGATGTCCAATCATGGGATTGGATAGATATTCTCAAGACTGTTGTACCCGAACACTTAAAGGGATTCATAAAAGTATATGACTTGAGACCTAATAAGGGCCGCTACGATGATATAGTTTTTTCTATAGATAAATTTAATATTGACCAATGAGATGAACGAGTGATGAGCATATAATTTATTTTTCTTTGAACTTTTAGAAATTTTTCAATTATACGCTCTGCTACTTGTTTTTATATTTTGAGAGATCCTCCATATCTCTATATATAGAGGTAGTCGTAGACGTCGTAGACGTTGTAGCCGTCGTAGTAGTATATAAAAGAATATATATATTAAATATAAATGGATATAATAGCTCAGAGGATTTTAGTTACTGGAGGTTGTGGATTTATAGGGTCGAATTTTATCAATTATATTAAATCACTAAACCCTGATATTTTTGTAGTTACTATTGATAAGTTAGATTACTGTTCTAATGCAAATGGCATAGAGTATGATAAAATAGTCATGGGGAATATAGGAGATTTTAAATTAGTAAGTTCAATATTGCGCGATTATAATATTGATACCGTTATTAACTTTGCAGCTCAAACGCATATAGATAATTCTTTTATAAATCCGTTGGAGTTTACTGAGGACAATATAGTAGGTAGTCATGTATTGATTGAAGCCGTCCGATTATATGGCAATATTAAAAAATTTATTCATATATCTACTGATGAGGTTTATGGAGATGTTTCAATAGATCATGCAGGTTGTACTGAAAATGATATTTTAAATCCCACAAACCCCTATTCAGCTTCAAAAGCCGGCACCGAGCATATAATGAAGTCTTATTGCTATTCCTATAAAATGCCTATAGTTATAGTTAGATGCAATAATGTTTATGGAAAACGCCAATATAAAGAGAAGCTAATACCACGCTTTATTAATCTACTTTTAAACAATAAGAAATGTACTATTCATGGCGATGGAGTAACAAGGAGAAATTTTATACATATTAATGATATCTGTAATGCTGTCGTTAAAGTTCTAATGAACGGAAAGATACATGAGGTCTATAATGTAGGATGTAAAAACGAGTATTCTGTAATGGATATTGCAAAGATTCTAATAAATAATTTAAAGCCAGATTCGGATATCAACGAATGGATCGAGTTTGTAGATGATAGAAATTATAATGATTTTAGATATTCTATAAATTCTTCTAAGTTACAAGAGATTGGCTGGGAAGAAGAGGTGAATTTTGATGATGGTATTAGAGAAACTATAGATCACTATAAAAAGTACTTTGAAAAACGAGTAGCATAGCGTATAATTGAAAAAATTTTAGAAATTTCAAAAAGTTTTTAAAAGTTCTAAGAAAAATTAATTATGTACTCAAAATATAAAGAAGAAGAATTTAGATAATTAGAAGTATAATTGAGTAATTATTATCAATATATTACTATACTTATAAATTACTATTGAATAAATGAGAATATGTACTTATAAAGTCTTCCCATTTATTTCTAATATTTTCTTCTTTCATAATATATTCTTGCTTACTATAGTTTTTCTTTTGAGTTGATATCCACTGCCCAATTTGTTTAATATCTTTATTTTTATCTTCTTTTGATGGTAATTTATTATTAGTTTCTATATACATTTTTACTTTTTCTAATGTATCATTCCACTTCTCATCATTAGACATAAATAAATAAGAATAAGTATTTACAAAGCCTTCCCATTTATTTCTAATATTTTCTTGTTTCATAATACATTCTTTCTTACTATAATTTTCCTTTTGATGCGATATCCATTTTCCAAGTTGTTTAATCTCTTTATTTTTATCTTTCGCTGAAGATAATTTATCATTAGTTTCAATATACATTCTTAATTTTTCTAATGTATCATTCCACATCTCATCCTTAGACATAAATAAATGAGAATATGTATTCATAAAGTCTTCCCATTTAATTCTAATGCTTTCTTCTTTCATAATATATTCTTTTTTATTATAGTTTTTCTTTTGAGTTGATATCCATTTTCCAAGTTGTTTAATATCTTTATTTTTATCTGTTGATGATGGTAATTTATCATTAGTTTCAATATACAATTTTACTTTTTCTAATGTATTATTCCACATCTCATCATTAGACATAAATAAATGAGAATCTGTATTCATAAAGTCTTCCCATTTAATTCTAATGCTTTCTTCTTTCATAATATATTCTTTTTTATTATAGTTTTTCTTTTGAGTTAATATCCAATTTCCAAGTTGTTTAATATCTTTATTTTTATCATATTGTGAAGGTAATTTATTATTAGTTTCTATATACATTTTTACTTTTTCTAATGTATCATTCCATATCTCATCATTAGACATAAATAAGCGAGAATATGTACTTTTAAAGTCTTCCCATTTAATTCTAATATTTTCTTCTTTCATAATATATTGGTGCTTACTATAAGTTGCCTTTTGGTTTGATATCCAACATCCAAGTTGCTTAATATCTTTATTTTTATCTTTTGCTGAAGGTAATTCATCATTAGTTTCAATATACGATTTTACTAATTTAAGTTTCTCTTCCCAGCTATATTGTTTGAATTCTTTAATACCAATAATATAATTACTTAATAATATCTTATCATTTTCAACTAACTTTATTATATTATCTTCTTTTATGTTATAGAAATCCACTGTATTTATTTTAATTTTACTATTAAACATAATATCATATTCCTTGATTGATGATAATGTTTCTAATATCTCTTCATAAGCTTCGCACCATATATATACATTAGCAATTTTATAAGGATTATTCTCATCTGTTCTTATTGCTCTGCTAATTCTTTGTATTGTTGTAATTTTATTTTTAGGAGCATAGCTGATATAAATACTATCACAAGCAGGAATATCAATACATTCATTTAATATTCTGATATTGAATAGCAGTTGTATTTTCTCATTATTATTAGTAAAGCTTTCTAATACATTTTTCCTCTCCTTCTCACTATTTTCGCAGCTAATACTATACATATCAATATCCATAATGTAAAAGTCATTTAATGTTTTCATACCTTCCATCATAGCTTTCATATCTGCGGTATCTTTACAATAGACTATACACTTTCTCGAACCATTATTTGCTATACAAGAATACAAGAACTTACATCTGTTTTTGATTTGATTATCAATATTATAAATAGTTAGTTCTTTATCAAGTTCTTCGTTATTCTCGTGTATGGATGGTAGCCATATTTTATAGTCAGTAATATACTTATTAGAAATAGCATCTGAAAATTTCATTTGATAAACGACTTTTCCTAATAAATATTCTGTATCTAACCATTCATTCTCGTCATATTCAATATCATAAATCCGCGGAGTAGCAGACATAAATAGTATTTTATGATATGAATTCAATAACTTAAATATATTATTTTCATCGTCAGATATATTAGCTTTTGATAGATTATGAAACTCATCTATAATAAACAAAGCATCCTTAAACAAATCTAAACATTCTGAAATCAAATCCATTGAAGTGTAAGTACAAGATATCATAAGATTATCATTATCTTTGATAAACTCCTTTATACTATCAATATCTCTAATACCGTCTGTATCAACCAATAATGTATTTTTCTTAGCATAACCATACTCGACAAATCTATTTAAGTTCTGGCTTGCGAACTCTCTTAATGGCGATAAGATAATGATATGTTTATAATCATTTGAAATCAAATAGCTTGTATATGTCTTTCCGCAGCCACAAGGAAGAGATAAAACACCTCTGTTATTAGTCACAAAATGTTCTTTAAACTTATTTGCAGCTTCCGTTTGATAAGAATAAGGAACTATTTCATACTTTGTATCTTCTTTAACAAGGTTACAATTGTAACAATTTACATAAGGTAACTTAACAAAATAAATCTTTTCTTCATATGTTTCAAATAATTTATGATCTATTCTATTAGAACAATCAATATGAACTACATAAGAGCTAATATTAGCTGTATTTCTAATACCCGATGATAAATAACTTGTATAATAAATGTATGTATTCAATCTTTCAAACGCACAGCGCATCATAATTCCAGATATATCATCTACACATAATCCGTTATTATATCCATTCTTACATTGAACTATTGAACATTTATCATTTTCAATTTGTACTATATCAATTCCTATATCTTTATGATTATGCAAATAACCTTCTTTAATATTTTTTCTTGATAATCTCAAATGTCTCATATGATTGTGAGATTGTATAAGTTTATAAGATATCAATATGTTTTCAGGACATTCGTTCCATAAATAAGCATTTATACCAAGCTCCTTTATAATAAAATTCCTAACATATTTTTCATATATTAGACCTTTGTCTTGATTATTCATAAATTATATATATATATATTATGGATTATTATAGTCAATTTTTTATATCATTCGAATCTGCTTGCTTTTCAAAATATTAAATAATTAACGTTGCAGCTTTTTCAATTTTGAAAAACGAGTACATAATTAATTTTTCTCTCAACTTTTAAAAACTTTTTGAAATTTCTAAAATTTTTTCAATTATGTACTCGTTTTTAATATATCAGTATATACTATATTCTTTTTCTCTTAATTATAAAAAAATGATAATGAATACGCTGTTGCATTTTATTAAACTATATAAGTTACCGAGAAAATGCAATACTCTTGTTACAAGTATATTTGTCTAAAGAAAATGGTTAATATAGTATTTGTAAAATGCTATAATATTATCAATATAACTATAAATTTTGGATTACTTAGTGAAAGAGTACTTACTCTTGTAATTACAGAAGATAAATTGAAAACAATACCGCCTCTTTGGTTATGTTATGTATCAAGTCTGTTTTTAACAGATGATACAAGCGATATGCATTTTAATGATACATATATAGATCGTGTTATTTACATAAAAAAAATATGCAAAAATACATATATCACTGAACACTATATTGCAGAAGTAATAGATATAGCAGATATCTCAGATATATTATCAACCGATACCTATATTGAAGAAAACCTACATTTGATTAAAGAAATTACATTGATTTCACCTAATCTATTTTATGAATTGATAGAAGATAAATTTAGCAATATAGAAAGATTACTAATGCGTTGTGAAATGACTGTTGAAAAAATAAGAGCTCTTAATAAGATTATACCGGAAGACTTTCCAAGAGACTTATATAATATAATATATATGCAGATTGTATAAATTCAAAAACGAGTACATAATTTATTTTTCTCTCAACTTTTAAAAACTTTTTGAAATTTCTAAAATTTTTTCAATTATGTACTCGTTTTTAAGGCTACCCATAATTTGTTCTATTTTTCTATAGTTATAAAAAAAATTGACCTAAGTGCTCTTAATAATTATCGTACGCAAAACCAACGCTTACCATGCAAGATATGCAATGCTCACGCTCGCTCTCGAAATCGCTCTCAAACTCGTGTTCTTACTCGTGCTACCACTTCCACAGCAACAGGATTGTATCTATAGTTACCTTTATTAAAAAGAACGATCTAATTACTATTACAATAGATGATGATGATATGGGAATCGAATACGCCTTAGTTATTACTATTACAGAAGATAAACTTAAAACCATTCCTGTATTATGGTTCTGTTATATTACCAGCCTTATTTTAACACAGGATACAAGTAAATTATATGAAGAAGATGGTAATCATGTAATTTATAAAAAGCAAGTTTGGAAAAATAAGTATATTACAACATTCTACAGTCCAGAGTATGTAGACATCTCAGTAGTCTCTCTCGTGCCGTCGACCGACAATTATATCGAGGAAAATATGGATCTCATAAATAACATTGTTCTAATAAGAAACGATCTTTTCGAAGATTTGATTGAAGAGAAATTGCAAAATGCCGAAGAGGCGCTCTTTAAGTGTGAAATGACTGTCGATAGATTTAGAGCTCTTAATAAGATTATTCCTGAAAATTTCCCAAAAGATCTATACAACATCCTCCATACGCAATTAGTCTAAAGTCTTCGACTAAAAATCAAATAATATATTATATAAATTTTTTACCATGATAGAATATCTGTGGTATTCTACCGTCATTTTCATTTATTATGAATAATACCAGATCTTTGTATATGCAAAATATATCATCGCCTCTTATTTCTATGTATATTATGTAAAATATTACTATATAGATGGTGAATAGGATATCATAATCTGTTATTTTTTTATTTTGGAGATATACCATAGCAAACAGCTGTATCTTAAAGATAGAATTGATAATGAAAAAATACAAAAGATTGCTATTTTTATTATGATAGTATATAATTATAATCGATGCAATTATAAAGAAGGCTATAGCCATGGCTAATAATATCAATGGGTTGTATGGGAATATTTTTAGAAGATATCCTATGGAATAGAAAACTATCCATACAGACAAGAATTAGTCTATAGTTATAATATCTCGCATTTAATATATATAAATATATATTACTATAATATTATAATAAAATGGTCTCGAAAATCTTTTTATTTATTGCTATAGCCAATATTCTCTTTCTGAATGAGTTTGCTAACTCCTTTGTTTATTATAATTCTCTGAATACACTGAATAACCTTAATATGAGATTTATAGGTGATATTAGCAGAAGAAACTTGTTAGAATTAATTCCGAGCAGTGTAGTACCTGCTATTGTTCATCCAAAATATGTCTTCGCATATAAAGGAGAACCGCAAAATACTAATTTGCTCAATAAAATTAATAAAGTAGCCGTATTTGGAGCATCAGGATATACTGGGGGAGACACTGTTAGGACTTTAATAAATAAAAATATAAACGTCTTAGCTATTACGAGGAGAAATGTAGAGATTGTTGATAGAGAAAATGCTAAAATAAACACTTTGGTAATTGACGATATCAAGGATAAAGATAAAATTAAAAAAATTACTGGCGTTGATGTCCTGAAACCAAGTACCTTATCTGGTATTCTGTATGGATGTGATGCTGTTATTTTTTGCGCAGCATCAAGGTCCAGTGTTAAAATTACAGGTACACCGGGAACAGATGCATACGATAAAATGATAAATGAAAATATTACAAAAAATGAAATAGCAGAACCGAGCAGTGACGTAGAAGACATTGGGCTTGTTAATGTTGCCAAGGAAGCGATTAAATCAAATGTTAAAAAACTCATCATAGTATCATCTATTTGTGCGAAGTGCCAGCTTGGAAAGGAAAATTATGGCGAAACAATAGACCGTGGTTTTGCGAGTTGTGACGCATGCTATAAAAAGCAAACTGGCGAAGAAAGAATCCGTATTTTATATAAAAACAATCCTAAAAATCTAAGTTATACTATTGTGAGACCCGGTATGTTGTCTCCTGGCGAAAAACGAGGTTATAAAGAGGTCGAATTTAATCAAGGTATTTCTAAAAGCGGTATCATATCACGAATTGATCTCGCAGATGTCTTAGTATCTGCTGTAGAATCTGATAACAGCGCGAGAAAAACATTTGAAGTATATTATAAAGATACCGCACAGCCAATAGATATGTTCAAGTCACTAAAAACCTGTAAAGAGATGGGAAAAAGTGTTAAAGAGTGCTTTTTTGGCGAGGGCTATAATGATACTTCACCGCTATCTATTGATAAAATGCTTAATACAAGCATAAAAGGAACTATATTTCCATCAGGCCAAGAAGTATCAGGAGAAGTTTATCCAAAAATGTTCAAATACCTAAAAGAAGATATTTACGAAAACTATGATATTAGTGTTCTAATGTCTAAAGATATTATATAAAAATTACAGCATATAATATATAAAATGTATAAATCTATTTTTCTAATCCTTTTACTAATCAATGAATATGAATCATTCTCTATAATTGGTAAAACGAACTTTTTACAATTGCGAAATCCTACTTCGAATCTTAATATGGAAAGAAGAGATGTTTTGAAGATTGCTCGATTTATAACCTTGCCTCTGGTATTCAATAAATATTCTAATCCATCTATCGTATATGCAGAGGACAAATCAAAATCATTGGAGGATTTGCGGGACGAAGCCTATAGAATTATTGAAATTATTGATGCACAGAAAGATTCCTTGAATCTCCCAGTATTGGGTGCAGATTCTATTGCTGCAAAACAACAGAATAATGAAAATAATTATGTTACAAAAAAAGAGGCAAAAAATATTAGCGAAAAAGAAGATATCAAGAATACTCTCGATATTATTCTTACTGACTTTAAAAATAATGGTAAGGATAAACCTGAAACTGCACTTAAAACTCTTCAGTCTTATTGTTCCGATTCTAATGTTATTAAGAATAAGGATGCCTCTAAATTAAAAGAACTATTTGCCGATGGAAAATACGGTATTCTTCTCGGTAAGTTTGATAACTACTATATCACAAGCTATAACAAGATGTATGATACCGATGTTAACGAAACCTATTATGAAGTAGATGTTAAAATCGAAGCTCCCTATAATACAATGATTCGCAATAGCATTCAATTTGACGAAATGTATTATCCAGAAATCTCTGGAGACCCTTGTTATATCTTTTATAGATGGATATTTGCAAAAAGAAATGATAAATATATGCTCGATGGATGCTATATTCTTCATAAAAATGTCGAATGAGCTCTTTACAATTTACAATCTCGGCTGTATAGTAGGCTCTATATCTTTCAACGGTATATTAACATTGTTTGCATTCTCGGAAAAATCCTTTCCTCTTTCGTTTTCCAATTGTGTAAATGTGGTACCTTTGTAACTACCCAATACTAATTCTGTTTTTTTATTGATATTATCTCTAATATATTCAATACTTACTTTATCATTCGGTTTATATTTCTTCAAAATAATATTTAGATCATTTGGGCTATTTATTTCATCATTATTTATTGATATTATAATATCTCCGATGCTCTCTATTTTTTGTGTCTTGCTGTTCCTTGTAACTCCTCGTAGACCAGCATCATATGCTGGTGATTTTATAGGAACTTCAAGAACCAATAACCCTTTTGAAATTATAGGGATTCCGCTTTTTTCCGATTCTAATACAGAGGGATTTCTTTCCATATATGAGATACCTAAAATAGCTTTTTTAACATATCCCGTATCTATTATATCCGTTATAGATTTTACAGCATTTGTAATAGGTATAGTAAATCCAATTCCAGAAGATACACCATTACCGAGAGAAGCCGTGTTGATACCAATCAATTCTCCTTTGCTATTCAATAGAGGTCCGCCGCTATTTCCTGGGTTTATTGCTGCGTCCGTTTGAATAACGTTGTATATCTTGCGTCCCGTAGGAGCTGTTATTTCGCGATTATTAGCCGAAATTATACCGGACGTAAAAGAATGATCCTGACCAAATGGATTTCCTATCGCATATGCATATTCGCCAATAATAGGTTTGATATCCTTATTATAAGTAATAACATGAAGATCATCTGATTTATCTATATCTATTTTTAGAACAGCAATGTCTAAATCAGGGTCGATTCCAGTCAATTTAGCTTTATAATTTTTCTTAACATTATTTTTATCAGTAATGGTAATTATAGCATTATCGACCTTGTTTATAACATGAAAATTTGTTACAATATGCCCTTTTTTATCCCATACAAATCCTGTACCAACGCCTTTGGGCAAATCCTCCTTATTTAGATTGTATTTATCAGCCATTCCAGTATATTCTGTGCTAATATAGCATACAGAAGGAATAGCCTTTTGAAAGATATTCGATTGCTTCTTCTCAATATTAGGTATTATATTCTCGCATAAAAATATATAATTTATTCCCAAATAAGCAAACATTATATTTCTCCTATCAAGCAATTCTTTTGCTGGCCCAGTAGGACCAGTAGGTCCAAAAGGTCTATTATTTTCTATGGAATCAGAATCTTCTTTCATTTTTAAGGATAAACTACGCGAACTACGTGAGCTATGCGAACAAGGTAATCTGCAATGTAAATAAGATTTGGCAAATAGGATATGTGATGATAAAAGCATAAATAAGAGTTTTTTTACAAACATAATTCTTGTAATTATTATGTTGCTTAATATTTATATACTTATTTTTCCAAAAATTGATATTATCATTTACATGATGAAAAATATGGATTTGAATATCAAAGTTGCGTTCAATAAAAATTACATAAAAAAAATATTCAATCTTTAGACATAATGGTATTATTTTTGGTGGATATGTTTGCAGTTATATAATTGCAAAACAATAGTGAACTTAATATCGATATATGGGATAGCAATAACACTTGTACCCAATGATATAGATGTGTATCTTAAAGATAATAAAAATTTCGAGAAAATAATGAGAGAAATAACTTTGGAATTAATTAAAGTATTGGAGGAAAAAATGTAAACATTACAAATATAATATCATATATCAATAATCCTATAAGTAGCATATACAGATATAATTATGATATCACTATCGGAAAAATACCTTATATTACCTTGGGGATTACTATAAATATCAATATTGATATAATAATATCAGATACTATTGTGCTTTTTGGGAAGACTTGAATTCTTATGCAATGGATTTATTATGACTGATCATACAATTTGTTTATCTAATAATACAGGTACAGCAATTGATAAATTAGAAATTTTAGAGAAAAAAATCTCGAGAGCAAAATAATTAAACAATTGATAAATTTCACAACAGATTATTGTATGAAAATTCCAGCAAGCAAAACCGATAATAAGTATGCTATATTTAGATATAACAAACAAGCCTGTAAAAGAATTCAAAAATTATTTAATCATAGATTTACGTGGGAAATAAGGAATTTACCAATAATGAAAGTTATCCCCGCAATATCTCAAAAAATAAAAAAAATGCTGTATCTGCTTCAATACAATTAAGAAAAAAAGCTAATATTGCTATTAAATACGAGAATAAAATATAATAAGGTTTTCGTATGCATAGCGACTGTTTCTTTACACATATGTATAAACAAATCGAAGAAAAAAAAATTAGAATACTTATATAACGACTTGAAAATAAATAAAGATGTAGAAACATTGAAATGTCTGTGTGCAAAATATAATAAATTTCAATTGTAATAACATAGAAAATATTATAGGAGATTATCTAATTGCCATATAACATCTATTAGAAATCACGATATCTGTTTCCACGTTTCGCCACAGTGTTCGCATACATATAAATATTTCATATTTTTGCTATCATATTTAATATAAATTACCTGTTGCTTATCTTCTGGAGCATCACACTTATCATTAGGGCAATTGATCTTAGGATCTTTAATTCTTCTAAGTGTAGGATCATACCGCAAATACTTGTTAACATGTTGATTATAAAGAAGATCATCTTCGCTGTAAATAGTCTTCGATATCTTAATAGCACTATTAACAGTTTCTACTTTTTCAAACTCGCAATGTTTGCAATATTTGACAAGTTTTTTTTCTTCATTCGATTTCACATATAACATATTATCGCATAACTCACAGAACTCCATTTTATAATAGTAATAAGAAAATTATAAATCTTATATAATCAATTTTTAATTATCATCCTCATTTTCTTCATTGTCTTCCAATTTGTATGCAATACCGCACCAACCTTTATTATCATAAGGCACAGCAAGCAGTTTCTCAAAATATGCCTTCAATTGATTTCTATCAGGACACTTTTTGCTCTTAATAACATTCGATGCACACCATATACGAAAATCATTATACAGTTTTGTAATAGTTAATCGCGGCTCTTTAATATCAGGATCAATAATAATCTTTTCACTAATAAATTGTCCAATAATATCATTGTTCTGTTTATAACTCTCTGTTGCAATTCTTACTTCAGAAGGTTCGTGTATTGAAGATGCATTAATATGTTTATGTCTCTCAATCATCATGCTCATGAAAATCTCCTTCCATTTTTCAAATTTATCGGTTAATTCAAAATCCATATGAAATTCATTTTTACACGCATCTGGATTTTCGCAGAATCTGCTTGAGAAGTTACATACTTTAATACGCCTCCATGTACCACCATCGTCACTTGGAACTTCGGGGAGTTCATTGCAAGTTAAAATCATCTTAAATTGCGGCTTAAATTCGTAAGGTTCCTTGAATAATGTTCTAACCAAAATTCTATCCTGACCCGAAAGCTCCTTCATAAGACCAATGTTCAATCTTTCATTCTCGCTGGGTTCTTGCATAACTGCGAATCGTCGACCCTTGGTTCTTTCCAATTCGCTTTGCGCAGCATTACTCGCAGCTCTCTTCTGAGTCAAAAGAGCGATTGGTAAAATACAGTAATAATCCCCAATTGCTTTTTGAATTAAATCGAGCAATTTAGATTTACCATTACTTCCTTGACCTGTGAATATATAAAATCTCTCCTGAGAAATACTACCATCCAAAATACACGACAAAGTATCCAATACATAATTTCGAAGATTCTTATTTGTAAAAATTTTTCCGAAGAACTCATTAATATCCGCTATTTCCGGTATCTCGCTATTGTATTTGATATAGTTATTTTTAGTAGAAAGCAATATATAATCATCGGGCATCCCATCACGGAATATATGAAGTTTTAAATCATATACACCATTCTCAAATCCAATCAAGTGCGATCTACTATCAAGTAGCTCTTCGAATTTATCGTCAATAAATAAAGTCCTACACTCTTTCATAATAGAATCTTTAAAACTCGCGTTTTTCAATTGCTTAGATATATTGATACATTTCTTACTTTTTTCCTCATTTATAGTTTTCATTATAGGATCTTCACAATGTTCAGCATAATAATGGCTTCTTTCCATAAATTTCCTACAAATATCTACACTTAAAATCTTACGCAATTCTAAGCCTTCTCTAGCTCTTATCCACTTGTGTTTTTCTCTATCATATTTATACCAGATATCTTTTGAAATTGCCTTAAATTCATCTTTAAATATAGCATAAACTACGCATGCAATATCAAAGTGTGAACCATCACTACCCAACGCATTATCGATAAGTTTTATAATTGACTTATTTACGACATCATTATACTTGGTTAAATTATCTTGTTTAGCCCACCACCGCAATGTTCCTATCCCCATATTATCTTTCCTCATTTTGTCCCATAAATGCTGGCATTCTCCTTCAATATATACGCTACTTATTTTAGAAAATTCAATCCATGTTTCGAGAAGCCTATAATCTATATTTCTCAATACCCATCCCATATTAATCCAATCCGTATAATTATCAGCACGGCTTGGAGATAAACACTCATTTACTAACTTTTTAATAAAGATTAGTTCATCTTCTGATACATACCTTTTGTCGTTGTTCAATGCTTTACCGAGGATATTATTTTGAACTTTAGATTTCAGTTTAGTATCCAACGCAGGAAGGATATGTTTGCTATATTGATTAATCTCAGTTATAAACTCTTCCTTGATAATGTTGTTATCTGCACTATGTTTACTTCTCATTGAGAACAACTTTATAAAATTAAGTTCATCAGAAGCGTTTAGTGTATAATTCGTTTTGATAGTTTCATTGTTTTTAAATTTATAAATAGAAGAAACGCGATAGGTTTCGCAATCAGGCTTCTTGCTACCATACATTTGCCAACAATTAGAATCGATAATAGCCTTATCTATGATAGATTCAAAGTCATTACATATAGGTAAATCTTTGAATATAGTATCCCCAATATCAATAATCTTCCTTCTGATAAAATGCTGTACATTATTAGAAATTATTATATGCGGAAATATAATATGAATCCCGTCCTTTAATTTATTACGGAATTCAATAGGATTAGGTTTTTCCATAACATATGCTATATTGTTATCATTAGTTATATTAAGATATTTAGATATAATATTGTAATATGCATCAATAATTTTAAATATATTATAGTCACTATATAATCGTTCGTACCTTTTATTATTATTTAATGAAGAATTTGAAGTTTGAGAACTGTAGATTCCTGATTTATCATCTGGAATAGTAAAACGAAAGTCTATATCTACACGCAGAGGACTTGGGTCTAATGGTTTTTCTGTAAAATATAATTGCACCCCATTTGTAAGAGCAAGACTATATAAATTGATAAATTCATCATAATTTTCATCAGATATATTAAGACTCACCTTCGGAGAACCAATACTTGTATTCGTATATGGTTTTCCCTTCTCAACGCGATATTTATTTATAAAAGAGCGCAAATCTTCATTTATACCCATTATTATAAATTATAATACTTTTATATATATCAATTTTTATTTTTATACATATTTTACATCCGATGCTTATGGCAAATAATGTATTACATTTGCTATAATAATATTTTTATTATTATAATATAGACGATATGCGTATAAAATATTCGAGTCCGACAAATATTAAAAATCCCAATTTATTCAGCAAACAATCTCTTATAACATTAATAAATGCGTGGAATGATAACAAAGCAGATAAGATAGTATATAGAAACACCTATAGCATATCTAAATTATCTGAGCTTTTAAATGAAAAAATCAAACCTATTTGTAACGATAAAGAATATTGGTGTTGGACAGGTGCAATAAAAGAATTAACGAATAATAAGAGAACGAAAGAGATCATTAGTAATATAGAGAAGGCCGAATTGAGACCAGAGATGCCAGAAGAATGGTACACAAATCCTGTAGAATGGTTGTCGAATTATGATATAGAGGATGTAATGATACAATATAATAACGAAGAAAAATATAAATTCTGTTTTTTAGGCGTATTTCCCATTGATTTTTCGGAAGAAGATAAATTCGGAAGATGTTTGTATAGCCAAATATGTTCTATAGATATTAATAAATATATAAATAAAAAAATTAAATACATAGGCCTAATAACAAATTTAGATAAACATAATCAACCGGGCTCACATTGGACGTCGACATTTATTATAATAGACCCCGATATTAAATGTTATGGCGCATATTACTATGATAGCAATGCATCCCCTATTCCTAAGTATATTCTTAAATTTTTAAAAAGTATTAAAATGCAATTGAAAAAGAAATATCCTGATAAAGTATTTAATATTCATAATAACAATATCAGACATCAAAAGAAAAATACAGAATGCGGTATGTTTTCTATGGCTTTTCAAATAAGATGGCTAAATGCCTTATTAAACTATAAAAAGCTTAAATTTAAATCTCCTTACGAATGCCCTGATTTTGTGAAGTATATAATAAACGCCAAAAATATCAAAGATAGTACAATGGAAGAGAGCAGAACATATCTTTATAGACCTAACTTTAAAAAACATATAGCAAAATTACATAAAAAATTATGATGTGTATAGATATATAGGACTATTTTCTATATTACTATTAAGTCGCGTAAGTTGTCTTGAGATGGGTGTAATTGATGATTTTAAACAAGAGAAAAATAAAAAATCCATTATTATTGCTTCAGAGAAAATGATAAAAGACAAGTATAATATAACTATCGATAATGGCGAATTAATAAATATTATTAACGGAATTGTAGTATCAATATGCAATGATGTGATATTAATTAAAAACATCGTTAAATTAATAGAACTCAATACTATAGCATTAACAAAAATCAGAGATTATGTAGAAATAAATATAGTAAGGAAAACCGAAGAAGTATTATATCATCAAGAAATACCTATAGAAAAAGAACTTATAAATAATAAATATGAAACTGAGGAATTATTATCTAAAGTATTGGAATTAGAAGAAAAAAGAAGAACCATCAATTCATTAGTTAACTTAGAACAAATAAAAGAATCTGAAATTCCTATAATTTCAAACAACAGTATGGAACCAAATATTGCGGATACTATTTTTTCTCCATATACTGTTATAAATACTACTCCTAATTCTACAAATGATAATATTGAATTGGTAGCATATATTATTGAGAAAATGGAAAGTATAATTAATAGTAAAAAAAATATAGGTTACAAAAATCTAATTATAAACAGTTATAATCGCGATTGGACAATTTATAATAATAGAAATAATTTATCTTTATCAGTTAATATAGATTTAAACAAGAACGTTATTGAGCCTAAAAAAATATTAATGCCTAAATATATTAAAAATACAACTCCTTATATTACTATGACTATAAATGATGGAAAAAAATATCAGAAATTTCAATTTATAATAGGAGATTCTTCGGGCGGGCATTGGGACACGTGGGTTATAATTAACAACGATCGCGATAATTTGAATAATATTATAAGTTTAAATAATAAAGATTGGGTAATTACATTCACTAATTTTTTGAATACCGAATTAAAATTAGGAAGCGATAATATAAATATTAGCGGAATATCAAGAACTTTTGAAGACAATGAATATATTATAACAATAGATAAAAGAGATTTAATTTTATATAACGAATATTACTTAGATTATCTTAATAAATATGATAATATTTTATTAAAAACAAGCGACGATGAAGATGTGTGTTTAAAAATTATAGAAATTGCAGACAATGCAATCACCGTATTAAGCGATAGAAATATCCTCGATTATACCGACGGTACTCTATTAAATTATAAGGCCCAGTATACTATAGCACTAACTTACAACTCTAAAATAGCTAAGTGAGAATTCTATAATATTATATTATTATTACGAGAGCTCCTGTGAATATAAATATTATCATAGTTACTATATCCAATCTATATAATAGTTTTGTTTTTTCATTAGGACTTAAGTTATTTTCAAATTCTGTATCTAATATCTTGTCTACTCTTAAATTAAACAAATATTTGTAAATATAAGTATAATCGAGAAAATCACCTATATTTTTAATAAAATCTTCGGTTTGTATTATTATAACTACTAAAAAGGCGAAAATAACAAATAATACCAAATGAATAACAAGATTAGATGTATTAATATGCATATTTAAGTAATTAAATATGATCCTAAGTTTATAAGAATCTAAATTAATAAATATAACAAATATAGCTAATATAAATAAATATAGCAAAACATATGCTATTATAGACGTGCGTAAAGTCTTAACTATATTATATTCTATGAATAGTTCAATTATAACTACTGATATTGTTCTTATTATAAAAATTAACATTAGAAATACCGCCTTGTCTTGTAGATTAATTTTGAGAACTAATTCAGGATCTAAGTCATTCAATATTATTTTATTTTTTAACTTTTCTCCTTCATCTATATAGATAAAATAACTCGAGTCGTCATTCGAATTTAATTTAGCTTTAATGCCATTATTGTAATCATCCCATAATTCTTGGTATATTAATTTCTCATCTTCATCATTTCCGTCTCTATCTTTGTTACCATCTTTAGCGTCGTTATTTGCATTTTTATTAGATATATCATCGCTTATATAATTATTATATAGAGTATCTTCCAACATCCTGATAATCTCGACAAATTCACTTTCTGGACTTTGTTCTATTAATTTTTCTAATTTTTGAAGCTTTAATTTTTCCTTAAAAATTTTTTTAATTTCATTTATTTTTTCAGTAATTTTTTCTGTTTCTTTCGTTAATAATTGATTATCTTCTCTTCGTTTATCATGATTATCTCTCAGACCCCCCACTCCTCCTGTTACTCCAGATACTCCCGTTGCTTTTCCTCCTCTGGGTCGATAATATTGATCATAATATGATGATGAGTAATAATCTTTTCTATTTAATTCAGAATATTTTTTATTTGTTAGATGTCTAAAGTTAGTTAATTCTTCTATTTTTTTTTTCAAAAAACTTCTCTTTTCTTTTAATTCTAATATTATATCTGATTTCTCTACCGTTTTGAGTTTATATATTAGTATAATTGTATTAATAATAGAAGCATACTCTACTATAGAATAAACAGTTTCTTTTAAATTTATTAGTTCCTTATATAAATCTGTTAACAATGCAGTAATATTTTTTTCTATAGTATCAATTGAATTATAAAAGACAGTTAATTTATCAAGTTCACTTTCAAAATCCAGTCTTTCTACCGATAATTTTTTTATAGGGTCGTTATTGTAGTCATTATCACTATTATTACTATACGCTGGAGTCTTGATATCATCATTCATAGGGTCTTCTTTAATGTTTGGGTTTTTATACTCGATATTTTTTGTTAACATTTTACCAGATTTTTCATAAGAATTGTTAAATTTTACATATTCATCAATTATATTAGTATAAATATCTTTTAAATTATTATAGATAATTGTTAAATCGTTTAATAATCTCTTAGTATTATTAGTTTCCGGACCACCGCCGGAAGATTTATATTTTAAATTTGAAAAATACTTTATTAATTTTAGATATTTAATATTATTTTTAATACTATTATCTCCTACGAACTCTTTATCATTATTTTCGTTAACGAAGTAATTATAATTATCAATTTTATTTTCATTTTTCGAACTCTTTTTATAGACAGAATTAGATGATTTATTATCTTCTATAGCAGCAGCCGCAGCCGAAACAGATACATTAATAGGATTATTTTGTTTAGTTAGAATAGTTTCAAAAGTCTGATTAATAGTGTTTAATATATCAATATCTATATTGTCTAATTTGGTAGTCTTCTCTTTAATCTTATTTATAGCATTGGTAATATTAAGAGAACCTATTTGTATTTTACCGCCACCCTTTAATCCGTCATTACCTATAAAATTTAAATACTCTTTACTTTTAGCTCTTTTTCTGATATTTTCTCCTATTTTATTTGATACTTTAATATCCTTGGGTTTTATTTTATAAAGTGTTTTTAATTTTTCAATTAACTCTTCCTCGATAGCTTTCTTAATATCTTCGTCATTCTCTATAATTTTATTTTTTAAATTTTCGATTTTATACTTGAATGCTTTATAAAAATCTAAAAGAACTAAATCATCGATGCTGCCATAATTTGAAGTTTTAAATAATATATCTAATTTCTCTAAATCACTTCTAACAATAGCTTGTTCTTTATAATTTTCATTAGGTACTATCTTTGGTACATAATAATAACTTTCCCCGTCGTCCATTATTTTTAAGTAAGGCACTTTTCCTAATTTATATGAATCATCTCTTAAGGAATTTAAATCAGTCTTCAACTCCAAAATAGTCGAAGGGATTTCTATATTATTTGAGCCAGCATTTTCTTTAATATAATTTATTATTTCATCAGGAATATCTACAAAATAGTCAGATTTTATATCTATAAAATCGGAATTCGAATTTTCTATTTTATGTGACGATATATTTAATTTAACCCAATTATAATAATCATATCTATAATCAAAAAGGAATAATAATGTAAAATATTGCCGCAAGTCATCTTTTAAGTTTATACCAATAGTCGAACCGTTATGTAATTTAATATAATTGCCAGAATTATTTGTTAATATATGTAATGCGTTTGCTCTTTCAGCCATATAATTATTAATAAACTCTATTATAATTAATAGATATAACTTTTTTACTAAAATTTTGTTGCTATGATACTTGTTAGTATCCATAAATATATTGTAAATAATGATAGAGATTTAGTTAATTTTTTTCTGTCTTCGTATGATATAATATTCTCGAACTTTTCTTCTTCGTCTTCTTCTGAATAGTTATTCTTTTTCTTAATATTGAGTATTACTGGTACAATTATTAATATGAATATTATACACGAATGTACTATTAATCTTGTTATTCCGTTTGTGCCCATATAGAAATAGTAAAATAACGAGCGAATACTGTTCATCGTATTGCTTAAATTCATATAATCTACTTTAAAACCATTATCGATATTTATGAATAAAATGATAAACCAAAATATTGCAACGTATACAACGGCGTAATATATGAAGCCTTCCTCGAAACTCTTTATTATATTGATATCAACACACCATTGCACAAGTATTAAAGAGATATATCTTATAAAAAATGTAACTATTATAAATACAAATCTGTCCTCAAAGGTTAATTCAGTATTCTTATAATAATTATTGGGATTGTTTTCAAACGAAAGCAACTTGTTTTTTATATTTTTTAATTCGTTTTTTTTTCTCTTTTCATCCATATTATCATCTAATTCATTGTAATCGTCGATTGCTTTATTGAAATTTAATATTGAGTTATTGTAATCTTTATTATTACCATCTATGCTATATTTATTATTAATATTGGTTAAATTTTTAAACTCATAATTTTTTTGAATTGCTTTTAAAATACCCATATATTTTTCTCTATCAGAAGAATTATGATTCCCAGCTTGATTTTCACGACTTTCTTCGGCCGATGAATTATCAATTTGATGTTTGCTAGCATATTGTGCTCTTGTTTTTACAGAATTTATTAATTCATCATACGGATTATCGTAGGTTAATTTTGGATCTAACCTTGCAGATAATCTCTGTGGCTGCGATTGACGCAATATAGATGTTATTTCCTGTATATCAGACTGTCCTGACTGTCCTGACTGTCCTGACTGTCCTGATTGTCCTGACTGTCCTGATTGTCCTGACTGTTTGAAAGGATCTGAAGGCTCACGAGAAGGACGTGAAGACTGGCGAGAAGTATAAGGATCTGTATTCGTTTGTATATTTGATAAAATAGCTTCTGTTGTTTGTGTTTCCGAGTTTTTTAAACCTTCTCTTGGTTTTATAATTTTTTCTTCAACTAAAGACCGTAATAATGAATCTATATTTTCCTTTAGAGATTTTTTTATTTCAATTTCGCTATTATCTTTTTGTTTTAATTTTTCTACAATATTTGTAACGAGCTTTTTAATTTTATCAGTATCGGTAACAGTACCACTTGGAGTATTATTATCAACGATTTTTTCAACTTCGTCAGGATCTGCTCCATCTGCTCCTTTACTTTCACCTTCTCCTCCTCCGCCCCGCATAAGTTTTCTCACGATTTTACTTACATTATCTTTGGTAATATTGTTTCCATAAGTATCGATAATTAATTTTTCTAATTTTTTATATAATATTTTATTATTCCTAACATTTTTAAATTCAGCAATTTTAATTTCGTTTATTATTTTAATAATCCTTTCATTTAATATATCATCCGACGATCTTAGTTTTCCGCCGCCGTTACTGTCGTTGCCTCCTCCTTTAATTACAGGTGTTGTTGAAGTACCAGATATAGACATTGCATACTTTAGTTTATCATATAATACCCTCTCTTTTTCATTAATTTCCTTAACTTCATTAAATTTTTTATAGATAAGTTTAATAATTTTAGAATTCTTTTTGTACATTTTGATAAAATTATTATAAAAGTTATATCGTAAATTATAATTTTTTTTTAAATCAATATCTTTAATCAAAGTATCTATCATATCTTTTTTACTTTCTTCCTCATTATCTTCTTCTTCTTCTTCATTAATATTTAATATATTAGCATAGTCTAATTTTTTATCCATTATACTAAAAAAATAATACTTCCTTATAGGTATTATAGATAAAAATATCAATTTTGAACTGTATATATCATTTTCCATATTATTGAAAATAATAATAATATTAATAGAATTCCGGCCAATATATTATTAAATGAACTTCTAAAATAGTATAACATGAGGTAATTTAGAAATAATAATACAAGTGACCAATAAAGTATCAATATAATACCAAATACTGATAAATTCAAATTATTATATATGGTATTTTTATTCATGAACTGTTTAATTTTATTCTGAAAATGCTTATTAAATTGTACTTCGTCCCGAAATATATTCTTTATAATATCTGATTTATTTTCTTCTAATCTCTTGGTATTTTCTAATAATTTTTTGCGATTTAAAGGAATATATGCAGATGGAATATATTTGCATGGAAATAAACCAAAAATATATAAATATCTCTTATTATCTTTATTGAGATTATCATTGTTTAAAAATACATTACATATCAATCTATAATTATACTCATTATTATTCATTATATCATTAGTTGGCTTTAACATAAATAAATATGGTTTTCTAAACTCCAATCCCATATCTTCTACGCGATCACAGTTATCCTTAACTTGATCAGTAGCAGTTGTAGAAGTGGCTGTTGTAGTAACAGGAGCAGCAGCAGGAGCAGCAGCAGGAGCAGCACAAGGAGCACAATGAGCAGAAGGAGTAGAAGGAGCAGAAGCAGGAGCAGGAGCAGAAGCAGAAGCAGTAGCAGTAGCAGAAGCAAGAGCAGGAGCAGGAACAGGAGCAGAAGCAGAAGCAGAAGCAAGAGCAGGAGCAGGAGGAAGAGTTTGTCTTTGATTTAGTTGTTGAAAATGTTCTATATTTTCTCCCGAACGTCTACCATTTAATAAACCCTTTTCGTCAATTAATTCGTCAACTATATTATCTAAAACAATAGACCCTCCAGTTACTGTAGCTACAGTAGTTAAATTCTGCTCACCACTCATTAAACTACTTGATACATCTGGTTTACTTTCTGATATAGTTGATTTAATAGTTTTTGATTTTTTCGCAGTCGAAGAAGATTCCGAAGAAGATTTAGAAGAAGCTTTTGCCGCAAAAGATTCTATAATATCATAAAAATTCATATTATTATATTTATCATATATATATATAATAATTATTTGATAATATGAAATCAAAATAATTTATTAATATTATTATTTTTTACTAAGGCCAAATTGTAAATGATTCCTATCATTACCATATTTATAAAATATGTTGCGAACAATTCATAACCTATTGTATTATTGGCATTATCATTAATAATATTTTCATGTACAAATGGGTTTTTAGAGATTATTTTGTAGATACTACAATCGCTCCCTATATTATTATCATCAACTGGTATATTATA
>Ga0068876_10000646_pt1 | contig 28320 bp, 24 predicted proteins | sample NOAtaG_6_FD_66442 | JGI IMG/M metagenome (GOLD analysis project Ga0068876, IMG submission 66442) | Freshwater lake microbial communities from Lake Erie, under a cyanobacterial bloom - NOAA_Erie_Diel5S_2200h metaG | ecosystem: Environmental > Aquatic > Freshwater > Lake | place: USA: Ohio, Lake...
CTGGTCTGCGGAGGTGCGGCCGTTGAAGCGTGTCGTCGTTGTCATGCCCGTGGTACCGGTCCAGAATCCGGGCCGGATCATAGGCGCGCGGGAGCAGCGATGCGAGTGACAACGGCTGTCGCGCGGCTTGCTGCGCTGCTCATGGGCGTGATGGCAACTCTGATGGGCAACGATGCGGGAGCGGCGCTCGCGCCGGGAGCGGATATGGAACAGGCCTCGCACTTTGCACGGATGTCGCTCGCGGGGCTGGACCGCGAGTACCCGAACAAGCCGAACGAACTCCTCACCGGGCCCGCGGATCTCAAGACCCCGCGCGAACTGCACCCGGCCTTCTGGGGCCACTTCGACTGGCATTCCTCGGTGCACGCGCACTGGATGCTGCTGCGCTTGCTGCGGCTGCATCCGGAATTGCCGGAGGCCGCGGAGATCCGCACGCGGATCGGTGCGCATCTCACGAAAGAAAACCTCCTGGCGGAGACGGCCTACTTCGAGCCGCGCCACAACCAGAGCTTCGAGCGCATGTACGGCTGGGCCTGGCTGCTGCGCCTCGCGCAGGAGTTGCGCGGCTTCGATGATCCGGATGCACGCTCGTGGGCCGCGAATCTTCGCCCGCTGGAAGATCGCATCGTCGCGCTCACGGAGGGTTACCTGCCGCGGCTCACGTATCCCGTGCGCACGGGCATCCATCCCGACACCGCGTGGGCGCTCTCGCAGATGATCGATTACGCACGCGCAAGCGGGAACGTGGCATTCGAGGCACTGCTGCTGCAACGCGCGAAGGATTACTACTTCAAGGATGCTGACTACCCCACCACCTTCGAGCCCTCGGGGCAGGACTTCTTTTCGCCGGGCCTGAACGTCGCGGATCTCATGCGCCGCGTGTTGAAACCCAAAGCCTATTCCTCCTGGCTGAACCGTTTCGCGCCGGGGCTGCGCCGCGCACGGCTCGGTCCCTGGGCGACGCCTGCGGTGGTGAGCGATCTGGAAGATCCGCAGATCGTGCACCTGGTGGGGCTGAATCTCAGTCGCGCGTGGGCCATGCAGGGCATCGCAAGCGCGCTGGATCCGCGCGACCGCCGGCGCCGCAATCTGGAGCAGGCCATGCAGTCACACGCTGCGGTGGGCTTGCCGCTGGTGTCCTCTGGGCACTACGAGGGCGAGCACTGGCTGGCGAGTTTCGCGGTGTATTACCTGTCGGGGGCGGGGCTTTCCTGAGATTGAGTCATGAGCGTGGTCACCGGGCTGAATCACGATTTCTCGCAGCGCGTGGTACTGCACACGGCAGATACTGCATGGCTGCCGTCCCCCATGCCGGGCGTGGAGCGGCGCATACTTGATCGCATCGGTGGCGAAGTGGCCCGCGCCACCAGCATCGTGCGTTACGCGCCGGGCTCGCGTTTCTCGCGGCACGTGCACGGCGGTGGCGAAGAGTATCTGGTGCTCGAGGGCGTGTTCTCGGACGAGCACGGCGATAACCCGCCCGGCACCTATGTGCGCAATCCGCCGGGCAGCGGGCATTCACCGTATTCTGAGGGCGGCTGCACCATCTTCGTGAAGCTCTGGCAGTTCGCCGAGGGTGACACGCAAGCGCTGCGCGTCGATACGCGCGCGGCGCTGTGGCAGGAAGGCTTCGTGCCGGGGCACAGGATTCTGCCGCTGCACGAGCACGGCGGCGTGCGCACGCGGCTCTCGCGCTCGGCGCCGGGCACGGTGTTCATGGAGCATGTGCACGAAAGGGGCGAGGAGATTCTGGTGCTGGAAGGCTCCCTGCACGACGAGGACGGCGATTACCCGGCGCTCACGTGGTTGCGTCTGCCTGCCGGCAGCCGCCATACACCGCGTGCGGGTGACTCTGGTGCGCTGCTCTATGTGAAAGAGGGGCACATGGGGGTGGAGTGGTTGGGGTTGCCCGACGGGCGAATGCAACCCTGATCGATGCTCAGTCGGACCAGCTGAACTCCACGGCTTGGCGCCTCGTGTAGCTCTCGAGTCCCCGCATGCCTCCCTCGATGCCGAAACCCGACTGCCCCGCCGGCTCGGAGCTGTGCGCAAAGCCTGCGCCCTCGGCACTCACAGGGGCGCTAAGCACGCGGACGTTGCCGCTGTGAAGTGCACTGGCCACTCTGTGCCCGCGTCCGAGATCGCGCGTCCAGACGGTTGCCGCCAAGCCATATTCGCTGTCGTTGGCAAGCTCCACCGCCTCTGCCTCCGTCCGGAAACGAAAGACTGCGATGACGGGGCCGAAGATTTCTTCCCGGGCGACTCGCGAATCCGGGGCGACGCCGCTCAGTACGGTCGGAGCCACGAAGCAACCCTGCCCACCGTCCGCGGGGGAACGGCCATCCAGAGCCAGAGTGGCTCCCGCCTCCACGCCGGAATCGATGTAGCGCATGACCCGTTGTCGCTGAAGTGGACTTGCCAGTGGACCAAACCGCGTGAGCGGATCCAGCGGGTGCCCCACGCGTATGGCAGAGGCCTGCTCAAGCAGTTCCGCGAGGAGCGCGTCGTACAGTGATTCATGCACGATCAGACGCGAACGCGCTACGCACACCTGCCCCTGGTTCCACAGTGCGCCGCCGAGAATCTGCGCCACAAGGTCCTTCAGGTCTGCCGCCGACATGTCGCCGAAGACGATCTCGGGAGACTTGCCGCCACACTCGAGGATCACCGGCTTGATCGTGCTCGATCCGATAGCCATCAGCACGGCTTTGCCGCTCGCGGTGGATCCGGTGAAGGCCAGCATGTCCACGGCCGCGTTGCGCGCCAGGAGTTCGCCGGTTGCACCAGCTCCCGGCACTACGTTGAACACGCCTGAGGGGATGCCCGCCTCTATGGCAAGCCGCGCGAGCCTGAAAGTGGAGCGCGGTGATAGCTCCGATGGTTTGACCACCACGCTGTTGCCTGCCGCCAAGGCAGGGCCGATCTTGAGTGCGACGTTGATGGCGGGGAAATTCCAGGGCGTGATGATCCCGACCACGCCTCTGGGGCGCTGCAGCTGGAGTTCCAGCGAGTTCGGTCCGGTCGGTGCGGTCGCGCCGAAGGTCTTGTCGATGGACTCGGCGTAATAGCGGATGAAACCCGCGGCGACGCCTGCTTCGCCGAGCGCGGCGGAGATCGGCTTGCCCATATCCAGACAGTCGTCGAGCGCGATCAACTCCGCATCGCGCTCGATGAGGCTGGCAAACTGCAGAAGCGACTGGCGTCTTCCCTGTGGCCCCATGCGCCCCCACGGACCGGCATCGAAAGCGCGCCGCGCGGCACGCACGGCAGATCCGATGTCATCCGCTCCGGCGCAGGGACACGAGGGTGCTGGCGTTCCGTCTGCCGGGTTGGTGCGGGCATGAACGTCCCGGGGTTCCTCATCCCGCGCGGAACCATCAATGAATGGCCGCACGTCGAAACCCGCCGTTGCGGCTCGGGCGTACCAGTCAATGGCAGGACTGTTCACCTGATTCATGCAGGGCTCCGGTGATCTGTGTGCAGCAGGCACGTTGCCGTCGGCATCGGGCCTACTCCTCGGCAACCGGACATTTCAGAGGCGATTTGACGGAGCGATCCCAGTGCAGGGAAAAGACATCCGGGCGACTGTAGTGGCCTGCGCCGTCGTACAACCACTTGACGTCGTCGATCAGCGCCAGATCTATCTCTGCCTCGACGAGCACCTCCCGGTCGAAGACCGGACCGGCCAGATACTGGCCGTTGGGGCCGATGATGGCGCTGCCGCCCTGCATGGCCCAGCGCGAAGGGTCGTCGCTCACATCAGGGCTGCCTGGGGGTAGCCGATCTGCGGACATCACTTCGCGCGCGACCAGCACAAAGCAGCCGTTCTCGAAGGCGAGTTGCCGCGTGCAGGCATCCACCCACGGATTGATCGTCGTGTGCCCCGGCCAGACACTGGCATGCACCTGGACGCCGAGATTGCAGAGCGCATAACGTGCCAGCGGCATCATGTGCTCGAAGCAGATGAGCCCGCCGAGCTTGCCGACGGGTGTATCCCACGCTTCGATGTCGGATCCGTCCCCCCTTCCCCAGACCAGTCGCTCCGTGGTCGTGGGAACCAGCTTGCGGTGCGCGCCCAGCAGATTGCCGTCCGCTCCGATGAAGATCTGGGTGTTGAACACAGTGCCGCCTGCACTTTCCTGAAGGCTCAGCACGACGACACAGCCCGCGCGCGCTGCGGCGGTACGCACCATGGCCACTTCGGGGCCGTGTACAGACACGGCGCAGGCTTGCAATTGCCGGCGGAACCAGGTGAAGCGCGGGTCGCGCACGCTGATGCTTGCCCAGTAGGGGTAACCTTGCAGCCACACCTCCGGGAACACGACGAGGCGCGCACCCAGTGCGGCGGCTTCGGCGATTGCGGCGCAGGCTTTCTCTGCTCCGCGACGGGGGTCGTGGTACTCCGGTGCCCACTGCACAACCACTGCCTTGAATGTGCTCATCTGTTTCGCTCCTGTCAGGTATGCAGGCCGGCGATCGATTGCTCGACCACCTGCAGCGCGCGTGTCCACACCGCATAGCGCCACGCCGGATCAGCCGGGCAGTAGGCCTCCACGACATCGTGCCTGATGGCCTCCGGTGCCCGGATGCTGTCGCCGTGGTGACGCAGCCGCTGTTCCGCCCGCATCACGCCTGAGGTGTGCTGGAGGTCATAGGTGCCGAACTCGAGGACGATGGCGCTGAGTTCGCGTCCCTCGAACCAGCTTTCGTAGCCATCGGAGGCGTGACCGGTGACGGGGTAGTAGTCGCCCGCGCCGGCCTCGCGTGGTGCCAGCACCCAGTGGCCGAACATCTTCCGCACGCGCTCTAGGGCGGTGCCCGCCTGCATGCACACCGCCAGGCCGTAGCCATACGGGCCTACACCGCTGTGGCAATCCACTACGACGATCCGTTGCGCCGAACCCACATGCTCCCGAAGCACGGACTCGAGTACGAGGCGCGACCACGCGGGCGCATGCCCGCCGAAAGAAAACCCCGACGGCTCCTCGTACTGCCCACCCCACATCGCGGTATTGAGTGCAAGCGTGCCGTGCTGGCGTGCGAATTCGGCGAGCAGTGCGTCTCCGTCCTCGGCCTGCGAATGGAAAGCCCTCGCGATTGCCCGATACCCTACATTGACCGGTAGCGGGGCGTTGAAATCCACGAAGTTCCGACAGAGATCGATGTTGTCCTCGTTGGTGCGGCTGGCGTGTGCCGCCCCCCAGGGATTGACCGCGTGCACCATCAGCACCGCAGTATCGGGCGAGAGTGCACCTAGCATTCCCGTCTGCAGAAGGCCTGTCTGTATCGCAGAGCCGCACATCAGCTCCGGGCCGTGCACGCCTGACAGGATGACAAGAATCCTGTCTGCGCAGAGCGGGCCGAGGCGAGCGACGCTGATGCCTACCGGTTCTCCGGCAGGACCCGTACCGGGGTGCTGCACGAAGCGTCGGGTGATGCCGGCGTGGTCGCAGGCTTCTGCGAAATTGCGGTGGGCTCCGGTGTAGTCGCGCGCAAACCAGGCGTCGAGCACGGAGGCATCGCAGCCCGGCAGCAGGCTCATGCGACAGCCTCACGCAGAAGGTCCGACGCTTTCTCGCCGATCATGATGACGGTGGCGTTGGTGTTGCCCGAAGGGAGCGTGGGCATGACCGAAGCGTCTGCTACCCACAGGCGCTCGACGCCGCGCACGGCAAGGCGGTGGTCCACGACGGCGCCATCGTCCTTGCCCATGCGGCAGGTGCCCACCGGGTGGTACATCGGGAAAGCATTCGTGCGGACGAACGACTCGAGGTCTGCATCCGACACGAGCGTGGGCCCGGGATGACGCTCGCCGTGCACGATGGATCTGATCGCGGGTTGTTCGAGCAGGTGTCGTCCCAGCCGCAGACCCTTGATCATGTCTGCAACATCCTCCTGTGAGCCCAGCAACTCGTGGTGGATGCGCGGCCGGTCCGCGGGGTCGGGCGAGCGCAGCGAGATGGTGCCGCGGCTGCGAGGCCGCATGAGGCCCACACAGACTGCGAATACCTGTTCGCGGCAGAGCCGCGCGCCCGCCTCGTGAAAGTCATACGCAAACGGGGACATGATCAACTGGATGTCCGGAATTTCCTTGTCGGGACTGCTCCTCACGAAGGCCTGCGCATGGCCTATCGACGTGGTCAGCGGCCCGCGACCGCGCAGCAGGAAATTCAGCCCGTGCACGATGTTCCGCAAAGGCCCGGTGTCGGTCGAGAGCGTAGGGCTGTCGACGAAAGTGGTCGTGAGGACTGCGGGATGCTCCTGCAGATTCGCCCCCACGCCAGGCAGGTCCGATATCACGGGTATGCCGAACCCCTGCAGCATGTCTCCGGGCCCTATGCCCGATATCTGTAGCAACTTCGGGCTGCTCAGGCTCCCCGCCGACACCACGACACCGCAGTTCGCCTTAAGACGGACTGTCTGGCCGCCGTGCGTGTACTCGACGCCACAGGCCCGCCGGCCCTCGAAAAGAACACGATGCACGACGCAGCCTGTGCGTACCTCGAGGTTGGGCCTGCGCACGCCGCGCAGATACGCCTGCGACGTGGAGTGGCGCCAGCCGTCTTTCTGCGATGCCTGGACGTAGTCCACGCCCTCGGGCTTTTCCCCGTTGAGGTCCGGATTGCGTTCGATGCCGGCTTCTTCCGCCGCGCGCATCCAGATATCGGTGAGCGGGTGGGGCGCACGGCAATCGGAGACGGCCTGCGGGCCGCCGACACCACGGAAAGTTCCGCCGCCACGTTCGTTGTGTTCCATGCGCTTGAAGTAGGGCAGCACGTCGGCAGATGACCAGCCCTGGTTGCCCAGGCTCGCCCAGTGATCGAAGTCCCGGGGGTGGGACCTGATGAACATCATGCCGTTGATCGAACTCCCGCCACCGAGCAGGCGCCCTGCGGGCCAGACATGTACCGCGCCGCCGAGGGACGCATCAGGCTCGAGTTCGTATTTCCAGTTCAGCTTGTCGCTGGCCACCGCCAGGATGCTGCCGGCCGGGATGCGGCTGCGCAGATCGCCATCCGTGCCGCCCGCCTCCAGCAGTGCGACGCGCTTGCTGCGATCCTCCGACAGGCGGTTGGCGAGCACGCAGCCCGCGGAGCCGCCGCCCACGATTATCCAGTCGAACGTTGCCTGCGTACTGCTCATGCTGTCACTCGATCGGTCGCCCGGGTGGACAGTATAGGTTTGCTCCGGACCCCCGGAATTCTTCGATCCGGACAATTCTCTATTGCATCCGAACACCCTGCCGGGGCGCCGTGCCGGTGTTTCGTGCGGTGCCAGGAGTTCCATGAAAAGCAAAATAAACCCGATGGAATCAGTTTTTCATGCTTTCGAATATGCCCCGCGTTCGGGTCGCAAATAGACTCCAATCACGATTCCCTGCTCCTAAACCGTCACCTTGACAATTCACTATTCGCGGAGACCCGCCATGGCACATCGATCCACTGCTTTCACGTTCGCGCCCTCGGCGCTTGCCGTCGCAATCGCCTTTTTGTCGTCTGGCGCTGCGAGTGCGGCAGAAACCATCGAGGAGATCGTCGTCACCGCGGCCAAGCGCGGGGACCAGGCCCTTCAGGACACCCCGATGACGATCCAGGCGATCACAGGCGCTACGCTGGAAGCACTCGGCGCCAGCAGCATCGAGGACATCGCGGGTCGGGTGCCGGGCTTCACGGCATTCAACGCCGGCACCAACCAGAAAAAGTTGAAGATGCGCGGTATCTCCAGCACCTCGGAATCGGAACCGCAGGAAACCGTCTCGGTTTACCTCGACGACGTACCGATGACGGGTAACGGAGGCACCAACAACGAGAATGGCTCCTCGCCTGATCTCTCGCTTTTCGACCTGGAGCGTGTCGAGGTCCTGAAGGGGCCGCAGAGCACACTCTACGGTGCAGGCGCCATGGGTGGCACGGTTCGCTACATCACGAACCGCCCCGATACCGAGGCCTTTGCCGGCAAGGTGGGGGCGGGGCTCTCTTCGACCAAGAGCGGTGACGAGAGCTGGAAAACGGATCTCATGCTGAACGTCCCGCTGAGCGATACCTTCGCAGTACGTGTGGTGGGCGGCTACCGCTCCGACGGCGGCTACATCGACAACCTGGTCCAGACAGGTACTGCCTATCAGACCAAGAAAGGCCCCGAAGACAACACCGACGGCAGTGACCTCACCACGGGAACCATCACGGCACTGTGGAAGCCCACCGAGCAATTGAACATTCTCGGCCGTTACAGCAAGCACGAGTACAACGTCGACGGCGAGAGCAGCGTGGACCGCGACGTCAAGGTGAAGGTCGCCGGGCTGAAACTGGACCGCGACGACCTCGAGCAGGTGCGTTTCCTCGAGGAGGTGAACGAAGACGACATCGACGTCTACAGTCTCACCATCGAGTACGACCTTGGCTGGGCGAGTCTTACCTCAGCCACATCGCGTTACGAGCGCACCGTCTATGACGTGCAGGACACCTCTGTCGTCCCGCAGTTGTTCTTCGGTGTCCCGTCAGCGGTGGTCGGTGGCCCTACGCAGATCGCGGCGCCACTGGTGAACGACAACAAGCACGAGCAAACGGTGGAGGAGTTGCGCCTCGCTTCCCAGGGAGACGGAGCACTGTCCTGGGTAGTCGGCTACTACTGGTTCGACATGGACAAGTCCTTCAGCCAGAACGGCGTCGTCGAAGGGCTCGACGACTGGCTGGGTGGCCTCACAGATCTGCTGGGCAATCCGGACATTCCCTACGAGGCGGTCACGGACCAGACCATGGAACAGACCGCCGTCTTCGGTGAGGTCACGTGGGATTTCGCGGATGCGTGGTCGTTGGTAGCGGGCCTGCGCTGGTTCAAGGCGAAGCAGGACTTCAGCCAGGCCGCGAATGGCCTGATCAACGGTGGCGCCACGCTGCGCACCGGCGATGCCGACGAGGACGACGTCAATCCCAAGGCAACGCTGTCATACAAGGCCTCGGATGACGTGATGTTCTACGGCACCGTGTCGCGTGGGTATCGCATCGGCGGCATCAACCAACCCGTCCCGCTTGATGCCGGCACCGGCTGTCGCGCGGAAGTGAACGCACTGGGGCTCACTGCCGCCCCGCTCGACTTCGGGTCGGACTACATCTGGAACTACGAGTTGGGCGCCAAGTCCACCCTCGCGGATGGAAGGGTGCAACTGAATGCCGCCGCGTATCACATCGACTGGAAAGACATTCAGGTGCGCAAGCAGTTGGCTTGCGGCTTCACCTTCTTTACCAACACGGCCAAGGCTACCGTCGACGGCTTTGAAGTCGACCTGCAGGCTCAGGTTACCGATGCGTTCTTCCTGTCGGCAACGGCGGGCTACAACAATGGTCAACTCGACAAGGATGACGCCTTCCTCGGTGCTGAATCGGGCGACACGGTGCCGGGTGTTTCCGACTTCACCTTCAGTGCCAGCGCCGAGTACAGCTTCCCGCTGGCGGGTCGGGACGCCTTCCTGCGCGCCGATTACACCTACGGTAGTCAGTTCGATTCGCAGTTCCGCACCAACGACCCGGCCAACCGCGAGGCCGGTGGCTTCGGCATCCTGAACGTGCGTACTGGCGTGGATCTCATGGAGGGCTGGAACGTGAGCCTGTTCCTGAACAACGTGGCCGACGAGCGGGGTGTCTCGGGTACGCAGAGCAACCTCTTCGGGGACTATGAGTTCATCGTACGCCCGCGTACCGTGGGGCTCAGCACGCTCTACTCCTTCTGATGCTCTGGAGAGCAGAGGCAACACCGGAGACCTGATCCAGCATGAACCGAATCGGCACCGCCAGGTTGCTGGCCTATTCAGCACCCGCGGTGCCGATCTCGATGCTGACGATGCCGCTGATCATGTTTGTGCCGACGTTCTATGCGCAGGAGCTCGGCCTCGGGCTCGCCTCGGTCGGGCTGGTGTTCTTTCTCGCGCGGGCCTGGGACGGGATCATCGATCCCGTCGCGGGCTACCTTTCTGACAAGACCCAGTCACGCTGGGGACGGCGCAAACCGTGGGTGCTGGCGTCCACGCCGTTCCTGATGGTGCTAACGGTGCTGCTTTGCCAGCCTCCCGAGCACGTGAGCGGCACATATCTGTTCGTTGTGATCATGCTCTTCTACGTGGCATGGGCGGCGTTGCAGATTCCCTACCAGTCCTGGGGAGCGGATCTTTCCGACGATTACCTCGAGCGCAACCGCATCGTGGGTTATCGCGAAGGCGCGCTCATGGCAGGCGTGCTCGTGGCCACCGGGCTGCCGATCCTGATACTGCCGGAGCAGGATCCGTCCCTGCGCGAGATCCTGAGGGTCTTCACCTGGTCGGTACTCGTCATCCTGCCTGTCACCGTGCTGATCGCGCTGCGAGGCTGCGGGCCGGGGCCTGCCCCGCGGCAAGATGTGCCGCCGCTACGGGACGCGCTGTCTTCTGTTGCCCGCAACCGGCATTTCCTGCGCCTGCTGGCGGGCCTGTTCGCGCTGTGGCTGGGCCTGCACATCTACAACGCCTGCATCATCATGGTGCTGGACTTCATTGCGAAACTTCCCAGCTCCGCTTTTCTCGAGTTCGTACTTGCCCAGTTCGTGGTGGGCGTTGCGTTCACACCCTTCATCGTCAAGTTGGCAAATCGCTTTGGAAAGCACCGTGTGCTGGCGTGCTCGGCCATCGGGGTGGGTGCGTTGCTGCCGCTCTACTTCGTCATCCCGCCGGACGCCTACTGGGTCGTGTTCGGGCTGTTTCTGCTGAAAGGGCTGGTGATCTCGCCGATATGGGTCCTGCCGACCTCGATCGTGGCGGATGCAGTTGACGTGGGCATGCTGGAAGGCGGCGGTGACCAGGCAGGCACGTATATGGCCCTGTACAATTTGATCAACAAACTGGCGCTGGCGCTGAGCGTGGGTATCGCCTTGCCGCTACTCGGCTTGCTGGGTTTTGATCCCGCGGGGGAAAACGGGCCGTCTGCGATTGTCGATCTGGGATTGGTGGGACTGGTGCTGCCCGGGCTGGTCTGGCTGGGCGCCATTGCCGCGCTTTGGAACTATCCTGTGACCAGGGAATTCCATGCGGATGTGCGGCGGCAACTGGCCGCTGGCTCCTCAGCGACGGAATGACTTCGGCGAGACGCCGAAATGCCGTTTGAACGCTGCCGTGAAGTTGCCCGGAAATTCATACCCCACGAGCTCCGACACGCGGTAGATCGTGAGCGCGTCGTCTTTCAGCAGGCGGGCGGCTTCGTTCATGCGCTGCGCCTGGCAGTACTGCGCCACCGTCATGCCGAACTGCCGGCGAAATCCCTGCGTGAGCTTGTTCTGGTTGATCCCGAGCCTGCGCGCCAGTTGCTCGAGCGTGGGAGGGTTGGTGTGCTCGCGCGAGATGATGTCGGCCGCTTCCTGCAGGAGCGTGATATCGCGGCTGCGCAGGCGTGGTGCAGTGTCGCCCTCCGAGCCGCCCGCGAGAAGATGCAGCGTCGCGCACAACAGTTCGAGTGCCACCGCCTCGGTCTGCACCGAGCGCAAGGTGCCGCGGTAAGCCGAATTCAGCAGGCTGCGTACGCGGGAGACCATATCGGGCGTGGGACGGAACTGCCCGCCGTAACTCACCGGCAAGCTGCGCGCGAAGGCCTGTATGGGCGTGGGCAGTTTCCCGATGTGGTCTTCGAACAGCCGGGGGAGCAGTTCGGGGCCGCAAATGATGGTGAGGTACTCGTGGGGCGTGCCGGCCCGGGTGACCTCCCGCTTGGCGGTGCCTACCGGCTGGATGAGGATGCCGCCGTTCAGCCCGTCATTGGCCATGGGCTCGTCGCTGCCGAGCTGGATGTGGCTGCGCCCGGACAGGTGGAAATTGAATTTGAGATGACCCTCACCGACGAATACTTCCTCGAGGTCTGTTTCTGGCGCGCCCTTGCCGCCGAGCAGGAACAGGTCATCGCTGATGTACACGTAATCGACGAAGCCGGTGCCGTCTCCCATCGGCAGGCGTGCTCCCCTGCCTTCGGCGTAGGGGCTCCTTGCGCGGATCACGGGGTCTCCGCTGGCCGCCAGTGCACGGACATCGGAGCTGATCCGGCGGATCGCGGCTGGCATCGCGACGGGAGTGTTCATCATGTGGCCCGCTGAAGGGACGACCCGATTGTATTCACAAACCACCCGGCGGTGCCATCGCGTACCCCACGGCCGCTGAGGCGGCGGTATCAACGCCCTGCACGGGCCAAGGCTCATCATGCAAGCTCATGCTTCCTCCTCCGCCTCACAGGTCGTTCTGGTGAGCGGTAACCGCCGCTGCGATGCGAGCACGCTCGAGTCGAACAGCCGGCGCGCGGCTTCCGCCCTCGCGAGCACGGGTATCCGCGAGGACGAGACCATTGCCCTCCTGATGCGCAATGATTTTCCCTGGTTCGAGGCCACCCGCGCCGCTGGCCTGCTGGGGATTCCGACGGTACCCATCAACTGGCATCTCACCCCTGGCGAGGTCGCCTACATCCTCGAGGACTGCAATGCTCGCGTGCTTGTGGTGCACGCTGATCTCCTGTCGCCCGACATGATCAGCGCCTGCGGTGCGCGGGAGATCATCGCAGTCCCCACGCCTCCCGAGGTGGCCGATACCTATGGCGTACCGGCCGCACAAAGCGCTGTGCCTGCGAACATGCATGCGTGGGCAGCGTGGATCAGTGAATTCCCCGAATACGGTACCGATGCCGCGCGGCCCGTGCCGCCGATGTTCTACACATCTGGCACCACCGGTCAGCCCAAGGGCGTCAGGCGCAAGGGGTTGCCGCCGGAGATCGCAGCAGACACGCTGCGACGGACCCGAGTGGCCTTCGGTCTCGAGGAAGCCGGTGTCCGCGCCGTGATGAGCGGCCCGCTCTACCATTCCGCACCCAATTCCTACGCGATGAGAGTGGTCGCAGACGGGGGGCTGCTGGTTCTGCAGCCGCGATTCGATGCAGCTGAACTGCTGGCGCTGATAGAGCGCTTCCGTATCAGCCACCTGCACATGGTGCCCACGATGTTTGTGCGACTGCTCGCGCTCCCCGAAGCGCTGCGCACGGCCTTCGATCCTTCAGGCCTGCGTCACGTTTGCCACGGCGCCGCACCCTGCCCGCCAGAGGTCAAGCGGCGGATGATCGACTGGTGGGGCCCGGTGATTCACGAGTACTACGCGATGACCGAGACCGGTGTGATCACCACCGCCAGCTCCGAGGGCTGGCTCGCGCACCCGGGCAGCGTCGGTGCGGCCGCGTCCGGCGTGACGATTCGCATAGTCGATGCCGAGGGCGCGGAGTGCCCGGTCGGAACCCCGGGCGAGATCCTCATAAGCTCCGCTGCCACGCCGTATTTCGCGTATCACCGGGCCGATGCGAAAACAGCTGCTGCACGCCGGGGTGACTGCATCGCCACGGGTGATGTCGGTTACCTGGACGCGGACGGGTATCTCTACATCAGCGACCGGAAGTCGGACATGGTGATTTCCGGCGGTGTGAACATCTATCCTGCCGAAGTCGAACAGCAACTCTTGAAGATGATCGGTGTAAGCGACTGCGCGGTTTTCGGTATTCCGGATGCCGAATTTGGCGAACGGCTGGTGGCGATGATCGAAACGCAGGAGGAACTTGATGAAGTCGTCCTGCGAGCAGCGTTGCGCGCGCAGCTCGCGGGATACAAGGTTCCGAAAGAGTTGCGTTTCGTGCGGCAGTTGCCGCGCGAGGACACGGGGAAGATCAGGAAACGTTTGCTTCGGGAGGAGTGGCTGGCACGTTGAGTCTTCCGCGCGCCTGTGTCGACGCGCGATCAGTCTTGATCCCGTGCCCCACGGATTTCCCGATAGTGGCCTGCCGCACAGTTCTCCGCCTGATTCTCTTGTCGCGTGAGATCCAGCCACACCTCATGCGCCCTCAGCGTCGATGGGGAGACGGCGCGCAATCGCATGATCCACTGCGCGCAGTACCCGACCGACACCTGTCGCGTGAAACCAGCGCCATCTGACACGGTATGTGTTGCGCGGAGCTCACTGCGAAACGCCACGTGCGACCAGCCCGAGACAGGGAGTCTCCCGTAAGGTGCAGCGGTATCGACAGCCTCCAGAAGCCGATGCTCGATGCCCGGCCCGAGCCTCTCCTGCAGAACACGCTGCAATGTCCGCGCGGCAAGCCGGCCTGAGCCTTCACCGCCTGCCGTCGCGGGCGCGTCCGCTGCCGATGGCACGTCGCAGCCTGCGCCGTGCAGGGTGGCATCATCGGCTAGCCAGTCGGGGCCCGTCGCACCGTCGAGGCTGAACGCTCTCTCTGTGAACCACCGTGCCACGAACTGCAAGCCTTCGGTTTCCGTGACCGGACGATCCGCGCCCGCAGGGAGGCGTGCCGCACCGTATCGGAAGGCTCCGTCAATCAGGGTGAAATCCCCTGCTCGCAGCGCGAGCTCACCGTTGAAGACCGCATTCAAACGCTCCCCGTCCTGATCGATCGCCGCACCCGGTGCCTCGCTTCCCGGACGCAGATCCGTCCGGAAGCGTGCGGGGTCGGCCTTGCGCGGGTGGCTCAGCATGTAGCGCCAGAGCTGTCCGGTGCGGAACTTGTTGTCGTGGTTCGACCAGCGCTCCCGGATCGTTCCGTCGGGCCCGCCGTAGTCGAAGATCGTCTGACCGCGCAGCTGCAAGGGCCGGGCCGCGTCGTAGTACGCGAAATCCGGCGGAAAGCCGGGCACATGCAGAGCCGCGTGATAGCGGTGTGCCGCCATCGGCCCCGCCACGACACGCACGTCTTCCTGAAGCGCGCTGTCCGGATCACGGGCTGCAGGCGTTGCCGTGCCCATCACATGCTGGTAATGCGCCTTCACATCGGCGATGTGTGCGGGCTCCGGTCTTCCCTGCAAGCCATGCACAGCTACATCAACCGCGAACTGGTCAAGGTAGGCCGCGAGCTTCGGGTTGTTGCCTGCGGCAAGATCCGCGGCAAGCAGCGGGCTGTTGGCAATGTGGAGTTCGTTGTCCAGCCGGCTTGCAGACACCCGCGATTGCCGGTTGAAGTCGGCGCAGCTGTACTCGGTCGATGCAGGTACGGCGTTGGCGACCAGCGCCATCGGGAGTAACAGCGAGAGCAAAAACCGGTTATGCGTTGCCAAGATGTTCCCCGATGCCCGCGATGAAATGCGCCGCTGTCGAAGCCGCGATGTACAGGCTCTCAGACAGACGCCATCACCCCGAGGTTCTCGTCGCAGGCAGCCCTGAAAACCTGTCGCGCCGTCACCACATCCTGTGCCGCGATGCCAAGCGACTTGTACACCGTGATCTCCTGCGGGTTGCGGCGACCGTCTGCGCTGCCATCAAGCACCGCGCCCAGTTCCGCCACGATGTGGGCGTCATCGACAAGGCCGGCGTTTTTCGCATGCAGGAACTCGCCGGCCTGATCCAGCGTCGAGGGGATGTAATCCACGAAGAAGCGGCTGCGCTGCACGAGGGCGTCGTCTGCCTCGCGCGCATCGGCGCTGCTCGAGCCGACCAGATTGATGTGGGTGCCGGGCGCAAGCCATTCGCCCTGCAGGATCGGCTCCCGGGCCGAGGTGAGGGTACAGATCACATCCGCGCTTGCGACGGCCTGCTGCACGCTCGGAGCGATAACGATTTCGGCAGGAGCGTGCAGGGTGGCGACGAGCGCCTCGGCCTGTTCAGGCCTGCGCGCCCAGATCACGATCTTTTTGAAGGGGCGCACTGCCATCAGCGCCGGGATGTGTGCGGCGGCCTGCTCGCCGGCGCCGAGTATCGCGAGCACGCTTGCCTCCGGGCGTGCCAGCACCGAGGTGGCGAGCGCGCTCACGGCCGCCGTGCGCAAGGCGGTGACGGTCGCGCCGCAGAGAATGGCTTGCGGCACCAGGCCGTCGGCGTCGTAGAGCACCATCAATCCCAGATGGCTCGATCCGCGGCGTCGCTCCGGTGGCACGAGGCTCACCAGTTTCACGCCGGCCGACGCGGTTTCCTCACCGACGTAGCCCGGCATCATGCCGATCACACCGAGCCCGCCCGGCAGGACCATGCCGCGCCGCAGCGGCAATTCCACCGCGCGGCGGCTGGTCGCGATCATCGCGGGCCGCATCCACCCGATCAGTTTCTCCGGTGACGCGAGGCGGCGAACGGTGGCGCCGTCGATGATGCGTAGCGGTGTGCTCATGTGCCTCGACTCCGGGTGAACAGCCTGTCGGGCCGAGTATAGGGGCGGCCTTCGCCCGTGCTCTTATGGACGAAGATGGAATTCTTATTCGATCCCGATGCCTGTCAGCCTGGTGGCGCGCTGATGTGAGCGCGCGCGAGCTTTTGCAGAGGAGATTTTTCCTTCAGAAGCGCGAAAGTGAATTGGAGTACCATTTTCGTGCAGGCGTGGCGAGGATGCCGACCTGACTCGAACGCGCCGGTCTCTCAAGACGCCGGGTGGCCTAGATTCCCTCTTGGCACGTTCAATAAACTGCTGAATAGATCGACGTAACCATAGGAGTCCAGCGTGGAAAAGAAAAAGTTGGCCGGATTTACCTTGGTGGAAGTCCTGGTAACGGTAGCCATCGTCGGCATTCTGGTGGCGGTCGGTTATCCGGCCTACCAGAACTACGTCACCCGTTCCCGGGTGGCCGAGGCGCTCGCGTTCGCCGATGCCGCCCGCACCCGTGTCGACATTGCACTGGCAAGCGGGGCGCAGCCGGCAACCGACCTGCTCGACAGCAGCGGCAAGAAAGTCGACATGATGACGGCCCTCACCTGGAACGCGGGCAAGCCCGGCGATCCGCTCGTGGGCTACATCCTGGCCGGCATGGACCTGCCCGGCATCGGCCAGCGCGCGGCGCTGGCGCTGGAGCGGCGCGGCAACGGCGATTGGCACTGTGTCAGCGCAGCGCCCTATGCCGGCGCCACCCCGGCGCTGGAGGCGGACAAACTACCTGCCAGCTGCCGCGGCGACGGTGGCGGCGGTGCGATGGCGAAAACTGCACCACCGGCCACCAATTGCCCTGCCGGTCAGGTAATGACGACGGCCACGGACAGCACTGGCACCTCCCGCCAAGTATGCTCCGCGCAGCAAGTTGCAGCTTCACTTCCGGCTCCAGCGACTCCCGTACCGGCTGCAGCTGGTCCGAGTTCAGTTGCGGCCGCAGCGGGCCCAACTCCAGCGACAGCTCCTTATCAGGAGACATGCAAGAGCTATGAAATGCATGATGCGAACGGCATCTGTGTTGGCAAACCGATACCACCGCAGTCGCAAAAGCCAGCCATCACCAACAATCCATGCGGTTCCGATGGCATCTGGATACCCAACACCCCAGCATCATCCCCGAAATCAGGCCCCTTTACCTATCCGGGCCTCTCGGTACAGGCTGCCCCGGACTTCAGCAAGGGGCCTGTAGCTGGGGGCTGCGCCCCCAAAGGCAGTCGTCAGGCGGATGTCTACGCGGATGTCGTGTGCTCACAATGTACGGGGCCGATACAGATCTGCGAACAAGTTCATCCCGAAAAGACCTGCTCCTGGCCTAACAATGCATGCGGCGTACACATCAAGAACAATCTTGACGGCACCAGACAAGTGACCCGTGGCTGTATGTCCCAAGATTCCATTTGGCTGGAGTGGTATTTGGGTACGTCCGATGAGGACAAGTGTGATGTCATCAAGAACAATCAACATGTGGATTACCAATGCACTTTTGCCTGCACTGCATCTAAGTGCAACAGCGGCAGCGGGACCGGTTTGCGTCCGTCAGACGATACATTATGGAAACCCCGCTGAATGAAATCATCCTTACACACTACGATGGCATTGCTGGTCAGTCCTGTATCAGGCGCGGCCACGAGCGGGTTGCGAAAGGAAAACTCGATCCAGCAGTGCCTTTCAAGACGCGCGAATGGCGCCATTGTGTTTGAGCTCCACGACGTGTGGATGCGCCTGTGAGTTCGTCCGATGACGATCTCGAGGCCTTGGGTCAGCTGGCCAGCGGGCGCCGGCTTGACCCGGGCAAGGGCGAGGGCAAACGTCGGCAGCCCGTGAAGCCCACCCGGGCGGGTGCGGCAGCCGAAAGCCTGGATGACATCGTGACCGGATTGTCGGGCGGACGGTCAGCCCCGGCGATCGGCCCAGCGGGCCAAAACACGGCGAAGGCGCCGGGCCCCGTCGAATCCCCGGAGCCGTTGCTGCCCGCAAGTTCACCAGAATCGCGGCAGGCCAGGCGTGCCCCGCGCCATTCGGCGATTCCGGCCGCTCCGGAGAGTCTTGAAAACCTGGTCTACTCGGGAAACACCGGCAAGACGCAGCCTTCCCCGCGGCCCGCGATCAAGGAGCGTGTCGATAAAGCCCGGGACGATCAGCCCTTCGAGGACCTGGGGCGGGTGCAGCCAGCGGCTGCGGAACCGGCCAGGCATTCCCGCTTCCACCTGCCGCCAGGAGTTGCCCTGCTTGCGGTGCTATTGGTGGTTGTGGGTGGTGCGTTCGCCATTTATCAGCAACAGTCAGGTAAAGCGGCCGCCCCCACGGCGCTGGCCGGCCAGGTGACGCAGCTCGCATCGGCGGTGGATGCCTATTACCAGAAGAACCAAAGCCTGCCCCGGACCCTTGGCGAATTGGAAGAGTTTCCCGAGGACGCGGTCGAGTGGCCCATAGACCGGTACGGCGTGCGTTTGCTTGAGCGACGCACGGAATACTTCTTTGACGGCGTATCCGGTTACGATTACCTCATCATTGGCCGTCACGGCGAGGAAGCGTGGGCCTTCGTCAAAGGCCAGGCGCCCGAGCTCCTGAAGGTCCCGGCGCACTGACCCGATGATGCCGGGGAACGCCTCGGGAGCACCGGCCCGTGTATGGGTTCTGCTGCGAGAGGAATCAACCGGATGCATTCAACGAGCTGGCGAATCGGATAGGCTGTGATGGCTGCATGTTTGCTGGTGGCGTGCTGCAACACCGAGCGTGACGAGTATCGTCCGCCGGCCAGTAAGCAAGGGCGGATGTGCACCACCCAGTCCGCTAGGGCTGCTATGGAAACGAAACCAATCGGGCCCAGTCCGAACGCTACGCCTGCGAGCAGCGCAGCCAGAGTGCCTTCAGGACCTGCAAGCGCGAGGCTGATGACAGGGAAGAGGCCGAGAAGTGCTATCGCCCCGCATGCAATGTCTATGAAAACGTCTGGCGCTGCGACCAGAACTACCGTCAGTGTTTCGTGGATGGTGGGGGGACCATCGAGACATTCGAGGAGTAGGCCTGCATGAGCCGCGCGACGACGCCATCAGAACGCCGCCACGATTGTTTCGTCCCGCCAATTGACCGGAGCGCGTGACTTGCCCGAACCCAGCCATTGGCTCGAAAAATCTGCCCGGACCCAGTATCCCGGCGTCTCCATTCCGCCGGGAGTCGAGATTTCCCCGGTGCTCAGCGAAGCATGGAGACAAATAGCCGCGATCTTTCAGATCAGCCCCATGGATCTGGCGGTGTGCGTTGCCCAGACATTCGGCCTGAAGCCCGGAAACATCGCAGAGTTCCAGTCGGGCGATCCGAGCCTGCTGCCGGAACGGCTTTGCCGGGAGTTGCGTGTTGTCCAGTTGGGTTTGAACGACAGATCCGCGTGCATTGCGGTTGCTGATCCCCGGCTGACGGACGATCAACTCGCTCGCATGCGTTTCGCCCTGGCCCGCGAATTCGAACTGGTAGTCCTGCCACCCGACGAAATTGATACCTGCCTGACGCGCCATTTTTCCTCGTCGGAGGCCGGTCGTTTCGACAAGGTGCATGTCATCGATCTGCTTGCCGCGACCCAGTCCGGCGACAGCTCGCAAGTCGTGAAGCTGGCCTGTGCACTTTTGCGCAGGGCGATCGACAGCAACGCATCCGATGTCCATATCCATCCGTTCGTCGGCGGCGGCGTCATCCGTTTCCGCGTCGACGGGCAACTTCGGCGCATCACGACACTACCCATTGAAACGCTGCGAGCGCTCTCGCGCTACTTCAAGGCGCAGGCAGGGCTCGAGCCCAATCCGCTTAAGCCGCAGGATGGCCGCCTGCGCCTGTCCTATGGCAGACGCGAAATCGATGTGCGCCTGTCCATTCTGCCTGCCTACGACGGCGACCGGATTGTCTGCCGCCTGCTGGACCAGAGCCGCAATTTTTCGCTGCAACATAGCCACTTCTCGACCGGCGATCAGCAAACACTGCGGAGAATGACAGGCAACAGCGCGGGCGTCGTGCTGCTGACAGGGCCGACCGGTTCCGGCAAGACCTCGACGCTCTATGCCTTGCTCACCGAGTTGAACACGGTCGACCTCAATATCATCACCATCGAGGATCCGGTGGAATACGTCCTGCCGGGTATCTCCCAGATCCAGGTGAACGAGAGGCAGGGCCTGTCCTTCGCAGATGCGCTGCGCTCCATACTTCGACAGGACCCGGACATCGTGCTGGTCGGGGAAATCCGCGATGGCGAAACGGCACGCATCGCGGCGCAAGCAGCGCTCACCGGCCATCTCGTCCTGTCTACCCTGCACACCAATGACGCGCTCGGAACCCTGCCGCGCCTTATCGATCTTGGCCTGGATCGCAGCATTCTTGCCGATGCCTTGATTGGCGCGGTGTCGCAGCGGCTGGTCCGACGCTTGTGCGAGTCCTGCCGCCAGCCCACACAAGCGCCTTACTTGTCACTTGAGTCCGAGTTTCAGCGCCTGACCGGGGAATTTCCCTCGTACCGCTCCGGGGGGTGCCAGGCCTGTAACTTCACCGGCTACAAGGGACGACTGCCGGTCATCGAGAGCGTGGAGATTTCCCCGGCCCTGCGCCAGGCCATTGTCGATGGCGAGCAGCGGATCGATGAACTCAGGCGAATCGCCGCCGGTTATCGGCGCTCGATGGCCGCCAGCGCAAGAGACTGGATCGTTTCCGGTCAGACGACACCGGCCGAGGTGCAGAATGTCCTGGGCATTGGCTTCTGGCGTGAACTGGCGACGGAGCACGGCATCAGTCCCGAGACACTCAGCGCCAACCTGGGGCAGGATTCCCAGCCGGGCCTGCGCATGAAGATTCTTGTGCTCTCGAAGGACAAGTCGCTGGGCAACAGGTTGACTGACGGGTTGAGCTATGCCGTCGAGACGGTCGATGATGAAGACGCGGCGAATGACTATCTGCAAAGGCAGAACGACGCGATTGCCCTGGTGATGGATGCCCGACTTGCCGAGGGTCCTCCGGAAAACTGGCTCACCCGCCTGCGCACCAGGCTGGCGTGGGCCGGGCTGCCGACGCTTTTCGTGACCAATCCGGAGGATGCCACTCTGGAAGCGCTGCTCCTGCAGTTCGATGCTCCCCGCGTGGAAAGGAATGAGCAACAGCCGCAGGCGATGCAGGAAGCCCTTAGCCGGGTCTTGCAGGGGCAGCACTGAACATGTCGGCGACCAGTTCGCACTCTCCCGCCACTTCCGCGCAGAGAACGATCATGAGAGACACACAACGGGGCTTCACCCTGATCGAACTGATGATGGTCATCGCCATTGTCAGCATCCTGGCCACGATCGCTCTGCCGTCGTATCAAGCCTATGTCTATCGCGCGAAGGCAGTCGAGGTGATCGCACTGATCGACAAGATACGTACCGCGATTGCGTCGCTGCAGGCGGAAGTGGCCCCGGTGGGTAGTGTCCTGAAGGTCGGCGGCAACACCTCTGCGAACCAGGACAGTGATCCAGGCCTGGTCTACTCCTTCAAAGCAATACAATCCGCCCAGTTCACGCCTGTTTCGGGGATTGCGCGCTCGGAGCTCAACCTGAAACACCTGAAAATCCACTTGACTGTTAGCTCGGGCAGCAATCCTGCCTACATGCAACCCGGGCAGTTCAAGATCGGCCTCAACGTCGATCAGTCCCACAACCCGCTGACTGGCCAAAAAATAACGCCTGCGGAGGTCCGGGTTGCCACCCAAATCCTGCTGGCAGTGCACCATGTCATGAAGCCGGCCACCTACAAGGACACGGTCTCCTCGGGCGGCTCCTCGGTGGGCCTCTATTTCCAGCTCTAGGACACGCGATCATGAGCGATCGAAACAAGGCCGATGATCTGGAAGGACTGGTCCGGACAACAACGGACAGCCTCGCCCAGCAGCAGCAAAAAGCCGAGGCTTCTGCTGCCGGACGGCCACCGCGGTCGCGGCCCAGGCTGGTGCTGATGCTGATCCTGGTGGCGGTGTTCGCTGGCGCCCTGTATGTCCAGTATCCGCGCATCGTCGAGCCCTATGCCTTGCCCGATGCCCGAACCAATCCGATGGTCGTCGAGGCGGATCTGATACTCATCGGCGAATTGATCGAGGCTTTTCGACTGTCGCAGGGCAAGTATCCCGATTCCCTGGGTCAGGTGCAGCTACCCGCCGCACTGGCTCAATTGGTCGCCCGGTTCCCGCTGGAGTATCGTCTCGGCGAGACGTCCTTCACACTGGAGTGGAAGCCCTATCGCTGGCACGCGATGTATGACGGCGATACAGGTGAGATCGACGTGAATCCGGCGAAAATCGAAAGCTAGTCTCGTCGCGTGACGGGCCGGCATCAGCTGTCGGCCTTTTTTTGCAGACCACATCAAACCGAGCTCTGATTATTTTTCAATGGAGGGTCCATCATGTTCAAAACGCCAACCGCAGGCACGGCCGCGCTTCTTCTGCTGGCCCTGTCGATACCGCTGCCCGCCCTCGCGGATGATGACGCCAAGATCCAGGCGCGCATCGGGATGTGGGGCAAGGCGTGCAAGAACAAGGCGGCCGAGCAGTTTGGTGCTCCGATGTCGGCGATTCGTGTTTCCGTGGGCGCTACCCTGCAGACCTCGATCGACGCGGGCGAAATGAGCCTGCAGGATATCGAGCAGTACGGCCTGTCCTTCAACTGGGAAGTCGAGCACGGCGGCAAAAAGGCGCTGGGATATTGCAATACCGATGGCGATGGGAAGGTCACCGAGTTCCAGCAACAGTAGGAGTCGCGCGGTCGGACGGGAGCGCTGCTGTACGCCGGGCTGTAGTTGAAGGGCAGCCTGTCGATCGCCGCAAGCGCCTGATTGACTCGCTTTCATGAACTCTGTGCGTATTCGAACAGGAGCCTGCATGAATACGAAATTTTTCCTTGCCACTACCCTGGCTGCAGTCTTTTCGAGTGCCGCCAACGCTGACCCGTTCTTCGCCCAGATGGTGCTGCAGGATGTCACCTTCCAGGTCGAAAGCCCGAATGAAGGCTCGATCAACAAGGTGGTCGTACGTGCCAGTGTGGCCGAGGCTTCGATTGGCCAGGTTGAGGAAGAGGCCGACGGCACTGTGACCAGTGTCGGCATCGAGGACCTCGACGCGGATGGCTACCCCGAAATCTATGTCTACGTCAGTTCGGCAGGCAGCGGTTCCTACGGCTCGTTGATCGCCTATGCGTCAAACCGAAACAAATCCCTGAGCAGGATTTATCTTCCACCCATCGAGGACGATCCGAAGGTCTCGCAGGGCTACATGGGGCATGACGAATTTGTCGTTGGCGAAGGCAGTTTCATACGCCGCTTCCCTGTTTATCGGGAGGGCGACACCAACGCGCGAGCCACGGGCGGTTTTCGTCAGATCCAGTACAAACTCAAGGCCGGCGAAGCAGGATGGGTGTTGAGGCAGGACCGCGTGCTGGAACTGGAATTTTGACCGGCGCGAGACTCAGGGCGCGTTCCGGAGGTCTGTCCTCCGGCGTGGCGGAACCTGCCGCCCGGCGACGACGTGGATGCACTGAGGCAGCTCATCGGTAGCTCGATGACCTGTCGCACCGAGTCCTGGCAATTGCCACAGCACTAGGATGTTCCGCGCCGCTGTAGCAGAGGGCTTTGCCTTTGCGGACGCCGCACGCACGAGCCTGATCGAATCGTTTTCCCTGGGCGGCCGTACGTATAAGCTCCAGCGGTGTCGCGGGGCACCGCACTTCAGTCGGTTTCATGCTGGTGGGCCGTTGTCGCGGTGACGCCTGGATCAACACCGAGGGATCGCGACGCCGGCTGCGCCGCCCGGGGCAGAGCGGTGCCTGAACGTGGTTGGCCGGGCACCCGTCAACGGGCGCCCGGCCAGAGCCTCAGCGGTTTTCCCGCCAGCACTGCTCATAGCCCCGTGCGAAGTAGGGCTCGAAGCGGCTGTCGTATTCGTCTGAATAACGGCCGTAGTAGGAACTCATGCCTGCGCGGCCGTCTTCCCGGCCACGGCGGCACCCGTCGTCGAAGTACCCACGCTCGTTCGAGCCGGCGCGCGGAATGCTGTCTCCTTCGTCCTGCCGATCGTCACGTGCGTGATGGCGGGAAGATTCCTTGCGTGCATCTGCAGCGGCATTGCTGTAGCCCACGCCGTAGCCCTTCACGTAGCAGGCGTAACGGTTCTTGTGCTTACCATCGACTCCACGATGCCGCGAGGGATCCTGCGATTTTCCGCGTCCACCATCCTCCCGGCCTGCTTCCACGCCAGCCTCATAGGCCTCTGCATGGTTGGCGCAATCCTTCGCCTGTACGTGTGTCGCGCCGCACAGGGCGAAAAGCAGCGCTGGTGCCCATAGGACTTTCATGTCTCGAATCTCCGATCAGGGTTATTGGGTGCGTCGAAGAACGCCGATTGCGGTGACGCCGGACGCAGTCTACGAATTGCCACAGCGGCTGGAAATGCGTGTTTTACAGCGTTTTTTAAATAATCCTTCGCATAGAGCATGCTCCGGATTGCATAGGTTTACGCAGGGATCGACCTGCTAATTTCGGGGGTCATTTCCGCGGATTGCGTCTCCTCGGTCCCTGTCCGGAGTGAGCTTGACGCAATGGATTCCCGATGGAGGGGCTTCATGCATAAGGTTGCTGAATCCGAGGCGCAGGATGATGACGCACTCGAATGCGGCACTGTTTTTTCGGTTCGTGATGGTCAGCCCCTTCCCGGATACCTGCCGCCTGAAGATCCAGACAACCTTGCACCGGGTGTGTTCTATGCACGTGCCGGACATCCCGCGGTCTGGGCACTGGAGTCGAGGCTTGCGGCGCTGGAGGGCGCAGAAGCCGCAGTCTGTGCAGCGTCCGGCATGTCGATCATCTCGCAGGCGATGTTCTCGCTACTGTCGGCCGGAGACACCTTGCTGTATTCCCGGTGCTCTTACCCGAACACTATCGACTTCTTCGAGCAGCATCTCGCGAGGCTCGGCATCTGCGTCGTTGCGACAGACAGCAGTGATATCGAACGCCTTGCAGCGGATATCGAGCGCTGTCGCCCGAAGGTATTTTTCTTCGAACCGCTGGGCAACCCCTCGCTCGCGTTCACGCATCCCGTTGCTGTCGCGCGGCTTTGCAAGGCGCATTGCGTCATCTCGATCGCAGACAACTCGCTGCTCTCTCCGGCGTTTCTGCGGCCGCTCGATGCCGGTATCGACATCGTGCTCCACAGCCTGACGAAAATCATCGGTGGTTTCGGCAATGCGATGGGCGGGGTGGCGGCGGGGCGTGCGGAACTGATCAATCCGATCGCGCGTGTGCGCTGGTCGATGGGCGGTGTGCTCGCGCCGCAAGTGGCCCTCAAGGTGCTGGAGGGGGTGAAGACCCTTCCGTTGCGCGCTGTGCGATCAAGTGACTCGGCGCTACGCGTCGCGCAGGCGCTCAGTGCCGACGGCAGGGTTGCCCGCGTGGTCTATCCGTTTCTTCCTGACTATCCCTGGCACGAGCCGTTCCGTGTTGCGTCTGAGGGGGGCGGGAGCATCGTGACCTTTCTCCATGCGCGCGGCACCGCTGGCGTTCGGGATATGGCCCTGCGCGCTGATGCCATCCGCTTCGGTCCGAGTTTCGGCAAGTCCGTCACCACCTGTAGCGGCGGCGCGGCGATGGAGCGTTATTACGGCCAGCCGCCGGGCTTCGTGAGGCTTTCGGTGGGGCTCGAAGACGCCGATGCGATCATCGCGGAACTCGGGCGAATGCTGGGGTCAGGCACCTGAGTTTTCAATCCAGTCCCGTGCGGATGGCATGTCCGTGAAGATGCCCACCCGATACGGAAAGTCGGGCGGAATGTTCGCTCGCGAGCGCTCCACAAAAACGGGGTCCGGCATAACCACCGCCATCAGAATCTGCGGGTTCGTGTATGCCCCACCAATGGCGCGGGCAGTCGCGTCTTCGATGTAGCCGGGAAGATCGGCGAGATTGTGAACCTCACTGAAATCGTTGATGTTCCAGCGCAGGGTATCGAACCGGGGATCCTGCTGCATCGCATCGATGCCCTCGACTATATCGGCTTCCGTGAGGGCGCCGTGACAACGTAACCGCACACCACCTTTTTCCCAGAGCACTTCCCATGCCATGACCGTCACCTCCTGTTATTGATTATCGTCAGCAAATGCACGGGCTCAGGGTTGCTCAGGGCGCACTCCGTTTGCGCAGTGCAGTTTCAATTGACATTGCAATTGACAGCAATCGCCGATCTGAGCCTTCGGGCCCGTCGAGTTCGATACCCACCGGCAATCCATCGGCATAGCCTGCTGGCAGGCTGATACCCGGCAACCCCGCGTTGCTGCCGGGGTTGGTGTTGCGCACATAGCAGCGGAATGCGGACGAGCGCTCACCCAGATGCATCACGGTATCGGGCACCTCCAGCAGAGGACGCGCTGGCACCGGCGTGGTGGGAAACAGCAGAGCCTCGATCCGCTGTTCGCGGAAGCACTCCGCATACAGGCGCCGCATGGCAGGCCGCACCTCGTCTTCGATCTCACGGAACATTGCCTCGCTCACCGCGCCCGCAAACGCAGCCTCGATGACGCCGCGCACATCGGGGCTCGCAATCTGCGCAGCGAACGCTGCGGGGCTGATGTCGATGCGGTTGTCGCGAAGATAGGCAGGAAGCAGGCTCGCCGTCTCGAAAAGTGCGGCCGGGCCTGTGCGCGCATCGAGCACCGCTATTTCCGCTAGATCAACATCGATCAGTTCCACGCCGGCAGCCCGCAGTGTCTGCAGGCAGTGATCGATGCGTTCGGCCAGCGCGGGATCGAGGTTGTCGAAGAAATGCGCGTGCGGCAGGCCGAGCCGAAGGCCTTGCAGCGATGCGGCCTCGCTCACCGGAGCCTCGCCGGTGATGACGGCATCCATCAGCGCGACATCGCTCACGGTCTGTGCCATGGGGCCTGCGGTATCGCGGCTCCAGGTGATGCGCGTGATGCCCTCGTGCGGATATCGCCCGGTCGTGGGGCGCAGGCCCACGATGCCGTTCAATGCAGCGGGAATGCGCACCGATCCTGCGGTGTCGGTGCCGAGCCCGAGGCGCGACATACCCAGCGCCACCGCGACCGCCGTGCCGCCGCTGCTCCCGCCCGCGATGCACGTGGGATCGAATGCGTTTCGCACTGCGCCGAATGCGGCGTTGTGGCTGGTGATGCCGAAGGCGAGTTCGTGAAGGTTGGTCTTGCCGATGATCACCGCGCCTGCAGCACGCAGGCGGGCCACCACCGTGGCGTCCTCTGCGGGTACGAAGTGGCGCAGCGCCGGCGTGCCTGCCGTGCTCGGCAGATCTGCGACGTGGATGTTGTCCTTGATGCAGAGGGTCATGCCCTCCAGAAGGCCAACGCCGGGCACAGTGTCGACCGCACGGGCACGCGAAAGCGCGCCCTGCGCGTCAACGGTGATGAGGGCCCCGCGGTCGCGGAAGCGTTCTTCTTGCGCCAGACAGGCGCGGACGTCCGCCTCAACCGCCGGCGACACGGTCTGCCAGCGCCTGGGTGATATGGCGGCAGTAACCCTCGGCATCCATGTTGGCGCCGCAGACGATCAGGCCCACGCGTTTGCCGGCGCAGCGCTCGCGCAGCGGCCCGAGCAGCGCTGCAGTGGTGGCGGCGCCCGCGGGTTCCACCGCGAGTTTGAGCCCGTAAAAAATCTCGAGCATGGCATCGCGCAGCATGGTGTCATCGACCAGCACGATGTCTTCCACCAGTTCGCGGCAGGCTGCGAAGGTCCAGGGCTCGGCGCGCGGTGGCGAGAGGCTGTCGGCAATGGAGTTCATCGATTCCAGCACCTCGGCCTTGCCGCTGCGGAAACTCCGGTACATGGCATTGGCGCCTTCGGGTTCGACGCCGTAGACGGTGACATCCGGCCAGTGTTGCCGGATGGCCGCCGCAAACCCCGCGCAGAGGCCGCCACCGCCCACGGGCAGGATCATCACGTCCAAGGGCTCCGTCTGCTCGGTGAATTCGAGCCCTGCCGAAGCGCTGCCCTGCACCGGCAGCGGCCCCTCGAAGGGATGCACGAAGTAACGGCCTTCTTGCTCCTGCAGGACTTTCACCATCTCGAACATGGCGTGGTGAGACGGCGCGATCACGATCTCGGCGCCGAAGGAGCGTGCGAGCGC
>Ga0068876_10000647_pt1 | contig 28297 bp, 31 predicted proteins | sample NOAtaG_6_FD_66442 | JGI IMG/M metagenome (GOLD analysis project Ga0068876, IMG submission 66442) | Freshwater lake microbial communities from Lake Erie, under a cyanobacterial bloom - NOAA_Erie_Diel5S_2200h metaG | ecosystem: Environmental > Aquatic > Freshwater > Lake | place: USA: Ohio, Lake...
ACCAGATGCTCCAGACTCACCAGAAGTACCAGAAGAACCAGAGTTACCGGAAGTACCAGAAGATCCAGACTCACCAGAAGTACCAGAAGAACCCGATTGTCCATCAGTTCCAGAAGTACCAGAAGAACCAGATGCTCCAGACTCACCAGAAGTACCTGAAGAACCAGAGTTACCGGAAGTACCAGAAGTACCAGAAGAACCAGAGTTACCGGAAGTACCAGAAGATCCAGACTCACCAGATGTACCAGAAGAACCAGATTGTCCGTCAGTTCCAGATGTACCAGAAGAACCAGATTGTCCATCAGTTCCAGAAGTACCAGAAGAACCAGATGCTCCAGACTCACCAGAAGTACCTGAAGAACCAGAGTTACCGGAAGTACCAGAAGATCCAGAGTTACCGGAAGTACCAGAAGAACCAGATTGTCCGTCAGTTCCAGATGTACCAGAAGAACCAGATTGTCCGTCAGTTCCAGAAGTACCAGAAGTACCAGAAGATCCAGAGTTACCGGAAGTACCAGAAGAACCAGATTGTCCGTCAGTTCCAGATGTACCAGAAGAACCAGATTGTCCGTCAGTTCCAGAAGTACCAGAAGAACCAGATGCTCCAGACTCACCAGATGTACCAGAAGAACCAGATTGTCCGTCAGTTCCAGATGTACCAGAAGAACCAGATTGTCCATCAGTTCCAGATGTACCAGAAGATCCAGAGTTACCGGAAGTACCAGAAGATCCAGAGTTACCAGATGTACCGGATGTTCCATTAGAACCTCCTCCGCCACCTCCAGTTTGATCTACCCAGGCTACATCATAACTAGTAGAGCTTGCTTTAGCTAAAACCTGACCTATATTTCCCCCTGAGGGTATACCAACGCCAGAAGTACCAGAAGAACCAGCAGCACCAGATTCACCGGAGGTTCCTGAAACCCCAGAGGTTCCAGAAGACCCAGGATTACCTGTAGCACCAGCTGCACCAGCTGCACCAGAAGTACCTGAAGTACCAGCTTCCCCGGTAGCACCGATAGCTCCATTTAAACCAGTAGCACCAGTAGCACCAGTTGGCCCAGCGGCACCATTTAATCCAGCGGCACCAGCGGCACCAGTTGCCCCAGTTGCACCAGTAGCTCCAGCAGCTCCGTTAGCTCCTGAAGTCCCAGAAGTACCATTAACACCTGATGTTCCTGATGTTCCGGTTTCTCCTGTTGCACCGGTTGCACCAGTGTAACCCTGAGGACCTTGAGGTCCAGTAGCTCCGGTAGGTCCGGTAACTAGGGCATCTTCTATCAGATTGAACTGACTATCAATTAAATCTTCAAAATCCTGCTGTGTTGGGATGTCCCCGGTTTGGAAACGTATCTTAAGTTCCGGTCTGGTTTTTTGTGCCAACTCTAAATACTTTTATTCTCCCTATATATCATCATTATTTAGGTTACGGTGTAAATACACAACAAAAAAGAAGATCAACGATCTTCTTTCAAAAAAACGCGGAATATTGGATCTTAATATCCTCTTTTTTGACGCTCTCTGTTCTCCTTGTTCTTGGCAAAATACATGTTCATCAAGTCTTTAGGATCTAATCCAGCAGCAAGCATCATATTAAAAAGAAAGTGCTGAATATCAATTAATTCCATTTGTAATTCTTTTTTATCAGAATCTGAGAGCTCATTGAAAGTCATATTGGGTGCTTTTTCGTGATATGCTTTCTTCCACGGTTTCCATACACCGTTACCAATACCATCCTTGATTCCACCTAGTGCATCGAAAGTTTCCCTTAATTCATCCTGAATGGCGTGATAGTTCCAATCAAAAAATTGTCTAAATTCATTCAGAGGTTTATTTCTTAATTCTTCGAAGTTGTATCCATAAACATTTTCCTGAATGTCTTTCTGCAGGTTATAAAGATCTTCTAAGGTATTTGAAGACTCTGTAAATACATCTTCAACTTCTAAATGTGCGCATGAATTATCTACGTTTGCCATATTATCTTGATTTTAATATTTCTTCTAATTCTGTGATTTTAATTTCGCATTCCAAGTATTTTTTCTTGGCTGATTTTCTCATTGCATATAGTGTGGTTAATACGTCTCTTAAAACTGGTTCTTCCCCATTCTTGGAATGAAAATAAGCTCCTCCCGCAGTCTTAATTGCTCCTTCTGGAGGATTTGCTAGATTCTTACCAATAAAGATCTCAGGAGATAAACCCCATTGCATCATAGTATTAGGATACAGAGAAGCAAAGTCAAAACAAACTACCCATTCATGTAATCCTTTAATAGGTTGCTTCACATAAGCTCCTTCGAATTTTGTGTGTTCCTCCTCAGTTCTTTCCCAAACTATCACTCTGTTTCTAGCCAGAAATTTTCTTGACATAAGGACTTCTGTTGTCCAAACAGGAGAAAGAGCTCTATTAATCTCTACACCACTTACGTTTGCTATTTTAAAGAAAGTAGCTAATGTGTTTAGCTTCTGATCAATATAATGTACTAGACAAGAGTCAATTGCGTTATAGAAGATATACGTCTCAAAATCAGATTCATATAGATCTTTCAATGTGCCTTGGTAATGAATTTTTCTTACACCTAAAGCAGCATTAGAAACATAATCCAGAGAATCTGATTCCCTGATCTTAATTACTCTATCCCATTTTTTATAAATCTGTAAGTAATCGACCATTAACACATGCATCGGAATTTGGTCCTTACCTAATAAAATTCCACTAGGTGAAGCAATCTTAGGATCAATACCCAATTTCTTAGCACGATTAAGCAGATAAGGCCAGTCATATCCAAACCAGTTCCATCCTGTGATTAAAGGCATCTTATGCATGAGTTTGGACATAAAGGTATAAATCATGTCAAACTCACTCTCAAAGGATCTATAGTTGAAAGTCCATTTTAAATCGTAAGGAAGTGTTTTAAAATGTTCATTGACTCTCTGCTCTATTTTTAAGATCTTTGGTGAATCCAATTTATCTAGTCCAAGAATTAGAATTTTACCTTGAGATGATGCAATCGCAATAGTGAGCACTTTATTATTTGCTCTAACAGTGTCTAGGGAATCAGCACGATTGTCTGTGATCTCCACCTCAATATCAACAAAGTATTTTTTAGGAGTTTGTGTATCCCAAAGGGGTTTGGTTTTCTCTTTATCAAAATATTCTAAAAGTTCAACTAACCGATATTTGTCGTATTTCAAAGTGGACTGTTTCTTAACAGGAAAACCGTCCCAAGAAGCCCAACCCTTTTCACGACTCCTATCGGCAGCAGAACATTTGCGCCAGACATATCTTTCCGCTTGAGGAATTTTTAAATCGAGATAGGCTAAATCTCCTTCTTCAGTGTAATGGGATACTCTTAGATTCTCCCCTAAATTCTCAACGTCAATTATCATAGCTATTCTTATACATAAGAAACCGCCTTAGTTTCGCATTAATATATAAAGAGTATGACTAAATTAAAATTAGACGAGATAAAGGACCTGGGAAAAGAAGTGGTTGAGGCGTGGAAATTAGAAGGTAAAGATTTGGGGGGAATTGCAGAAATTCTTTTTTATCCTATTAATAGTGTAGTGAATTCAAAAGCAGTTAAGCCAACAGAGGAAGAGATTAAAGAAGCCATACAGAGTCTAATTGATATTCCCAGGGTTGCTCCCCTGATAGTTATTTTTGTTTCTTCACCAATTCCAGGAAGCTCTTTATTTTATCTTTCAACAATCAAAATGTTAGAAAAAATCACAGGCAATAGAATTAAAATGATCCCAAGAAGATTTAGAAAAATAATTGAGGATAGATTAAAAATTACTTCTTCTTAAAAAACCAGGTTCCGAACCATTTACTGGTTACATTATATCAAGGAATCCCCGTTAGTTACATTGCTGAAGATATAGATTCAGCTTTTTATCACAGGCAATAAAATCCTTCTTACCTTCCACAAAAATCTTCCATGCGTCTCTAGCATAAGGACCAATACCAGGAAATTTATTTGGGTCTCTTTCCCCAGAGTTCCAAACCCTTGTGAAATCTATAATCCTCTTTGCTTTGATGTTTTGAAATCCACAGGGCTTAAGAATGTTAGCTATTTCTAAATGGTGATTCAAATTAAAAGAATCTGGTGTGGGAAAACGTTCAAAGAGCTGGCGGACAACCGGTCTAACTTGCACGTTAGTAGTTTGATTAAGGAGAATGCATGAGATCATTATCTTCCATGGGTCTCCTAAATAATGAGTCTGAATCAAATCTATTTTTTCCACACACCAAATTTAAGAAACTAAATTAATTTAAAGAAATGACTCTTTTAGTTTCTTTTAGCTTGTCCTCGACATCTTTAAAATCGATATAGAGAACGCCGTCCTCAACTTTAGCTTCTACCTTTTTAAGATCTATGTTCCTCAGTCTGTAATCTCTGATGCTCTTGCTGATCTTTCTGGATTTACCGTTAATTTCCTTTTCCCCTTTGATGGTTAAAAGATTTTCATTCTGATCAATCTCAACAATTAGGTCTTTTTTGGAGAATCCAGGAACATCGAGTGTTAGTGTTCCATTTTCCAAAGGAATTGGATTCCCTAGAAAAACATCCATGTCGTTGTACAGATCTAAAAGTCTTGAAGCAGGCGACGAATAAAGTTTTAACATAGTTATTGATTATATTCACCGCATATATGCAATAAAAATGCCCATTAGAATTAATAGGCATTTTAGTCATATTAGTGAAAATAAACAAGCAATCTTGGCGGAATTTTTTAAAAATTCCGGAATTTTGTCACCCCTGATTTTTAAGCATTGCTTTTCTAAAATTTTTCCAGTCCATAACAGAACTAGCAAGGGATGGCTCGTCTTTTGCTTTCTTTCCCTTTGATTTTTTAGCAGCTGGGGTTCCAGCAGTTAAACTTGGAAACTGATCTCCAGATCCTGCTGAGTCTCTAGTTGGTGCTTGTACTTCACCCATACCGGAAACATTAGGCAGGGTTGCCATTGATCCTTCACTTTCATAAATGTTGGAGACTTTATCTTTAAACACTCTGAAAGTACCATTGTCATTATTAAGAACATATCCAATAACCTCACCTCTAGAGTTTCTAATAGAATCGTTAATAGTACCCCTTCTGCCATCTAAGACATCCGCCATTTTTCCTAGATTAGGATCTTGTTGGATGGTTTTTTGAATAACGGTTTCAGACTGTGCTTTTTTGCCACATCCACAGCCTTCATTAACAGGATTAGTTTGCATTTTTATCTCTTTTTTTCTTATGTAAAAATTCTCTATAATCTGATAGATTAGCAAGCCTTCTTGCTTTCTCTTTAGACGAATCGTATTGAGAGTCCGGATCAAGTTTAAAAAATAATGCTTTGATCACTTTCTCATTTACTTCTTCGGGAATTCTTTTGTGTTTGGTTTCCGCGAAATCTTTAAGTTTAGCCATAGACATACTGTCTGCTAATTTTTCAATTTCTTTTTTGTACTTAGGATTGAGGTCTTTAGGATTAATACCTCTTTTACCCCCTGACTTTTTCCAGAGCTTTACCCCGTATGCTTGACCGAAAAGCCTTTGTTGTGTTCTTGAAAGGGAAGGCATAGTTTTTTATTACTATTTATCCTTTCCTCTTATCTTTTTCTCAGAATGTTGATCTAAGGTCCAAATAAATCTCCTGTAGGCTTTTTTTACTGTTTTGAATCCAGTATCATTATCTGGAATTTTAACAGGACTGATTGGTGGTTCATAATTGGAAGTGTCCGCTGCTCCACCGTCTTTTTTGTTTTCGTCTACAGGAGATTTTTGGTTTTTCATTGTTACTTGTCTTTTTCTTGCAACACCGATTCGATATTGGAAAGAGCAACCGAGGTCACTTCAAAATCCATAATATCGGATTTAAGGTGTTCCGTGATTCTAGCTTCTGCTTCGGTTACCCCCGTTGCCTCTACCAGCATCACTGTTTTGGTGATTTGTGGTTTTCCTTGCTTGTTGACCTCACCTGTGTCAAAAGTCACTTTACATTGATAATAAGCCATAATTTGTTGTTTTATATATCGATTAAAGCAATAAGATCACTGGTTGTTTCGGAAAAATTGATACTAAAGGCCAAATTCTGATTTATCCGCATTAAAGTTTTGAAGAACCTCAGGCCCGGTTAAACTGGTATTATAGCAATAAACTTTAGAAATTCTACCATTCATTAGATTGCCTCCGTTAAATGTAGCCAGATTTATCGTACCAGTTCCTGGGTGTGCACCTTTGTTAGCGGTGTATGTGCTGTCCAATACACCATTAATATAAAGCTTCATGCCATCGGAAGTGTTGAAAGTTAAAGCAGCATAATACCAGGTGTTTAGATTTATAGTTGCAGAGGAAGGAAATGCCACATAATTTCCCCAATTTGAATGTCCGCAATATATCTTCTGAGTTGATCCCGCTGGCCCCATATACATGAAATGTCCATCTCCGCTAACTATGTTATTGTCAGCATATCCATTTAGGTAAAACCAAACGGATTTAGTATAAGATGTCGTAGGAAGAACAGATCCAGACCCCAGTCCATATTGACTAGATCCATTAAAAGTAAAATATGAGGGAGGTCCTGATGTGTATGAAGGGGAATTATATAATGTTACATTTTGTTGGGTTCCCGCCAGATCCACCCAGGTAGACCCAGATCCTGAATAGGAGGCAGGATCAGATGCATTTAATCTAAGAACCAAACCAGAAGTTACCAATGGTGAAGTGTAAGATGTCCAATACCCATTATTATTGAGCCAAGTTTTAGCATCGGATCCGTTTGCAAAATTTTGGGGATTGTTTGAAACCACTCTAGCAATATATTCTGCCAGATCTATAAAAGATTCATCAGTGAAAAGACCGGTTCTATAAAAGCCAACAGAAGCTAAATTTCCCATTTCTGGGGTAGGCTGACTTTCATCAGGAACCTGACAGGCGATGACATATCCAAGGTCTTCGTCAGGTCCGTTCCACCATTCTAGTCCGGTAGATCCAAATCCGGAGGTGGGAAATCCGATTGCTAGATTTCCTACCTGATCGGTACCTGCTATAGCGGATCCCGTATTATATGCAAATGGTCTTGATGTAGACATGAGATAAAATTTACTTCTATATATTTTGAAAACAAAAAAACCAGCGCATTGGCTGGTTTTAGTAACTAAATATCTTTTCGATATTATTATTGCTCTGTAGTGGATTTTTTAGCATTTTGAACATCTAAGCGAAGTTCTTGTGCTAATTTTTTTAATTCTTGACACTGAGTTCTAACTCTGGTTCCAGCAGACTTATTACCCTTATCAAAAAACTTATCCACATTTTCTCTCATTGATTCTACAAGAGCAACTAATTTTTCGTAGTTTTCCATAAAAATGTTTATTATTTATACAAAATTAAAGGTTTTTTGTTTCATTTACCGAAAGACTTTTGGCAAATCTTTTTCCCAATTTTGTAAGGGTATAAAGATTTGGTCCTTCCTCTGAAACCAAACACTTAATCAATTGTTTATTTCTGGAGATCCATCTTCTGTCCACAACAGATCCATTCTCTCCTAGGGTGGAGGCAAATTCTAAAATTTCCTTTCTAGTTGCCTGTCCTTTTTCGTGTAGGAATTTAACAATCGAATTCTTCAATTCATTTTTAACACTCATAAACATTACCGGTGTTAATGATTCATTAATGAATTCGCTATATTTTTTAAGATTACTCATGTGAGGTCTTAGTGTAAATTAATGATTTCTCTGAATTTCCTTCCTGAATCTTCCATCTTCCCCTGGACCACGTTCTGATTCTCGGGGAAATGAAATCTGAATATTCTTCTCTATCCATGCCAAGATTTTCTAGAATCTCATCATAAAACTTAGTAACCTTCGGATTTTTTTGTAAATAATTATCCATTGATTTGGTAATAATAAAAAATGCCTGACTTAATACCTCGTTTGAAAGGGAGAATCCTTCATCTTCCCTAGATCTGTATTCACTATCATTTACTAAATAATCATCCATATCATCGGGATTCATAATCTCTAAATGAAGCACGCCGTAATTTTTTTCATTCTCGGAGATAACTCCAGACTTAGAAAATTTTCCAATTTTTAAGATTAATCCAATCTCTTCGTCTCCCTCACTAATTTTAAAGAAGTAGTGCTGAGATTTTTCAACCTTTTCGTCTGCAAAATAGTCGTTTCCATAACCAGCATCTTCATTTACTTTATTTAAATTATTTACAGGCTTGGGAAAGTGATCTCCAAATTTGTTTATGAATTTCATTCTTTTTTTATTTTATATATTCAAATTTAAACCCGAAAGGAAACAAAAAACCCCCGAAAGCCGGGGGTTTAATTGTTTTAATTTTATTATTTGTCTGGCATGTATCTGTCAGTGTATCTTTCCATGTGTTTAATGTATTCGATACCAGATTTTGTTATGTAAGGGTGCTTAGAAAGTAATAAGCTTACAAAAGCAGTTCCATATTCAGCAGAATCTAATCTAATAGACCAATCTATCGCATTAGAGAATTGGCTTGCAGTAAGTTTCCCATCAGGACTGATTTGTCTAGATTTATCAACTATAGCAGCTATTAAATAGTAAGATTTATCTGGCTTGTATTGTCCACCAATTTTTTCTGGAAGAGGAGCGTTATCAGGATCGTCAAAAACCTTAACAACATCTTCCATTTTGGTATTCTGTGATTCTGTATAAAATTCAACGAATGCCTGTGCAGGTTCTGGACCCACGTTTCTAGAAAAAATATCAATCATCTCTTCTTTAGAAATTGAATTGGTTCCTTGTCTTCTGAGGTAATCCATTTCTGAGTAAAGAGCCTTAGAAGCATCGATCCAAGATCTTGGGGATGCAAATACTCTTCCTTTTTTTCCTGCATTTAAAGTGTAGAAATAATCTTTAGAAAATTCCATAAATGCTATCAATTCAGGAAGTACAATTTCATTGGCAGTTCTTCCAAATGCACCCTTCAATTTTATTGGAGAGGTTTTAACCCATTCGATCCATTCTTTAGGACTAGCAAGGTAGTTTACTACCTCACAACGGTTAATAAGAGCTGAACCTAAATCATTGATCTCACCAGGTAAATCGTCTTCCTTTCTATTTCCCGCTGCTACAATCAACCATTTACTAGGAAGATTATACTCGGTACCAACTCTTCTCTGTTGAAGAAGTACCATCATTGCAGCAATAACCGGAGGGTTTGCCCTGTTCATTTCGTCAAAGAAAATAATTCCACCAGGTCCGTCGGATTTTTCCTCATTGCCGTCTCCACCAACCACTGTGATTGGTTCGCCATTGTCTAATGGAAGCCAAGATGGAGGGTTAGATCTAGTTATTCCCTTTCCGAGCTTACTTAGAATTCCAATTCTTTTTTCTATATCTTTTTCAGTGAAAAATTCTTTCGGGATATCATCAGTTGATGGAATACCCAAGAAGTCAGTAGGATCCATGAACTGAAGATCAACCGTTATAAGATCTATACAAAGTTGGGAAGCTACGCTAGCAACTATCTCGGTTTTACCTATACCAGGAGCTCCATAAATAAAGATTGGCTTATCGTAGCCGCCTCTAACTAAACTATCAAATCTTTTAAGTATCATGCTCTTCAGAGCATCTCCTTTCATGTTTGAAATTCCAGCTTCTTTATCAGGATATTTTAACATTTCAATATCTCCGTAATCCTTCATAGTTGCCTCATCAATCTCATAGTCTTCGAATGCTTTAGATTCAAACTTAATACCATAAGTGTCTTCAACTTGTTGCTCCACAGATTTACCGCCGCCACGTGCACAGCTATAATAATTTACCATGGGCTTTCCAGCTTTCACGTGTGCTTCGGGCGTGTTGGGAACTTTCTCTATTCCTCCACCTTTAATCTTGCTTACGAGATTTTTAATCCAGCTTCCAACACCAGATATCATACTTTTTAATGAATAATCCTCGTTTACATATTGGTCAAATTTTTTAATGCTTGGCATTTATTAATCTTATATTCTTTTTTCTATATATCTTTTTAGTAAACTAGATCGGTTCTATTTCCAAACGGAACTACAACATTAGGATCGTTGTTTGGGTAATCCTGATGTATTATAATCCACATCACTTTTTTATCATAGGTGCTGATTCCATAATCATTCGATGATGGCCATCCTCCTGATGTTGGATAACCGTCAGTAAAGAATACAACTGGGCCCATATTTACCTGACCTAATAGATTCTTCTCTATCCATTGGAAAGGTTCAAGAAAGCTAGTTCCTCCTCCTCCGTATGCTTTATTAACCTTAATGTTTTCACCTCTTTCTACTTCAGTCACCGGTTCATATACCTTAGTATCAAAGAAAAGAACGTAAGTTTTTCTTGGATTAAATTCCTCTACGATTGCATAAGCCTCGTTAATAAATACCTCCAATTCTTTTTGGGAGATGGATCCTGAAGTATCCACGATCAGGGTTAGAACATCAAAACCTTCTTTAACTCTTTTGGTACCCCATAAAACCTGTCCTCTACTTAGGAACCTTTTGTTAGGTAAAAAATATTCTCTTTTAGCGGAAAGGCCGGTAACAAATCTCTTCAAATCACCCTTCCAATCAACTTTACCTGCGTTGAATTTGTCCAGAGATTTTTGTAATTCTGGGGGAAGTCCACCAGATCTTCTTGCCTTTTCGACCTCCCTTCTCCATTTTTCCTTTAATTCATCTATGTTTTCCGGATCAACGTCAATTACCCTAGGTTTTTCACCAGCTTGGTTTCCTGCTCCTCCGGCGTCTCCTCCGTCCTCGTCGTCCCAGGGTTTATCAGGGGAAGGGGGAACAGGAAAATCCTCAATCTTAGGGGGAGGAGGAGACGGTGGGGTCCCAGGGGGAGGTGGTGGTGGGGGTGGTTCCGGTTCAAATTTTACTGATACCTTCCTTAATTCATTAATATCTATTTTCATCGAAGTTTATTTTATTGATATAACCTTTCTTCCGGATTGTTTTTCTATCTGTGCTATAGCATCAGCCTCAGAGTATGGGTCAACCATTGCTTCCCCAGTATTTGCATCTATTGATGTTATTCGACCAAACCCTCCGCTTTTTATTTTTACGAAATCGCCAATTTTAGCGATAGGACCAGAAGGACCTGTTGCCCCTGCAGATTTTTTCTTAGAAGAACCAGTAAATTCTGGGGGTGTAACGCCTCCGTAATTCCATCCTTCTTCTGGAGGAAGCTGAACGTTGTTTTCTATTATATGGTCATAAATTTGCTCTGCAGACCAACCCTTATACTCTGGTTTTCCGTAAGGATTGTCCGGGGTAGCTGGTCTAGTATTTAAGCATCCTGGTATCATTTTTCCCAAAGCACCTAAAAATATTTTAGCTTTTCTTACTTCAGGGCTCTGTGGATCCCCTGGGGGAATTGTGTAAGATTCCGGGTCTATTAATTGATTTAGGGCATAATCGGCAGCTGCGTTCCACGCTGTGGGATTTGCTTGCCTTCTAATGAAATGAAAAAGAGCACAATGCATGATTTCATGACAGATTACCCATCTAATTTCTTCCTCGCTGTGTTTTAATACAAAATCTGGGTCATAGTATATTTTCATACCATCGGTGGCCATAGTTTTGTATTGAAGATTAAGATCCTCAATAAATTCAAGGCTTAAAGAAAACTTTCCAAAGAAAGTATTAGATCCTGCAATAAGTCTAATTTTACAATCCACTATTTTATCAAAAGCAGCTTTGCTTTTATCAGAGTTTTCTAAAAGAGGAGATTTTTGACTGTTTTCAAAATTTGAGAGCTTTCCCATTAATTTTTATTTTATATATCCAAATATAAAACAAACGGTAGGAAAAAAATAATGCGATGAGTCTATTTAGCTGATTCGTAGCAGCGATGTAATTCCTCCCAAAGAGAAGAAAGAGATTTAGGGACATGCTTTTTGAATTGCATGTAATCTTTATCTTCTAGAGTCTTCATTACCTCTCTGGAAATAACCCACTCCGGAGAAGTTTGGATTTGGAAATCCTGGGGTAATTTTTTTCTTTTCTTAAGAGTGCGGCTCTGGATCAAATAATTGTCTAGCTTTTTAGATCCCACTGTTAAGCTCTTAGGGTTACATTTATCTTTAATTTTTTCAATAGAAGTAGAAAGTAGATCATCAGGAACGTAATTTACCGAATGAATTAGATCAGACATTTCATCAGAAATGATCTTCATCATCTTATTCATTATTTCCCTATTAATGAAGCTCTTGGAATTATTAACCACCATCAAGGCAACAGGATTTCCATTTACCTGATTTGCTTTTTTGATCATTTTAAGATGACCGTTATTAAATGGTTGAAACTTACCAATAATTACATTTACATTCTGTGATTCAGGATTGACAGCAGGATCTGAAATAGGATCCATCTGTCCTAAAGCAGCTTGCATTTTAAAGGCAATTTCAGGATCTATTTCTTTAACCTGGATTTCTTCTGGATCTTTCTGTGGTTCTTCTTGAACCTCTTCAGGTTCTTCTTCAACATCTTCAGGATTTTCTTGAGGGGTTTCTATAGGCTCCCCTATAATTTCATCCTCGGGTTCTTCCATAGGTTCTTCCTCGTCTTCATCATCCTGTTCTTCATCGGGTACAAAAGATTTTTTAACCTTTCTAAACTCACTAAATGTTGGAATCAATGATTCCGCAATTACAGGTTTTCTATTGAGATAATCTGATATCTCTCTAACTAATAAATTAAATTGCTCTATAACTCCAGGAGTAAAAAAACCACCAGATTTTTTCTTAATCTTTCTAAATGCTGATAAGATCAATTTAAAAAGAGATTCATAGCTTTCATCTTGAGCAACTAATTGTTTAGTCTGATCGTTACTAATCAGATCTAAATTAGATTCAAATCCGTCTTGTTTTAAAAATTCGGGCTCTTGAAAATCGAGACCCAAGTATTTTTCACCATTATCTTCTATGAAGGAATTGAAAACACCAGAGATAAAAGAAATGTATCTGTCCTGTGGATCTTCCCCGGCAAATTCAAAACTCTCTATACCTTTATCTAGGATATAATTCATTACTTCCAGGAGTGTTATTCCGTAGATGTCGCTTGGGAAATAACTGGCTTTTTTAACATTGTTTTGTCTTGTGATGTCTTCAAAAACTGGATCAATAATTTTTGCAGAAAAAGATTCACCAGTTCCGCTGATTGGTCCAAATCTGAAAACTATACCCTCTATGGGACGATCTAAATCATCATTAAGTAATGTTTTATCTAAATCCGGATTTAAAGTTTTCACTAAGTACTTAGCAAAGCTCTGTGTTCCATGAGACGATTTTAAGCTATCAAACGGAGAATTAACAAAATCATTAATTGAGGCTTTTTGTTGGTCTGATAATTTTCCCTGAAAAATAATTGGGGATCTTTCAATATCTAATAGATCTGCCCAATAATCTAATTCCTCCTTTTCAACAATAGTTCTCTCGATATCCCCATATTGATTTTTAACAATGATATGGGTTAGAACAAGTCCATTCTTAGGGACTCTGTTGTATGACAATAAAACTGGACTTTCGTTAATAAAAAATTCAGTTCCAAATCTCCAACCAGGAGGAATTTCATTTTTCGTAAGATCTGGTAACCCCTGCACGTATGTAATAGGTCCATCATAATAGTTCATCAGAACTCTATCAATTTTAGAAATGGGATTAACCTGATCTCTTTTATAAAAGAACATAGTTCCGTCTCCTATGCTTTTCTCGAAGGAGAAAGACATACCATTCAATTTTTCAGAAACTGTAACTTCATCTCCAAATAAATTGTCAATGAATTCTGCTCCTTGCTTTTTATAAACTTCACTTAGTTGTTTAATCCCTGCCATATATTAATTTAATACGATAATGTCTTTTCTTCCCATAGAAGTAAAAACTAAAAATGGTCCTATTGCTATTGGATTCTTCAATTTAACTTCCATGTTAAGCATTAGCATTTCCAAAGATTTAACGAGTTGTTCTACCAAAATGCTAGATCTATAATTTAGTTTTTTTCTTTTTACTTTTAATAGTTTTTTATAATAGACATCTATTGGGGGTTGTTTCTTTGCCTCACAGAAAATAGAAAATAAAGAATCCTCTATCTCGGCAACTTTTTCCTCCTCTACTAACAAATCCCAATCGCCTTCTTCATTCTTTTCAATTCTACCATCCTTACCCATTATAGTTAAAAAGGAAACTTCATCATGTCCTCTTTTAACCCCCGCTACTCCATCTCCAATGTAATGCTCGATTATGGGGTAAAGAATATCTACGATCATTAGGTTATTTTTTCTTACCCCAGGGCTTTTCTGAGCTGGTTACAATTCCATGTTTTTCTTTGTGCTCATCCCAAGCTTTACCTAGGTCATCCATAAATTTCTTTTGAGCTTTCTTGTCACTTTTAAACTTCTCGTCAAAAGGACCAGATACTCCATGCTTTTTGTAATAGCCTTTTGCAAAAGTTAGGTATTTGTTTGTTTCCTCTAATTTGGAAATAACCTTGGCTTTTTCTATCTTAAGGCTTTCTTGAATCTGTGTTATTTTTTTCATTTTTTTTTGTTTCTATTAAAATGTAGAAGGTAAACCCTGGGCGAGCATACCTTGCGATTTTTTATTGTTAAAGTATGTGGTTGCATACGTTGCAGCTACTTCATCAGCAACTTTATTATAATTAGGAGGAACCCCTATTTTCTTATAGTAATTAAAGATATAATCTTTCATTTGGTCATCATTAGAAATTGTGGGAAGATCGTTTTTAACAAACTGATCGTTCAGCAATCTATGATGCTCAGGAGTAACGTCTTTAGCGGATTTAATTCCAGACACATCAGCAGGAGATTTTGGAGCAAGCAAACCCTGACCGGTCAGAGTAGCAAATTTATTTGGCTCAAATATTTTAGCCATTAGCTCAGTAGCAAGAGATCCAGTTTTTCCAATTAGCCATCCCATGCCGGTGTCTATTACACCACCTCCAGTTTTCTTTACTGCTATCTCTCTTTGGTAAAAACGATCAAACCCCTCAAATCTGCTTTGCATGCTTTTGAAAAAATTGTAAATCCAATCCTGCCATCCAGGCTCGGCGGACTGGCCAGTATATTTAGTGTATTTTGAAGAATCGTACTTTTCAAATATCTTCAAACTACTCTCATATAAAGCATATGAACGGATATATTTCATTTTTTTTTATTTTATATATCTGAAACGCGTTAGAGAGTAACCTCATAAACCTTATATTCGAACTTTTCCCTCTTGTAGATCTCTATACGCTCATTAGAATGCTTTATTAGGTAGTTTGCAGAAGCTTTCCAGGTAAAGTCGTCGACAAAGTCAATAACATTAACCTTCTCCTTTCCCTCGTAAAGTCTCATTCCCCTTCCAAGACTTTGTTTGATCAATACCTCAGATTTGTAAGATTCTGTCAAGAAAATGTTGTGAATATTTTTCACAGAGACTCCGGTACTAAGGGTTCCAAAACTGGCCACTAGAACCTTATTAGTACCCTCTTCCATTTTACCCTTATAAAAATCTCTTCTTTCAGGTTCAGTGTCTCCGTCGACATAAAAGATCTCTTTATCTGCCTGAATTTCTCTAAGCATGTCATACATTCTTTTTCCATATCCCTCTCCAACGGATTGGAATAAAACCAGGGAATTTTTGCTAGTTTTAGAAATGAAGTCCACTATATAATTGATTCTTTTATCCGATGAAATAACTAACTTTCTTTCCACATTAAAGATTTCACTGCCTTCTAAATCTTGCTTGTTAGTTCTTAGATCATAAAGCTTTTCCTTTAGATCGTCGGAAAGCCAATTCATCTTAACTACCTTAATGGAAACAGGAGTAGCATAGTTATTATCAAACAAAAATTTAGGACTGATCTCCATTACCAATGGTCCAAGATATTGCTGAATTGTTAGATGCTCTGCAGTGTTTCTATTGGTCAATGTTCCCGAAAGACCAAATCTATATTTAGATTCTTTACATTTAGAAACTACTTCTTTAATCGACTTAGAATGACTTTGATGTGATTCGTCGACAAACACAGCTTCAACCCCGTCAAAGAAAGATTCATCCTGCTTAACCAATGACTGATATGTGCCTATCATAAGCCCGGATGATATCTTGTTTTTATTACCCCCGTGGATTAGTTGCATTTCGCAATTATCAAGTTCTTTTAATCCATAGCTTTCAAAATCCTCAGATCCTTGAAGAATCAGCGTGGTGTTTGGAACAATCATTAAGAATTTATTTACTTGCTTAACCATCTTAAGATAAGCCAGAACGATAAATGCAATCAGGGTCTTACCCGAAGAAGTCGCAATTTCTAGGCAGGAATATCTGAATTTTATAATTCTCCACGCAGCCTCTATTTGGTAATCTCTGGGCTTCAGTTCTTTATCAGCAAAAAATTCTTTGGCCCACTGGGTAAATTCTTCTAATGTAAGATCATTTTCTATGATTTGATCTAGACCTACGATATCAACATCTATTTTATACTTCTCGCCAATATCAAAAACCTCACTCCATAGACCAATAGGAACTTTCCAGAGTGGCCCTCTTTTATCCACAAAACAAATAGCTCCATCCCAATGTTTCTTTTTCACTAAAGGATGGAAAAAATGATTGTGTATTTTACGAGTCAACGAAATCTCTAGTTGTTTTCTTTCAACTTCCTCGTCATAGTCTTGTAAAAGTAACCATTGTAAATCTTCTGAAACTATAAATTTAAGCATCTAAAATTTTCTTATTTAACCCCACCGCCTCGCATAAACTCCTCTAGAGATATCCTTGCCTTTATCCCATATAACATATGGTCAACAGTTTTGATTGTCTCATTCATAAAGCTAGTGTGATTATCAATCAGATCTATCCTGTGTTTAATTTCACTCAGATCTCCATCGATGAGGTGGGTTTTTTCATTAGAGCCATATCTAATGTTGTGTTCCTCTGAGTAATACATCATTTTATTTTTCTTTTCAGAACGATAATTAGAATTTATTCTACTTAGAGCTTGTCCTAACTTAAAAGAGTATTCCAATAACTTTTGTCTATCCGAATAAAGCTCAACCTGAACCTCTCCGATTTCTCTGATGTTTCTCATTCTGACAGAAAGTTCACGAATTCTTTCTGTCCATGTTTCTCTTTCTTCCTGGAATTGTGCTTCGAAATTGCTTATAGTATCACTCATAGAAGCTTATTGCTTTTATTCTTTTTTTCTTTTTTTATATCAACTACCTCAGTAACTATCTTCTTGTTTAACTTTACTTCCTCTGGGGTAAAGTTAAACTCCAGTTGAGGGAGTTCTAAATCCTCACTAGCCATATAAGAAACAGGAACTTTCAATAAGAATTTCTTCCTATTATACCTTTCTAATTCCTCTTTCGTTAAATCAAAATCATGTCCCATTTCTCGCTAGAAAAATATTTTTCGAATCTTTTTATTTTGATCTTATTGGATCTAACATAATCAACCACATCATTTAGATCCCACTTGTCCCTGTCGGGTAAATTGTTTTCGTCTAGAAATTTCTTCCATAAGAAAACACTCTCTCCACTACATATCTTCTTTCTTAGCTCTTCCTTTCCTGGATCGTCTCCATCATAAAACCATCTCTTGTTAGTGATATCAAAGGGAAAAGGATTGTTGATCGAACAGAGAGCGACTGCATTCGGAAAAAGAAAGGAATCAAAGGGTCCTTCAAAAATAGTAACCGGTTGATCTAAATCCACTGTGGAAAATCCAAAAACTAAAGAAATCGGATCTAGCTCTTCTGCTTTTTGAAGAAGGTCCGCATCTTTGCTCCTTAAAAGATTTTTATGAATACCACTAAGCTTATAAGTGTAATACTTATTCACTGCATTCTTGTTCATATTTCTCAATTGTAATCCTAATATGAACTTTCCATCCGAAGTCAAATTAAGTATGTGTATAGACCGTTTTACGGGGTCATACAAGTACTTTTCGTCAACAGTCTGATTTCTCTGCACTAAATATTCCTGGACCGGTCTAGGGACTTCTATGAGCTTTAATTTAGCTTTGTAATCCTCTCTTGAAACCAGAACATCCCGATAGTTTTCCAAGATAAACACATCAACACTGGCAGAAACTCTTCTAGATGTTTTCTTCAGATTTATGGTATTCTTAGCCTCCTCTATTTGCTCATGGGTTAATTCCCGAGCAAGCTCATGATCGAAAAGGAAACCAATTAAATCTCTGAATTTACCACATCCACCATTATAACACTTAAAAGAGAGGCTATCTACGTATAGATTGCCTCTCTTTTTTCTTGGATCATTTGAGTCTCCGCAGTAGGGACAGGAAAAGTTTAATCTATTATGTGAAGTATAGATTTTTTGCTTCTGGAGATTTCCGGGAAAGGCAACCTCCAAAGCTTTGGATACAAGATCCTTGACCTTTTCTAAACCTAATTTTTGCATAAGATCTCATAAATGTTATTAGAGATCGTTATACAAATCATCCAAGCTTCCAGAAGATGCAGAAGTCTTCTTAGCAGGTGATGCTGGTTGCATTGCTTCAGCTTCTTCTAGACTTTCTGTATCGGAGAAGAAATCTGCTTCAGCAGACTTTTTGACCTCCTTTTTCATCGGGTTTGGATTGGCACTTGATGCAGATGGTTTGGAATCCGGAGATCCTGAGAAGATTTCAGATAACATTCTTCCGTCTGGAATGGTGTTGCGAATAATTGAGTTAATTTTTTCCCTGTCTTCGTCGCTCCATTCTTTGTAATCGTATTTTTCAACTAGATCCTGTGGACCTGCTTTTAAGTATTCAACGATTCTTTTTTGATCAGCTTCGCTTTTTTCAACAGGAGATCCTCCGATGGAAATTGGCCCTTTCTCACCAACAAATTGGCAAAGATCGTAATTGTTCCAATCCCCTACTTTTCTAACATGCACACCAAAATTCTTACCTTCAAACAGATCGAAAGGGTTGCATGGAGTACCATATTCTGGCTTAATTTGTTGCTCGATCATATCAGCAACCTTTTTACCGAATTTGAAAACCATAATTTTGCCTTCCAATTCAGGTTTGCTTGGATCCTTAACTACTTGAATCAATGCATAGTAATCCTCCTTACGCGAGAAAGACTTAGCAAGCTCTTGATCCTTAGCAGATGGAGAGTTTTTTAACTTCCAGAAGATGTCTTTTAGTATTGATTTTTTACCTACAGTTGATGGACAGTCAGCAACAAAGTTACTGTTGTCTACTGGATCTTTCAACCACACATAATATTTGTGGATTTTAGATTTTTTGGGATTTGCGATGTTTGGGAGGAATCTAATCAAAGATTTATAAACTCCGTCCTTTCCAAGTTCTGGATAGGGTTTGTAAATGTTAGCGTCGCCGCCTTGAGCTTGGGGTTCTGGTTTCAGAAAGTCCTCATTGTCCAAACTAAAAATGTCAAAATTTTCCATGTTTTTTCTAAATTTTTTTAAATTAACTAAAATTGATTCCTAAGTTATACCTAAGTGTCTCAAAAAGTTTCCCCTAAAATTTGTTTTCCGTATAAACTAATCCAAGTGGCATCTATCAAATCTGAACACGGGGTCTCCACTTCCTTGTTTTTTTTAATCCAGATATCCTTGTTTTGTTTCAACGGAGAAACAAGAGGACTTAGGAGATTATCCTCACCGTATTTATCTATAAGAGCTAAATAAAGTTCGTCCTTTTTTGCATTACCCTTGAGGGCAAATTTTTTAATTGCGGTAGGAGAATAAACATAAAGATTCTTGTATCCTACCAATTCAGCTATCCTCTCTCTTACCAAAGCAGTACACATGGAAATATCAATAAGAGAATTTCCAGAGCTTCCGAATGAAATACCCTCCATGAATACCACAGATTCGTCAGTTATAAAGGGTATAAGAGTCATCATGAAATTATCAGCTATGATAGAAAAGTTTTCCAGTTTGATCCTTTCTATCTCCCAATATTCACCTTCAATCTTGCTTTTTTCCCTTACAGTAAGGGTAAAATTAGAATCTTCCCCGAATATTTTAAAAGGAGATCCCTCCTTTGCAAGAATATTCCCAATCTTTTTGGTTGTTCTGTGGCAAGATCCCCAGTTTGCCCCATGCTCGCTAAGGGAGCACCAGGCTGGGGAATTTAAAGAAAAATCCACCCCAATAATGTTTTTACCCAATTTCTAATTTTATATCGACGTAGTTACATCTAAAGCCCACACTAAAAGTGGAGAACTGAGGTGTCGTGCTAGAATAGTTCAATTGTACTTCAGATAGCGATGTATATATCGGCTGCTGAAATTTCACAGTGGACATAATAATGCCCTCATGGTCTAACAAATGAAGAGTTAAATCTGGTAGGTATTCGTTCTCGTTTTGAAAATCTAAAAAATCTACTATGCTTTCATACATAATCCAATAATTGATGAATCCCTCCCCAAGCTTAAATGTGACGTTGAAATCTCTTCTGATTAGATTTTGTATAGTGGTTGCACTTTTGTAGTTCTGCTTATATCCACCAGGTCTAGTTTGTTCGACAGTATCAATGGTTTGAAATGTCGGAAAAGATACCTGTTGAATTGTTGAATTCATAAAATCCTTCAGTGTGTCATAAGGAATTGGCATTCTTTTAACGTAAGCTAAATACTTTTCTTCCAGTTTGGACGAATAAAATCCCTTTGGGAGGTTAAATATAAAAGCATTCTGTCTTGAATTTAATAACATAAGTTTTCAAACAAAATTTATAAATAGAACTGTTGTCCCATATCATTACTAGGTTTTAAACCCATCTGATCATAATCAATAAATCTACTTCCTCCTCCCCCGCCAACTGGATATCTAACAGATTCATAAGGCTCGTAAATTTCTCCAAGATAAGAAGAGTATTGGTTAAACATTGAGCTTCTGATTCCATTAGAATCTGGATGAACTAATCTGACTGCATTTAAGAAGAATTTATTATTCATTCCCTCAAACAGATCATTCCCAGGTCTTCCTGGTATTGTATAATAATCAGCAATTTCCTGAACACTCTTACCCGCTGTTTCGTCCATACTGATTAAATTGGATAGAGTGTCGATGTTATATCTGATTGGTTGTTTAGGTTTAATAACGGGTTCTTCGACTGTTAATATTGGTTTAACTACGGGCTCAACATTTAAAACAACCTGATCTTTTTCTATATCAAAGTAATCTTTAGGCTGTTGAGGAATTATATCGACTACCGGTTCTTGCGTTATAACGGAAGGAGCTATTTCAACAACTGCAGGTGCAGGTGCAGGAGTAGCGGTTGTGGTTGCAACTGGTTTTTGATCTCTCTCAGAAGGTAATATCCAAGTTCCGTGATAAACAGATGTTTCTATTCCATTGTTTGTTTTAGAAACTATATGAAAATCGCGTGAACTAAATGCAGATATTTTTTTAGATTCAGATTCTACAAGTTTAAAAACTAATTCTCCCTTGCTTGGATTTTGGAAAGTACTGTCAGTCATACTTGATATTTTAACAGTTTTATTATCGCCTCCTTCAAAAACAAGATAAAAATCAGAATTAGATCCAAGATCTAAAACAGTATTTTCTTTTCCTTCATTTTTGATGAATATTCTAAACTTATAATAATTATCATAAGGGTTAACAACTATTTTGGATTTTCCCTGTCCATATGCAATAGTTGCATCAGTAGTTGTTGATTGTGTTAATCCTCCTAAATTATCAATTGTCAAATCCTCTTGAGAAATGTTTACAGATTCTCTTTCAAAGAAAGCAGGAACATATTTCGTAATTACCCTTTCAATTGGATTTACATTTAATGTATATGCTTTAGATACAACAGGCTCTGTTACTTTGTTATAAACTTTTTGAGGATAAGGCTGATGTAAAAGATTTATTTTCTTTATTGAAGGTCCATACTTATCAACTTCAGTGCTTGTAACCGATGCTATCCTCATGATAGAAACATTACTGAACTTGTTCACCAATCTCATAGTGTAAATAATACTAAAGCTGGTTGCTTTAGGATTTACAATTACAGGCCTATAGATATAAGGTGAATTAAAATCTTTATCCTGAAGAAGCTGTAATTTTTGTGTTGATATTTGTCTTTGTCCTACCTGCTCTTTTACTTCTAAATCATGTATGATGTAATAAATATTACCTAGAGAACTTTCGGTATAAATAAAATCCTCAATGAAGTTTTCTTTCCAAGTTGGATAATATTTAAAATAATCAAAGTCGTTATCTTCAACAACATTAGCAGCTAAATCACCGTATTCATCAAAAGGAGTAACTGTTGCAATACTATTTAAAGCTGTATAGAAATAATAGAAGCCATTTAATTCTTGCGTATTCTCTATTTCATAAAGACTAACGGTGAAAGGCTGATTTCTAATAAATCCCTTACCGTCTGAGCTGATCTTTGCTGCTACTGTTCCACTTTCTAATCCAGATCCAGCTTGAGTGTCATACTCATATGTTATACTTGAATAAGAAGGTATTTTAACCTCTACATAATTATCATAAATTCCTGCATTAAAGTATATGGGATTCGGATTGGGTGTTGTTATGTCTAAATCTCCAGTTTCATAAGTTACCTGCGATACTGTGCACTTTTTACCATTTCTTTCCTGGAACTGGACTTGCATGATTACTCCATCACTTAAACCGAAATCAAATCCACTTAAAAAGTGGTATCTGATAGTATCGTAATAAACATTTAAATTGGTATCAAACGTAACTGGAAGATTCGCAGGATCCGTTAATTTATCATCATAGTCTAAATACTGTACTAATCGATCAATGTCAAGCTTAACAAACGTGTTTTGTGATATTTGTACAGAACTTCTGTCCCTAACATTACCAGTTGTTTGTGTGTCCTCGTTTCTGTTTGTTATCTGTACGGCATTATTAAAATATCCGTTTACCATTTTTTCAAAGCCAACTACAGAGGGCCCAAAAATAACCTGATGGTATTCGGGATTTGGCTGAACACCATATCTATACTCCATAAGTAAATATGGAGATAGACTAAAAAATTTGCTAGTATAGTTAAAACTTGACATATCCTCTTATATATCAAGTTTATTACAGAGTGATAATATCACATCACGCCTTCCGGAGATTTTTATATCCCCCATTATTTAACTGCAATCAAACCGACTGTTAATCCAATTACCACGCCAACAGCAGTTCCCTTGATCTTGTTCCAGAATGCTTTTTTCTTGGCAGTTTTTAGATCCTGCTTAAGTAGATCTGATACCTGCTGCTGTAATTCAAATTGCTTAGATCTTGCTATAATTGCTGAATCAGCACTCACAAGAGCAGATTTGGAAAAATTTAAAGAGGTTTGTAACGTATTAACTTGAGTTGTTAGAGAATTAGTTAGGTCTCCTGCTGTCTTTAATTCTCCAACTAAGTGATCCTTTTCGACTAGCTCTATAACTATCGCATTACCGACATTTTTATCTAGTTCTAGTCCTACATCGGATTTAGGAACTTCTGCATATCTTTTTATGAAAAATGTGTCAATTACATCCTTTGGTAGATTTTGTAAAGCTGCTAAAGCTGCTTCCTTGTCTTTCTTTTCTTTTGCGGCCTTTGCTCTAAATTTGTCAGCCTCTTCTCCTGCTTGCTCAGCCAGATTCTCATAAACTTCAGAAGAATCTCTGAGCCTTTCTTTCTCCTCTACTGCTGCTTCAAATTTTTCTTGAACTTCGCTGATCTCACTTTCTAAAGCTTTAATTTCTTTTTTGTGATAATCGTTACTAAATGTACCATATATCAGGAATGCTAATATTAGTAATCCTGCTCCTATTAGTAGTTTCTTATTATTATTTTTAAAATTTTGTACAGATTCGACCTTTTTTTCAATCTCTTGTTGTACTTCTTCTTTTATTTTTTTCATAGCTATCTTTTATATTCGAACGTTTTAACGTCTATTTGTCCAGGCCCGTATTTTTTTTCTAGCTCAACATACATACTTTTTTCATCTGTCCTTTGGATGTTTAAGGATTTAATACACGATTTTATCTTATTTCCTAAATGGATGATCCTATTTTCATTTTTTTCAGATTCGTTCTCGCTCATTCTGTCCAATTCTTTTTCGTATGAGGAAAGCTCATCATGAATCTCCCTATAATTAGTCATTATAGATTTTATTTTTTCAATCTCCTTAAAAGACATCTTCATATTCTCGATAGTTTAAATTAAACACAACTTACTGTTCCAGATCCACTACTAATAGTGAAGGAACCATATAGAGAAGCAACGTAATTTCCAGGATCCAACCAAATTGTTTGGGAAACTGGATTTGCACCAATAGAATAAGCACTAATAATATTTGGTGAAGGATCAGGAACAGTAATACCAGTAATCTGTAGGAAAGTATCAGCCTCACCAGCAAAAGAACTTCCACCGAACGCAGTTAATTGTAAATAAGCACCCGGAGAATTAATTATCCAAGAGGAATTAACAGGTCCAGGAGATGCCTGGTTAATCGTCGTTGTTCCGCTATTAAATAAACAAACAGGAGCAGGCGTTGGAGCAGGCGTCGGTGTAGGTGTCGGTGTCGGCGTCGGCGTCGGTGTTGGCGTCGGTGTAGGTGTCGGTGTTGGAGTCGGCGTAGGTGTAGGTGTTGGACTAGGAGGTGGAGCTGCAGTATATTTAGTTGAACTTGTAGTAAAATACCTGAAGCTTCCATGTATATAAGAAGTAGATCCCCCAGGGATTGAATTAATTCCTAAGTTTCCTCCACTGCTATAAATATAAAGTCTAGAATCAGAACTTTCACTGATAAACGCTCCTCCTAACTCCTGTATAGCAGAGGATGAACCAGCGTAAATTATATAGTTCATCGCCATGTTTACAGGACGGGTTTCAGTCCCTCCAGTTGATGCTATACCATTAGCAAAGACGTTTGCTTGATTGTTAGAAGAAACAGCATCAGATCCACTGCCTGATAAAGAGGTTCCTCTATCTTCAGTTCCAACTAATCTTCGATTGGTTTCTAAGGAGTGTGTGTGTGATTTTATTTCATCATTCTGTGTTGTTCCTAGTGATGATGCATTTCCTCCAAGGCCTCTGATGAACTTACCACCTAAATCTGGTAAATTAAATGTTGTGGTTCCATCCCCAGATCCGTAGGTAGTTCCAATAACTCCAAAAAGAGAAGAATAAGTAGACCTAGAAACCGCTTGTCCATTACATTCTAACCATCCATTAGGTAAATCTAAAGAAGGCCAAGGCATTATAGTACCAGCTGGAGTTGATCCGATACCAGCAAAACCTGTTGCTTTTAAACCAACAACCGGCATTGCTGGTGTCAGAAAGTCAGTTACAGATGTTCCCAGTCTAACATTAGAGAAGTCAGCAGAATAAGGAAACCCTGTTATGTACATATAGCCATTACTAGCAGTTGCTGGTGCTGGTATAGATGTAGAAAGAGAATCAATCTTAATTACAAAATCAATATCAACTGTATCACCAACCCTTGTGTATTTGGATTTAACTATTTTATATTTGGTTGAGTTCCATCCTGTTTGTGCTACTCTTGGATTTAATGCCAATGTTCCAGACCAATCTCCCTCTTCATAGTAATCTAAATTATTAGGACTTGTTTGAAGAGGAATTGTTGTTTCATTGAAAGGAAGGCCTTTTGTTAAATATCCATCACTATCAAATCCAAAGAAGTGAGCTCCTGTTGCATTTTGTGCATACGTTTTTAATTGAAGAATGTCACCACCAGATATTCCATTGTTAGTGTCAGCAACAACTAAAGCAGCGTCTACTGATACACTATCTGAAATTCCTATAGCAACACCAGTAACATTAGTCTTATTAGATTGACTAGGATGTAAATAAATATTTCCTCCTTTAGATCCACCGCCAGATAGGACTGGACCGGGATGGATTACTACATTACCCCCTGTGCTTCCTGCTGCTCCTAATCCACCATATAGATAAAGATTTCCGCCAGGAGCTGCAGTACCAGCTCCAGATTTGATGGTTAGATTAGCACCAGATTCCCCTGATGCAGAATCCTGCATGTAAACTAATCCATCTCTCGTAGATCCGGTAAAAATCCCAAATCTAAATTGTAAATTACCATCTTTGTCTAATCTGAGTCTCGTAACATTATTACCTGAAGTATTACTTACTGATAAATCGATTCTTGTTTCGGTTGAGGCAGAGCCGTCAAGAGCAAATGAAACTCCTGCAATAGCAACGCTATCCGCTGCCTTCTCCGCCATTAGTCCACCAAAAACACTACCAACTGCAGTGTTCCCACTTTTGAAGATAACATTTCTTCCGTTAGTAGCTCCTGAATTGGAAAGAATTATTCCTTTGTTTCCTTGAGTTGTAATAGCATCACCAACTATAAAATTACCGACACTGCTGGTATAATCTGGAGAATACCTTATTTCCGTCCCATCGGCAAAGTATGTACCGACTCCACTGTTAACAAAGCTTCCTGAGGATCTTCTAAGTCTTATAGATCCTCCTGTAGCATTGATCCAGTTAGCACCTGTAATATTAACTCTTGATGCTTGAACGTCAAAACTATTTGAAGCAGCTAGAAAAGACACACTGCCTCCGGGGCTAAAAAATTCAATATCATAATCAGTTGTAACAGCTCCTGGATTTTTCCATCTAAATCTTGGATTTCTGCTCTGGCTAAAACCTGCACTTGTTCTATTAGCTTCGTCTTGATTAGCTCTTCCGAAAGATATCAATGAAGCTATATTAGAACTAGGATCCGTTGCAATTTTAAGTTTAGCTCTTTCGCCATTTAATCCAAACTTATTAAGTTCAGTATATTGATAACTAGGATCTGCACCTGTCCCCCCTCTATCGCTTAATAATAATCCATATTTGTGGCTAAAATTAGTATCATGAATTAATACTCTATCGTCAGTTAAATTCGTATTATCAACAGGAACAAATGCGGACGTGTTAGAAAAAAATACGCCAGAATATTGCCAAGTTAACGATCCACTTCCCGGGGAAGTTTCATCATAGACATAGATCCCATAAGGATTTGTATCTGTACTATCTGAAAGCCAATAGTCTCCAAGTTCAGGCTCTCCCCAAGGAGTATTATAAAGATTCCCGATTGCTGGTGCTGTTTGTTGGACATACCATCTAGCTCCTCTTAGTCCCTGGGGTCCGGTTGGTCCTTGTATACCTTGAGGTCCGATAGCTCCAGTAGCGCCTCTTATTCCCTGAGGTCCCTGGGGTCCTCCACCAGCCGTCAAGATTTGATCAAAATTGTAATTAATCTTGTCTATCAAGATTGTTTGGGAGTCTCCCGGAAGAACATTTAAAATATTAATAAGTGGCATTTCTATCTAAATTAATTTTATATATCCTTATATCTTTCCGACCAGTAAAGAGAAGGCGACAGAATAATCATATGTTGGATCCTTCTGCAACCTATACTCAAATTCTAACTGGCTACGTTTTTTAATATCATTGTTATTTGTCTTCACAAATCCGGAAGATATCTTTTCATAATTGCTTAAATTTGTAATTATAGGATCCAAATCTACTCCTTCAGTTCTTCTAATCTTTTTAATATAAACCACTATCTCTTTAGTTTCATACTGGGGAAGAACGTTGTTTTTTAAATATTCGTCAATGTCATCAGATAGGATAGTTCCGTCCCCGATACCAAATTCAGGAACCAAGATTTCACTAAATTTTTTATCAATTCCCCCCTCTTGAAAATGCTTTATAGCGGTTCTTTCAACTATTAAAAGAGCCTTTATCTCGGTTTCAGTTTCTTCCCAAAGGATTTCATACTTAGGATAAAGGTCCTTGTTAACACTAAACACATCAGAAATCGAAGAGGAATATTTTAGTTGAAAATCTTCCCTTATGGTGTTTGGTGTTTTCATCACCTTACTACCGAAGAAATTTTTCTGTTCTATCATATTTTTAGTTCCTGGGATATAACTAAAACTATTTCCTGTACTGTATTCTCTATATCTTCCAGGATCCCACGTGCTCTCAAAAATAAACGTGTCTCTTATACCTATAGGGGATTCTCCTATGAGCGGGTATTCCGCTTTATATCCGGATTGCGGATCTACTTGGAAGGGATTAGATTTTGCATACTTATAGAAATTAACATTTTTAACTTTTCCAAAATTATCCTTATTGGAGCCAAATGTTACGTTTTTATATTCTAAGCTTTCTGCAATTAAGGAGGATCCACCAGAATAACTTTCATCTTTTAATTCATAATATATTTCATCGGGAGCATTTTGAGGAACGATAAAAGTTGCTCCAGTTACACCCGAGTATGTAAATCCTTTCGAATATA
>Ga0068876_10000649_pt1 | contig 28224 bp, 17 predicted proteins | sample NOAtaG_6_FD_66442 | JGI IMG/M metagenome (GOLD analysis project Ga0068876, IMG submission 66442) | Freshwater lake microbial communities from Lake Erie, under a cyanobacterial bloom - NOAA_Erie_Diel5S_2200h metaG | ecosystem: Environmental > Aquatic > Freshwater > Lake | place: USA: Ohio, Lake...
TAATTATATCCAAGATTTTGTTGGTGATAACGTAACAGTAAACGACATTTCAGAACTTATTACTGAATTAAACACCAACACTGAAACAAGTTATTTAGGAACATATTCGGACCCTGGTGATGGTGGAGTTCTTTTGACAATACCAACAAATCTTGTTAATAGATTTTGTTCTAATGGAACATTAACTTTTGAAGTTTTTGCAGATTAAAAAAATAATATTATGATAAAAATAATTAGAAGAACAACAGACAATAAGTTTTTACAATCAGTAGATACCGATTCTTGGGTAGATAATGTAAAAGATGCTTTTGAAATGACGTATAGAGAATGTGAATCAACTAAAGCTGAATTACTTAACATTTATACTTTAGATCAAATAGTCGAAATTACTAATATGTCTAAAAGTAAACCAATAACAAAAGAAGAAAAAAAAGAGTTATTAGGCTTATTAAAAAATAAATAATTTTTTAATGGAATTCTTTATAAAACAAAATAGTAATTTACCCATTTTAAAAATGGATGTCGTAAGAGATGGTAGAACTGACTCTTGGAAAGACTTTTATTCTATTTTAGATAATGCAACCATTAGGTTTTCTATGAAAAGTGAAGATGACGGAATTCAAAAAATATTTATGAGACCGGCATACATTACAGAAAAAGAAAGAAGAAATCCTGATTCACCAAGAGAATATTATATTTACTACAAGTGGAGAGGTAAAGACACCGCAAAAAAAGGTAGATACATCGGAGAGTTCTTAATAGAACTAGCAAACGGAGAACTAATAGGACCAATTAGAGAAAATCTTTATATCAATATTATTTGACAAGAGTAGGTTTTACTCTTATATTTAAGACGAAGGTAAATGTTACCCATGTGTAACAGCTAATACACCAAACTCAAAAATATACAATTATGGTCCCACAAGAAGAAATCGAACGTTTCCTACACGGAGAAGACGACGAAAAATATATCGTAGCACTCGAATACGATTACAAATCAGATAAAATATTTAAAGTAATACAAGATCCAATTAAGGGTAAACTTTTAAGAATGGATACATTTATTCCATTTGCATGGGTCGGTGACTTACGTAGTAAGAATTTCTATAAAGGTAATAAAGACCTTCAAAAAAAGGCAATGTCCGAAAACGGCATCATTATAGAAAAATTAGAAGATCACGGAGACGAAAGATTAAAAACAGGTTTAACCTTTTTAGTTAAAACAACAAAATCATATTCAAACCTTGTAAACTTTTTTAAAGGTGGTGGACTTGATCCATGGGGTAGAGATAATACTGATTATATTTCAATACTTTCACCGGTAGAACAATACTTAATTCAAAAAAGTAAAAGATTATTTAAAGGGTTTGATGAATATGATGAAATACACAGGTTTGTATTCGATATTGAGACCACAGGTTTAGATCCAAAAACAAGTAAAATATTCTTAATTGGAATGAAAGACAATCGTGGTTTTTTAAAATTATTATCAGCACAAAATGAAGAAGAAGAAAAGAAAATGATTGTTGAGTTTTTTGAAGCAATCGATAAATTAAAACCTTCTCTTGTTGGTGGTTATAACTCAGCATTCTTTGACTTTCCTTTTATTTTAAAACGTGCAGAAATATTAAAATTAAATATTAAAAAAATCGCTAAGACTTTAAATCCTGATTATTCATTAAAACAAAAAGACGGGATTTTAAAGTTAGCAAATGAAATGGAACCTTATGTACAAACTCAGATGTGGGGTTACAATATTATAGATATTGCACATGCTGTTCGTAGAGCACAAGCAATCAACTCAGACATTAAGAGTTGGTCTTTGAAGTATATTACCAAATTTATCGAAGCGGAAAAAGAAAACCGTGTTTATGTTGAAGGAGATAAAATTGGAAAAATTTACTTCGACAACGAGGACTATTGGATGAATAAAGAAAACGGTAACTACAAAAAAGTTGGTGTTGATTCTAAAATAGATGAAATATGTTCAAGAAGAGATGATGTTTATTTTAAAACTAATGGATCAAAAATTATTGAGGATTATCTAGATGATGACCTTTATGAAACAATGGTTGTTGACGAACAGTTTAATCAAGCAAACTTTTTGTTATCTAAACTTGTACCAACAACATATGAAAGACTTTCAACTATGGGTACAGCAACATTATGGAAAATGATTATGTGTGCTTGGTCATACAAACATAATTTAGCAATACCAAGAAAATTACCAAAAAGAAAATTTACGGGAGGTCTTTCAAGATTACTTCAGGTTGGGTATTCAAGAAAGGTATTAAAACTTGACTACTCATCACTATACCCATCTATTCAGTTGGTGCATGATGTATTTCCTAAATGTGATGTAACAGGCGCCATGAAAAGTATGTTAAAGTACTTTCGTGACACTCGTATAAAATATAAAAATTTAGCAGGTGAATTTAAAAAAACGGATCCGAAACTTTCTGTCTCATACGACAGAAAACAATTACCAATCAAAATCTTTATCAACGCCTTCTTCGGATCATTATCGGCACCCCATGTATTCCCTTGGGGTGATATGGACATGGGAGAACAGATTACGTGTACCGGTAGGCAATATCTACGACAGATGATTATGTACTTTATGAGTAAAGGATATGTACCTCTTGTTATGGATACTGATGGTGTAAACTTTGAAACACCTGAAGATAGAGATAATTATACTTACATTGGTAAAGGACTTAATGGTTTGGTTGAAAAAGGTAAAGAATATGTGGGTGCTGAAGCTGATGTGGCGGAATACAATGATTTATTTATGAGAAATGAAATGGGTCTTGATATTGATGGAGTATGGCCGGCGACAATTAACGTAGCTCGTAAAAACTACGCACTTCTTACAGATAAAGGTAAAGTTAAACTTACAGGAAATACCATCAAATCTAAAAAACTTCAAACATATGTTGCTGAATTTTTGGATAAAGGTTTAAGAATGTTACTTGATGGTAAGGGTGGTGAGTTTTTAGATTTCTATTATGAGTATGTAAGTAAAATTTATAATAGAGAAATACCACTAGCCAAAATCGCAAATAAAGCAAGAGTAAAACAATCTATAGAAGATTATAAAGTTCATATAACTAAGACAACAAAGGCGGGAAGTTTAATGTCCCGACAAGCACATATGGAACTCTTAATGAGAGCTGGTAAAAATCCAGGTTTAGGTGATACTATTTATTATGTTAATAACGGTGAAAAAAAATCTCATGGTGATGTTCAGAAAAAAACCACAAAAATGACCAAAAAACAAATTGAGGATTATACCAATTCAAATGGTGATGTACCTTTAGAGTTATTATCAAAAAGTGAGGTTACTTTAAATTGTTATTTGATTGACGAAAAAGAAATTGAAAATAATCCTGACTTATTAGGTGAGTATAATGTTCCTAGATATTTGGCCGCATTTAATAAAAGAATTGAACCGCTACTTGTTGTTTACAGTCCTGAAATAAGAAAAGATATTTTAATTGAAGACCCAAAAGACCAACCTATTTTTACTAAATCGCAAACAGTGATGGGCAGAGGATTCCCAATGAAAGAAAAAGATCAAGACCAATTAGATGAGGTTTTAACATTATCTGACATGGAAGTAACTTTTTGGCAAAATGTTGGTATTGACCCTTACTATATGTATATTGATAATACTTTAGAGTTAGTAGATAAAGAAAGAGTTGAAAATAATAAAAGAATAATGTTGGAAAATAAAGTTAACAGATCTGTTGATGATGATGATATTTATGAATTTGATGAAGACGGTGATTTAATGTCTTTAGTTTTTGACTAAGACCCCTTTAATCCGTCTGAAGACAGTATGTACCAATAGTCACCTATTTTTCTAAATTCTACACAAGCCCCTTTGCCTAGTTCTATTTCATTATATTCTTCATCTATAGTTTCATTCGCACTTACAACAACATTTGTCAGTGCTTTTACGACAACATGATCTGTGGTATTTGAGTCTAAAAATAAATTACACTCATCAACTTCTTTAACTACAACAACGGACTCACCATTAGTTTTGTAAGTTGTATCAATAACAACCACAGCTTCTGATGTTTTTATTTCTTTTCCGTTTATAATTTTAATTATTGGAAGTGACTTAAATATTGGCATATAAAATTAATTATATTATATTATAAGGACTTGTAAATGGTCGATATTTTAAAGCTTTATTCATATTTTCAGCCATAGCCCCTTTTACTTCCCATTGTTTGTCAGGACGTAATCTTTCAAGTCTTTTTTCTAATTCAGTCCAAAGAATTACCTTTTCATCTTTTGCTTCACTTTGGAGTGTTGTGTACTCTAAGGTTAGTTCACTATCGGGTGTTTTTAAATTACCACTATATTTACCTCTAACTCTTGCTAAAGTTTCTTTACAATATGCAGTAAACCATCTCCTCACCCATGTTTGTGCTGGCGAATTTAATTCATCCCATCTTGTTTCGTCAATTGGAATATCAGAAGGTAATCTCACAACATCAGGGTTTTTAGCCAAACAATCTTCTCTATCGAATGTATCATAGTACCAATACCAAACTTTGTAATCGTTTCTTTTCATATTACCAAAGTCAAACTTACCACCAGGTACATTGTATAAATGTATTGCTTTTTTACCTTCAGGTAACGCTGTTATTCTATATGTTAAATCACCTGTTATAATTCTTCTTTTCATCTGAATATCTTGCATTCTTAACAAAATATCAAATGCTGGTGTAATAAAATAATTACCTGTTGTTCCCATTTGTGAAAAACCGGCACCACCACCAAGACCTATACCTCCGAATCCACCAAATCCACCCATAAATGGATCAAAATAAGCAGCATCTAACTCAGATCTAGCAAACCATAAAAGTTCGTTTATTTCTCTACCTGCAGGAATTTCATAAATTTGTTGATTTGGTACTAAGTCTATGTAATCTTTTTGTAAAACATAATCACCACCAGCCTGTAACCCAACAATTTTTGAGTAAGCATAGGTATATTGAGTTTCCCAATCTAAACTACGTGTGGTAAAAGCCTTTGTTAGTGATTGTTCATCTAAATTAAGACCATAGAGTGATGACCATTGAGTCTCAATTAACCAATCATTTACATGTTGTGAATAATCCTGAATTGATAACTCCAATAAAGAGTCCATCATTTCATCTTCTAACTCAACACCTCTTAAAGGTGCACCTAAAAGATTTCTGATCCTCTTATAAAGTTTACTTCGTTGTGGTTCGCTAATAATACTTGTAGACATAGGATATTTTTTTAATAAATATCTTATTGTTCTGCTTTATTCCTATCTATTTGAGTGGTGTATTGGTCAGTTACAAAATTCCAGTTAACTACTTTCCAAAAATTATTTATGTATCTATCTCTTTCGTTTTTATATTTAAGATAATATGCGTGTTCCCATAAATCTAAACCAAGTATAGGGTATGATTTATTTTTTCCTGTCAACATCAAAGGGTTGTCTTGATTACCTGTTGTTATAATCTTTAACCTATTAGATTTTGTTAATACTAACCAAACCCAACCAGAACCAAATCTAGATTTGGCTTCTTCCTCAAATTTTTTCTTGAATTTATCAAATGAACCAAATGTCGATTCTATTTTATAGAGTAATGGATTTTCTAATCTTGTTTTTTTTGGACTTAACATTTTCCAAAAAAGTGCGTGATTGAAAGCACCACCACCGTTATTTCTAACTTTAATATTAAATTTAGATATGTTAGAAATTATTTCTTCTAAATCTAAATCCTTACCTTTTATTTTAGAAAGTTCAGAATTTAATTTTTCAACATAACCTTTGTAATGTTTCGTGTAATGTGTTTTCATAGTTTCTGAATCTATGAAATCTTCTAAGTCGTCAAAGTTATAAGGAAGTTTTTCTACTGAAACTTTTTTTATTTCAGAAATTATTGATTCATTAATAATGGAATGAACACCTAACTTACTTTCAATTAAGTTTATTCTATCGTTTAATTTTCTAAATATCATATAAATAAATATCACCTCTTAGAAGAAATCATACTCAACATTTCTTCAATCGCAGACGCATCATCCATAATATCATCACCCATTACTGTGGATATAATTTTTTTCTTTCTATTAAGGATGTCATAAATAACTCCTTCGATTGTATTTTCAAAAAGTGGGTAATAAACGGATGTTGAATTTTTTTGACCAATTCTGTGTGATCTATCTTCTGCCTGTGCGTGTTCGGCAGGAACAAATGATAGGTCATTCATAATAACAGCTTCGGCCGCGGTTAAAGTAATACCGACACCTGCAGCCTTTAAATTTCCAACAAAAACTTTAATTTTATCGTTTGTTTGAAAATCATCAACCGCCTTTTGACGATGAGGTTTCGAACAAGAACCATCTAAATAAACCGCTTGTTTTCCAAAATGTTCATAAATAGTTTTTAAAGTATCTGTAAAATTTGTAAATATGATTACTTTTTTTCCTTGTTCAATAATATTTTCAGCCAATTCAATAGTGTTTTTAACTTTTTCTTCGGCAATTACTTTTCTCACTCTCATTAGTTTTCCAAATTGGATTGTAAGCGATGACGACTCTTCAGAATTATTATCATACCAATTAAAATATTCACCCATTAGTTCTTCGTAGTCTTTTGATTTTAACCTCAAATAAACAGGTGTAATAATTTTATCAGGTAGATCTAACACGTCTTCTTTCAATCTTCTAAGTATATGACTTTGAGTTCTTTCTCTTAATTCATCTAAGTTAGATGCCCCTGTAACGTTCCAAACTTTTCTTTTTCCAACACTAAATTGAAATCCATTACAGTATCTTTTTGCGTAGGCCATCCAATTTGCCGCTACAGGACTTTCAACTAAACTTAAAAGATTGTAGTAATTCATTGGCCTTGAAGTCATTGGTGTTCCTGTTAGTAACCAAACTCTTTCAACTTTACAACATAGGTCATTTACTATTTTTGTCCTTTGTGCCTGTGGATTTGATATCATATGTGCTTCATCCATGATTACTAAATCAAAATTAGAGTTTAAAATTATTGACTCATCTTTCTTTTTAGGGTCATGAAAGTTTTTTAATATGTCGTAGTTAATAATAACAAAATCAGATTCATTTGAAAATTTTTTACCTTCTGCAATATAAACGGTTCTATCTGAATAATTTTCAATTTCACGTTGCCAATTTATTTTTAAAGATGCCGGACAAACAATTAATATTTTTTTTGCTCCCGTTTCAAGTGCTGAAATAATGGTTGAGGTTGTTTTTCCAAGGCCCATGTCGTCAGCCAAAATAAACTTTTTATTTCTAACAAGCTTTTCAATAGCCTCTTTTTGATGATCCATAGGAGCCCTATGGTCGTATTTAGAATATTCAATAACTACGTTTTTAACTTCGTTGTCTTTAATAAGCGCAGATTTTGGAACCCAAAAGTCGTGTAAGGTATCTCCACTAAATATTTTACCCCAAATATGATATGATTTATCTTTTTCTACAAGTAACTTTTCAACATATATTTCTGATGGTTCTTTTGTATACATTTTATCTTCCATCATTTTTTTACCAAAATATGAATCTAATTTAACCCATTTTTTTGCAACCTTTGGTACTCTACCGTGAAAGTTAATAATATATTCTGCTTGTGATCTTGTTGGTGTAAATGATTTACTATTTTGTTTTTTGTGTTTTAATGCCAATATATAGTTATTTGACCCATCATATTCGTCCAATAATTGAAGGGCCCTTGTCTCAGGAGTTTTTGAAATTAATTCTTCCATTATATTATAAATAAAAATAGTAAATAATATAAAAAAATCAATCAAAGTATTTATTATTATGACACAGAATAGAGTACCTATTACAAGATTAAATAAGTTTTTTTCTGAAGAAGATTTTAATTTAGAAATGGATATGGGTATGGAATGGCAGTTGGGTGACATGAATTTCACCGTTGTTTTATATCGAGTTGATAAGCAAAGAACAAATAATGATGATGTTTATGGTGAAGCCATTTCTGATGGTATACAATTTTTAGCACCTGTTGAAGTAAGAGGTTTAGTTAAAATAGATGCACCATCTAATTCAGATATGGGGGCTTCAAAGATTTATCAGTTAGAGCCGGGAAATATGACATTTAGTGTTTACCAATCACACTTGAACCAATTGGCGGTTGAGATTTCTTTAGGTGATTACTTAGCATATTATGAAACTGAAGATAGAGTTAGGTATTATAGTGTGGTAAATGATGGAAGAGTTACATCAGATATGAAACACACATATGGTGGATACAAAAAATATTATAGGACAATAATTGCTACGCCTGTTACTAATGATGAGTTTAACGGAATTTAATTATGGCATTACCAAAACAACAAAAAAAATTTTTACCATTAGTTCCTACAAAAGTTGGAAAAGAAAGAAGACAAGAACTTCTAGATGAAATAACTGAACACGGTACTTTTTTACCTAAAGGTGTTTTACATGCCGATTTAGATAAAGGAATGTTAGATTTTGTTAAAGAAGGGTTGAAGTTGGATATAGACGGTAAAACGATTCCTACAGTAGACAAAATTATAACAACCCAAAACTGGTCCCAATTTACCGAAACATGGAAGTTTCAAGATTTAGATAAAAACGTCTCATTACCTTTTGTTATCACTGTTAGACAACCTGAAGTTGTTTATGGTAAATTTCAAGGAGGAGGAGCTAATATTCCTGAAAGACTTAGATTTTTTTATTATTCAGTACCTACATGGGACGGCCAGAGAAAAGGTGCTGACGTTTATAAAATACCACAACCAGTTCCTGTAGATGTGACATACAGTATAAAGATTTTTTGTAATAGAATGCGTGAAGTGAATGAGTTCAATAAAATTATGATGCAAAAATTCACTTCAAAACAATCATATGTTCAAATAAAAGGACATTATATGCCGATAAAGTTGGAGTCTGTTACTGACGAATCAGTTAAGGAAGTTGAAAAAAGAAAATATTATATTCAAACATACAAACTAATACTAATGGGTTTTTTATTAGATGAAGAAGAATTCCAAGTTTCTCCCGCAATCACAAGACAAGTAACCCTTTTTGAAATAGATGAACTTAAAAAATCAAGAAGAGTTAAAATAGAACCTCCAAGACCTGATAACTTTGATTTAGATTTTTTATTCATTTCAGGTAATACACAATTAAATGAGGTTTTTAGGTATGATGCAGATATAGTAATCGATAGTGTAACTAATGCAATAAATTGTTATAATGTAGAATATACATCAACGACAAGTAATACTTTAAATTACGTTAATTGTTCAGGTATTACCATTAGTGGAGTGACAACACCAGGTAGTCAAGGATCTATTTGTGTTAAAAGTTCTACGTCACCTTATTTTACAATATCTTCAGGAGGAACCTTAAATTCAACTACTAGTTGTTCTTCTTCTTATTCTGTTTTTATTAATAACAATTACTTGGGTGACAATTTATCTAAAATTCAAATAAGTAATGGCGATACTTTAAAGATTATAGTTTATAAAGACAACCCTAATGAGGAATCAATTATAAAAGCAACTGCATTTTTGGTTTAATTACTCCCCGTATATGTCTTTTTCTTTTGTACATGTTTTTATTATTAGGTTCTCTAAAAACTTATACAATTTCAAACCATTCTCATCACAGTATTTTTTGAGTATGTCGTGAACTTCGGGAGATATTTTTATGTTCTTGATTTTTTTCATAATAAATAAATATTTTTATAGTATGAAAAAAGGTAGAATAAATTCTACCCTTAGGACAAATATTATTTTTAACTTATGAATTTTGCAAAAAATTAGTGTATTTATATTAAAAATAAACATTAATTATAATACAAAAATTTATGGCTTCTACTAATAAAGTTTTCGTTTCTCCAGGTGTCTATACATCAGAAAGAGACTTGACATTTGTTGCACAGAGTGTAGGTGTAACTACATTGGGGATTGTTGGTGAAACACTTCAAGGACCTGCCTTTGAACCAATTTTTATAACAAACTTTGACGAGTACCAAGTTTACTTTGGTGGTACTAGTCCTGAAAAGTTTGTGAATACACAGATTCCAAAATATGAAACGTCATATATTGCTAAAGCATATTTACAACAATCTAATCAGTTGTTTGTAACAAGAGTTTTAGGTTTATCAGGTTACGATGCTGGTCCATCTTGGTCTATTACTACAATCGCAAATCCTAATCCTTCAACTATTGGTATGACAGGTACTACATCAGCAACCATTTTATTTAGTGGTTCATCTGGTTCAAGTAGTAACGTTACTATTTTATCAACAACAAATTCACAACTTACTTCAGATTTAAATATACCATATACTGAATTTGACGGAGGTTCTTCAACAGTCGCACAACAATTACAAAGTTACATTGTAAATATTGCAAATTCTTACTACCAAGGTTTAGCATCCTCAGCTTCTACATCAATTTTCTTTGGTTCTGTTAGTGGGGGAACATTAACTCAAACTACAGGTTCACCATATAACACAAGTGCTTATACTGAAGTTTTTGGTGTTGATAATGTTAATTTCAGTTTATCAAGTGCTAGTGCAGCGAATAACGATCCGTGGTATTACGCATTATTTGACTATTCTAAAGTAGCTAGTATAGGATCATACTTTGGTTATGGTTTTGGTTCATCGTTATCTAGTTTCTCAGCAACTTCAGCATCGACATTCTCAGGTTCTTTGGCTGTATTTATTACGAATTATTCAGGTACACCTGATAGTACATATGATGATTTAGTTGTTGCAACATTAAGATCTAGAGGTATCTCAACTTATGGTTCAGACGACGGACCTGTTTATGAAGTAAGTGGTACATCAGACGCACAAATGGTATGTACAGGACAGTATTCTGGCATTTCACAAGACCCATTCTCTACATTTGTAATATCAGGTATCACTAAAGATAATGATACGTTTAGTTTCGAAACATCTTTATTAAGTACCGACAGTAATTATTTATCTAAAGTATTTGGAAGGTCTAATTTTGGTAAGGACAGAAATCAGGTTCCTTTATTTGTTGAAGAGACGTATACTAGTCTTTTAACAACAGGTTATAGATTAGGAAAAGTTAGAGGGTTATACTGTGGTTTTACTGCTTTACCTGGTGCTAGATCTAACGATTTAGATAGTATTGGTTTCTATTTAGAACAATATCAAACACCGGCAACTCCATATGTTGTGTCAGAACTTAGAGGTAATAGAGTTTACAAATTATTTAAGTTCAAGCTAATTTCAGATGGTAACGCAGCAAACAGATTAGTTAAAATTTCAATAGGAAATATTTCATTTAATAACGGTACATTTGATATCTTTGTTAGAGATTTCTATGATAATGACCAAAACGTTAGAGTAATTGAAAGTTTTACGAACTGTTCAATGGATCCTAATCAAAATAATTTCGTAGCTAACAAAGTTGGTACGTCTAATGGTGAATACAAACTTAACTCAAAATACATTATGTTGGAGTTGAGTGACGAGTTTCCTACAGACGCACTTCCTTGTGGTTTTGAAGGGTATATTTCGAGAGAATACGAAGCTGCAACACCACCATTTGTTGTTTACAAAACTAAATACTACCAACCTGGTGAAGTTATTTATAACCAACCTTTTGGTTCGGCTTCAGGTGCTGACGATCCTGTTATTTCAAATGGTGAAAATCCAAGAAGGGCGTATTTAGGTATTTCTAATATTTCAGGAATTGATTATGACTTCTTTGAGTATAAAGGAAAAGTTCTTCCATCAAACATCGCAACCGACACTACAGGTGCAGAATGGGGTTACTTAACTAAAGGTTTCCACATGGATAGTGGGGCAACTATAGTAACAATACCTGCGGGATACGCAACATCAGGACAATCAGCTTACGAAGTTGGGGTTTCTTCTTTCAACTCAGAACCTGAAGATACTGATAACGCATATTATAAACTTAACACTCGTAAATTTACTTTACTAGCGTACGGCGGATTTGATGGTTGGGATATCTATAGAGAATATAGAACTAATGGGGATAGGTTCCAATTAGGTCAATCAGGTTACAAGAAAGGAGCTGCCGCTTCGGCAACATATCCAACAGCAACAGGATGGGGAGCTTTCAAACAAATTAGTGGACCAAACCAAGAAGTTTGGGCTAACACTGACTATTACGCATACCTTTGGGGTCAGCAAACATTCGCAAATCCTGAGTCTGTTAATATTAACGTATTTACAACACCTGGTATTGATTATGTGAATAATAGTAATTTAGTTGAATCTGCAATCGATATGGTTGAAACAGATAGAGCAGATTCTATTTACATTTGTACAACACCTGACTTTAACTTGTTCTTACCATCTTACAATGATGTAACTGAAGGACTTATTTACCCACAAGAAGTTGTTGATAACTTAGAAAATACTGGAATTGATTCTAACTACACCGCAACTTATTACCCTTGGTTGTTAACTAGAGACACTGTAAATAATACACAAATTTATTTACCGCCAACTGCTGAGGTAACTAAAAACTTAGCTTTAACCGATAACATTGCTTTTCCGTGGTTTGCATCCGCAGGTTACACAAGAGGTTTAGTAAATTCAGTTAAAGCAAGACGTAAGTTAACTCAAGATGATAGAGACACTCTTTACAAAGGTAGAATTAATCCAATCGCCACTTTCTCTGACGTTGGTACTGTTATTTGGGGTAACAAAACACTTCAAGTTAGAGAATCGGCACTTGATAGAATCAACGTAAGAAGATTGTTACTACAAGCAAGAAAATTAATTTCAGCAGTAGCAGTAAGATTACTATTCGAACAAAACGACGATAAAGTTAGACAAGACTTCTTAGATTCAGTTAACCCAATATTAGACTCAATTAGAAGAGATAGAGGTTTGATTGACTTTAGAGTTACCGTTTCTAACACACCTGAGGATTTAGATTCTAATACATTAACAGGTAAAATTTTCTTAAAACCTACAAGAGCATTAGAATATATCGATATTGAGTTTGTTATTACACCGACAGGTGCATCTTTTGATGACGTTTAATAAATTTTAAAAACAATGGGGAGTAGAAATATTCCCCATTATTATATTTATTTAAAAAAGAAATTATGAAACTATCAAAAAAAATTATTAAAGAAAGTTTAAACGTAAAAGATAATTCTAAAAAAACTTTTTCAGGTAAAAAACAAAATATTATTTTAACTGAAGAACAATTGGAAATTTTATTAAAAAGAATCAGTAAATAATGGATATTAAAAAACACGTTTATAGACAAGTTTTTAAAAGAAAACTAAAAGAAGGTATTACAGATGAAGGTAGACCTGATCTAAAATATTATGCTTTTGATTGGGATGACAATGTATGTTTTATGCCAACTAAAATAATTCTTTTAAATGATAAAGATGACGAAGTAGGTATGTCAACAGAAGACTTTGCTGAACATAGACATCAAATTGGTGTTGAACCATTTAATTATAAAGGAACAAGGATTGTAGATTTTGCAAAAAACCCTTTTAGAAACTTTAACGTGGAAGGTGATAAAAAATTTATAATTGATTCTATGGTTGCTTCTCCCGGACCATCTTGGAATGATTTTGTGGAATGTATAAATGGAGGTTCTATTTTTGCAATCATTACAGCAAGAGGTCATAATCCCGAAGCTTTAAAAGAGGCTGTTCTTAATTTTATATTATCTAATCATAATGGGATAAACAGTAAGTTAGTTGTTGAAAATTTAAAAAAATATAGAGAGCTAGAATCTGAGGAACTAAGTGAGAACGTAAAAGATTTAAAATTCAACGATAAAGAAATTATTGATGAATATTTGTCTTTATGTAAATTTCATCCGGTCTCTTTTGGTTCAGGAAGTGCGACAAATCCTGAACAAGGAAAAATTGATGCAATGAGAAAATTTATAGCATATTGTCAAGTAATGGCGGAAGAAGTAAGTAGACTAACAGGAACATCACAAAAGGCTGTTTTTAAAAATGACGTACTAGATAATGAATCTTTTATGGAGGCTATGAGTACTTCGTGGAAAGAAAAAGACGACGTAACAATAAAAGGTAGAAAAGTTAGACCAAAAATTGGATTTTCAGATGACGACCCAAGAAATGTGGAGAAGATGAAAGAATTTTTATCTCAAGAATATCCAGAAGAAAATCCAGTTAATGTATATTTAACTAAAGGAGGAGAAAAGATAAGATATAATAGATAAATTTTATAATAGAAATATTTTAAAAAAAAAATAAAAGTAAATAGAAAAAAAAATTAAGACTATTTATAATAAAAAATAAAACTGAAAAATAGATAAGAACCATGGCAGATTTATTAATGAGAATGCCCTTTCAGTATGAACCTAAAAGAAAAAATAGGTTCATATTAACATTCCCTTCTTCATTGGGAATTAATTCTTGGTATGTTGAAAGTGCTAGTAGACCAACAATTGACATAACCAAAAAAGAAATTAAATTTTTGAACACAGAGACATATGTTTCTGGTTCATTCAAATGGGGTGAAATTACGGTTAAAATGAGAGACCCTATCGGACCTTCAGCCGCTCAAGCGGTTATGGAGTGGGTGAGACTACATGCTGAATCAGTAACAGGACGTATGGGTTATGCTGCTGGGTACAAAAAAGACGTTGATTTAGAAATGTTAGACCCAACAGGTGTAGCTGTTGAAAAATGGATACTGCAAGGTTGTTTAATAACTAAAGCCTCTTTTGGTGAAGTAGGTTATAGTGGTGATGATTTAGCAATGGTAGACATGACACTACAACCTGATAGATGTATTTTAGTTTACTAATCAATTGAATTAAATATATTAATTAAAACCTACCTTAATGGTGGGTTTTTTTATTTACAAAAAGATTTTGTAAGATATTTTTATAATAAAAAATTATGGAAAAAGAAGTTGAATACGGACAAATTGATTTTAATTTACCGCACGATGTTGTAAAACTACCATCTAATGGTATTTTTTATAAAACAAAAAAATCATCATTAAAGGTTGGGTATCTAACTGCTAATGATGAAAATATCTTAATGTCACCAAATACCGGTAAAGATGGTTTAGTAAATACACTTCTTAGAAGTAAAGTTTATGAACCTGGTTTTGATTTAAAACAATTAATAGACACGGATGTTCAAGCAATATTGATATTTTTAAGAAACACAGCATTTGGTTCTGATTACAATTTTGAGTTAACAGATCCCGCAACAGGTAAAAAGTTTGAGGTTACTTTACAATATGATGAAATAAATTTTGTTAAACCAATACATGAACCCGATTCAGAAGGTTATTTCTTTTTTACTCTTCCTAAATCAGGAAAAAATTTAAAATTAAGACTATTAAATATTGGAGACCAAAATGAAATTGAAGAAATTATTAGTAAATACCCACAAGGAATGGTATCGCCGGTTGTTACTAAAAAATTAGAAAAACAAATAATTTCAATTGATTCTGATGAAGATCGAATGAAAATAGTAACATTCATTCCACAAATGCCAATTTCCGATTCTAAAGCACTTAAAAAGTTTTTAAGAGAATGTGAACCTAAACTAGATTTATCAAGAACAGTTATAGCCCCGTCAGGAGAAAATGTGGAAGTTAATTTCACTTTTGGGGTTGAATTTTTTCGACCTTTCTTCGAATAGTAGAAAATATTTGTTAGATGAAGTATATTATCTAATGAAATATTGTAACATTTCTTATTCAGATATCATGTCAATGCCAACTTTCGAAAGAAAGTACTTCCTTCAAAAACTATTAAAAGAGTATGAGGAAAAAAATAACTCTTAATATTTATAAATAAAAAATTATGTTATTTTTATTTGGGCCCACTAGTGAGTTTGCGGGAGGTCAAAGTGTCGGTGAAATGTATAAGGCAGCAGTCGCAGCCTCTAAAGAGGCTGTGAAAGCCTTAACTGAGACCGTAACACAAATACAAGATTCTGCACTTAAAATCCAAAGGTCAATGACTAATATAAAATTGGATGATGCTAGTGCTGCTAAATTCCAATTATCTTTAGAAAATGTTTTTCAGAATACGTTGTTAATAGGTGGAACATTTAAGGATGTGACCGATAATCTTTCAAATTTTTCTTCAAGTTTAGAAAGTGCGATGATGCCATCTGAAAATACTATGCAAAGTATGGTTGAAATGGCTAAAGCGACCGGTATTGCTAACACGGAAATTGGAAAGGCGGTTGGTGAACTTACAAAATTTACATTTAGTCAAACAAGGGCTTTAGAGTTAATGAATAATATTACAAAAACCGCTAGAATGGCAGGTGCCGACGCAAAAACAGTTATTGCTGAGGTTACTACTAATTTAGTAAAAACGGATAGTTTGGGGTTTAGAAACGGAGTTGAAGGATTAACAAAAATGGCGGTACAAGCAAAAGTACTAAAAACAAGTATTTCCGACATCGGTGTTATGAAACTTTCACAAACATTATGGGATCCAAGTAAAGCTATTGAGTTGGCTCAAAATATGCAAATGTATGGAGGACAAGTTGGTGCTATGGGTAATGCTTTTGAAGTTTTTAGAATGGGAGCGTATGATGCAGAAAAACTTCAAGATGAAATGATTAAAGTTACTGCTCAAGCTTTTCATATGAATGAACAAACAGGAAAAATTGAAACATCATTTTTATCTAGACAACAATTAAAAGCCCAAGCAGAAGCCATGGGTATGGATTATGAAAAGGCTGTTCAAATAGGAAAAGAAAAGTTCAAACAACTTGAAATAGAAAAAAAATTAACAGAAAATGCTGAAGTACAAAGAACTTTAAAAAGTGGTGGTTTATCACCTGAAATAATGCAATTAATGACAAGTATGTCCGAACTTAAAAAAGATGCGGCAACAGGAAAAATGGTAATGAGTTTAAATATACCTGGAATGACAGAAATTGCTGATTTAGAAAAAACTTTAAGTGATCCAACAAAAACAAATGCTTTGGTAGATCAAATGAAACAATACCAACAAAAAGCGTCAATGTCCGATAAAGAAATTGCTCAAGCTAATATGAGTATCAATGAAAAACAGGCGGTTGATGTAAAAGAAATACGAGACATGATGTATTTAAATCTAAGTATATCTCAAAGAAACGATCTTAAAGTAATGACCGAAGAACTCAGAAAGATGGCTGAAACAACAGGACAAGGAATTGCTGCGGGTAGGGGGACTGCGGCATATGGTAAAATTGGTTTATATGTTGGTGGATCTGGTGGTTATGATGCCACTGGAGATAGAAGGGCTGCTATGAACGAACAATCAAGAACCATGAATGCTGAAAGCGATTATTTCTTAGGTAGTGGTGAAAAAGAAATTAGAGGAGGTAAAGGTGATTTTAGAAGAAGACTAATACCTGAAGATGAGATTGTTGCTTTTCCTGAAGCTGGAAAAACAATAGACCAACTTGCAAAATTTTATAATGACACAAAAAGTTATTTTAAAAATTCAATGAATGATTTTGGGGCGTTTTTTAGTAAAATAGATAATGAATCTCTACCTAAAATTGATACTCCAAAAAATATAAGTTTAGAAAATAGGAATAAAGACATAGAAAAGTTTGAAAGAAACATAGTACAAAGAAATGAAATGATAGTTAAAAATGAACCAATAGAAGTAAAACCTATATCTATAGAACTAACAGTAAATGGAGACAATAAAAAAGTTAAGGAAGCATTTGACGACATTAACTTCAAACAAAAAGTTAAAGACATGGTAATAGGACAAATTGCTGCCTCTAACAAAAAAGGATATGGTGAACAAAAAAATATGTTCGCTAAATAAAAATTTTCCAAGCAGACCTATTTATAATAAAAAAGTTGATGGAAAGTTTTTTGTCATTTGATTACACTGAAAACTTCAGAAAAAAATTATTAACTAGAAATCTCAAACCTTATAAGGTTGATAATAATTTTTCTGCAGATTACAACATAAGAGAAATTATACTAGTAGACTATGCTGTTAAAGATAGTCCCGAAGTTAAAGAAGAACAAAAAAAACAAGAATCAAAATTAATAGGTTTAAATAAGTACGGTCCTGTAGAAGGTTTCGGTGAGTTAATAGATATAAATAAAAATTTAGGAACCGAGTCTAATCAAGGAAATTATACCTACGCAAAATCAAATCAATCTAATTTAGAAAAAATTGGAAATAGTAGAGAAACGATTCTTTACACTAAAAATATTTGGGGACCAACCATATTCAGCTCTTCTTATGGTCCAACCGTTGTAATAAATAAAGATACACAAACACAAACGAATAAAGGTGAGTATGGTATTGATAAAACTAACAATAGTTCTTTAGAACTAAAAGGTGATCAACAAGAAAACATACTTAGAGTATTAAATAAATATAACCCTGAAAACGTAACCCTTGGGTTTGGTGATTCTGTAAATATTAATATAAATAAAGGAACAGAAAGTAATTTTGGTGAGTACGATTATGTTTCTAATGGACCAAACAAAACTTCATCACAATCACAAATAGAAGCATATGTATCTAACCCATATGGGCCCGAAAACAACCCTAATGGTTATGGTACTGATATTTTACCATTTGCTCCACCATACACACCTTCTAGAGTAATAACTAATCTTGGTGAATATGATTATTTTTATAATCTTGAAAAAACAACTGAACAATCAAGAATTGAAGCGTATGTTTCTAACAGATTTGGTCCTGAAAATTTGGATAATGGTTATGGATTCACACCCGTTGATCCTAACCTTAATTTAAATACGGTAACAAATCAAGGTGAATATGAATATACAACAAGTTCACCAGAAAAAACAAATGAAGAACAACAAAATATTGCTTATATTAAAAACATTTATAACACAGGTGAAGGTAGTTATGAAGTTGCAGAAATAGAGGATATACAACAGTTAACCAAAAATGCACCATATGCTAATTCAGATTCTACATTTATATTTATAAAATCTGATTACGCACCAATTTCAATATTAAAAAGTGATAACCCACAGGGTAGTGAAGGTACATTATCGCAAGATTCATCTATCGCTCAATTAGGTGCCGTTCAGCTTAAAAAAGAGTTTAGAGCAAGAATTGCGTTTAACTTATTACAAGAAACATTAGGAAAAAGTAATTTAACTAATTCATCGATAGAACCAACAACAGGAGAAATTTCTGTATCACCAAAAGTTGATCCTTTTTTAGCAATCGGAGTAATCGCTGGAAAAGTACCAATAATTAACAAAGACTTCAAAGTAACAACTTTACCAAATATTACCCAAGCGGTCACACAAGAACTTTTTGAAACAAGATTAACAGGTGCTTATTTACCCGTCTCACCAATTATCGGTGATTACTTTGATTACCCACAAAGAAACTTTTTGAGTCAAGCAATTGAAAATCCTGTTGCATTGGCGGCAGGGACTATTGCTAATTTAGCAACAAAAATTTTAACACCTTTTATTGACTCAGGATCTGAACTATTTTTACAATACACTTCAGCACCAACAAAACAGTTATTGTTTGATCAATTATTTTATAATGAGTTTAGACCACAATATAGATTTGATTCATTATTGAGCCCAAATATTTTAGCACCTTCATCTAAATTTTATGTTGGTAACACTAAAAACTTTATCAAAAATGCTGTGAGTCCTGTTACTGACATAGCAAAAGGTAAATTTGGAAAACCTAATATCGGTCCTGTATTTAGTTATGGTGAAATAGGTAAAGAATATGAGGGTAGTCAATTAACAAGTTATTTATTTGGTTTAAAGGCTAAATCGTTTTATGATAGTGTAGGGTTACAAGGAGGTTTTACTTGGACATCAAGAGACGGTTTTTTTGAACCTGGTAGATTAGTTGGGCCTGAGGGTAAAAAGTTTGAAAACATTTCTACTTTTGATTTTCAATCACAAAGCGAGTTTAATAAAACAAGATCCAATGATATCACATTAACCGATGGTTCAATATTAGATATAACTCAAAAGTTAGTAGACGCTGGTAATAATTCAACTAGAAAATTAGAACATGTAGGTAATGCAATTAATCAAGTATCTAAAGTTTTTAATGACGGATATACCGAGTTAACTAAAGGGTCTAGAGTCATTAGATACGAAACACCAACATCTAAGAAAACAGGAACCGCCGCCTTAACCGATGTTGTTGGTTATGAATACTGTCGATTATTCACAAAAGATAGTCCATATTCTTCTTACAGTAGGTTACAAAAAAGAGGAGGAATGTGGAGACAAGGTAGTACTAGTTCATATTCAGTATTAGATAACACATATAACTTAAATATTGCACCAATGGGGGCGATTGATAAGTTATCATCAACTAACCTAAACGTAAATGGACAGAAGGTTAAAAAATACATGTTCTCATTAGAAAATCTAGCATGGAGAACTTCAAATAGGCTTGGGTACAGAGTGGAAGATTTACCTGACTGTGAAGTTGGACCAAATGGAGGAAGAATTATGTGGTTTCCACCTTATGATCTAACATTTGATGAATCAAGTAGAGCAAAATTTCAAGGAACAGAATTTTTAGGTAGAATTGAGCCTGTTTATACATATCAAGGGTCCGAGAGAACTGGTAGCATATCTTTTAAAATAGTTGTTGACCATCCTGCGGTACTTAATACTCTAATACAAAAAGAATTACAAAACGTTAGTTCGAATCATGAAGTTACAAAAATTATTGATTCGTTCTTTGCTGGATGCTTAGAATATGACCCGTATGAACTATTAAAAAAATATAAAGTATTTAGTTTAAATGATATATTAGAAGTAACAGATTACCTTAGAAGTAGAGAGGATTACCAAAAAATTAAAGATGAATTACCGCCCACTGACACTGAACAAACTGTAACAACTAACACAAATCCATCTACAAATTCAACCGACACAGAAACAGTTAGTAGTGCCACAACAGCAACAACTGCAACAACAGCAACTACATCTACTGTTGAAGTTACTGAAGCAAAAAAACAAGAGTTTCAAGAAATACTTTTGTTTTTTGATCAATCAATTCCTCGTGAAGCAGATGCCGGTAAGGAATCAGAGTTTAAAAGTTATTACAATTCTTACAAAAGTTTGAAATCTACATATAGTTCTAGATTTTCTAATAAACTTGTAAAATATTTACCAGGACCCGCAACGCAAAAACCAATTACTGAAAGTTTTAAATACAATGAATTTGTTGATACAAGAAAAGATCAAGTTGATGTCACTTTCAATTTCTTTCAAACAGAATATAGCACATTCGAAACTGAATTTTTATCAACTGTTCAAAAATTATTAGAGGCTGATAAAGATGTGAGTTTTGAAATACAAGGGGCAGCAAACTCTAGCGGTAGTCCTGATTCAAATCGTAAATTATCAGAAAGAAGAATAAAGGCGGTTTTGAAACAAATATTAGATTATAAAGGTAGTGGTAGTAAAGATTTAAGAAGTTTTTACCCAACTAAGTTAAAAATAACTGAGTCTCCTTTAGGTGATACGGCTCAGTTGAATGAAAAAAATTATAATGATGTTGATTGTGCTAAAGAGTTTAGATCAAGTACTGACGATGGAACTTATTCGGTACAGGCTATGTTGTGTAGGAGAGTAAAAATTACTAAGTTTGAATTTACACCCGATCCACCAAAAAGTTCGGAAGCGTCAACACCAACAACAAATCCTGAAGTAACCGAAGGGGTATTAAATCCTGATGCTGGCGAAGATAACGTTAATGTCGCACCACCAAGTGCTAGCTTACCCGATGGGGTTTCTACTCAAACAACAGAAATAAAAGATAAAACAAATCAAATAAGAAAAAAATTAACAAAAAAACTATTTAGACAGTTATTCAGTGAGTGCACATATTTTCAAATGATACAAGAAAGTGACCCATTAGTTTATAACGGTATAAAAGAAAAATTAAAACATTTTCACCCCGCTTTCCATTCGATTACTCCCGAAGGTTTAAATGCTAGACTTACATTTTTGAATCAATGTATGGTACCTGGTGACACTATACCGACAGCAATAAATGTAGGTAATAATGTTACTTTAGCGTATAATGATGTTTACAATAGTGCTTTTGGATCACCACCGATCTTAGTTTTAAGAATAGGTGATTTTTTTCACACAAAAATAGTACCTGATAATTTAACTTTAAAATATCAGGATGCTAAGTGGGATTTAAATCCTGAGGGTATTGGAGTTCAACCAATGATTGCTGAAGTAACTTTAGGTTTTAAGTTTATTGGAGGACACGGTTTAGCGGAACCCGTAGCTAGACTTAATAATGCACTTTCATTCAATTGGTACGCTAATACTGAAATATACGATGAAAGAGCAATAGAAACCGACGACTTTACTTCAAATTTAGACAAAAATGTATTAGAAGATATCGACCTTAGTCAATCAGGTATTCTGAAACAAGGACAAGATAAAGATAGTAACGATTCAGGTAATCCAATAGGTACAGTTGAAAATGCCTATTTTGATCCACAAACAAATCAAACAACAGGATTTATTAATTATAAAGAAAAAATGAATTTAATGTTGAAGAATTCTAAAGAGTTGTTAACTAATATTAAAAATGCTCTATTTGAAGTTTCGGATCTTAGATGGGGAGGTTTAATATATTTTACATCTGATAGGCAGTTTTCACAAGGTTACGTAGATAAACTAAATAGTAATACTAATGTTACAGAAATTTTTGGTCAATCGTCAAGTTATCAAGAAAAAGTTGAAAAACTTTTTGAAGATACTAAGCAAGATATTGACAATGACTTATCTCCAATTTTTCAAAACTTTCAGTTTGCAAATCTAAAAGAAATTGATTTGAGAAAAGTAAAAAGAAAATTAAAAGAAAGGTTAGATATTATAAAAAGTAATTGGACTTCAAGATTTAATGATCAAAATAATAATATAGTACAAAGTCAATCACCATACGTACAAATAATGGATCAAATGAATTTTGTTTTAACAAATAACGATGGATTTACAAATAAAAAAGGTGGGTTAATTATGTATTCTGTAAGTTCAACAACACAAGTTGCTACCACAACATCAAGTAACGGTAAAACAAATACTTATGATGAATTAAAAAGTGACTTGATAGTCATTGGTGATCAGTTTCAAGATTTTATAGACCTTTTAAAAGAAAAACAAATTATCCCTGATGGTAATGATAAAGTTTATAATGATAATTATGGTTTTGATCTTTATCTACCTATTAATAAAAACGCAGTTTATAAAAGATTTTTTATGACTTTAGGTAATACTGTTGTAGGTTCTAGTAGTGATGATGGAGGAAACGACATTGAGTTTTTTGTTGAAAATTTAGTGGGAGATTTATCTGATGATAAAAAAGAAGATTGGAAAAAATTTATTTATACAAACTTAGGTTGGAATTATATTAATTCTCAAGTTACTAAAAGTAATGATATTTCTAAACCTAGACACATTTTTGAAGAATCGTTTAAAGTTTTAGATAAAAATAAAAGTGAGTTTGAAACTGAATTTAATAACAAATATAGCGAAACCACGTTTAAACCATATGAGGAAAATAAAATAAGAAGATTTACACTAACTAAACAAGATAATATAAATCCGACAGCTCAAGATAATTTTACAAATCTTTGGTCGTCAATTGACTCATCAGATGAATACTTTAACCTTAAATTTAAACCAAAATAATCATGGAATATTATAACAGATATCAAAATTTTCTTTTTAACGGAGTACAAACGGTAGTTCCTTTTCTGACTATACAATCAAAAAGTACAGATAGAAGATATATTTATAGAAAAAATCAAAGTAGGTTAGATAAGATTAGTAATGACACTTATGGTTCACCTTTCTTTGGTTGGTTAATATTATCGGCAAACCCAACCTATGGTGGGTTAGAGAGTAATATTCCTGATGGTTCGGTTTTAATAATACCATTTCCATTATATGGTTCTTTATTAGCCTACAAAAATGCTCTAGATACACATATATTTTATTATGGCAGGTAAAAAAGGAAAAATATTAGTTGAAGCTGATTACGATAATATAATTTTAGTAGACCCTAACAAAGTAGTGATAGGTCAAGATATTGTTGATAGATTGGTTGATCATGAAGATTTGGTATTTTATGCTAATTTAGAAACGAGAGTTATCCCTAGAACTAAACTTGCGGTAGGTGAAGGATTTGGAAGTCCTGTAACAAACACACTAATCGCCAGTATTCAAGGAGAAGCAGACCCATTCGATAAAATTAATTTTTTACAACCAAAAGGAAAAAAAGCCGATAATCAAGGACAGACCACTAGATTTTTTGACACAAGTTGGTCAGACCAAATCACAGGTAAGGGGTCTAGAAGAGGAGGCGGGTTAAACCAAACCTCACAATCATACCAACAAATAGACGGTTCAATTAGAAGAATCAGAAATGTTAGTAATTACAACGATAGTCAAATGTTTGGAATCAAATCAATTGATATTGAGTTAACACCAAACGCAGGTCCTGGTGGGTTTATCCCTTCCGCAACAATAAAAATGGTGGATGTTGGAGGAAGGACTTTATTTGAACAAGGAGAAAATTCAATATATTCTGTTTTTTTCAATCAACCGTACCCTTTATTTTATTTAACAATAAAAGGGTATTATGGTAAGGCAATAAGATACTCACTTTATCAGTCGGATTTTCAGTGTAGTTTTGATAGTGGTAGTGGAAATTATGAAGTAACAATAAAGTTAGTATCAAATTTGATGTCTTTATTATTTGACACTTTAGTTAATTATGCTAAGACGGCACCTAAAATGTTTCCTACTATTGTAAAAACACTACAACAGACAAATAATAATCCCTCTAATGGGGTTAATTCATCTTCCCAAGCAAATAACAAACAAGTCACAATTGGAGAACAAAAATTAAATGAAGTATATGAAATTTACGAAAGTAAGGGGTTAGTAGAAAAAAATTTCCCAAGAATGACTATAGAGTCATTTATGATGAGGTGTGATACATATATTACTGATATAGAAAAAGAAATTGTAAACGGAGACTTTACTGTTTTTAATGACTTACAAAGTTTTCAAGAAAACTTACAAGAACTAAGATCCAACTCATATGATGAAATAGTTTCTACTTTTTTGGATACAGAAAATTATGTTGTGGTTGACACTAAAATATATTATCAATTCAAACCAAATATTGGATTTGGTGTTAGAGATGATTTGAAAAACGCAATAAAAGCCGAAACTAGATCTGCGGTTGCTAATCTACAGAACAATCCAACTTTTGGGTTAACTGGTGAGTACAAACTTGCAGGACAAACGTTTACCAATCAAAAAATACCAGTTAATTTTCCGGAAGATGAAGTATTTTTTGATTACGACTTTCAAAATCTAACTACAAAAAATTATGAAGAGACATATATTAAAAGATATAACAAAACACCAACTCAAGCCGAGTTAGCAACATTTAAGACCACACTTAGTTCGCAGTTGAAAGCTATAAGTCTTAGAATAGACCCATCAACAGGTAACATAATTCAAGATAAAGCGACTTTATTTTATTATGGTGAAACAACAAATGTAAACCAGAAATATGAGAAAAATAGTTTTCTATGGAAGATTTACGATATACAAGGTAAATTAGATGCAAAAAAACAAGACATTGAGAATAAATTTACTGACTACTTATCCGATAGACTTATAAACGGTAAAAGTGGAAAAGGCGGTTTAGGTTTTGTCCCAACTATAAGAAATATTTTTGCTGTATTGATTGCTGGTTGCGATACTTTCTATAGGTTAATGGAAGATACGCATACACTTGCTTGGAACAAAAGGAATGATCCACAAAGAATTTTATCAATAATACCACCAGATAAAAACTTCACAATCGATTCAAAAAATGTAATTAATTATGGGGATAACACTTTGAACGATCAAAATGTTGTTTATCCTTGGCCAACTTATTTAGTACAAAGAAAAGATAAAGAAAATAGAGATATCTATAACTATGAATATTTAGGTGATCCAAATAATGAATCAAAAACAAATGCGTTTGATTATAACGTTTGGCCTGAAGTATATTTTACCGAAAATTACTTAGATGCTGCTGTACAAAAAAATACTTTAGCAACTTTAAGTAATTATAATAACCCTGCTAGTTTATCTGATTTTGCTTCTTGTAATGCTATTGAATTCCCATTCAATAATCGACCTTATGAGACCACAGCGGAATTACCTTTCTTTTATGAAATCTATGAAAGAGCAAAATTATTAACACATTATAGTGGATTTTTTGCACACCCATCAATAGATATAAAAGTAACTCAAGTAGATAAATTTCTATCAGACTTAGAGGCTACAAATATTAAAGAAGCAACAAGTAACAATCCATTCATACAAGACAAACTACGAAACTTAACTTTTAATTTAACATCATTTACCCAAACACTAAAGGCCATATCTAATAACGGTACAGGAACTTCTTGGTTAAACTTTGAGTGCGGTAATTATGTTACAAACATTATAGAAAATTTAGTAAGAAATAATTATGGTTTTTATAATATAAATAATATTGATGGAGCCTCTATTGCGTTGAATAATACTTCTTCATTAGAAGCCAACATGAAAAAATTTATAGAAAAACCAAATCCTTTAAATAATTTTCAGGTTCCTATACCTTTCATGTTTAACTCAAGTGATGATACTCAGGATTGTTTTATATTTTTGGATGATAAAAAGACTATTGCGAGATTAAACGAAACAGAAAAAATAAAAAATATTAATTTGTTCAATGACTATTATAGTTATATGGATCAAAACAGCGCATTTGATGCTCTTTTTGACCGAACAACAGGGCAAAAAATTACAACTAGTATACAGTTAAAAACTTTCTACGACAATAAAGATAATACTAAAATAACATGTATAGATTCTGAATATAGTACGGATATTGGTGAAGTAGGTAGTAGAGCAATTTCTTCTTTACTTAATACACCATTTTTTGTAAACGCAATTGTAGATGGTGTTAATAAAGAAAAATTAGGCAAACTAAACCCATATGCGGCTTTAGGATACCTTTATTTAAATTCTTTACCATTTCAGAAGTTAAGTTCAGTATTTAATCGATTAGAAAACCAAACACAATTAAAAACATCAAGTAGTATATGGTCTTCTTTTGTAAAGTTTGGTGCGATACATAGAGTTCCATATGCATGGTTGTTAAAGTTAGGTTCTGTTTGGTATAGATATAAAACTTTTATAAACGATGGAAACGACATATTTTCCGCTATAACAACTAATTTTGATTATATCAAAACATATGGTGGTTCATCTTTATATCCAAATAATCCATTTAAAATAAAAAACTATACAGGAGGAACTATAGATTACGAAGCGTTTAAAACTGTAATTGATCCGAACGATTCTACTAAAACAACCGACATAATCAATACAGGATTTTATCCGTTTTTGATTAATGATGTTTATTATTATTTTACAAAGAACGAACTGATTACAAACTTCTCTGAAACAGAATTTGAAGACTTATATTTGTCAAATAAACTTAGAGTAGGTAAAAACACAAATGCGACTAAAATATTAACAACCGGAAATATACCAACAAATCTAAAAAGAAGTATTTTTTACAATTCATTTTACACTTATAGTATCTTCGAAAAAGATATAAAATTCAACAAAGATGAAACAATATATCTAATGTACCCAAGTAATGGTGGTTTAGATTTGAATGAGGGTATTTTAAGATGTATTGATAGTACTGGAAAATTAACTAAAGAAATAAAAGACAATAAATCTTTTTATAATGGTTCTGCTAGACCAATATGGGGGTTACCTAATTTTGGTTATTATGATATTGATAATAAGTTAACAAAACTATTTAATAACCCTGAAAACTTTTTGGAATTTTCAGAAGATAAAGCAGAAACAACTACATCCTATAGTAGAGTTGAAACATTAATAGACATATTTGGTAGAGACATTTTAGACGGATTTGAATCATTATTTTTAGGGTTTTGTAATTCCACACCATCACCTAAGGATGTTTTTCCTTTAGTTGGGGACATATTTCAAGCCACCTATACACAACCATCAACAACACCTGAAGTTAGAAATAGAAAACTAAGTGATCAAATTTTAAGTTTACTTACATTAAAAGGTACTGATGTAGTATTAACTGGTGA
>Ga0068876_10000654_pt1 | contig 28087 bp, 20 predicted proteins | sample NOAtaG_6_FD_66442 | JGI IMG/M metagenome (GOLD analysis project Ga0068876, IMG submission 66442) | Freshwater lake microbial communities from Lake Erie, under a cyanobacterial bloom - NOAA_Erie_Diel5S_2200h metaG | ecosystem: Environmental > Aquatic > Freshwater > Lake | place: USA: Ohio, Lake...
CGCGGCGTCGCACGCCTCGCGCTGCCGGCTGGCCTCGCGCTCGTGGTCGCCTTCGCGACGCCCCTGATCGCGGCCCACGGGAGCGCCCCCCCAGCGGGCCTCGAGCGCCTCGTCGACTACGTCGCACGCCTGCCTCCCTACCCGGCCCCGAGCGGCGCGCGCTTCCCGCTCTTGCCCTGGCTCGCCTACATGCTGCTCGGCGCAGCGATCGGCCGCGCCCTCGCGGGCAGGCGCGCGGAGCGAGACTTCGATCTGCCCCACGTCGAGGGCGCGCGTATCGGGCCGAGCGCGCACGCCGGAGGGGTGGCGCTCCTGGCAGGTGGGCTCGCCGCGCTCGCGTTCGAGGCCGGCCCGACCGCCCAGGCGCTTCTCGCGCACACCGAGCTCGTGCGGAACCTCGTGCGCCTCGTCTACAACGCAGGCCTCGCGGTGTGCGCCGCCGCGATCATCGCGCTGCTCGCACGGCTGCACGAAGGGCCGGCACGCGGCCTGGCGCTGCTCGGTCGGCACTCGCTCCTCGTGTATGCGGCCCACCTCGAGATCGCCTACGGCCTCGCGGGGATTCCGGTCGCGCGCGCGCTGGGCTGGGGCGCGTGGATGATCGGTGCGGCACTCCTCGCCCTCGCGATGGCCGCGCTCGCGCGGGGGATCGAGGCGCCACGCTCGGCAGACACGATCACGCTCCGATCGCAAGCGTGATCGTGCGACGGCGTGCGATGTGATCCCGCACCGCACACGAAACCGTTCGGGGTACTTGCGGGTGGTCCTCGCTTGTGGCTCCATCGGCTCGCGCTTCGCGCCACGAGGGCGACGGTCGAGCGAGACGACGAACGAGACGGTCCTTCGAGCAGCCCCACGAGAACGGAAGCGAGAGGACCCGAGAGACGAACGCATGGGAAGCGGCGAACGCATGGCTGGAAACGACAGGTACGGAGAGGCCCGGCAGGTTCCCACCGGGGCAGCGCGTGGCCACGGCAACGCCCAGAGCAGCGTCGGGACCCTCCCCGCGGACGCGCCGCGTGATGGCACCGAGCGACCGGGAATCGAGCGTCTCGGTGCAACCGCGCGCGCTGCAGCCCGGCCTGGCACGGTGACGCTCTTCACCGATCGCAGCGAGATGGATCGCCGGCTCCGAAGCGAGCTCGAGCGTGCAGGCGTGCCGCGCAGCAGCGTCGCCGTGACCACCGCCGCGCCCGAGCTCCTGCCCGAGACGCTCGAGGCCCGCACCGTGGTGGTGATCGACGCGGGCGCCTCCGGTTACGACGCCGACGAGGTGCTCGCGCACCTCGGCCTCGCGCGCGCGGTCGCCGCCGTGCCCGTCGTGCTGGCGATCGATGACGAGGGACGGCTCGCGGACGTCGACGAGCTGGTGGACGATCTCTGCGGAGGGCTCGTCGCGCGGCGGCCCGAAGAGCTGGCGAAGGTCGCGGCGGCAGTGGCCCGCAAGGCGGCCGCGCTCGCCCGCCCACGCTTCGAGTACCTCACCGTGTCGCCCCGCACGGCACGCCGGAGCATGACCTCCTCGGCCGGAACGATCGCAGCCGAGACGGCGCTTCGCTCCTCGCCAGGCACCGTGACGGCGGCCGGTAGCGCGGCAGACGCGACGCCCTTCCTCGCGATCTTCGCCGATGGCACGTGCGCCCTCGCGACGCGGCCGGTGGCGATCGAAGACGACGGCTCGGAGGTCGTGGCGATCTCGATGGCGGAGGACGCGCGGAGCGCGCGGGTCGAGCTCGGCTCAGGCCGCGAGCTCACCCTTCTCGCGAGCGAGCTGTTTCAGCGGGCCCTGCCGGCGGACGACCCCAAGCCGCTGTCCGCCGAAGAGATCCTCGCGCAGATCGACGGGCCGACGCTCGGATCTCGGCTGCGGACCCTGCGGCTGGCTGCGGGCCTCACCCAAGCGCAGCTCGCCGAGCGCACCGGCATCCACCGCCCCAACATCGCGCGGGTCGAGGCTGGGCGGCACACGCCCTCCCTCGAGACCATCGCGCGCCTCGCCGCCGCGATCGGCGTGCACGCCACGCGCGTCCTGCAGGGCTGACGAACGGCCTCTTCCCGGTCCGGCACAGGGAGCCGGCGGCTGGGCGGAACGACGGGCACGCATCGCCTCGGCTGGCCGCTCGGCCGCGGGGGCCGGCGGTCCGTGTGTGTCCGGCGCTGCACCACGGAAGCGGTTTTGTTGCTCGGGTCCGGGGCCGATGGCATCGAAGCGCTCATGGGAACCCTGGCATCCCGGTCGTCACCTGTCGGCGCGGCGCTCCGCGCGCTCGCCGCGGCGCTGCTGCTGCTCGGGTGCCCACGGAGCGGAGGCGCCTCGGACCTCGGGACGCTGCCGCCAATCCACACCGACGACCCGGTCGCCGAGGCCGATCTCCGGCGCGCCGACGAAGCCGCCGACGCGGGACGCCTCGACGATGCGCGCAGCGGCTACCGTGCGTTCATCTCGGCGCACCCCGCCGATCCGCTCGTTCCGCTCGCGCACCTCGGCCTCGCACGCGTGGAGCTCGACGCCGGTCACCCGACCGATGCGCTTGCCGCGCTCGACCCGGTGATCGCCCACACCGACCCGGTCATCGCGGAGCAGGGACGTTTCTGGCGGGGCATCGCGCTGCACCTCGCGGGTCGCAGCGCCGAGGCGATCGAGCTGCTGGCGCCGCTCCGCGGGCGCACGACCGACCCGGAGCAGACCTACTTGCTGCTCCAGACCCTCGCGGCCGCGGGCGAGACGACCGCGGACCACGTGACCACCCTGCAGGCCCTCGACGAGCTGCTCCGGACGCGGACCGACGAGTCCGAGCGCCGCGAGGCGCGGTCCCGCGCCGAGCAGACGGTGGCGAGCGAGCTGGTGGAGGCCGACGTCGCGCGGGCCTACGACGCGCTGCCGCGCGATGGCGAGGTGTGGCCGCTCGTGGCGGTTCGCGCGCTCTCGCTCGCCTACGATCGCGGCGACGTCGCGGCGGTTCGGGCCATCGCGGAGGCGATGGGCGGCCGGGGCGTGACGCTGCCCGAGGCGGCGCGCGCGCTCGTCGAGCGCACCGAGCGGCTCGAGCGCGCCGACCCGAGGGTGATCGGCGCGATCCTGCCGCTCACCGGCGAGGGCCGTGACGTCGGAAGGCACGCGCTCGAGGGGCTCATGCTCGCATCGGGGATGCCGGGCACCGGCCCCGCGGCGCCCGACGCGCCCATCGTGGTGTTTCGCGACGACGCCGGCGATCCGGCGCGGGCGGCCGAGGCGGTGGAGGAGCTGGTGACGGTGCACAGCGCGATTGCCATCGTCGGCCCACTGACCGGACCGGCGGCACGTGCGGCCGCCGAGCGGGCCGCAGCGCTGGGGGTGCCGCTGCTCACCCTGACGCCGATCGCGACGCCCTCCGAGGCCGCGACGATCTTTCGTCTCCTGCCTTCGGTCGCGGAGGAGGCGCGCGAGTTGCTGCGGGCCGCGCGGACACGGGGAGCGACGCGGGTGGCGGTCGTGCATCCGCGCGGTGGATATGGGGCCGCGATGCGCACGGCGGTCGAGGCGGAAGCGGCCGCCGCGGGCCTCGCCTACGCGGGCGCGGAGGCCTACGAGCCGGGCGCGACGAGCTTCGGCCCGACCATGACGGCCCTCGCGGCGCGGAGCTTCGACGCGCTCGTGATCGCGGACGCGAGCGCCCGCGTGGCCCTCGTGGCACCGGCCCTGGCCGCGGCGGGGATCACCGCGGCGGTAGGGGCTCGGTCGACACCGAGCCGCGCGGTGACGCTCTACGTCCCGAGCGCAGGCTTCGATCCTGCCCTCGCACGCACGACCGCGCGCTACCTCGAGGGCGCGGTCTTCGGCACGCTCTTCGCGGCCTCGCTCGCCTCGGGCGAGGCCGCGCGCTTCGTGGAGGCCTACCGCGCGCGCTTCGGGGCCGAGCCCGATGCGTTCGCGGCCTACGCGCACGATGCGTTCACGCTGGTGCGCCGCGGCGTGCTCGCGGGTCGGGCGACCCGGAGCGAGCTCGGCGCGTACCTCGGCACCACCGCCGGCACGCCGACGCTCGGCGCGAGCGGGGGCCTCGGCGCCGGACGGGCGGCCGCGACCGCGCTGCGGCTCCTGACGATGACCGGCGGCACGTTCGTTCCGCTGTGAACGAGGGCCACGGGGGGCAGCGAGACCGTTGAAGGCCGAGCGGGTTTCGTGCGACACCGGCCCGCATGGACGAGAGCCGCGAGCGCTACGCCTTCGAGCGACGACACGGGCTCGCAGCCGCGGCGCTCATCGCGTTGACGCTCGCGCTCCTCGCCTCGTACGGGCGACGCTGGTGGTGCGCATGCGGCAACCCCGTGCCCTGGTCGTTCGACATCAACGGGTCGCACAACTCGCAGCACTTCCTCGACCCCTACTCGGTGAGCCACTTCGAGCACGGCCTCTTCTTCTTCCTGTTCCTCTGGCCGCTCCGTCACCGGCTCACGCTGAGCTGGCGCTTGGTGGCCGCGGCGGGCCTCGAGTGCGCGTGGGAGCTGCTCGAGAACTCGAGCTTCATCATCGATCGCTACCGGACCGCGACGATCAGTCTCGACTACTACGGCGACAGCCTGATCAACTCGCTGTCGGACGTGATCTTCGCGGCGCTGGGCTTCCTCGTGGCCTCGGCGCTGCCCTCGCTGCGAACGCAGCCGCCACGCTTCTGGGCCGGCTGGGCCGGCATCGTCGCGACCTGTGAGCTGTCGATGATCCTGACGGTGCGCGACAGCCTCGCAATCAACTGCGTCATGCTGGTGCACCCGGTGCAGGCGATCCTCGACTGGCAGGCCGCGGGCGCGTGAAGGGCGCGCAAGGCGCTCGCCCCCGTCGGTCGATCAGAAGAACACGGAGCGCCGCTGGCGCAGGCCCCCGTGCAGCATGCTCTGGATGGTCCGCTTCACCACCTCGACCTTCTGCTCGATCACGGCGTCGTCGTCGTCGGGATCGCCGGTGAAGCGGAGCGGCTCGCCGAAGTGCAGGCGGTAGCGGGTCGGGAGCGGCGCGAGGAGGCCGAGGAAGACCTGCGGGATCAGCGGGAACGAGGGCATCCCGAGGAGCTTCGCGAGCGGCTTGACGTTGTAGAGCGAGGGGTACTGCTCCTCGCCGCCGATCACCGCGACGGGCACGATGGGCGTGTTCGTCTCGAGGGCGAGGCGCATGAAGCCGAGGCCGAAGTCGGTGAGCTGGTAGCGCTGGTCGAAGGTCTTCGAGATCCCCCGCGAGCCCTCGGGGAAGACGACCAGCGTCTCGTCCTGCTCGAGCAGGCGTCGCGCGTTGTCGGGCGCGCCCACGACCTGCCCGCAGCGCGGAAAGAACACCGACACGAAGGGGAGTTCGGCCGACCACCGCTCGACCATCGCGCGGGGAAAACGCGGCGGCTCGGCGTCGAGCATGAGCGCGCTGCCGAGCAGGAGCCCGTCGATCGGGACCTGCCCCGAGTGGTTCGCGATGACGAGCGCGCGGCCCGGGGGCAGCCGATCGATCCCGAAGACCTCGCTGCGGAAGTAGTAGCGGTGAAAGAAGGCCGCGACCGCGAGGGCGTAGCGGGCGGTCTTCGGGTCGAAGCCGAAGGGGTCGACGCCCGCCTCGTTCGGGCGGGTCGCGATGCGGGCGAGGCGCGCGTCGAGCTCCTCGCCGAGCTGCTCCTCGGCGAAGCGGACGAACCTGTCGCCGAGCCCCTCGCGGCCGGCGAGCGGGGCCGCTTCGCCCCAGGATTCCGGCCCGATCGGGCCATCGGCGGCGCGCGGCACGGTCAGCCGTCGTCCTCTTCTGCCGCGAGGCGCACGAGGAAGGTCATGCCGATCGAGAGCGCACAGCGCTCGCAGAGAGGCGCCTGCTCCCGCTCGACCCCGTCGCCGCGAGGGCGGACGTAGAGCCCGCGGCCATGGCTCTCCCGAACGGCCACGCCGCACGCATCGCAGGCGAGGGCTCGGGGAGTGCGGGGCGAGGTGGCGGCCACGGCGGGATGCTAGCCCGAGCCGGCGCGGGCTTCATCCTCGGCCTCCATTCTGCCGGTTGGCGCCCTGCGGAGCCTGCTAGAGTGGTTGTCGATGTGCCGTCGTCTCCGTTCCTTGACGCCGTGGGTCCGAGGGCAGCGACGCGCGGGTCGAGCGCCGGCTTGTCGCCGCGCGGAGCTGCGCCGATGAGCGACGAAGGGTTCACCGAGAAGGTCGGGCGGGTGGTGCGCGAGGTGCTCGGGCCGCTGCTCATCGCCGACGGCGGTGGCGTCGAGCTCGTGGGCGTCGATCCGGCCACGCGCGAAATCGTGCTCCGCTTCACGGGTCGCTTCGCGGCTTGCCCCGGCACCCCCGCGGTGCGCGAAGAGCTGATCGAGCCGCTGCTCTTGTCGGCCGCAGGGGGACGGGCGCGCTTTCGCTACCTGCGCTGAACGCGGCGAGCCGCGAGGTGTTCGAGCGCGCTCACGCGCCACGCTCGCGGTCCATGGGTGAGGGGCCTCAACGAAGCGCCGCGAGCGCAGCGGCGAAATCGCTGGGGGGCGGCGCGGAGAGCCGCAGGAGGGCGCCGGTGCTCGGGTGGGTGAAGCCGAGCACCTCGGCATGCAGGGCCGGTCGTGCGAGCGCCGCGGCCACCGCCCGCGCGGGCTCGGTGCGGGGAGCGCGGCCGTAGAGAGGATCGCCGAGCAGCGGGTGTCCGGCCTCGCTCAGGTGCATCCGGATCTGGTGCGTGCGTCCGGTCTCGAGGCGGCAGCGCACGAGGGTCGCCCCACGGAGCGGCTCGACGGGCTCGACGTGCGTGACCGCGCGGCGCCCGAGCTTGACCCGCGCGCTGAAGCGCTTGCGATCGCTCGGATGCCGGCCGTGGAGGGTCGAGAAGGTGATCGGAGCCGCGAGACGCCCTTCGACGATCGCGAGGTATGCGCGATCGATGTCGTGGGCCCGGAAGAGCTCCGCGAGGTGGTCGCGCGCGCGCGCCGTGCGGGCGACGACCATCACGCCGCTCGTGCCCCGATCGAGCCGGTGCACGATGCCCGGTCGCAACAGGATCGGGTTCGTCGCGCCGTCCTCCGCCTCGTCCTCGGAATGGACCGCCGCGAGCTCGGCGAAGCCCGCGCCGTAGCGGTGCAGCAGCGCGTTGACGAGGGTGCCCGAGGGATGGCCCGCCGCCGGATGCACCACGAGGCCGGCCGGCTTGTCGATCACGACCAGCTCGTCGTCCTCGAAGAGGACGGCGAGGGGAATCGGCTCGGGCTCGGCGGACGAGGGGAGCGGCGGCAGCGGCGTGACGTGGAGCGTGCAGGGCGCCCGCAAGCGCTGACCGGGCCGCACCGACCGCCCTTCGAGGCAGACCCGGTCGCGATCGATCCAGCGCTGCGCCTCGGCGCGGGACACGCCGCACGAGCGCGACACGACGAGGTCGGCCCGCTCGCCATCGAGGTCGGCTTCGACCGCGACCGCGGAGGGCTCGATGGTGCTCACCACATCTTGCTGGCGACGTGGCCCTTGGTCCGAACGAGGATGTCGATGATCGCGCGGTCGTAGAACCCACGCGCGTACAGCTCCGGGGCGACGCGGCTCTTGAAGAGCGCCCGGCCCTCTTCGATCTCCTCCGCGATGGCGTCGAAGAGGTCGTCGTTCTGGATCCCCTTGACGATCTTCTCCTCGTTGTAGAGGGACAGATCGCTGGCGATCGCGCGGGCCAGACGCCGGGCTGCTTCCTCGGTCTCGATGAGGGCCATGCGTCGGATGCTACCCAGCCGGGCACGCGCGCGTCAACGAACGCGGGGCCACGGCGCGCTTTCCGGCGAAGCCGCCCCTCGGCTACCATCGCGCGGCGTGTCGCTTCGTCGTCTCGTGTTCTGCACCGTGGCAGCGTGGCTCGGCCTCGCGGCCGACGCGCTCGCTCAGGACGGTTCGCGCGCGATCGACCTCCAACTCTACCAGCCGCCCGCGAACGTCGGCGCGACGCTGACCATCGATCGCCCCGAGGTCCCGCGTCACCTCACGCTGGTCTTCGGTCTCGCCCTGGACTTCGCGAACGAGCCCTTGGTCCGCTACCGGGGCGAGGCGCGCGAGCCCGTGGTGCTCTGGGCCGGGCAGGCTCAGGTGATGGCCGCACTGGGCCTCTTCGAGTGGATCGAGCTCGGCGTCATCGTGCCGGTCGGGCTGAACCAGCCGACCACCAGCGACCTCTTCGCCCGCACGCTCGCGTTCGGCGACGTCGCGGGCGGGCTCGGTGACCTGCGGCTCTCGTTCAAGCTGCCGCTGCTGCGGGGCGACTTCGGCCTCTCTGCCCGCGTCGTCGTGTCGCTGCCGACGAGCGGCGGGCAGAGCTTCCTCGGCTCCGACCACTGGACGCTGTACCCCTCGCTGGTCGCGGCCGGCACGGCCGGTCCGCTGCGCGTCGCCGGCGAGCTCGGCTACCGAATGCGCCAGCGGCGCGCGCTTGCCGACTTCGAGCAGGACGACGAGGTGCATCTCGCAGCGGGCCTCAGCGTCGAGCTGCTCCCTGAACTGCTCGCCATCGGGGAGGTGCAGAGCCGCATCGGTCTCGGAGGGCGCAGCCCCTTCGGCGGCAGTGCGCTCGGCACGCCAGAGCTCCCGGTCGAGGCGGATCTCGGGCTTCGTGTGCGTCCCGGCGAGGGCCTCACGATCGAGGCCGCGGGCGGCTTCGGCCTCGTCGCGGGCTACGGCGCACCCGCGCCGCGGGTCCTCGCGACGCTCCGCTACGCGACCGAGCGCGAGCCCTGCCCGTGGGGCCCCGAAGACGACGACGGCTTCGAAGACGGGGACTTCTGCCGCGACGACGACAACGACGGCGACGGACTCGAGGACGAGGTCGATCGTTGTCCGAACGACGCGGAGGATCCCGACGGATTCCGCGACGAGGACGGCTGCCCCGACGCCGACAACGACGCCGACGGCGTCCCCGACGCCGACGACGCCTGCCCCACCCAATCCGAGGACGACGACGAATTCGCCTCGGAGGACGGCTGCCCCGAGCCGGACAACGACGAGGACGGCGTGCCCGACGGCGCGGACGCGTGCGTCATGGATCCCGAGGACCTCGACTCGTTCGAGGACGAGGACGGCTGCCCCGAGCCGGGCCCGCGGAGCGCGCCGATCACCGTGTCGGACACGCGCATCCTGATCCCCGAGACGATCTATTTCGAGTTCGACACCGACGTGATCCGCAGCGTGTCGACGCCGCTGCTCGACCAGCTCGCCGGGGTCATCAACGCGCTCGACCGGCGGGTTCGCGTGCGCATCGAAGGCCACACCGACGACGTCGGCGGCCGCGAGTACAACCTCGACCTGAGCTACCGGCGGGCGCGCGCGGTGATGGAGTACCTGATCGGCCGTGGGGTGCCGCGTGCGCGGCTCGAGTACCACGGCTACGGCGACACCCGCCCCCAGGCGCCCAACGACGACCCCGCGAGCCGGGCGTTGAACCGCCGCGTCGAGTTCACCATCTTGCGCTGAGGTCGTTCCCGCGCTCGGGGCTGCCGGCTACCATCGCGGCCATGCGCTTCTCCGACTCCCCCGCGCGCGCAGCGCTCCACGCGCTCGGCGCCGAGCCGTTCTCCATCCGGGCAGCGCTGACGCCCGAGCGGGTCGCCCGCTTCACGGTCCGCCTCGGCGATCTGAGCGCCGACTTCTCGAAGTCGCTGGTGCCCGACGCGGCGCTCCCGCTGCTCGTCCAGCTCGCCGAGGAGCGCGGCCTTCGTGCGGGCATCGACGCGATGTTCGCCGGCGAGAAGATCAACCTCACCGAGGACCGCGCGGTCCTGCACGTGGCGTTGCGCAACCGGAGCGCGCGCCCGGTCCTCGTCGACGGACGCGACGTGATGCCCGACGTCCGCGCGGTGCTCGAAAAGGTCCGCGGCTTCGTCACCCGGGTGCACGACGGCCGCTTCCTCGGGCACACCGGCGCGCCGATCACCGACGTGGTGAACATCGGCATCGGCGGCTCGGATCTGGGGCCCGCCATGGTCGCCGAGGCCCTCGAGCCGTACTGGCATCCGCGGATTCGACCGCACTTCGTCAGCAACGTCGACGGCGCACACCTCGCGCGTACGCTGAAGCGACTCGAACCGAGCACGACCCTCTTCGTCGTGGCGAGCAAGACCTTCACCACGCAGGAGACCATCGCGAACGCGACGAGCGCGCGGGCGTGGCTCACGGCGACGCTCGGAGAGGGCGCCGTCGCGCAGCACTTCGTGGCGGTCTCGACGAACCTACGCGAAGTGGCCGCGTTCGGCATCGATCCCGAGAATGCTTTCGGCTTCTGGGACTGGGTCGGCGGTCGCTACTCGTTGTGGAGCGCCATCGGCCTGCCGGTCGCGCTCGCGGTCGGGATGGATCGATTCGAGGAGCTGCTGGCCGGCGCGCACGCGCTCGACGAGCACTTCCGCTCTGCACCCTTCGCCGAGAACCTCCCCGTCCTCTCCGCGCTGATCGGGCTCTACCACGCGGACGTCTCGGGGGCGCACAGCTTCGCGGTGCTGCCCTACGACCAATCGCTCGCGCGCCTGCCCGCGTGGCTGCAGCAGGGCGACATGGAGAGCAACGGCAAGGGCGTCACCCGCGACGGCGAGCGGATCACGACCTACGAGACCGGCCCCATCGTCTGGGGCGAGCCCGGCACGAACGGACAGCACGCCTTCTACCAGCTCATCCACCAGGGCACGCGCCTCGTGCCGGTCGAGTTCCTCGCCCCGCTGCGCTCGCACCACCACCTGCCCGGCGGCGTGCCGCACCACGCGATGCTGCTCTCGAACGCGATCGCGCAAAGCGAGGCCCTGCTGCTCGGCAAATCGATCGACGAAGCCGCGGACGAGCTGCGGCGGGCAGGCGCCGACAGCGAGCGGCTCGCAGCCCTCGCGCCGCACAAGGTGTTCCCCGGCAACCGCCCGAGCCACCTCGTGCTCTTCGATCGCCTCGACCCGCACACGCTCGGCGTGCTGCTCGCCTACTACGAACACCGCATCTTCGTGCAGGGATGGCTCTGGGGCGTGAACAGCTTCGACCAATGGGGCGTCGAGCTCGGCAAGAAGCTCGCGGGCGGCATCCTCGCCGAGCTCGAGCGCGGCCAGCTCGCCGAGCACCACGATCCCTCGACCCGCGCCGCGATCGAGCGCGCGATGGCGGTGCAGAGCCGGTGAGCGGCGTGACGCCCATCAAGATGACGTACACCGCCGCCGGCCGCGCCCACCACCTGGCCTTCAGCGGACCATCCTGGTCGGGAACCTCGACCTTCGCGGCGCTCTCCGGCAACGCCGACACGACCGTCCTCTGCGACACCGGCGTGCTCGGGGACGCCTCGTGTCCGTCCTTGTTCTTCTCGGGCAAAGACCAGGTCGTCGTGCACGCGGGGCCGCGCGGCGTCGAGGCTGCACGCCTCACCGCACGAGGTCTTCGCACACAGCTCGTCGCGCCGGACGCCGCGGTGTTCGCCGTCGCGGCGGGACGCCACGGCAGCCGGATCTTCACCGTCGACGATCGCGGCGTGCGCGCGCACACCTACGACGAACGGGGGGCGCTCGGACCGAGCGAGCGCTGGCTGGATCACGTGGGCAAGCATCCGCGCATCGCCGCGGCGAGGGCCGGCGCGAGCGAGCTCGCCTTCGTCGCGTGGGAGGGCGAGCGCGCGCTCTGGGTGATCGCCGACGAGGGGGACGGCAAGCGCCGCGTCGTGTCGCACGAACTGCCGGCCGACTGCATCGGTCTCTCCGCCGCGGGCGCCGGCAACCGGGCCGGGCTCGCGGTGGCGCTCGCGGGCCTCGAGCGGATCGACGTCGCGCAGGCCGACGCACGGGGCGCGCTCGTGGAGCGCCTGAACACCTGCCTGGAGGGCCGCGGCGCGACATGGCGGCATCCCTTCGTGCTGTGGATCGAGGACGGCTTCCATCTCGTCGCGGTCGATCAGCGATCCGAGCGAACGGTCGTCTCGCACTTCGACGGAACGCTGCGGGCCGACGTGCTCGGAGGGACCTCGCCGGTCAGCGCCGAGTACCGGGAAAAGCGTCTCGTCCTGGCGCGCGCGAGCATGGAGGACGGATCGGACCGGATCCTCGTCGCGGGGCACCGGCTCGCGCTCGGCGCCGACGGCACCACCCTGCCCTTTCGGCTGCACATCCCGCCGCCGCGTGCGCTCTTCGCGCATCGTGGCCAGCTCGCCGCCGAGCGCCTCGTGCGCGCGACGGCGCTCGAGTTCTCGGAGGAACGCGACGGCTACCGCGACGGACGTGCCACCGGCAAGGCGCGCATCGACGAACGGGACGGTTCCGTCGTGCTCGTCGATCCGCTGCACCCCGCGCTCGGCTCGACGTCGCTCGCGGTCCGTACGTGCCCGGAAGCCCACGGCGGCGCGCTCGGCTGGGACCTGACGCTCGTCGTCCTCGGGAAGGACGCCGCCGCGGTCCCGGCGCCCGAGACGAGCGTGGAGCGGCTGGCATCGTGGGTGCGCACGCGGCTCTCCCAGAGGGCGTTCGCCCGGGCACTCGCCGAGCAGCGATGGGTCGAAGAGGCGGCGCGCTCGCTCGACGGCGAAGGCTTCTGGGATCGCGACGAGAACGGCCTGCGGCTCGTCGTGCACGTGGCCGCGCTCCCTTCGGCGCAGGAGCTCGCGACCTGGCTGCGCCGACTCGTCGACGACGTGGCAGGCCGGGTCTGGGAGCGCGACCCGACGCCGGCTCAGAGCACGTAGCGGGAGAGGTCCTCGCTCTCGGCGATGGGCCGGAGCGTCCGCTCGACGAGGTCGGCGTCGATGGTCACCTGCGCCTCACCCATCTCGGCGGCGCGAAAGCTCAGATCGTCGAGGAGCGCCTCGAGGATCGCGTGCAGCCGACGCGCGCCGATGTTCTCGGTCCGCTGGTTGGCGAGCATCGCGTAGCGAGCGAGCGCGGCGATCGCGCCGTCCGTCCAATCGAGCCGAACGCCCTCGGTGAGAAAGAGCGCCTGGTACTGCTTCGTGAGCGCGTTCTTCGGCTCGCTCAGGATGCGCACGAAGTCCGCCTCGCCGAGCGACTCGAGCTCGACCCGGATGGGGAAGCGCCCCTGCAGCTCGGGGATGAGGTCCGAGACCTTCGCGACGTGGAACGCCCCGGCCGCGATGAAGAGCACGTGATCGGTCCGCACCGGCCCGTACTTCGTCGAGACGGTGCTGCCCTCGACGATGGGCAAGAGATCGCGCTGCACACCCTCGCGCGATACGTCGGGGCCGCCGTGCGCGCCCTGCCGGCCGGCGATCTTGTCGATCTCGTCGATGAAGACGATGCCCGCCTGCTCGGTGCGTCGCACCGCCTCGGCCTTCACCCGGTCCATGTCGAGGAGCTTCTGCGCTTCCTCCTGCTCGAGCAGCTTGCGCGCCTCCTCGACCGTCAGCCGGCGGCGCTTGCCCTTGCCCTTCAGGCCGGGGACCTGCGCGAGCATCTCGCCGAGCTTCGACTCGAGCTCGTCGCCGCCGGCGCCGAAGAACTGCATCAGCGGCATGCCGCCTTCGGCGACGTCGATCTCGATGGTTTCCCGCTCCAGCTCGCCCTTCCGGAGGCGCGCGCGCAGCTCCGCGAGCTTGCTCTCCGGCACGCTCGCAGTCGGCGGGGGCGGCTGGAGCATGAAGCCGAACTGCGGCGTCGGGCGCGGCGGCGGCGGCACGTCACGCTGCGCGAGGAGCTGCACGATGCGCTCCTCGGCGTTCTCCTTGGCCCGGGTCTCGACCGCGGCCATCTCCTCGGCTCGCACGAGCTGAATCGCGTGCTCGACGAGGTCCCGCACCATCCCTTCGACGTCGCGCCCGACGTAGCCGACCTCGGTGAACTTGCTGGCCTCGACCTTCACGAAGGGCGCGTTGGCGAGCTTGGCCAGGCGCCGCGCGATCTCGGTCTTGCCCACGCCCGTCGGGCCGATCATCAGGATGTTCTTCGGCGAGATCTCGTCGCGCATCGCTTCGGGCACGGCTTGCCTTCGCCAGCGGTTGCGGAGCGCGATGGCGACGGCGCGCTTGGCCTTGTTCTGGCCGACGACGTAGCGATCGAGCTCGCCGACGATCTCGCGGGGCGTGAAGCTCCGGATCCCCGTCATCCGATCTCCTCCACCGAGACGTTCTGGTTCGTGTAGACGCAGATCTCGCCGGCGATGCGCAGCGACTCCTCGGCGACCTCGCGGGGCGAGAGCGCGGTGTGCGTCACGAGCGCGCGCGCCGCCGCCAGCGCGTAGGAGCCCCCCGAGCCGATCGCGATCACGGTGGCGTCGGTGCCCGGGATCGGATCGGGTTCGATCACGTCCCCGGTGCCCGAGACGAGGAGGGTGCTCGACCCGTCCATCACCACGATCATGGCCTCGAGCTTCCGCAGGAAGCGGTCGGTGCGCCAATCCTTGGCGAGCTCGACCGCGGCACGCAAGAGCGCCCCGCGGTGCTCCTCGAGCTTGCCCTCGAGCCGCTGGAGCAGCGTGAAGGCGTCGGCGCTCGCGCCGGCGAAGCCCGCGACCACCTTCCCGTCGTGGATGCGCCGCACCTTGCGGGCTCCGGACTTCATCACGGTCTGGCCGAGCGAGACCTGTCCATCGCCCGCCATCGCCGCCTTGCCGCCGCGCCGCACCGCGACGATCGTCGTCGAACGGAACCGACGCGACTCATCCATCTCCGAGATCATGGGCCGGACTTAGCCCGTTCGGGCGCGGCGGGCACGGGCGCCGCGCCCTCCGCGAGCGCGTCGCGGATCACCTCGTAGACCGCCGGATGGTTCTGCAGGTGGTGGTGCAAGACGCCGCCGAAGCGGCGCGTGTCGATGGCGAAGTGGCCCTCGGAGACGACGGGTCCACTCGCGCTGGGGACCCGCACGAGCAGGTCGCCGACGAGCTGCCCGAGCGGATGTTCGGGATCCTCGGTGACGGTGGAGGAGACGAAGTGGTAGGCGACCTCGGACAGGAGCGGCACCGCGGCGCGGGCTCCGTCGTCGAGGAGCGCGTCGGGATCGCGGCCGAGCCAGTCCGCGTCGACGAGCGAGCCGTGGCGCAGATCCTTGATGCCGGAGGAACGGGCCCGGAGCAGCCGCGCGGGGATCAGCGTGGCCGGATGATCGATCGCGCCGAGCACCCCGGTCAGCACGTTGCCCGCCTTCTCGAGCGGGGCGCCGCGGTGCGGCGAGCCGAGGCAGAAGACCCGCCGCAGCGCCCCGAGCCAGCCCATGCGCTGCTCCGAGGCCTGGTGGCACGCGCTTCGGATCACGAGCCCTCCCATGCTGTGTCCCACGAGCACGAGTTCCTCGAGGCCGCCGGGATAGGCTGGCACGAGGCGCTCGAGCAGCGCCGCGAGCGCGCGGCCGTTCTCGGAGATGTGCCGGCCGGTGTTGTAGCGGACCCAGAGCGGCGTCACGCCGAGATCGCGCTCGAGAAGGGAGCCGAAGGTCGCGCCCGGATCTCCGTGGTAGGCGTGCGCCTCGAGGCACCACGACCACTCGGTCGTCCCGAGCCCGTGCACGAAGAGCACGGTCCGTCGCGCAGGGCGGGACAGCGCCATCCGCACGTCCTCCGGCGCGACGTAGTGATCGCCAGCGCGGAGAAGCATCCCCTCGTCGAGCCCGTTCCCGCGCCGACCCAGCGTGTCGCCGATGGCGGCGTTGACGAGCGCCACCGCCGCGTCCTCGACCCACGCGGCGCTCGTCAGCGCATCCGAGCGCATCGGCACCGCCGGCACGAGCGCGGGCAGCTCGGCAGGGCGCGCCCGCTCGACGACGTCGAGGCCCACGTCGGTCACCGCCTCGACGCCGCGGTTCACGAGCTTGATCGCCGCGAGCACCGAATCCGTGCCGAGGCGACGCACGGCATCGACCGTGCGCGCGGGCGCCGCGATGGGCGTCATGTCGGTGATGCGCAGCACGCCGCGCGAGCTCGACTCGTGCCCTTCCCGCACCAGCTCCACCGTGCGGTCGACGGCGTCGTGCACCAGCGACTTGAGCCCGCGGAGACGCTTCATGGGGGAAGTGTCGCACAGGCCCGCGGCGGTGTGCCTGCGTCGGCCCGGCGGGCGTTCAGGCGACGAGCTCGAGCCGGGCGTAGGCGTGGGCCCGGCCGGGCCGATCGTCCTCGGGCGCGACGAAGCGGGCGACCGCTCCGAGCGCCTCGCCGCAGGCGTAGGGCCGGAGCACGAGCCGGCAGCGCTCTCCGGCAAAGAACGGCTTACGGAAGCGGAGCTCGACGAAGTCGGCAAAGCGCACCGCTGCGCCGTGCGGCGCGAAGGTCCGGAGCGCCGCTTCCTCGAGAAGCGCAGGATACGCGAGCGAGTTCACGTGCTGGTTGCTGTCGGTGTGGCCGAGGCCGAAGACCAGCTCCGTCCCGACTTGCTCCGTCCCGAGCCACTGCGCCTCGTCGGGCAGGGCCTCGAGCTCCGCAGGCTCGGCCCAGGCGCGATCCGCGAGCGGCGACAGCCACGGCAGTTGCCCCACCTTGCGGGCCTCGGGCGGTGCGAAGGGCCGGGTCAGCACGTGCTCGCCGTACACCGCGCCGATCGGGATCCGCTCGCCCGCACGCTCCGGCTGTGGCCCCCAGGTGCGGCCCATCGGCGCATCGACCTCGGCCCACATGTCCACCGAGAGGCGCGCCTCGCCGCGGGCATCGAGGGCGCGCCGGAGGGCGAACGTCCCGCTCGCCTGGCAGGCCGCGCTCACCGAGATCGGCCCCCCGCCCGCAACGATGAGGAGCCGCGAGAGGATGGGGAGGATGCCTTCCTCGGTGAGGCGCGCCGCGAGCGCATCGCCCGAGAGCAGCGCGCGCCACACCGCCGCGCCGATGGCGTGCGAGAGCGGGCGCAGGCCGAGCCGTCCGTCCTGAGCCACGTCCTCGTAGCGAACGAGCAGCGGGCCTTCGCCGCGTGGAAGGCCGGCGGGGGGCCGCAGGGGAATCCGGCCCGTCGCGCGGGGAGAGAGGATCACGGCGCCGGTTCAGGGACCGGCGTCGCGCATGCCGCAGTACGTCGAGGGCGCACAGTCGCGGCGGACCGCGCAGCAGTCGCGATCCTCGCAGTCGATGAACGTGTCGCCGTCGTTGCTGATCCCGTCGCGGCAGAGCGCGTCGGTGTTCTCCGGGGTCACCGGGCCGGCGTCGCGGCGGGGACCGGCGTCGCGGGCGCACGAGCCGGTGCTGCAGGCGACGACCCCGCAGCAGTCGAAGTCGTCGCAGTCGGCGAAGCGATCGCCGTCGTTGCTGCACCCGTCGCTGCACGCCGCGACGGTGTTCTCCGCCATCATGCCGCCGTCGCACGCGCCCGCGGGCGGGCCGGCGTCGAGACCGCAGAAGCGGTCGCAGTCGAAGTCGGCGCAGTCGACGAAGCGGTCGCCGTCGTTGCTGCACCCGTCGCTGCACGCCGCGGCGTTGTCCTCCGGGGCCATCGCCGCGTCGCAGGCGCCGCCCATCATCCCGCCGTCGCGGCAGAACGGGCCGCAGTCGAAGTCGTCGCAGTCGGTGAAGCCGTCCCCGTCGTTGTCGGAGGTGTCCGCGCAGGCGCCGGCCGTGTTCTCGCTGCCGCGCATGCCACACACGGTGTCGGCCGGGCAGGTGACGACGCCGCAGCAGTCGAAGTCGTTGCAGTCGGCGAAGGGGTCGCCGTCGTTGCTGCAGCCGTCGGCGCACGCAGCGGCGTTGTCCTCGGGCATCGCACCGCCGTCGCACGCGGGCACGGGCGGGACATCGCCCGGCGGGCCGCCGTCCGTGCAGAAGGTGTCGCAGTCGAAGTCCATGCAGTCGACGAAGGTGTCCGAGTCGTTCGAGCAACCGTCCGAGCACGCCGCCGCGGTGTTCTCGGGGCCCATCGTGCAGCTGCCGGGCGTGTCGGCGCGGGGCGCATCGAGGCCCGTCGGCGCATCGACGCCGGAGTTGCGGGTCGGACAGCCCATCAGGAGGGCGCTGGCGGCGAAGAGACACACGAGCGAGCGGGACAGCATGCGAAGCCTCCGGGAGAGAGGGCGGAAGGTACACCGGCCGAGGCGGCCGCGCCCGCACGGCGGAGGGCGGCTCCGAAACGTTTCCGCGACCTCGGCGATAGGCGGCGCCGTGCCGAACCCGCCTCGCTCGTCGCCGCTGGCCGCCCTCGCGACGCTTCTCGCGCTGGCCTCGACGCTCACCCTCGCGCGGGCGCACGATCACGAGCGCGGGCTCGCGAGCCTGCGGCGTGCGGAGCGGACCGACGCCCCGGAGCGGGCCGACGCCCCGCCCCGGCTCGACGAGGTGCTCGCTCCCGTCGATCTGAACCGCGCGAGCCTCGACGAGCTCGAGCGGCTGCCGCGGATCGGCCCCGCGCTCGCGGCCCGGATCGTGGCGCACCGGCCCTACCACAGCCTCGAGGAGCTCGAGCGCGTACCCGGCATCGGCCCACGCACGCTCGCGCAGCTGCGGCCCTTCGCGACGGTGGGCTCAGGTCCCTGAGGCCGGGACGCTCGGGGCGGCCGCGGCGTCCGCGACCGGAGCGGCGTCCGCGACCGGAGCGGCGTCCGCGACCGGAGCGGCGTCCGCGACCGGAGCGGCGTCCGCGACCGGAGCGGCGTCCGCGACCGGCTCCGAGGGCGCGACGTCGGGTCCCTCGGCGGCGGGGGCGCCGTCGAGGTAGAGCGGCGAGGTCCGGTACCAGGCGAGCCAGCGCACCACGAAGATCTTCGCGATGGCGGCGACCGGCACGGCGAGCAGCACGCCGAGGAAGCCGAAGATCTCGCCGCCGACGAGCAGCGCCACGAGCACCCAGACCGCGGGCAGGCCGACCTTGTCGCCGACGACCTTGGGGATGATCACGAAGCCCTCGAGCGCCTGGCAGATGCCGTAGGCGACGAGCACGAGGATCGGCCGGGTCCAGCCATCCCAGTCGACGACGCACATGAGCAGCGCCATCGCGAGCGCCGAGCCGCTGCCCACGTACGGGATGAACGCGAGGAGCCCGGCGACGAGGGCGATCGGGATCGCGAGCCGCACGCCGACGAGCGAGTAGGCGATGCCGTAGAGGACGGCCATCGCGAGCATGACGAGCAGTTGGCCGCGGAGGAACTGGCCGAGCATGCCGTCGATCTCGCCGGCGATCTCCATCACGACCGCGCGGTGGCGGCCCGGGATCAGCTCGCGCGCGGCGACGATCATCCGGTCGAAGTCGTAGAGCAGGTAGAAGGCGAGGACCGGGACGACGAGCAGGCTCGCGAGCGCGCTCATCGCCGACGCCGTGCCGCCGAGCAGGAAGCGACCGACCGCCTGCAGCGGCGTCGCGGCGTGGCTCGCGAGCTCGGCCGGCGCGATGTCGAACTGCGCGACGGCCTCGTCGAGCGAGTGCGGCACCGGGATGCGGCGGGCGACGAGCCAGGGCTCGACCTGCCGCACCAGCTCGGCGAGCTCCTCGGGCAGCCCGGAGAGGAAGTCGGCGACCTCGCGCAGCACCCCGGGCAGCACGAGCAGCAGAAAGAGCACCCCCGAGAAGCCGAGCAGGGTCAGCACGAAGGCGATGGCCAGCCCGCGGGGCATCCACCGCTCGAAGCGATCGACCAGCGGATCGAGCAGGTAGGCGAGGGTGAGCGACAGGAAGATGGGAGAGAGGGCCCCGCGGAGCACGTAGAGGACGAGCCCCAGCGCGAGCACGCCGGCCGCCCATTTCACCCACCGCCCCGAAGGCCAGACCGTCGTCACGCTCGCCACGTGGTGGTTCTACCACGACGCGGATGGCCTTCGTCAGCCCAGCGCCTTGCGCAGCCGGGCGATGGCTTCGCCCGGCGCCCGCACGACGAAGCGGGTGCCGTCGTCCTCGTGGACCTCGCGGAGCACGCGCCCGGCCTCGTGCACCTGCGCGCCCACCTTCGCCGCCGCCCAGGGCACGAAGAGTTCGGCCTCCTCGAGGCCCGCGTCGAAGTGCTGCACGATCGCGTCGCGGACCCGCCGCACGTCCTCGGGGTCGCGGCTCGAGACCTGGAGCGCGTCGGGGAACTCGGCGCGCAGCGAGGCGCGGTCGCCCTCGTCGACGCGGTCGATCTTGTTGAGGAGGATCATCGTCGGTGTGTCGGTGACGCCGACCTCGCCGAGCACGCTCCGCGTGACCTCCAGCTGGGCGCGGAACGCAGCATCCGAGGCGTCGAGCACGTGGACGAGGAGGCTCGCGCCCCGCGCCTCTTCGAGCGTCGAGCGGAACGACGCGACGAGGTCGTGCGGCAGCTTCTTGATGAAGCCGACCGTGTCGGAGATCAGCACCTCGGGCCGCGCGGGCGGCACCAGGCGGCGCACGGTCGTATCGAGGGTCGCGAAGAGCTTGTCCGCGACGAGCACCTCGCCGCCGGTGAGCGCCCGCATCCACGACGACTTGCCGGCGTTCGTGTAGCCGACGAGGGCGGCGGTGCGCGCCTCCCGCCGGTGCTCCCGCCGCTGGCCCGCGTCCCGCTCGATCGACGCGAGCTCGGCCCGGAGCTCGGCGATGCGGTCGCGGATCTTGCGCCGGTCGAGCTCGAGCGCGGACTCGCCCGCGCCCTTGCCGCCGATTCCGCCGCGCTGCCGGTCGCCGCCCGCGCCGGTCTCCCGCAGACGCGGCGCCTCGTAGGCGAGCCGGGCGATCTCGACCTGCAGGCGTGCCTCGCGGGTCCGGGCGTGCCGGTGGAAGATCGCCAGGATGATCGAGGTCCGGTCGAGGACCTCGGCGCCGGTGGCCTTCTCGAGGTTCCGGGCCTGCGCCGGCAACAGGTCGTGGTCGACGAGGACCACGCTCGCCTTGCCGGTGGCAGACGCCGGCGCGGCGTCCGCCGCCTCGACCTCCTCGGTCTCCTCGTCGCCGCCCTCCTCGGCCTCTTCTTCCGCCGCGCGGGCCTCCTCGAGCCGGCGCTTGCGCAGCGGCACGAAGCCGGGGACGACCCCGGTGCCGCCCGTCCAGGCCGCGAGTTCCTTGAGCTTTCCCTCCCCGAGGACGGCGCTCCGGGCGAGCGCGGGGCGGCGCTGGACGACCCGCCCGACCGGCCGCAGGCCCAGCGTCGTGGCGAGGCGCTCGAGCTCATGCAGCGAGGAGTCGTGCTCGTCGTCGCTCACCCCCGGAAGCTGGACCCCGACCACCACGGCGTCGGGGCGGTCGTCGGAGCGGGCGGAGGAGGCGTCGGTGGACACGGGCGGAGCAGGATGGCGCACCCCTGGCCCCTCCGCCACGACGGGAGGGAACGAGCGCGGGAACTTCGCGTATGCTGCGCACGCCGGGTGCCTTGCGCGGCCGGCGGAGATCGTCAGACTCGCGCGCCGGGCTGCTGCGTCGTCAGGGACCGGAGCGGGCTCGACACGACGTTGAATGCAGCGGGACCGACGCCCGTCGGTCGGCACCGCGAACAGAGACTGCGAAGGGAGACTCACGACATGCGTGGAACGAGAATCGGTTGGATGATGGCTTGCGTGGGCCTCCTCTGGACGCTCGGGGCGTCCGCGGCGAGCGCTCAGTACATCCCGCGCCACTGCGGCATGACCTACCCGGACTACGGCGCGGTCACCGTCGGCTCGTACATCGTGCTCGGCCGGCACACGCCGTGGGCGGGTGACACCTGGTGGAACGCGTCGATGGAGGGATACGTGGGCCGCGCCGCGCGGGTGACCGCGCTCGGCGGCCTCGACCCGGTCGGCTGCCCCTACGTGCGCGTCGATGTCGATGGCGGCAGCTGGGGCTGGCGCATCCGCGACGCGAGCATGTCGGCCGGCGGCGCCGGCGGCGCGGGCGCCACGGTTCCCTCGTGGTGCGGCATGAGCGCGCCGATGTACGGCCCCATCACCATCGGCTCGCGCGTCGTCCTCGGAGCGCACGACGCGGTGAACGGCGACACCTGGTGGGCGGACCCGATGTGGAGCTACGTCGGCCGCGAGGCGACCGTGACGCAGTTCGGCGGTGTGGACCCGCAGGGCTGCCCCTACGTGCGCGTGGACATCGACGGCGCGACCTACGGCTGGCGCATCCGGAACGTGACCTTCCTCGGCGGCGTGGGCTACGGGGGCGGCGGGTACGGCTCGGTGATCCCGACCTACTGCGGGATGAGCTACCCGGACTACGGCCCGGTGCGCGTCGGCTCGACCGTGATCCTCGGAGCGCACACCGAGTGGAACGGCGACACCTGGTGGAACGACTCGATGTGGAGCTTCGTGGGGAGCACCGCGGTCGTCACCGAGTTCGGCGGCCTCGACCCCGCGGGGTGCCCCTACGTCCGCGTGAACGTGGACGGCGGGAGCTGGGGCTGGAGAATCCGGAACATGACCCTGCTTCGCTGACGGCCGGCGCGCTCCCCAAGGGCTCTCCCCGTCGGGGCGCAGCTGCCACCTCCGCGACGCCCGGTGCCTTCGGTGCCGGGCGTCGTCGCGTTTCTCCGCCCCCGCCCGGCCGACGCCGGCGGGAACGTGTCCCGAGGCCCGCGGGAGCCGGGGCACGCTGCGCTGTCAGTCGACCTCCACCGCGTTCGTCCAGGCCCGCCATGGGGACCCTCCGCATCCTGCACACCGCCGACTGGCACCTCGGCCACGCGCTGGCCGGGCACGGCCGCGAGGCCGAGCACCAGGCGTTCCTCGCGTGGACGATCGACCTCGCGCTGGCGAGGGAGGTGGACGCGATCTGCGTGGCGGGCGACGTCTTCGACGGCCGCGCGCCCTCGGGCGCGGCGCAGGCCCTCTACTTCGGCTGGCTGGCCGAGCTGCGACGGAGGCTCCCCGACGTGCCCGTGGTCGTCATCGCGGGCAACCACGACTCGCCGAGCCGCCTCGCCGCCGCGGGGCCGGTGCTCGGCATGCTGGGGGTGCGGGTGGTGGGCGCGGCAGCGCCCGAGCGGCCTCCGGCCGAGCTTGCGCTGCGCCTGGACACCCGTCGGGGTTCGCTGGCGGTGGCGGCGGTGCCGCACGTGCGCCCCTCGGATCTGCGCGGCGTCGGCGATGGACTCGACCCGGAGCGCAACCGGGCGGCCCTGCGGCGCCTCTTCGGCGAGGTCGCGGGCGAGGCGCGCGCCCTCGCGCCGGGGGCGCCCCTGTTGGTCCTCGGGCACGCGCACGTGCAGGGCGCCGTGCTCTCTCCGCGGAGCGAGCGCTCCCTCTTCGGCTTCGGCGCGGCCGCGGCCGCGTCAGGGGGCCGAGACGGCGGGGCCGATGCCGGCGCGATCGAGCTCGGGACCTTCCCCGTCGAGGCCGCGTACGTCGCGCTCGGGCACCTGCACCTCGCGCAGACGGTCTCGGGCCCGACGACGGTGCGCTACGCCGGCTCGCCGATCCCGCTCGCGCTCGCGGAGGCTGGCTACCGCCACTCGGTGAGCCTCGTGGAGATCGGCCCCGGCGGCGCGGCGGTCGAGGAGGTGAGGGTGCCGCGCACGGTGGAGATCGTGCGGCTCGTCGGCCCCCGCGCGGGCATGGGCGCGGCGATGGGAGAGTCGGACGCGCTGGAGCTCGACGAAGTGCTCGCCCGGCTGGCCGCCCTGCCCGCCGCGCAGAGCGCACCGCGCTCGCGGCACCCCTGGCTCGAGATCCGGGTGCAGCTCGGAGACCGGCGGGCGCCCGCCCTGCGGGCGTCGATCGAGGAGGCGCTCGCGGGCCGCGCGGCCCGCCTCGTCCGGCTGGCCATCGAGACCGAGGCGCGGAGCGTGGAGGGGCCGCGGTCGGTGGCCGAGCTCGGGGAGCTCGAGCCCCGCGAGGTCATCCGGCGGCGCTACGAGGAGCTGCGCGGCGCTCCGATGCCGAGCGCGCATGCGCAGGCGCTCGACGGGGTGCTCGCGCGGGCCCTCGCCGAGGTCGACGAGGCCCGGGCTGCCGCGCAGGACGCGGCGGGCCAGCGGGGGAGCCTCGCGTGAGGATCCTGGCCATCCGGGGGGCCGGCATCGCGAGCCTCGCGGCGGAGTTCGAGGTGCGCCTCGATGCCGCGCCCTTGGCCGGCGCCGGCGTGTTCGCCATCGTCGGGCCGACGGGGGCCGGCAAGAGCACCTTGCTCGACGCGCTGTTCCTCGCGCTGTTCGGGCGCACACCGAGGCTCTCGGGCGCCGAGCGGCAGCGCGTGCTCGCGACCGAGAGCGACGACGAAGCGCTCTCGCCGCGCGATGCGCGGGTGCTGGTCCGGAGCGACGTGGACACCGCGCACGCCGAGGTGGACTTCGAGGGCGTGGATGGGGGGCGCTACCGCGCGCGGTGGGCGGTGCAGCGCAAGAAGCGGGGGGCCGGAACGTTCCGCCGTCCCGAGCACGCGCTCCTCGCGCTCGGCGGCGACGAGGCTGGGAGCGCGGCCGCCCAGCGGCTCGGGGGCACCAAGACGGAGGTCCTCGGGCTGATCGCGTCGCGCCTCGGCCTCGACTTCGACCAGCTCCGGCGCTCGGTCGTGCTGGCGCAGGGCGAGATCGCAGCGTTCCTGCACGCGGACGCGCAGGTGCGCGCGGAGTTGCTCGAGCGGATGACGGGGACGGAAATCTACGGGGCCGTGTCGCGGCGCCTGCACGCCGAGGCCGTCCGGCACGAGGCCCAGCGCGAGGTGCTCGCTGCCGAGCTCGCGTCGACGGCGATCCTGCCCGCGGCCGACCGTGACGCGCTCGACCGCGAGCTCGCCCGGCGCGCCGAGGATGTGCGCGAGGCCGAGCACCGCCACGACGCCACCCTGGCGCGCGCACGCCGCGCCCTCGAGCTCGCGGAGCGGGTGCGGGACCGCGACGCCGCGCTCGCGCGGGCCAGGGAGGTCGAGGCCGCGCTCGACGCGCTCGCGCCGCGGCAGGCCGACGTCACCGCACGCCGCGCCCTGCTGCCGCTCGCGCCGCGCCTGGCCGAGCTGGACCGGCTCGCGTCGGAGCGGGCGCGGCTCGACGACGAGGAGAGAACGGGACGCGCCGACGCCGACGCGAAGCAGCGCGCGCTGCAGGGCGTCGAAAGAGAGCGCGAGGACGCGCGCCTCGCCCTCGGGACCGCGCGCGATGCGCTCACCGCGGCACGCGCCGACGAGTCGCGGGCCAGCATGGCGCACGTGGCGGCATCGGCCGAGGCACGCGCCGGCGAGGCTGCGCGGCGGGCCTACGCGGACGCCGAGCAGGCCCTGGTGCAGGCCGAAGCCCAGGTCGCGGAGCTCGAGGCCACCTGGGCCCACCTCGACGCGGCGGCGGAGCGGTGGAGGCGGCGGCTGGCCGCCGACCCAGGCTTGCCCGCGACGCTCGAGCGTCTCGGCGCATCGAGCGAACACGACCCCGCGGAGGACCACGCAGTGGTCTCGGCGATCACCGAGCGCGCCGCGACGCTGCTCGCGCGGCGCGAAGAGCAGGAGGCCGAGCGCCGCGCCGCCGAAGGGCAGCTCGCCGACCTCGAGCGCGCTGTCGAGGACGCGCGGCGCGAGGTGCAGCGCGCCGAGGGAGCGCTCGCCGAGGCGCGCCAGCGGAGCAGTGACAGCACGGAGCCGTGGCGGCTCGCCGTGCGCCGCGCGGAGGAGCTCGTGGGAGCCGCGGAAGAGCCCAGCGACGCTGCGCGCTCCGATGCGGGCGGACTGCGCGCGGCGATCCGGCACGCCGAGGCGGCCTGCGCGCTGACGCTCCGCGGCATCGAGGCGGCCATCGAACGACGCCGCATCGAGGCCGAGGCCGCCGAGCGTGCCCGCGACGTCGACGCCCGTCGGGCCGCCGCCTGGCAGGACGATCTCTCACGCCTCTCGGCGGAACTCGATCAGGCGTGCGCGGCCCTCGAGGCCGCCCGCGAAGCGCGCCGCGACACCGAGACGGCCAAGGAGGTCGAGCGCGAGGGGCACGCGCTCGCTGCCCTGCGTCGGGGCCTTCGGCCCGGCGCGCCCTGCGCGGTCTGCGGCCAGCCGGTCGTCATCCCCCCCGAGACGCGCCCGCCCCCGCCCTGCGACGCCGAAGACCGTTGGCGCGCGGCGCAGCATCGGGAGCACGGCCTGGCGGTGCGCGTCCAGACCTTGCAGCACCTGCTCCACGCGCTCGACCGGGACGGCGCCGCGGCCGAGGCGCCCCGGGCGCACCGCCCGACGCCGGACGAGGCGCAGGCGGAGGGCGACGCCGGCCCACGGCTCGCGGCCGAGCGGGCAGCGCTCGCAGCGCGTGCGAGGGCGCTCGAGGCGGCCCGCCGCGAGCTGGAGGAGCGCCTCGGCGACCGGCTGAGCGCCGAGCGCGCTCTCCTCGACGCCGAGCGCGAGGCAAGCCGCTGCGCGGCGGGGCTCGCCGAGACCGAGCGCGCACGGGAGCATGTCCGCGTTCAGGCGACGGAGCCCGCGAGGCACCGGCCTGATGGGCGGCCCGACGACGAGGGCCTCGACGCCATCGCATCGCACGCGGAGGGACCGCTCCTTCCGTGGCTCGGAACCCTCGTCGGAGAATGGCTCGCGGCCCGCCGCGCCGAGCGGGATCGCCCGCTCCTGGCCGCGCGCCTCGAGCACGGCCGCGAGCGCGTGCAGGCCGGGCGCCTCGGGCTGCGCGAGGGCGCGGAGCGGGCGGCCCGGGCCCGCGCCGCCGACGAAGCCGAACGCGAGGCCGCACGGGCCGAGGCGAGCGCGCGCACCCTCGTGGGCACGCGCACCGAAGACGCCGAGCGCGCGGAGGCCCAGCTCACCGCGCGGACCGTGGCCGCCGAGCGGGCCCGGGCCGAGGCGGAAGCCGCCGAGCGCGAGAGCGCGCGCCTCGCGATGCTCGTACCGCGTCGGACCGCCGAGCACGCCGCGCTCTTCGCCGAGCTCGCGGCGGCCTGCGCCGGAGCGCTCGCGGACGAGGCCGAGGGCGCCGCGCGCATCGAGCGGGCCCGGGCCCTGCTCGGGCCGGTCGGCGAAGAGCTCGACCAACTCGCGATCGAGCTCGAGCGGCTCGAGCGCGACCGCCACGCTGCGCTCGCCGTGCTCGACGAGCGACGCCGGCAGCTGGCCTCGGGCGAGGACGGGGGCAGCTCCGAAGCCGCGCTGCTCGCCGAGCACGCACGCCTCGAGGCCGCACGCCATCTCGAGGCCGAGGCGCTCGGTCAGGCCCGCAGCGCCTGCGCGCGGCTCGCGGAGCGCCGCCTGCTCGACGACGATGCCCGCGCCCGCCACGCGTCCCGGCGCGAGGCATTGGCCGAGCACGACGCGAAGCTCGCGGTGTGGCGCGACCTGAACGACGCGCTCGGCTCGGCCGACGGGAAGAAGCTCCGGGTGCACGCCCAGCGCTTGACCCTCGCGCTGCTCGTCCGCGAGGCCTCGCGGCACCTCGCCGATCTCGCGCCGCGGTACGCCATCGAGCTCGCCCCGAGCGAGCTCTCGCTCCACGTCATCGACCGCTCGATGGGCGGCGAGGTGCGCACCACGACCGCGCTCTCGGGCGGGGAGACGTTCGTGGTCTCGCTGGCGCTCGCCCTCGGGCTCGCGGGCCTCGCGTCCCGCCGCATGCGCCTCGGCACCCTCTTCGTCGACGAGGGCTTCGGCTCGCTCGATGCGGCGAGCCTCGAGGTCGTGCTGGGCGCGCTCGACGCGCTCGAAGCGACGGGCCGTCAGATCGGGATCGTGTCGCACGTGCCCGAGCTCGAGGAGCGCTTCGCCGCCCGGGTCGAGGTACGTCCGGAAGGCCACGGCAAGAGCCGCGTCGTCGTCGTCGGATGAGGCCCGCCGGCCGACCGATGCAGCCCGGCTGATCCCGGCAGGCTCGGGCTATGCTCGCGGCCCATGAGTCAGACCCTCACCCTTCGCCTCGAGGCCTACGACAAGGACGCCCAGCGACTCGTCGAGGCGGCTCAGCAGCTCGCCGACGAGCGCAAGCACGCGGAGGTGGAGCCGCTGCACCTCTTCTACCGCATCCTGGAGCGCGCTCCGCTGGCGCAGGAGGCGAGCCGCCGCGCGGGGGTGGACCCCACCGACGTGCTCGTCGAAGCGGAGATCCAGCTCCGCAAGCTGCCGCGGGCGCCGGGCGTGGTCTCCTACCTCTCGGCACGCCTGCTCGATCTGCTGGCCCGCGCCGAGGGCGAGGCCGCCCGGAGCCGCGCCCAGGTCTCGGTCGCCCAGCTCCTCGTGGCCTCTGCGCAAGAGGCCGGCGGCGGCGTCGCCAGCGTGCTCCGCGCCACCGGCCTGAACGGCGCCGTCCTCCGCGCGGCCCTCGCGACCGAGCGCGCTCCGGGGGCTGCTGCCGGACCCGCACCCGCCTCGCCGGTCGGCAGCGACCCGCTGACCACCTGGGGGATCGACCTCGTCCGGCGG
>Ga0068876_10000664_pt1 | contig 27940 bp, 22 predicted proteins | sample NOAtaG_6_FD_66442 | JGI IMG/M metagenome (GOLD analysis project Ga0068876, IMG submission 66442) | Freshwater lake microbial communities from Lake Erie, under a cyanobacterial bloom - NOAA_Erie_Diel5S_2200h metaG | ecosystem: Environmental > Aquatic > Freshwater > Lake | place: USA: Ohio, Lake...
CGCTAGCCTCGGGGCATGAACGTCTGCGCCCGTCCGCCCCGCTGGCCCTCGCTCCTCCTCGTCGCGGCCCTCGGAGGCTGCCCCAGCACGCCGGTCACCGACGCCGGTACCGACGCGCCCAGCGCGCCCGACGTTCCCTCGGATCCCGACGCTCCGGCCGCCTCCGATGCGCCGCTGCTCACCGACGCGGCGCCGCCGACCGACACCGGCTCCGCCGCGACCCTCACCTTCGTCATCGTCGCGGGCGACATCCCCGAAGTGAGCGCGACGAACGAGGTCCCGGGCATCAATCTCGACGGCCGGCCCGGCCTCGCCGCGACCGAACGCTGCGACGACGCGTTCGACTGGATCTCGCCGATCACCGGTTCGTCGAACGTCGACAACCAGTATGCGGCGAACCTCGCCCCGCTGGTCGGATCGGCCGTTGGAACGACGGCCGGCGCATCGCTCGCCGAGGCCTACGCGCTCGGGGTCGGGCTCGTCGGCATCGTGGTCGAAGGCGTCGACTCGACCGACTTCGACCTCGAGGTGCTCGTGCGGCTCCACTCGGTCGCGCTGCCTCTCGGCGCAACCCTCGCGCTCGATGGGAGCGGCCGCGTCGCTCCGGACCAGACCTTCTCGATCCTCGCCGACCTCGGCACCCGACCCGGTGCCATCACGAGCGGACGCCTCGTGGGGGGCGGCAGCTCGATGACGCTTCCGCTCTTCGGCGGGGAACAGACCATCGACGAGCCGCGCTTCTCGGCGACGCTGTCCGAGGCGGGGCTCGAGCGTGGCGAGCTGGGCGGGAGCATCGCGATCGCCTCGCTCGTGGCCGAGTTCGGCCGCCTCGGCACTCCCGTCGACGAAGCCACGGTCCGCTCGGTGGCGCAGCCCGATCTCGATCCCGACCCGGCGGGCGCCAACTGCGCCGGGATCTCGCTGGGCATGAGCTTCGAGGCCGTCCCGGCGGTGCTCGAGCCTCGCTGACCGCACGGCAGAGCGAGGCGCGCCTGATCGACGCCTCGCTCTGCGGCGCCCCACTCCGCGGCGCGTCACTCCGCGGCGGTCGCGTAGTCCATCGCGCGGTCGAGCAGCTCGGCGAGGTCGAGGTTCTCGACCTCCTCCTTCTTGTTCTCGCCGTTGATGCCGTCCGAGATCATCGTCATGCAGAAGGGGCAGCCGGAGGCGACCTTCGTCGCACCGGTGTCGAGCAGCTGCAGGGTGCGCTTCTTGTTGACGCGCTCCTTGCCGTGCTCCTCTTCCTTCCACATCTGCGCGCCGCCGGCGCCGCAGCAGAGGCCCTTCTGCTTGTTCCAGTAGTCGACCTCGACGAGCTGCACGCCGGGGATGCGGCGGAGGATCTCGCGGGGCGCCTCGTAGACGTCGTTGTAGCGGCCGAGGTAGCAGCTGTCGTGGTAGGCGACCTTCGCGCTGACCTCGCGGGTGGGCTTGAGCAGGCCGCGGGCGAGCAGGCCGTTCAGGTACTCGGCGTGGTGCACGACGTCGTACTTGCCGCCGAAGCTCGGGTACTCGTTCTTGATCGTGTTGAAGCAGTGCGGGCAGGCGGTGATGATCGTCTTCTTGTCCACGCCCATCCCGTTGAGGGTCTCGACGTTCGCCTGCGCGAGGGTCTGGAAGAGGAACTCGTTGCCGGCGCGGCGGGCCGGATCGCCGGTGCACGTGGCCTCCTCGCCCATCACCGCCCAGTCCACGCCCGCGTGGTCGAGGAGCTTGGCCACCGCCTTGGCGACCTTCTTGGCGCGGTCGTCGTACTCGGCGGCGCAGCCCACCCAGTACACGACCTCGGCCTCGGGGTGCTCGGCGAGGAAGCGGACGGTCACGCCCTCCTTCTCCGCCTCCTTGGCCCAGCCGCCGCGGTCGCCCGCGGGCAGGTTCCAGGGGTTGCCGTTCGTCTCCATGGCCCGGAAGGCCTTCTGCAGGTCCTTCGGGAACTGGTTCTTCACCATCATCTCGGCGCGGCGCATCGAGACGATCTTGTCGACGTAGCTGATGTTCACCGGGCACTGCTCCTCGCAGGCGCGGCAGGTGGTGCAGGCCCAGATCACCTCGGGCGTGACGATGTCGGGCACGAGCTCGACCGCCTCGGCCTTGCGGAAGTACGCGCCCTCGGGCGGATCGCCATGCACGCTGGCGTGGGGATCGTGCGCGCCGTTCGGCGCCTCGATGCCCTGGTTTCCGAGGAAGTGCGTCTCGAGGTCGTAGAGGTGGTCGCGCAGGGCCAGCGTGAGGTGCTTGGGGCTGAGCTTCTTGCCGGTGGTGAAGGCCGGGCAGTTGTCCGAGCAGCGGCCGCACTCGGTGCAGGTGTAGAGGTCCAGGGCCTGCTTCCAGGTGAGGTGCTCGACCCGGGCGACGCCGATCGGCTCCTCGCGCTCGATCTTGCCCTCGATGTCGTCGACGTCGGGCAGCTTCCCCTTGGGCTCGAGCGTCCCGAAGAAGACGTTGAAGGGCGAGGTGAGCACGTGGAAGTGCTTGCTGAACGGCAGCATGTTCAGGAACAGCAGCACCCAGGTCGCGTGCCACCAGAAGCCGGCGTGCTCGATCACCGTGAGCGTGCCGCGCGCGACGCCGCCGAAGAGCACGGTGAGAACCGAGCCGAAGGGCGCCCACCACACCCAGCCCTCGCGGCCCTCGAGCGCGAGGCGCGCGCCGACGTAGAGGAAGTCGGCGACCATCATCGAGATGATGATGAAGAGGACGAGCAGGCCCTCGCCCGAGAGGGTCATGCGCCGCTCCTTGCGCACGACGCGGTAGTAGACGAAGACGCTGCCGCCCACGATGGCGCCCATCGCGGCGAGCTCCTTGAGGAGCGAGTAGCCCTGGCCGAGCAGGTGGCTCTCGCTGAGCAGGCCGAAGAAGTCGAAGTCGCGGTCGTAGGCGCGGCCCCAGAGCAGCAGGGTGTTGAGGAGCAGGACCTGGAACGCGACGAAGATCGCGATGTGGGCGTAGCCCTCGACCTGGTAGCGCCCGGCCGGCATCTTCTTCTGGCCGAGGACGTAGGTGAGGATGTTGCCGACCCGGCCGAGCAGCGCGTCGGGCTCGAAGGAGACCGAGGGCTCCGGGGCGGTCGCGCCGAGCAGGCGGAAGCGTCGCTGCGCGCTCCAGGCGAACATCGACAGGGTCAGCACGAAAATGGCCGTCATCGCGAGGGGACTCATGCGAAACCTCGGGGCGCGGATTAGCCGGGGACGGCCCGGCTGTCCACGAGTGAATGGGTATTCAGCCCGCCCGCTTGATCGGGGAGCCCCCCGGGCCCAAAGACCGGACGACGATGCTGGGTCTGCTCACGCCGACCGATCCCTCCTGGGTGGAGGCCGCCGAGCGCGACCTCGACCGGCTGCTGTCCGACCACGCGCACTGCGAGCTGAAGGCGGCGCAGAGCGCGCTCTCGCTGCTCGCCCGGTTCGCCGGTGAGTGGGGCGAGCTCACCGCGCCGCTCGTGGCCCTCGCGCACGAGGAGACCGAGCACTTCGCCGAGGTGACGGCGCAGCTCGCCGCGCGCGGCCGGAGTCTCACCCTGCCCGACACCGACGCGTACGTGCGGCAGCTGCGGCAGGCGGCCAACCAGGACCGCGACGGAGGCGCGCCGCCGCTCCTCGACCGGCTGCTCGTCTCGGCGCTCATCGAGGCCCGCTCCTGCGAGCGCTTCAAGCTGCTCTCGGAGCGCCTCTCGGACGGCTCGCTGCGGACGTTCTACCGGGGCCTCATGGCCTCGGAGGCCCGGCACTTCGCGCTCTTCCGCGATCTCGCCGAGGCGCGCTTCGGTCGGGAGGCCCGGACCCGCCTCGAGGCGCTCGCGGTGCGGGAGGGTCGCCTCAGCGCCCGGCTGCCCCTCGGCCCGACCGTGCACGGCTGACCGCGATCGGGCGGGCGCGGCGGAGCGGGCGAGCGTAGAGTCGGCGGCCCGGCGGCCCTGGCCGCGTCCGTTCCGATGAGCACACCGACCGAACAGGAGCCCCCCGAGGCCCCGCCCGAAGCGAATCCCGCCCCCACGCCGACGGTTGCCCGCAAGGACTCCGACGAGACCGAGAGAGAGGCCGCCGACCGGCGCACCTCGAACGTGAAGACGATCGGCGGGGCCATCGCGCTCGCCATCTTCATCCGCGTCGTGCTCTTCGAGGCGTTCATGATCGATGGCCCCTCGATGGAGCCGACGCTGCTCAACGGGGACCGGGTGGTCGTGGCGAAGTACGCCTTCGGGCTCTTCTTGCCCGGCATGCACGAGGCGGTGCTGAACTGGGGCACGCCGAACCGCGGCGACGTCGTGATCGTGAACTCGCCGATGGACGGTGTGGACATCGTGAAGCGGGTGATCGGCCTTCCGGGCGATCGGGTCCGGCTCGAGGACGACCAGGTCTTCGTCAACGACGAGCCGATCCGGGTGCGGATCCTCGGTCCGTGCAGCGACGCCGAGCGGATGGAGATCGAGGAACTCGCGGACTGCGAGGTCTGGGAAGAGCGGCTCGGCGAACACACCTGGCGCTCGAGCCACGACCCCGACGATCGCCCCGACATGGCCGAGCGCGAGGTCCCACCGGGCCACGTCTTCGTGCTCGGCGATCACCGCAACCGCAGCAACGACAGCCGCCGCATCGGCATGATCCCGGTGACCCGGCTGAAGGGCCACGCGCTGGCGATCTACTGGTCGAGCGACGTCGAGATGCGCTGGGATCGGATGTTCTCCGCGATCCGCTGACCGATGGCCTCCCGTCACGCGCTCAAGGAGGGGGTCCGCCGGCTGGTCCGGGACGAGGTCGGTACGCCTGCGCCGCACGGGGGCCACGAGCGGGTCGCGCTCGTGTACCCGAGCCCCTACCGCGCGGGGATGAGCTCGCTCGGCTTCCTCTCGATCTACCGGGAGATCCATGGTGCGGGCCGCGGCGTCGAGCGGGCCTTCCTGCCCGACGACCCGGAGGCGTACCGGGTCAGCCGCACGCCGCTCTTCACCTTCGAGAGCGAGACGCCGGTCGCGGACTTCCCGGTCATCGCGCTCTCTCTCGCCTACGAGACCGAGCTGCTCGGGATGATCCGCACGCTCGAGCTCGCGGGGCTCGCGCCGCTGAGCGAGGAGCGGCCCGAGGGCGCGCCCTTCGTGCTGATGGGCGGCCCGCTCACCTTCTCCAACCCGCTGCCGCTCGCGCCCTACGCCGACGCGATCGTCATGGGCGAGGCGGACGAGCTGGTGAACCAGGTGCTCGACGTGATCTTCGGCACCGAGGGCCGAGAGGCGCGCCTGGACCAGCTCGCGGCGATCCCCTCGGTCTTCGTGCCGGCCCGGCACGGCGACGCGATGCCGCCCATCGCCAAGGCGTCCTTCGAGGTGCTGCCGGCCTGGGCGCCGATCCGCACGCCGCACACCGAGCTCTCGGACATGTTCCTGCTCGAGGCGGCCCGCGGCTGCTCGCGCGGCTGCACCTACTGCGTGATGCGGCGCTCGACGAACGGGGGCATGCGGATCGTGCCGATGGAGACGATCCTCGGGACGATCCCCGCGGACGCGAAGCGGGTGGGCCTCGTCGGGGCGGCGGTCTCCGATCACCCGAAGATCGCCGACATCGTCGAGCGCCTCGCGGACGAGGGGCGTGAGGTCGGGCTGAGCTCGCTGCGGCCCGACAAGCTGAACGACCGCTTCGTCGCCGCGTTGAAGCGGGCCGGCTACCGAACGCTGACGACGGCGAGCGACGGCGCCTCCAACCGCCTCCGCGATCTCGTGCAGCGCAAGGCGCGGGACAACCACCTGCTGCGCGCCGCCGAGCTTGCCCGCGCCCACCGGATGCAGCGGCTCAAGCTCTACCTGATGGTGGGCCTGCCCGAGGAGACCGACGCCGACATCGACGAGCTGATCGGCTTCGCCACCGAGCTGAGCCGCATCGTCCCGCTCTCCCTCGGCATCGCGCCCTTCGTCAGCAAGCGGAACACGCCGCTCGACGGTCTGCCCTTCGCCGGGATCGACGTGGTCGAGCGGCGCCTCGCGCGCCTGCGCGCCGGGGTGAAGGGCCGGGTCGAGCTGCGGGTGACGAGCGCGAAGTGGGCGTGGGTGGAGTGGATCCTGGCGCAGGGGGGCCGCGCCGAGGGGCGCGCGGTGATGGAGGTCGCCCGCGCCGGAGGCGGCTTCGGGGCGTGGAAGCGGGCCTTCGAGGCCCTGCCGAGCGAGCGGCCGCGGCGCACGCTCGCCGTCGTCGCGTGAGCCGGACTTGATCCGCACGCATGCGCCGCGCGATCCTCGGGGCATGCGCTGGCTACTCGTGTGCGCTCTCCTCGCGGGCTGCGGCTCCGATGCGGTCTCTGACGCGGGCGTCCCGCCGACCGACGCACCGAGCGCGCCGGATGCTGGACCTGCGGAAGAGGCCAGGCTCGACTTCGGTCCCGATCCGCTGCCGGTCGGCGAGGAGCGGACGGTGTGCGTGGTGCTCGACGCGGGCAACGAGGTGGCGCGGCAGGTGCGCGGCCTCCGCACGCACCTGCCTGCGGGCAGCCACCACATGATCCTCTACCGGACGGACGATCCGCTGAGTGCGACGCCGACGCCGTGCTTTCCCTTCGCCGATGGGGGCTCGGCGTTCTTCATCGCCGAGACGGTGGAGGCTTCGCTACGCTACCCGCCCGAGGCGGCGCTCGCGTTCCGGGCGCACCAGCACGTGCGGATCGAGATCCACGAGGTGAACTACCAGGACGTGCCGCTCGACGTGCGCGCCTCGGTGACCTTCGAGTTCGACGCGCTCGATGCGCCGCGCGCGGCGCCGGTGCAGTTCCTCTTCACCGGGGACATGACGCTGAGCGTGCCGGCCCGCTCGGCGAGCACCGCCACGAGCTTCCACGTCGTGCCCGAGGGCGCACGCATCTTCGGCCTCACCTCGCACACGCACTCCCTCGGGGTGTACGCCTCGATCCACCGCGCGACCTCGGCGCGGGAGTTCACCGAGCTGCTCCACGAGGCGGACGACTGGGCCAACCCGCGGCTCGATCTCTTCGATCCGCCCCTCGTGCTGACCCCGAGCGAGGGCCTGCGGCTCTCGTGCGAGTACGAGAACCCGACCGACCGCGACGTCTCCTTCGGCCTCGATTTCGCCGACGAGATGTGTTTCCTCTGGGCGTACTACTACTGAGCGACGCGCTTCCGCTCCTGCCGCGGTTCCGGCATCCTCGTCGGATGCTGCGCTGGTTCCCGCTCGCTTGGCTCCTGTTCGCGTGCGCGCCCGACGGCGGCCTGGTGCCGGATGCAGGGCGTCCCGACGCGGGCGCTCTCGATGTCCCGGCGGAGCTTCCCGACGCGGGGCCGCCCGAGCCCGAGCCGCCCTACGAGGTCGTCGTCGACGTCGGCCCGGACGGGCCCTTCGGCACGCATGTGATCTCGGTGCCGGCGCGGGCGAACTGGGTGCTCACCGGCCTCTATCTGCGGGCCGGGGAGTCGGCGACGTTCGCCGCGAGCGGAACGTGGAGCGCGCGCGGCGTGACCGTGGGCCCCGAGGGCGACCCCTCGATCGGCGAGGCCCAGCGCGGCTGCCCGGTCGGCGCGCTCGCGGTGCGGAGCGGCCTGCGCTTCGAGGACACCATCGCCTGCCTGCCCGGGGCCGCCACCTACGTCGCGCCGCGGGACGGCATCGTGTACGTCGGCATGATCGAGTCCACCGACCTCGGCGAGGCCTACCACGAGCGCCTCGACGTCGATGGGACGATCGAGGTGACGATCACGAGCGTCGGCGCGACGGTGCCGAGCGTGCGCGCGGGCGAGATCGCGGCGTATCCCTTCGAGCAGGTCGCGAGCGGCTGGGTGGAGCTGCTCGGCGCCCACCACCGGGTCGTCGTGCCGGCGGCGCAGGCCCTGGCCGATCGCGCCACCGCGGCGTCGTCCCTCGGCACGCTCGATCGCATCTACGAGATCGAGCGCGGGCTGCGCTCGGGGGAGCCCTTCTTCGGCCAGCGGATCCGCTGGTTCCCCGACGACACGCTCGCCTCCATCGGCTACATGCTCGCGGGCAACCCGATCCGGTGCGTACCGGAGCTGATGACCGGCAACGACCGGCAGCGGATCCTCCGCGCCTCGGAGGGGCCGACCGACATCTGGGGCTTCTCCCACGAGCTCGGCCACGTCTTCTCCTTCGTCGACGGAGTCTGGGTCTATCAGTACGTCAACGTGGAGAGCTGGCCGAACATCTTCACGCTGCGCGCGCTACGGACGCTGGGCCGCACCACCGATCAGCCGAACCTCGACACCTACTGCGCCGGCCGCGACGCCTACCTCGCGGGCGGCCCCTACGAGACCTTCCGCAACGATCCCTTCGTGCAGCTCTGCTTCCTCATGGAGTTCGAGGAGACCTACGGAGCGGGGTTCTACGAGCGCTTCTTTGCCGGCCTGAACGGCGAGACGAACGAGGACGTGCGCTACGACGGCACCGACGCCTCGGTGTGGCGCTACGTGAAGTCGCGCTTCGATCTCGCCGCCGAGGAGGACACCGCGGCCCTCTGGACCCGCTGGCGGGTCCCGCTCTGAACCGGCATTCGCATGGGCTGACCGGGCGATGGGCTGGCGTATCCTCCACCGCCCCGATGAAGTCCTTCGCTCTCTCGGCAGCTCTCGTCCTCGGTCTCGCGGCGCCTGCGGCGGCGCAGGAGCGGGCGCTCGTCTCGGCGATCCGCGGCATGACCGTCGGGCCGATCGAGAGCAGTCTGCAGCCCGGGCGCGGCTACGGGACGCCGTACAGCGAGGCGCTGCTCGATCACCTGGCGACGATGGGCGTGACCTGGATCTCCATCACACCCTTCGGGCGGATCTGGAGCCTCACCAGCACCGAGGTCTACATGGACTTCGAGGCGCCCTACGAGGAGAACCGAAGGAGCGTGCGGGAGATGATCGCCCAGGCCCACGAGCGGGGCATCCGGGTGCTGCTCGTGCCGCACCTGTGGGTCTGGAACGAGAGCGGCTGGCGCGGCGAGATCGAGCCGGGCAGCCCCGAGGGCTGGCGCCTCTACCAGGCGAGCTACCGGGAGTTCGTGCTCGCGTGGGCCCATGACGCGGCGCTCGCCGGGGCCGACGCGATGTCGATCGGGGTCGAGTGCAAGAGCTGGTCGGGGCGCTTCGGCGCGTTCTGGTACGGGCTCATCGACGAGATCCGCGCGGTCTTCCCCGGTCTGCTCACCTACAGCGCGAACTGGGACGAGGCCGAGGACGTGATCTTCTGGGACCGCCTCGACTTCATCGGGGTGCAGGCCTTCTATCCGCTGCATTGGGAGCGCGGGGCGAGCTACGCCCAGTACCTCGAGGGCGCGGCGCGCGCGCGGGACGGCCTGCGGGCGCTCTCCGAGGAGCTCGAGCGTCCGGTGCTCTTCGTGGAGATCGGCTACACGACCCGGCGCGACGCGGCGGTCGAGCCGTGGATCTGGCCCGACGGAATGACCGACGTCGCCTACAGCGAGGAGGAGCAGGCCCGCGCGATGGAGGCGCTGATCGAGACCTTCGCGCCCGAGCCGTGGTTCGCCGGCTACTTCGTGTGGCGCTACTACGCGAACCTCGACGACGTGAGCCAGGAGGCGATCTGGGGCTTCAGCCCGCACGCCAAGATGGCCGAGCGCGTCGCGCGCGCCTCGCTCGAGGGCGGCTTCGACTACGACGACGAGACGCCGGTCTGGGAGCGCGCGCCGGCCCCCGAGCCGCTCGGACGAACGTTCGCGCTCTGGGCCGACACGACGACCGGCGAGTGAAGGCGCGCGTCGTCGCGCGGGCCTGCCGTTTTCTTGCCCTCGTTCGGGCCGGCCGGGTATGCGCCGGGCCATGCGCTTCTTCTCGAACGACGACGATCGCAAGCCGGGCAAGTTCGCGTTCTTCCGCGCCGGCCTGAGCCCGTCCGCGGCGCAGAAGCCCATCCTCGTCTTCGAGGACGTCTTCAAGTTCTTCCAGCGCGATCAGCCGACGCTGCGCGGCGTGAACCTCACCATCGAGCGCGGCGAGTTCGTCTTCGTCACCGGCCCCTCGGGCTCGGGCAAGAGCACGCTCCTGCAGCTCATCTACCGCAAGCAGACCGTCGACGAGGGGCGCATCCTCTTCTGCGGCAAGGACGTCGCGCGCCTCACGCCGGACTCCATCCCGCACCTCCGGCGCAACCTCGGGATCGTGTTCCAGGACTTCAAGGTCGTCCCGCACTGGACGGTCTTCGAGAACGTCGCGGTGGCGCTCGAGATCCTCGCCATGCCGCGCCGGCTCGTGCGCTCGCGGGTCGCCGAGGCGCTCGAGCGCGTCGGCCTCGAGGGCCGGGGCGAGCACGTCACCGGCACGCTCTCGGGCGGCGAGCAGCAGCGGGTCGCGGTCGCCCGCGCCATCGTCACCGAGCCGGCACTGCTCCTCGCCGACGAGCCGACCGGGAACCTCGATCCGCACCTCGCGCTCGACATCCTCACCCTCTTCGAAGAGATCCACGAGACCGGCACGACGGTCCTCTTCGCCACGCACGACCACACGCTGCTCGAGCAGCGCCCGCACCGCATCGTCTACATCGACGGTGGCCGCGTACGCGATGCCCGCGCGGGCCTGCGCGATCTCGGCGGCACGCAGCTGCCTGCCGCGGAGGCTCCGCGCGCCGGCAGCCGCAGCGAGGAGCGCCCCTCGAACGTCGTCCACCTCGCCTCGCGCCCCGCGCGCGCCCTCTGAGAGGAGCCTCCGTGAAGCTCAGCACCGCCATCGCCCGCGCCGCGCGCTCCATGCGCGAGGAGGCGCGCCTGCACCTCGTCGCGATCTCCAGCCTCACCATCGCGTTCCTCGGGCTCGGCCTCACGCTGCTCGTCAGCGTGAACCTCGACCGGATCGCCGATGCCTGGGCGGACAGCGCGCGGATCAGCGTGTTCCTCCGCGACGGAGCGAGCCGCACCGACGTCGAGCAGCTGCGCATGGCCCTCGAGGGTCTGCCCGAGGTGGCCTCGGTCGAGCACGTGAGCGCCTCCGCGGCCCGCGAGGCGTTCCTCGCCGCGGGTCCGAGCGAGGGCGACGCCCTCGCGAGCATCCCGGCCGATGCCTTCCCGGCCTCGCTCGAGATCGCCCTCGCCCCCGGCGTGACCAGCGAGCGCAGCGCCGCCATCGGGGCGCGCGTCGCGGAGTTCGCCGCCGTCGACGAGGTCGAGACCTACCAGAGCTGGTTCGCCGAGCTCGATCTCGTGCTCGGCGCGGGGCGCGGCTTCGTCCTCGTGCTCGGCCTGCTCGTGCTGCTCGCGGTCTTCTTCGTCGTCGGCAACACGATCCGCCTCGCGGTCGCGGGCCGGCGCCAGGAGATCGAGGTGATGAAGCTCTGCGGCGCGGACGACGGCTTCGTCCGCGGTCCCTTCCTCGTCGAGGGCGCGGTGCAGGGCTTCGCCGCCGCGTTCCTCGCGGTCTTGCTCCTCACCGCCGGCTTCGTCGCGATCCGCGCCGAGCTCGATGGGACCCTCGGCGCGCTCGCGGGCATCCGCACCGCGTTCCTGTCGCCGCCGCTCTCGCTGGCCCTGCTCGCCGCGGGGACGCTCGCCGGGGTCGCAGGCAGCGCACTCTCCCTTCGCCGGTACCTGGTCGTCTGATGCGGCGGCTCCTCGTCGCCATCGCGCTGTCTTTCGTCCTCGCTCCGGCCGCGCGCGGTCAGGAGGGGCCTCGTGATGCCCTCGCCGAGCTCGACGCGCGGATCGGCGAGAGCCTCGCCGCGCTCGAGCGTGCGGAGGCGGACCGCGCCCGCGCCGAGACCGAGCTCGCAGGCCTCGCGGGCGCACGTCAGGACGCGGGGCGCCGGGTGCGCGAGCGGACGCGCGCCCTCTACCGCATGCGGCGGGCAGGCGCCCTGCCCATCTCCGGCGGCTTCGACGAGGTCCTGACCCACCTCGGGCACGCGGCGCGGCTCGAGCGGATGCTCGTGCGGGACGTGCAGGCCCTCGACGCGCTCTCGGAGCGCGCTGCGGTGCTCGACGAGGAGATGGCCCGCTCGGCCCAGAACGCCGAGCGCGAGCGCGCTCGGAGCGCCGCGCTCGAAGGAGAGCGCCGGGCCCTCGAACTGGCCGAGGTGGAGGCGGTGCTCGGCAGCGCACGCCTCTCGGGCGTGGTCGATCGCGCCTTCGGCGCCGGCGGCATGCTCACCTTGCGCGACACTGCGTCGAACGATCCCGCGCGCGCCTTCGAGGCCCTCGAGGGCACGCTGCTCCTGCCGGTCGCCTCGCCGGGTCGCATCGAGGATCTCGAGCGCGACGGCGGCGCGGCCCTCGGCTTGCGCGGGGCGGTCGGCGCCCCGGTGCGGGCGTCCGCTGCCGGCCGGGTGGCCTTCTCCGGCCGCCACTCGGCCTACGGCCGCCTCGTCATCCTCGATCACGGCGGCAGCTGGTTCACCGTCTATGGCGGCATGGACGCCGTCCGCGTCGCGGTCGGCGACGAGCTGCCTGCGGGGGGGCAGCTCGGGATGCTCGGCCACGAGGCTCTGCTCTTCCAGGTGCGGCGCGGGACCCGCGCCCTGCCGCCCCGCAGCTGGCTCGGGCTCTGAGCCGGCCTGCTGGGTCGCCGATGCCTGCGCGCCGCGTGATCGTCGTCGGCCTCGACTGCGCGCCGGCCTCGCTCGTCTTCGATCGGCTCGCGCCGCGTTTGCCCTTCCTGCGGAGCATGGCGCGCCGGGGCACGAGCGGGGTGCTGCGCTCCTGCGATCCTCCGATCACCGTGCCGGCGTGGGCCGTGATGACCAGCGGTCGGGACGCGGGCGAGCTCGGGATCTACGGCTTTCGCGACCGCATCGAGGGCCAGCGCGCACTCCGCACCGTGACCGCGGACGACCTCGCGGTGCCGCGGGTGTGGGACGTCCTGGCCGAGGAGGGCCTGCGCTCGAGCGTGCTCTTCGTGCCGCCGGGGCATCCGGCGCGGGCCCCGGACGGCGTCGAGCTCGTGTCGTGCCTGCTCGCGGGCTCGGCGCCCTCGACGTCACCGGCCGCGCTCGCGGCAGCGCTGCCCTTCGACCTGCGGGCCGACGTGACGAGCGAGGACGAGCGCTCGCCGGACACGCTGCTCGCGGCGCTCGAGGCCCAGATCCACCGGCACTTCGCCCTCTTCGAGCACGTGCTCGCGGAGCGGCCGAGCGACTTCGCGATGATGGTGGAGATGGCGCCCGATCGCCTGCACCACGGGCTCTGGCCCGCGCTCGATCCCAGCGATCCGCGTCACACCCGCTTCGCGCCGTGGCGCCGCCGCGCCGAGGACGTGTACGTCCTGCTCGACGGCAAGCTCGCCCGCCTCGCCGAGCAGCACCCGGACGCCACCTTGATCGTCGTGTCCGATCACGGCGCGCGCCCGCTCCTCGGTGGCGTGTACGTGAACGAGGTGCTGCGCCGCGCCGGGTTGCTGGTGCTCACGCGGGAGCCGGACCGGGCGACGCCGCTCGCGGCCGCGTCGGTGGACTGGTCGCGCACCCGCGCATGGGCCGAGGGCGGCTACTACGCGCGCGTCTTCGTGAACGATCGCATGCACTTCGCGGACGCACCCGTCCTCGATCGGGCGGCGGTGCTCGACGGGGTCGAGCGGGCGCTCGCGGCCGTGCCTTCGGAGCGGCCGCACCGCTTCGTGCGGCCGCCCGCGACCTTTCGCCGCACCGCGGGCCGCCCGCCCGATCTGCTGGCGTACTTCGGCGATCTCGCCCTGCGCTCGCTCGGAGCGGTGGGCGCCGGCTCGATCACGGCCTCGGCCGACGAGGTCGAGACCGCGCCGGGCCGCGGCGGTTGCAACCACGACTGGGACGGCATCTTCCTCGCCGTGGGCCCGGGCATCGAGCGCAGAGCGCTCGCGGGCGCGCAGCTCATCGACGTCGGGCGAACGCTCCTCGGCCGGCTCGGGGTCGCCGCGCCTGCCGCCTGGCAGGGTCGCGATCTGCTCGCGTGAGGTCTTCGCCCGGCCGCGCATCCCGCGTGCGCGAACCGGACAGGACAGCCGCGCGCCGGGCCCGCCGAGCGACCCGCCCGGTGACGCGCGCGGTCCTTCAGCGCCGCCGCCGCACCACGAGGCCGAGCGCGAGGGCGAACAGGGCGAAGCCCGCGCCGTGGCCGTCCGGGCCGCGCGGTACCGAGCAGCCGCAGCCGCCGCTGCTGACCGCGCCCGCGCCGGCGTCGAGCCCGCCCGCGTCGAGCCCGCCCGCGTCGAACGGGCCGGCGTCACGCACCGGCGTGCCCGCGTCGGCCTCGCCCGCGTCGGTCTCGCCCGCGTCGGCCTCGCCCGCGTCCGGCACGCCCGCGTCCACCGGCGGCGGCGGCGGCTCCTCGCACGCCGAGGCCCCGTCGCACGCGAGCGGATCGACGCACTCGTCGTCGGGATCGGTGCCCGGCCCAAACGGGGTGCAGGTCCCTTCGCTTCCGGCCACGGCGCACGACTCGCAGGTGCCGTCGCAGGCGCCGCTGCAGCACACCCCGTCGATGCACAGCCCGCTCGCGCACTCGTCGTCGCGCCCGCATCCCTCGCCGTCCCCGCGATCGTCGAGGCACGCACCGGCCTCGCAGAAGCGCGCCCCCGGGCACTCCGCGTCGCCCGCGCACGGTCCGAGGCACATCACCGGGTCCTCGCAGAGCCCGCTCGGGCAGGTGAGCGTGTCCGGCGCGGCGCAGCTGCCGAGGCCGTCGCACGCCGCCGCGAGGGTGAGCACGCCCGCGTCGCAGGACGGCTCGGCGCAGCGGGTGCCGATCTCGAGGTTGGTGAAGCCCCGCGGATTCTTGCTCGGGTCGCAGGCGCGGCAGGGCGTCGCGGGGTCGAGGGTCCCGGTCGCGACGCACGCGCCCTCGATCACGCACCCGTCGGTGACGCTCGAGCCGCAGAGGCCGGTGAAGGGATCGCACGCCTCCGCGGTGCACCCGAGGCCGTCGTCGGCGCAGACGGTCGCGACGCCGGGCACGCACGCGCCCGCGCCGCAGGTGTCGCCGGTCGTGCAGGCGTTGCCGTCGTCGCAGCTGCCGCCGCGCGCGGTCCACTCCAGCACCGACGTCGCCGGATCGCACACCTGGCACGCGTTGTCGGGCCGCGGCGCGCCGGCGGGCTGGCATTCGCCGTCGATGAAGCAGAACCCGGGCAGCAGCGACGCGCTGCAGACGCCGCCCGCGCACTCGTCGGCGGTGCAGCTGAGGCCGTCGTCGCAGATGAGCCCGACGCCGGCGCAGCGGCCTGCGCCGTCGCACACGTCCCCAGTCGAGCAGGAGGAGCCATCGTTGCACAGGGTGCCGGAGGCGGTGTAGGAGCACGTCGCGCGGCTGGTCCCGCTGCAGGTCGCGCCGCAGGTCGTCCCGGCGCCATCACAGGCCGGGCGACTTCCCCGCGGCGTTCCGGAGACGGCCACGCACGTACCGCGGAGGCCGGTCTCGGCGCACGCTTCGCACTGGCCATCGCAGCGCGCGCTGCAGCAGACGCCGTCGGCGCAGAATCCCGAACGGCAGGCGATGTCGTCGGCGCACGCGCTGCCGGCAGGCAACTCGAGGCCGCAGCGGGCGTTGCACCCATCGCCGTTCACGACGTTCCCGTCGTCGCACTCCTCCCCGAGCTCGCGGACCGCGTTGCCGCAGACCGTGACGCCGCCCGGGCGCACCTGAAAGCGCCAGACGCCCGGCTCGCCGGCGTTGGAGCTCGTGCAGAGGCTGGTCACCGCCGCGGTGCGCGAGCCGGGCAGCTCCTGGAAGTTGACCCCGTCCGCGGCGTCGAAGCCCGCGCCGGCCGGGTTGCCGCCGAAGCCGCCGCTGCCGCCCGAGGCATCGCCGGTCGTCCACTCGCAGCGGTTGTAGCGGAGCTCGATGTCGAACGCGCCGGCGACGCCGAACTCGCTCGCGTCGGTGATGATCAGCTGGACCGAGACCCGCAGCTCGTTGTGCTGGCTGTAGTAGCCGACGTCGAACCAGGTCGCGATGAAGCGCCCCGGGCTGATGTCGTAGTAGACGAGGTTCGCGTCGCCGACGCCGGTGCGGTTGCGGGTGTCGACGTCGCCCCACCACGGCGCGATCATCGCCGGCTGGCTCGCCGCGAGCGGAAAGGCGCTCGGGGTGTACGAGCCGAGCGGCGCGCCGAACGAGACGTTCCCGTTGTTGTTCACGTACACGCCGGGATAGATCATCCCGTAGTAGCGGAGGCCGACCGGGAAGGCGGCCGTGAGGTCGATGAACGACGTCGAGTCGTCGTCGTTCGGCGTGAGGCTGCCCTCGCCGAGGCCGACCGGGCCCCCGAGGCCGGTGAGGAGCGTCGCTTGCGCGGCGGCGCGGTCGGCGAAGGTGCAGGCGATCAGGAAGGCGAGGACGAGGGCGCGCATCGTGGAGGCTCCGTACCGGTGGACCCAACCACCCCCGATGGTGGACGGCCCGGCGGGCTAGCGCGCTCACGGCGCGGCGTCGAGTGCCGGGCCCCGTCGCCCGAGCCTCGGAGGGCTTGCCTTCACGGCGGCGCATCGCCGCGCGGCGGTGCACGCTCGCCGGGTGAGCGCGAAGCACCTCGTCGTCGGGCTCGACGGCGCCGACTGGCTCCTCGTCGATCGGATCGGCGCCGCTCGGCTGCCGACCCTGGCGCGGCTGCGCCGGGAGGGCGCCTGGGCGCGCCTGAGGAGCGTGCCGCCTTACGCGACGCTGCCCAACTGGTCGACCTTCCTCACCGGCCTCGACCCTGGCCAGCACGGGGTCTTCGACTTCACCACCCGGCGCGGCACGCACGTCGCGTTCACCGCGGGTACGGTGCGCGAGGCCCCCACGATCGCGGCGCGCCTGGACCGGCTCGGGCTCCGGGTCGCGTGCCTGGGCTTTCCTGGCACCTGGCCACCCGAGCGCCTGTCGCACGGCCTCTTCGTGAGCGGCTGGGACTCGCCGGTCGCGTTCGAGGCGGACCGCTCCTTCGTGTGGCCGCCGGCGCAGCACGCCGAGCTCGTGCGGCGCTTCGGGCCGCTGCTCTTCGACGACGTCGACGAGCTGCTCGCCGAGCGCCCGGGCTGGCACGCGGGGCTCGGTGCGCGGCTCGAGGAGCGCATCGAGCGCCGCGCCGCGATGGGCGCCGCGCTGCTCGCCGATCGGCCGTGGGACCTCTTCGCCCTCTACTTCGGCGAGAGCGACACCGCCTCGCACCACCTGCACGCGCACTTCGATCCGAGCTCGCCGCGCCACCCGAAGGACGCGACCGCGCTCGAGCGCGACGGCCTGCCGCGGGTGTACGCCGCGCTCGACCGGGCGCTCGCCCGCCTGCTCGCCGCGGCGGGCCCCGGCGTCGAGCTCACCGTGCTCAGCGACCACGGCTCGACCGCGAGCTCCGACGTCGTCGTGCACCTCAACCGCGCGCTCGTCGAGGTCGGGCTCGCGGCGTTCCGGCCGGCGCGCCCGCTCGCGGCGCTCGCCGGCCTCGCCCGCGGCCCGCTCCTCGGGGCCCTCTCGCCCCGGGCCCGGGATCGGCTCTTTCGCGCGTTCGGCCGCGCGCTGCCGGGCTGGCTCGAGTCCCGCGCCCGCTTCGCCGCGCTCGACCTGCCGCGCACCCGCGTCTTTTCCGACGAGCTCAACTACTTCCCGGCGCTGCACCTGAACCTCCGCGGCCGCGAGCCCGAGGGGACGGTCGCCGAGGAGGATCTTCCCGGCCTCGAGCGCGATCTCGAGGCGTGGCGCCGCGGTCTCCGCGATCCGGGGACCGGGCGCCCCATCATCGAGGCCATCGTGCCCCGCGACGAGGTATTCAGCGGCCCCTTCGTGGCGCGCGCGCCGGACTACCTGCTCGAGCTGGCGCGGCCGGACGAGCGCGCCTACGCGGTGATGCCCGCGAGCGGTCCGGGCCCGGCGGTCGAGCGCCTCGATCCCTCCGAGCACCTCGGGCGCAAGGGCCGCTCCCTGCCCGGCGCGCACCGGCCGCGCGGCCTCTTGGCCTTGCACGGGCCGGGCGTGCGGCCCGGGGAGATCGACGCGCGGATGCTCGACACCACGCCGACGTTGCTCGCGCGCATGGGCATCGAGCCGCCGCTCGACTTCCCCGGGCGCGTGCTCCGTGAGGCGCTCGCCGGGGCCGAAGCGGGTGCACGCGCGCTGCCCGCGGTGGAGGTCGCCCGCGCGCCGGGCGCCGACGCCTCGGAGACCGAGGCCCGCCTGCGCGCCCTCGGCTACGTCGAGTGACCCAGCGTTGACCGACGAAACGGGCGGCGTAGCCTCCGTCCGTGGTCGATCTCGATCGGCTCCGGCACCGGCTCCGCGGGCTCCGCTACGAGGAGCCGGCGCCCATGCCGCGGCGCGCGGCGGTGGCGGCGGTGCTGCGTCCCGGCGGTCCGCGTGGTCCCGAGGCCCTCTTCATCAAGCGCGTCGAGCGGGCGGGCGATCCCTGGTCGGGGCAGATGGCGTTTCCCGGCGGCCGGCACGACGAGAGCGACCCCGATCTGCTCGTGACCGCGACCCGCGAGGCCCGGGAAGAAGTCGGCCTCGAGCTCGGGGGCGCCGAGCTGCTCGGCCGGCTCGAGGACATCCGCACCCACACCGGCGACACGCTGGTGCGGCCCTTCGTGTTCGTGCTCCACGAGCCGGTCGTCCTCGTGCCGAACGAGGAGGTGGCCGAGGTGCACTGGGGCGAGCTCGTTCCGATGGCCCGCGGCGAGCGCGACACGTCGATCGCCTGGTCGCGGGGCGAGCTCTCGATGCGCTTTCCCGGCTACGATCTCGGCGGCCGAACGATCTGGGGCCTCACGCACCGCATGCTGCAGCGCCTCTTCGAGCACGCCCGCTGAGCGTGCAAACGGCCTCGTTCGGGCCAAGCTCCGCCGGTGCCGCGCAAGGAACCGCAGGACCACCGGCGGCCGATGGAGGCTTCCTTCAGCGTCGAGCCGGTCGCGGTCGCCCGCACGCCCTACGGCGAGCGCTTCGGCGTGCCCAACCAGGCGGCGAGCGTGCGGGGCACCCGGGAGGGGGCGCCGGTGGTGGGCCGCATCGAGCTGTTGCCGCACGTCCCGGACGGTGTCCTCGAGGGCCTCGAGGGCTTCGAGCGCGCGTGGGTCATCTTCGTCTTCCACCTCAACCACGGCTGGGGCCCGAAGGTCCGTCCGCCCCGGGCGCCCCACCGCTCGCTCGGGGTCTTCGCGACCCGCGCCCCGCATCGGCCGAGCCGGCTCGGGCTCTCCGCCCTCGCCATCGAGGCGGTCGAGCCCCGGGCGCTGGTGGTCCGGGGCATCGATCTGGTCGACGGCACGCCGGTCCTCGACATCAAGCCCTACGTCCCCTACGCCGACGCGTTCCCCGGCGCCCGCGGGGGCTGGGTCGACGAGACGATCCCCTCGGTCGAGGCCGAGCGCAGCGACCCGACCGGCTGGCGCGAGCCCTGAGGCCCCGCTGTGCATCCGCGCACGCCGCCGCGCGCGAAGGTGCCACGACGTGCCGCATCCTCCCGTTGCAGCCGCGGTGTTCTCGAAGGAACCCGCGGCCAAGTTTGTGCTTCCCGCGCCTTCGATGGTATGTAGCCGCGGCCTTCTAGCTCCGCGCTCTCCGAGAGGAATTGCATGTCGAACCCGTTCGTCCTTCTCCGCTCCGCCGGAGTCTCCGTCTTCCTGAGCGCGCTCCTCGCGCTCTCCGGCAGCCCGGTCCGCGCCCAGAGCTTCGACGAGTTCGACGACGAGTTCGAAGAGGAGACGCCCGCGCCCCGCGCCGCGGCCCCGAGCGCCCCGGCGGACGAGTTCGAGGACGACGCCGCCACCCCGGCGTCGGGCACGCCGGCGGACGAGGGGGAGTCCGCGCCGATGTCGGACGACTTCGATGGTCCCGCGGAGGGTGCCGCCGATCGGTCCGGCGATGGGCGCGTCACCGACGCGCGCGGCGACCTCCTCAACGAGAACGGCAGCCACGCGTGGCGCCATCGCCGCATCGTCCTGCACAACACCTACGACGGCACGACCGGCGGCATCCACGTCGCCGACGCCGGCTCGGGCCCGTCCCAGAGCTTCCGGATCCAGCTCCTCACCGACTTCTTCTTCGCCAACGGGTTCCTCAACCCGGGCGACGACAATTCCCATGTCGGCGGCGCGCTCTCGCTCAACTACACGCCCTGGGACTTCCTCGAGATCTACGCCTCGATCCAGAGCTACGCGAACTCCAACGCGACCGAGTCGCCGGTGCTCTTCCAGGCGCTCGGCGATTCGATCCTCGGCCTCAAGGGCTTCTACGAGATCGCGCCCTTCTTCGTCCTCGGCGGCGACCTCGGCATCCACCTGCTCAACACCGTCGGCGACATCGGCCTCGTCGGCGAGTCGACGAGCCTCTCGGTGCGGCTCAACGCCGCGCTCGACCTGCGCGCCCTCGAGGGCGTCGAGTTCCCCCTCATCGCCCGGCTCAACCTCCAGTACTACTTCGATCAGTCGGCGAACCTGACGAACCGGGTCGAGCAGGCCCGCTACGACGCCCTGCCCACGACCGGCCCCGACGCGCGCCTGCCCTACGAGAGCGAGGATCGCCACCTGCTCAGCCGGGTCGAGCGCTTCGCGCTGAACATCAACCGCACCGACTCCTTCGACATCGCGCTCGGCACCGAGTGGCCGATCCACGTGATGACCGACTTCACCATCTCGCCGATCCTCGAGTGGGTGCTGAACGTCCCGGTGAACAGCCGCGGCTACAACTGCCTCATCGCCCCGGGGGAGGACATGCCTGGCGCCGTGGGCCGTCAGGACGGCTGCCTCGCCAACCAGGGCTTCGCCTCCATGCCCTCGACGCTCACCCTCGGCGCCCGCGTGCTGCCGCCCGTGCCCGGCCTCGGCATCACCCTCGCGGTCGACATCGGCACGAGCGGCATGAACTCCTTCGTCCGTGAGCTCGCGGGCAACGCGCCCTACAGCGTCCTCATCGGCGCCTCCTACGCCGTCGACACCCACGAGCCGATCGTCGAGCCGATCGTCCGCGAGGTCGAGCGCACCGTTGAGGTCCGCATCCCGCCGCCCGTCACCGGCTTCGTGCGCGGCACCGTCACCGAGCGCGGCGCGACCGCCGCGGTGAGCGGCGCGGTCGTCAGCATGACTGGTGGTCCCGAGGGCGCGGCCGCGTTCTCCACCGACGCGAGCGGCCGCTTCCGCAGCTACGACGTCGCCCCCGGCGAGTACACCTTCTCGATCAGCCACCCCGAGTACCGCTCGGGCACCTGCTCGGCGACGATCCCCGAGGCGGGCGGCGAGGCGAGCGTGTCCTGCGAGCTCGAGGCGCTGCCGCGCATGGGCAACGTCCGCGGTCACGTCGGCAACGACTCCGGCGGGAGCGTCTCCGGCGCCACCGTCTCGGTGACCGGCCCGACGACCTTCAGCGCGGTGACCGACTCGTCCGGCACCTTCTCGCGCGAGGGCCTGCCCCCCGGCTCCTACGAGGCGCGCATCGAGGCGGACGGCTACCTCCTCTCGACCGGCCGCTTCACCGTGGCCGCGCGGGAGACCGCGGCGCCCGACTTCAGCGTGATCGCCCGGCCGGCGCGCTCGCTCATCACCGTGCGTGACCGCGAGATCGTCATCCGCCGCCAGGTGAACTTCGCCACCGACAGCGCGGAGATCCTGCCCGACTCGATCCCGCTCCTCTCGGAGATCGCCGACGTGCTGCTCCGCAACCCGGGCATCCGCCGGATCGAGATCCAGGGGCACACCGACAACCGCGGCAGCCGCGAGCGGAACATGGACCTCTCGCAGCGCCGCGCCGAGGCGGTCCGCGATTGGCTCATCGCCGCCGGCGTCGAGTCCTCGCGCCTCGAGGCGCGCGGCTACGGCGACACCGAGCCCCGCGTGCCGAACCTGACCGCCGCCAACCGCGCCCGGAACCGCCGGGTGCAGTTCATGATCACCGAGCGCGACGAGGAGTGACCTGGCGAGGGCGGCCGGCGTCGAACCGGCCGCCCCGCGTCACTGGCCGTAGCGCGCGACGATCTCCTTCACGTAGGCGACGAAGGCCGCCTGGTGGTGGCGCTCGAAGTTCTCCCACGTCGCGAGCGTGCTCGGGTCCTTCACCCGGTCGAGGAAGAGCGTTCCATCGAGGTGGTCGCACTCGTGCTGGTAGGTGCCGGCGCTGATGCCCGCGACGGTGCGGTCGATCGCCGCGCCGTGGCGGTCCCAGCCGGTGACCCGGATGCGGGCGTGGCGCGTCACCTTGCCCCGCAGGTTCGGCACGCTGAGGCAGCCCTCGTAGTTCTCGAAGGTCTCGTCGCCGAGCACCTCGATCACCGGGTTCACCAGCACGGTGAGGGGGATCTTCGGCTTGTAGGGGTAGCGGGGATTGTCGCCGACCTCGATCGCGACGATGCGGACCGGGGCGTAGATCTGGATCGCCGCGAGGCCCGCCCCGTTCGCATCGCGCATGGTCTCGATGAGGTCGTCGATGAAGCCCTGCATCGCCGGCGTCTCGAGCTCCTCGCGCCCGACCTCGCGGGCGCGCTGGCGCAGGACGGGATGGCCGACGAGGGCGATCTTGCGGAGGGTCATGCCGGGGACCGTAGCAGGCCCCGGGGCGGTTCTTGACAGCCCCTCGAACTCCGCCTCTGATCGCGCCATGCGTCCCGGTCTTCGCTCCACGCCCAGCGCTCTCGCCCTCATGCTCTTCGGTGCCGCGTGCGGAGGCGGCGGCGGGGGAGGAGGGGGCAACCGCGATGCGCCCGGGCCGCGCCCCGACGCGCCCGAGGTCCTCGGTGGCTGCTCGGACACGAACCGCGATGCCTGTGCCTACGTCCCCGAGCGCACCTACGAGATCGCCGAGCTCCCCGTGGCCACCCTGAGCTACGACGACGTGCTCGGCATCGAGCGCACCTTCCGGGTGCTCGTGCGACGCCCGGTCGGTGCGCCGCTGCCCATGCCGATCGTGATCTGGTCGCATGGCGGCAACGATGGCCGCATGGACCCCACGGCTGCCGGCATCGAGTGGTCGGAGACCTTCGCCCGTGCGGGCTACGTCGTGGTCACCATCGCCCACGCGCCGCGGCCGGCCGATTCGCTCCAGGCGGTGTGCGATGCGCTCGGCATCACGGTCGCTGCCGATTGCGAGCGCTTCAAGTACCTGCACCACGACCGTCCCTACGATGTGCGGCGCGTGATCGATTGGCTCGAGGAGCAGGAGGCGGGTGACTTCGCGGGGGTGATCGATCTCGATCGCATCCTGCACGCGGGCCACTCCGCCGGCGCGGGCGGCGGATCGGTGATCGCGGGCGCGACCCGCGACTTCAATGGCTTCATCCTGAACGCCCCCGACCCGCGGCCGCGCGCCTTCGTCGGCCTCTCGGTCGAGGGGCCGATGGACGATGGCTTCACGGACGGCTCCTACGTCGGCATCGACCGGCCCCACCTCACCGTCACCGGCGTCGGCGACACCACGCCCGAGTCCGACCCCGCCCAGCGCCGGCGCGTCTTCGAGCTCGAGCCTGCGGGCGACAAGTACCGCCTGTGGATCACGACGCCTGCGGCGCAGCACGGGACCTTCGACCTGAATCCGGACCCCTGCCGCAGCTACCAGATGCGTACCGGCGAGCCCGTCGCGTACTGCGAGGAGATCTACCCGTGGCTCGTGTCGGCGGTCCTGGCCTTCACCGACGCGCAGCTGCGGGATCGCCCCGAGGCGATCGCGTGGCTCGCCTCCGACAACGCCGAGGTCTTCTCCGGCGCAGTCGCGGAGTGGGACCGCCGCTGAGGTCTGCGTCGCCGCGCTCGGTCCCGGGTGCGCTGCGGACCGGGGTCGGCGCCGCGGCGCGCCTCTGGTAGTTTCGGCCCATGGTGCGTCGCGCTCGTCCCTGGCTCGGTCTCGTCCTGCTCCTCGGGTGCGAGACGCCCGCTGCCCTCGACGCGGGGCTCGACGCGCCGCGCGCGCCCGACGTACCCATCCCGCCCGACGGCGGCCCGCCGCCGAGCGGCTGCGGGCGCGACGCGGGGCTCCCGGTGCCGGGGCTGCCCGATGGCGGCACGCTCGATCCGGCGGCGCACCCGCCCGCACGGGGCCCGGGCCTCGGCGCCGCGCGCTTCACCGAGGCCGAGCTCTTCACCGAGTGCGGCTCGATGGGCTTCGGGCCGACCGACGAGCTGCACCACAACACCGGCTTCTTCCTCGACGGCTACCTCGTGCGGCCCTGGGCGCACGAGCGCGGCGCGGGCGGCATCGCGGTCTTCGACATGAGCGCGCCCTGCGCGCCGGTCGAGGTGGCCAACACGCTCGACGACCACATCCGCGAGCCGCACGTCACCGGCTACTCCTCGATCGGCGGGCAGTTCCTCGCGGTCTCCTCGCTCGATGGAATCCAGTTCTGGGATCTCACCGACATCACCGCGCCGGCGGTGGTCTCGAACCTCGTGCTGCCCGGCGTGACGTACCCCGATGCGTACATGCGGGTCGTCATGAGCGTCTCGTGGCAGGCGCCCTTCGTGTACGTCGGCGCCTCGGACAACGGGATCTTCGTGGTCGATGCGCTCGATCCGCGCGCGCCTCGCCTCGTCGCGCAGATCACGCCGGAGCCGAACTTCCGCGTCGGCACGGTGCACGCGATCGGCAACCTGCTCGTCGCGATGGGCTCGGAGAACGCGCGCGTCGCGCTCTACGACATCTCCGTGCCCGAGGCGCCGCGGCCGCACCCGGGCGGCTCGTTCCTCGTGGCCTCGCGCTTCGACCGGCTCGGCCGGCCGGTGCCGAGCCCCAACTACTTCGGCGGCTTCTCCGGCGGGATGACCTTCCACGCGCGCAACGGCGCGGGCTCGGGTCTGGCGATCTACGACGTGCGCGAGCCGACGACGCCGCGCTTCGTCGCCTCGGTGGACGCGGACGAGTCGGCCGGCGGCTACGTCTTTCTCCACGAGGACCGCGCCTTCGTCGGGCTCTCCAATTACGGCCTCGTCTACGACGTGAGCGATCCGTCGATGCCGCGCGACGTCGGGCGGATCGACTTCCCCGGCGACCTCGACACGATGACGCCGCTCGGCAACGTCGTGATGGTCTCGGTGGACGACGACGCCGACGGCCACGCGACCGGCATCTTCCCTTGGCAGGCCGAGCCGGACACCCGCGGCCCGCGGGTGAGCTTCGTGTCGCCGGGCGATGGCGCCGCCGGGCAGTCGATCGCCGGCCGCATCGGCCTGACGTTCGACGAGTTCGTGGCGATGGAGTCGGTGTGGGCTGGCTCGGTGGTGGTGCGCGAGGTGGCGAGCGGCGCGCCGGTGCCGGGCTGGTTCTCCGGGCAGGAGGGTTACGTGAATTTCTGGCCCGCCGAGGGGTTGCGCCCGGGCACCGAGTACGAGGTGCTCGTGCCCGCCGGAGGCGTGCGGGACGTGAGCGGCAACCGCACCACCGAGGCGTTCCGCAGCACGTTCACCACCGAGGCCTGCGGCGGCTGAGGCCGGCGCTCGGTCGCGGCCTCGGCCCCGGTCGCGGCCCCGGTCGCAGTCGCAGTCGCGGCCGCGGTCTCGGTCGCGGTCGCGGTCGCGGTCGCGGTCGCGGCCCCGGTCTCGGTCCCGGTCCCGGTCTCGGTCCCGGTCACGGCCCCGGTCTCGGTCTCGGTCTCGGTCTCGGTCTCGGTCTCGGTCTCGGTCTCGGTCACGGTCACGGTCACGGTCACGGTCACGGTCACGGTCACGGTCACGGTCACGGTCACGGTCACGGTCACGGTAGCGGTAGCGGTCCCGGCCCCCGCCGCGGTCTCGGCCCCAGCCCCAGCCCCGCTCCCGCCCTGCGTTCAGGTCCCGTCGCTCAGGCTCGGGGTCTCGCTGCCTGCCTCGGCTCGCCTCGTCGGCACGAGGCGGGCAGCGAGCAGCAGCAGGGCGAGCGCGAGCGCGACGAGTGCCGGCAGGCCCGCGTGGGGGGCGAAGAGGGCGTGGAGCCCCGCAGCGATCGCCGCTGCGTACACGAGCCGGTGCAGGGCACTCCAGGCCGACAGACGCCGCGCGATGGGGGCGAGCGAGGTGAGCGCGAGCAGCGCGAGGAGCGAGAGGGCCAGCGCCCCGTGGCGCAGCCACGGGATCCCGAGCACGGCGGCGAGCACATCGTCCGGGGCCGCGGCACCGAAGTGGTGCTCGAGCGACTCGAAGAGGTGGTAGCCGCCGGCGGCCGCCGCCGTGAGCCCGATGCCGCGCCGGGCGCGGTGCACGTGGACCGCGGCGGCGCGCCGGCCGAGTGCGGCGAGGAGCTGCCGCAGCGGGCTCGCAGCGAGCGTGAGGAGCAGCAGGCCGAGCGCCCACCAGCCGCTTCGACGGACCTCCGAGGCCCCGGCGATCGCGAACGCGGCGGCGAGCGCGAGCAGCGCCGCGCCCGCGACCAGCAGCCAGCCCGTGCGCCGCACGCTCACGGGATCGCCTCGAGGAAGGCGACCAGCGCGTCGAGTTCGGGCTCGCTCAGGCCCGCGGTCGCGCCGTGCTGGTCGGCCGTGTTCTCGGTGGTGAGCACGTCGCGCAGCGTGCGCGCGCGTCCGTCGTAGAGGTACGGCGGGCTCTCCGAGAGGCCGCGCAGCGAGGGGGTGTCGAGCACCCGCACCCGGCCGGGAAACGCATGCCGGGGAAAGAGCGCGACCGCGGCGTGCTGGCCGAGATCGGTGAAGCGCGGCGGCGCGTGGCAGCCCGCGCAGCCGGCGCGCTCGAAGAGCTCGCCGCCCTGCCGAACGAGCGCCGGATCGGGCGCAGCGACGATCGGCGGCCGCACGGTCCGCGCGAGGTAGCCCTCGATCGTCGCGCCCCGATCCCCGGCGGGCCAGCGGTAGCCGCGGTATTCGTCCTCGGCGACCTCCAGGAGATCGCGGATGCGCGGGTAGCTGCCATCGCGAAGGTAGGGCGCGGTGCCGAGGAGGCCGCGCGCATCGAGCGTCGGCGCGAGCATCCGGCCGCCGATGTTGTGCGCGACGAAGTCGCTGCCGCCGTCCGGGTGGCAGGAGGTGCAAGCGATCCCGCTGCGGGTGGCCTCGCCGAACGCGAGCTCGCCCATGCGCTCGCGGAGCGCCTCGGGATCGTCGCGGAGCAGCGCGCTCCGATCGGGCGCGAGGGCCTCGATCGCCACCCTGCCGCCGCGCACCCGGAGCAGCGCGCCGCTCGCCGGCGAGGCCACGACGAGCGTGCCGTCCGCGAGCACGACCGCGCTCTCCGGGGCGTGCTCGTCACCGCCCGCGTCCACGCCGCGGAGCGCGATCGGCTCGGCGACCGCATCGAGCCGCGCCAGCACCGCGACGTCGCGGGTGCCGCCGTGCGCGACGACGAGCCGGCCCGCGGCATCGACGCTCAGCCCGCTCACGCCGGCGAAGGCGTCCACGTCGCCGGCGTGGTCCTGCGCCGCAGTGCGGGCGGCGAGGCGGCGCACCCCGAGCACCTCGAGCGCAGGCAGCGAGAGCGCCACGAGCTGCTCGTCGACGAAGTGGTTGCCGAGGTTCGGTGCGGGCCTCTCGGCGAAGTCGGGCGCGGCGAGCACGACCCGGTCGGTCTCGACCACCAGCGCGCTCACCGGCGCCTGCAGCGGCCGCTCCGCCTCGATCCGCAGGGGATCGAGCCCGACGACGAGGAGCCGCGACGGGGCCCGTAGCGCGACGATCGCACGCTCCGGCTCGGCCGCTCCGCTCGGCACGAGCGCGACCCGATCGGCGAGGCCGGGCAGGGGCAGGCGCCGCTCGCCGCCGGTGCGCACGACGAGCTCGCTCATGAGGCCCGCGCCGAGCGTCCTCCGCAAGAGCGCCGTCGTCGTGCCGTGCTGCGCGGCGGCGATCCCTTCGGTGAACACCACCGGCCCCTCCGGGGCGAAGCCGCACGCGATCGGTCGGTCAGCGGTCACGCGTCGCTCGGTCCGCGCGCCATCGATGAGCAGCAGCTCGTCCGTCGAGGGGCTCACCGCGCACGCCCGGCTGCGGTCGGGCGAGAGCACGAGCCCCGTCGGCCGCGCCCGTGCGGCGATCACCTCGAGCGCGATCTCCTCGGTGCGTTCGTCGATCGTCAGCGCGAGCGCGGTGCGGCCGCCCTCGAGCGCGAGCCCTGCCGGGTCGACGTCGAGCCGCAGCGCGCCGGCGCCGATCGGAGTCGCGGAGAAG
>Ga0068876_10000665_pt1 | contig 27940 bp, 20 predicted proteins | sample NOAtaG_6_FD_66442 | JGI IMG/M metagenome (GOLD analysis project Ga0068876, IMG submission 66442) | Freshwater lake microbial communities from Lake Erie, under a cyanobacterial bloom - NOAA_Erie_Diel5S_2200h metaG | ecosystem: Environmental > Aquatic > Freshwater > Lake | place: USA: Ohio, Lake...
CCGCCCCATACTTTGTTCAAAATGTCTTCGCGGGCAAACACCTTTCCTGGTTTTGATGCCAATAGGGACAATAGTTCGAATTCTTTTCGTGGCAAGGAAATTTCTTGATCTTCTTTAAAGACAAGATAACTTTCGCGATCTATACGAATTCCACCAAGATCTTCCGGAATACTGTCTTTTACGGGCTGACCACGGCGCAATAAAGCCTTGATTCTGCTCAATAGCACGCGTGGTTTGATAGGTTTGTTAATATAGTCGTCGGCACCTGCATCAAAACCGGCAATGTGCGAATAGTCTTCGCTGCGCGCGGATAAAAATGCGATCAATACATCTTTCAATCCCGGAATGCCGCGTATTTCCCGACAAACCTCAATGCCGTCTATACCCGGCATCATCACGTCCAATAAAATCAAATTGGGTAATTCTTTCTTTGCTACGTCTAATCCTTCTTCACCATTCAAAGCAGTAAATACCTTATATCCTTCTTTTTTGAGGTTGTAGCTCAAAAATTCAAGAATATCTTCTTCATCATCTACCAGCAAAATCTTATGTTCCGTACTCATCAGTTACTATTTGATTCGCAACAAAGGTATTGTGTGTTCTTCCCTGATACGTTAATAAAACATTAAGAATACTCAATTATACGTCTTTTCTCGAAAGTGAGACTTAACACCAAGTTCATATTGGCGTAATGAGGACGCAACTTACCGCAGGTTTCTTTGCACCTGATTTTATACAGCACATACATGAAACATTTATTCGGTTTTCTGAGCGCACTTTTCTTTGCAATAACGGGCTATTCACAAACAGGTACCATTTCAGGTTCAGTAACTGAAAAGGCGAATGCTGCACCTGTTATTGGTGCGATTGTTCGTGTGGACAGCACGACATCCGGTGCACAAACCGATTTTGACGGAAAGTACGTTATCAAAATAAAGCCGGGTACGTACAGTATAAGTTGTAAGGTGATGGGCTTTGCTCCGGTAACAATTCAAAATGTAAATGTTGTAGCCGGAAAAACTACGGTGTTGGATATTCCTATCGAACCGGCTTCTCAGTTAGTTGGTAATGATACTTCCGGATTTGTTGTGATTTATGAATCGCGCCCTACCAGTTCACAAACCAGCGTTTTGGCCGACATTAAGGAAGGAAACGTTGCTGCTGACGGACAAGCGAAAAGTGAAATTCAAAAATCTACAGCTACAGATGCGAGTCAGGTGGCACGTCGAATTCCGGGTGTAACGGTGGTTGATAATCGTTTTGTTGTGGTGCGTGGTTTGTCGGAACGTTATAATGCGGTTTTGTTGAATAACGTATTGGCGCCTTCGGTAGAGTCCGATGTAAAAGCATTTTCATTCGACTTAGTGCCAAGTGCAATGATTGATCGATTCATGGTGTACAAATCACCATCACCTGATTTACCCGGTGAATTTTCCGGTGGTGTGGTTAAAGTATCAACAACGGACATTCCGGAGAAAACAAATTTCACCGTGAATTATGCGTCAGGATTTAGAACAGGCACAACATTCCAACCGTTTGTTATGAACGAAGGAAGTAAAATGGATAAATGGAGTTTTGGTGCGAAGGATCGTGCCTTGCCTGACGGCTTTGCATCTAACGTGCGCGATTTTAATAACGATCCGCAGGCCATTCAAGATCTTGGACGTTCTCTTGATTCCAACTGGGCAAATCGCACCTACAATGCGCCGTTGGACCATCGTGTTAATATGACTTACGCATATCGGTTAAGTAAACAAGGTTTTCAATTCGGGAATATCACGTCGTTAAATTATTCCAACACCAATGCGTATTTCCAATCCAATCGTTTGGACTATAACACGTACAATCCTGCATTTCAACAGTCGGACACGGTGTTTTATTATGAAGATGGAATTTACACGAATCGCGTGCGTATTGCTTTGGTGCAAAATAACTCAGTGCGTTTTGGGAAAGAAGGACAGCATCGCATTTCATTGAAAAACTTGTTTAACAACATGGGCGATAACGAAACAACATTACGTGGAGGACGAAATATTGAAGAAGGCGATTATCGTCAGGAGTATTCGTATCGCTACGGACAACGTTTGTTGTACACGGGTCAATTAGGTGGCGAGCACAGCTTTAATAAAGAACGCACAAAGGTTGATTATACCTTGGCGTATTCTGCGGCACGTCGTACAGAGCCGGATTGGAAGCGTGTTCGATATACTAAAGCGTTTAGTGCTGCAGAGTCAGATCCGTATAATTTGTATTTGCCTTTTAGTGCACAGCCATTCTTCTTGGGCCGACTTTATATTGATATGAAAGAAGATATTTATGCTGCTGCCGCTAATGTTGAACAAAAAATTACATTAGGCGCAGACAGTGCGAGCAAACAAGACGGCTATACCTTCACCTTGAAATCGGGTGTTTATCTTGAGTCAAAGGAGCGTAGTTTCAACGTGAGAAACTTGGGCTATAAAGCAGGATCATTCCAAACTTACACGAATCAGGAACTTTTAACTACGCCTATTGATCAATTGTTTGCTCCTGAAAATATCAATAACGTTGATGGTTTGGCGATTGATGAGGATACCAAGAAGGCTGACCAATATTACTCATCTATTGATATACAAGCGGCATACTTAATGGCAGTGATGCCGTTCGGTCACTTCGTCGGCAAAACAGATGGGGAAGACCATGAACGCGTGCGAGTAAGTGGTGGTGTGCGTTTGGAGCGCAGTATCCAAAAGTTGAATAGCAATACAATTCCCGGAGATACGGTTATTGTAAACAATGATATCACTCGTGTATTGCCTTCAGTTAATATCGCTTATAATTTGACAGATCGAATGCTGGTGCGCATGGCTTACGGTAAAACTTTGAATCGTCCGGAGTTCCGTGAAATTGCACCGCTGTACTTCTACGACTTTATCTTTAACAGTATTAATACCGGTAACGATTCGTTACGCACCGCTTCAGTTGATAATTTCGATTTGCGTTGGGAGTTTTATCCGCGACCGGGCGAGAATATCACAGTTGGTGCGTTTTATAAGCGCTTTGTTGATCCGATTGAGATGTACTTTGTGCCGGGTGTTGGATCAGGTGGAACACGAAGCTTCACGTGGGGCAATGCTCCGTTGGCCAACAACTATGGGGTTGAAGTTGAAATTCGTAAGAAGTTGGACAGTTTAAACGTGCCGGTAATTCGCAACATGTCTGTTGTAGCCAATGCTGCATTCATCAAAAGCGCAATTGAATTAACCGATGATAGTATCGGTAATCGTAGCAATCAACGTCCGATGATGGGTCAATCACCTTGGATTGTTAACGCAGGGTTGTTCTATCAAAATGATAGTATCGGTTTACAGGTGAATGCGATGTATAACGTTATTGGACCACGCGTTGTTATTGTGGGTATTCCCGGTATTCCGGAAGTATATGAAATGCCTCGTCATCAGGTGGATCTGGCTATCGTTAAAACATTCGGTAAGCAGAAGAACATCGATGTACGTTTAAATATTACCGACTTGTTAAATCAGAATTTTGTGTTGTTGCAAGATGCAAACGGTGACGGAACATTGGATCGTAATAATGATCAGCAAATGCAGTTCTTCCAACGTGGTACATATTACACTTTAGGATTTACGGTTCGTTTGTTGGAACCGAAGACGAATTAAGCGCAATGTTTTCTTAATGTTAAGACCGTGGGCGCTCACGGTCTTTTTTCTTTACAAATCACACCGGATTGGTAACGTTATTATAAACTCGGTTTCATGTTATCGTGATACTGCGCAGGTAGTTTTGCTACCGTTAATTACACAAAACACAAAAGACAATGAAAAAGATTTTACTAGCATTAGGAGTGATGCTGACTTCTCTGGCGCTAAATGCACAGATTATCAAGTCAGGAAACATTACCGCCAATGAAACCTGGACCAACAACAACATTTATTTGTTGAATGGATGGGTTTATGTAAAGGCAGGAGTGACATTAACAATCCAGCCCGGAACAATCATTAAAGGTGATTTCGTTTCAAAAGGAACTTTAATTATCGAACGTGATGCAAAGATCGTTGCTGATGGCACAGTGGATATGCCTATCGTTTTCACTTCACAAAAAGCAGTGGGGCAACGCAGCTATGGAGATTGGGGCGGTGTAATTATTTGCGGCCGAGCTTCAGTGAATTTACCGGCAAATGCTTCTGCAGGAACAGCTGCGGGAGAAGGTGTTATTGAAGGCGGTGTAGGTTCTATCTATGGTGGTGGAGCTACGCCTAACGATAACGACTCTTCCGGTGTAATGCGTTATGTGCGTATCGAGTATCCCGGTGTGGCGTTTCAACCGAACTCCGAAATTAATGGTTTAACTATGGGTGGTGTTGGTCGCAAAACAGTATTGGAACATATTCAGGTTTCGTATTGTGGTGACGACTCATTCGAATGGTTCGGAGGAACAGTTAATGCGAAGTATTTAATTGCATACCGCGGTTGGGATGACGATTTCGATACTGATAACGGTTACAATGGCAAGATCCAGTTTGGTTTTGTAGTGCGAGATCCTGCTATCGCCGATCAGTCCGGATCTAACGGATTCGAGTCGGATAACGACGCAACAGGAACTACAAACACTCCGATTACTGCGCCTGTTTTCTCAAATGTTACAATTGCTGGTCCTTTGGCGTTTAACTCAACGGTGGCATCTAACTACAGAAGAGCTTTACACTTGCGTCGTAATACTCGCACCAGTACGTTTAACTCTGTGTTCATGGGTTATCCAACAGGATTGTTAATTGAATCTTCTTCAACGCAAGGCAATGCTACAAACGGAGATTTACGCTTCCGTTCTACTGCGATTGTTCAGATGAATGATACTCTTGCAGCTACTACTGCTGCTAATCCAAACAATACGAACGGTAGCTTTAATATCGGTAATCCAACTGCACAATCAGGTTGGTTCTATTCTCCTGGCTTTAATAACGAAGTAATTAACACTATCGCAGCATGTGGATTTGCTAATGTTAATTTAGGTAACCCAGATTTCACTTTGACCGCCGGTTCACCTTTGTTAACCGGAAGCAGCTTCAGCGATGCATTCTTAAGCGATCCGTTCTTTACTCCAACAACTTACCGTGGTGCTTTCGGTGGCGCATCTACTGACTGGACAACATGCTGGGCAGAGTGGGATCCACAGAATCAACCTTATAATGTTGCAATTAATAATGCATTCACAGTTACTGCAACTGCAAACGGCGCAACAACATTCTGCCAAGGTGGTTCGGTGACATTAGATGCAGGTGCTGTTGCAGGTGCAACATACTTGTGGAGCAATGGTGCTACTACGCAAACGATTAACGTAACAACTGCAGGTACTTACAACTGTACAGTTACTAAAGCAAACGGATGTGAGGCGGTAACAAATTCTATTGTTGTAACTGTTAATGCGCTTCCGGCATCTCCGAATATTACTGCAGGTGGTCCAACTACTTTCTGTAACGGTGGTACAGTAACGTTAACATCGGGCTTTGCAAGCAACAACGCATGGAGCACAGGCGCAACTACTCAAGCAATCACTGTTTCATCTACAGGTAACTATGTGGTTACACATACTGATGCAAATGGATGTCAGAATAGCGATACTGTTGCAGTTACAGTTAACGCCAATCCTACTGCACCAACAGTTACAGCTAGTGGTTCTACTTCATTCTGTACAGGTGATTCGGTAACATTATCTTCCAGCCAGTCTATGGGTAATGTTTGGAGCACGAATGCAACAACACAATCTATTGTAGTTACAACTTCAGGCACATACTCTGTAACTTATACTGATATCAATGGATGTTCTGCTCAGTCTAGCCCTGTGAGTGTGTCCGTTTCAAATTCTCCTGCACCAACAGTTGCTGTTAGTGGTGGTACTTCAATTTGTCCGGGTGAAACAACAACGTTGAGTTCATCTACAGGTGATACATATCAGTGGTATTTGAACAATAACCCAATCAACGGTGCAACATCACAAACTCTAGTAGTTAACCAAGCAGGAACTTACACAGTTGACGTAACGAACGCTGATGCATGTAATGGTGTTGGTATGTCTCAAGCAGTAACGATTACTGTGAACGCAGCTCCAACTGCCGGTTTCACTTACAACGTTCCAATGGTTAACCTATATCAGTTCACAAACGCCTCTACAGGTGGTACTCTATACAGCTGGGATTTCGGTGATCAGTCACAGTCTACTGCTCAGAACCCATCACACGTTTATACAACAAGCGGAACGTACACTGTAACATTGGTGGTAACCAACGCTTCAGGATGTACTGATACTTTGACTCAAGTGTTGAACGTAGGTGTTGGTGTTGAAGAGGCAACTGCGTTGAATAACATTACATTGTTCCCGAACCCTGCTAACGATAACATCAGCGTAGTAATGAACTTGAATGCTTCTGCTGACGTTGTGATTACAGCTTTCGATATGAACGGTAAGTTGATGATCAACGAAAACTACAACATGGGTGCGGGTGCAACTACCTTGAACTATGATGTCACAACTTGGGACAACGGTATTTACTTCGTAAGAATTGTTACCGGAAATACATCGAACACATTGCGTGTAATTATCGCTCACTAAGAGCAGCTTTAATCCCGATAATAAGTAAGAAAAGGGCGACTATCGAAAGATGGTCGCCCTTTTGGATTTAAAATAGATTCGTGTTACTGCTTCTTGACGTATTTGGTTAAGATAACAATAGTCTGCTCATTGATTTTTCCTTCAATATGCTCCGGATTATCTGTCACTAACTTGATACGTTTAACCACCGTTCCCTTCGATGCAGTGAAGTTCATGCCTTTGACATTAAGCGCTTGCGTAAGCACTACAGAGTCGCCTGTCTCTAATGGAACACCAAATGCGTCCACGTGAATTTCAGGTTTGTTGAATGCGCTAACTGCCCAATCGATTATTGACTCATCAACATCTACAGCGCTCATGGCATCCGCTGCCCACTGTTCTTTTTCCAATGACCTTAAAATGCGATATGACAATGCTTGAACAGCCGGCTCCGGATTCCAGATGCTACCCTCGAGGCAGCGCCAGTGAAATACTTCAGCGGGGTCATCTATTTTCGAAAAGCAGGTGTTACATAACGCCACCTGATGCGCAGAAATTTCTTCTGTTTTGGGAGAAACTAAATAAGCAATAGTTGCCGGCTCGGAGTTACACAACTCACAGGTGCCGCTGTTGCGATCAATTGCGGGGGATTGACTACTCATGGACTTTCAGTATTTAATAAATTGAAGCCCGAAAGTAGCGGTAAGTTTTGAGAAATGTTGTTGTAGGAACCTGATTGCTATCAGTTATAGATAGACGTGAATACTCCTATACGTTTTCAAAACTGTATCCAACACCTTTGATTGTTTTAATGTATTGATCTCCGATTTTTTCGCGGAGTTTGCGCACATGAACGTCTATGGTTCTGTTCTTCTCTCCGAATTCACCGCCCCAGATTTCCTGGTATATTTCATTACGTGTGAAAACTTTGCGAGGCGCGGTTAATAGCAATGCTAATAATTCAAATTCCTTACGAGGAAGAACAACTTCTTTGTTGCCATTAAAAACGATGTAACGTTCACGATCAATTTTGATGGAACCAACCGCAAGATTTTTACTTTGTTCTTTTGATTTGTGACGTTTTAATAATGCCGCAATGCGCAACACAAGCACGTTCGCTTTTATTGGTTTGATGATATAATCATCGGCGCCTGCAGAGAATGCTGCGATTTGTGTATAATCTTCGTTCCGTGCCGTGTAAAAGGCAATGAGCGTTTTGTTGAGTGTTGGAACTTGTCTCAATTCCTGACAAGTCTCTATTCCATCCATTCCCGGCATGATCACATCAAGTATGATTAAATGCGGTTGGAATTTTTTTGCAATGTCGAGGCATTCTTTGCCACTGTCCGCACAATTCACATGATAGCCGGCATTTTCGAGAACACTTTTCAACGACAATAAAATGTGTTCATCGTCATCTACAAGTAATACGCGATATCTCTCTGCTGCTATTCCGTTAACTTCACTCATGATCGGGAGCGAAAGTAAAAGTGGCGTGTGTGCTTAAGGTTAATGCCCTGTTAAGTTTAGGTTGCTAAACCGAAATTTGTGGTAAAGTCGAACGTTTAAATACAAATTGCCTCTGATAATCAGGCGCTTAACAACTATTAACAATGATAGTAAAACTATTATTGGTGTAAGTTGTTCTATTTTTGCATTCAGAAATTCTTTATGGCCCCAAAAGCAAATTCAAACGGTAGATTAAAGCCTGATCCCTCTGAGGATTTGAGCGGAAGTCAATTTATTCGCGTGGTCGTTAACGATAAGTTATACCTCCGTGATCCACAAGAAACGGAGTTAGGAAGAAAGATTTTGCAACATTCCGTAACTATGATTGATAATCTGGGCTTTGAAGAATTTACGTTCGCCAAGCTTGCTCATGCTATTCAATCTACTGAAACTTCCATCTACCGGTATTTCGAGAACAAACATAATCTGCTTATTTACCTGCTATCATGGTATTGGCTGTGGTTGGAATATCTGGTTTTATTTAAGACGAATAACATCACTAAACCTGCAGATCGTTTAAAGACTATTGTTGCAGTGATGTGCAAACAGGAGTCATCAGGTCCTTTTGCAATTTCACTTTTAGACGAAGTGCGATTGAAGTCAATTGTGATGAATGAGTTTAACAAAGTGTATCTTACCAAACAAGTGGATGCTGAGAACAATGAGGGCTTTTTTAAGCATTACAAATCGTTTGTAAAAACTGTTGCTAAAGCAATTGCCGACTACGCGCCGAATTATCCGTATTGTAATTCTTTAGCCGCGATGGTTGTCGATGAATCCACGCGTCAGTTGTATTTCGCACATCATCTTCCGTCGTTAACAGATATTCAGGTTTCTGATAACATGGAGCAGGACGCTCAGGCATTTCTTGAGCATATTATTAATTCAGCAACTGCTAATCACCGCCGATAATTATGCTTACTAAATCTATAAAGCAGTCGTTCGAATATATGCTTCGCGCATATAAAATTGAACCATCGGAATATTTATTGCACGACACCGATCCGGTACAACCTGCGTTTCCATGCGCTTCGGTAGACGAGGCAGTTCGTGCTTTTGCTCGAACCGGTGCGCGATACGAATTGGTGGTGGTGCGCGATGATATCCGTGTTGATGAACTAAGTAAGTACGCTGCTAATGCGCGTTTCCCATTTGTAGTGATCACTTTCAAAAACGGAAAACATGTGCCGGTGGTGATCGGTCCGGGATTAGATCCTCAGGAACCCGTTCATTGTTCAATGGATGATGATATTAATGTTACTTCTAAGTTTGAAACGACGCCTGAATTTCTGCGTGATCTGTGCACCATTGAAAAAGACGGCAACGAACTATATACGCCTATTATTACGATCGTGCCCAATAAACCAATCTTCTCGTCGTACGATGAGAATGGTCAACCTACTGATGAAGCACAGCGTTTTCCATTGCTGCGCAAGTTCTCTCAATTGTTACGCCACGAACGAAAGGAAATCGGGTATGTCATAGTGTACGCGGTGATCGCCGGATTAATCAGCTTGTCGCTGCCTTTGGGTGTTCAAAGTATCGTCAGCTTTGTATCGAGCGGTCGTATTGCTACATCAGTAATAGTGTTGATCGTGTTCATTGTATTGGGCTTGCTTATCAGCGGGGCCATGCAAATTATGCAGTTGTATCTGGCCGAGCATATTCAGCAACGTTTGTTTTCCAAAACTGCTTTTGAATTTGCTTTTCGAATCCCTCGTGTAAAACTGGAATCGGTCCTGAAAGAATATCCGCCCGAATTGGTGAACCGTTTCTTTGATATTGTAACGCTTCAAAAAGGTACAGCTACCATCTTATTGGAATTTTCGGCTGCAGCGTTACAAATTGTATTCGGACTTATATTGTTGTCGCTCTATCACCCGATGTTTATTATACTTGGATTGATTCTGATCGGAATATTATTCATTGTATTGCGACTCACCGGTCCACGTGGATTAGCGACGAGTTTAAAAGAATCGAAATACAAGTACAAAATTGCAAACTGGCTCGAAGTCCTGGCCGGTAGTATGACGACGTTCAAATTAGCCGGCGATAATACCTTGCCACTTCAACGAACAGATCAGTTATTGAGTAACTATTTGTACGCCCGAGGTAAACACTTCAAAGTACTGGCAGGACAATACGTGGCGTTCGTGTTATTCAAAACTGTTGTGACAGGCGGCTTGTTGGTGGCGGGTTGTATTTTAATTGTGCAGAAGGAAATCAACCTCGGACAATTTATTGCATCTGAAATTGTAATTATCTTGTTGATGGGTGCCGTTGAAAAGTTGATTCTGAAACTCGATACTGTTTATGATGTATTAACGAGTATCGACAAGATTTCACATGTGACCAATTTGCCGATTGAATCAAGTGGTACCATTCCTATTCCTAGTTCAGATAAAGGTTTGCAGGTAAAGATCACTGACTTGAAATACCGATTCCCTGATCGTAAGGAGTATACGATGAACGGAATTAATCTTGAGATCAAACCCGGCGAACATGTCTGTATTTCCGGATTTAATGGTTCGGGAAAGACATCGTTGGTCAACATTATGTTGGGAATGTTAGGCAATTATGAAGGTTCAATCACTTACGACAACATTCCTCTGTCAGATATCGAAAGAGACAGTTTGCTGATTCATATTGGAGATTATGTTTCACAAGAAGAACTGTTTGATGGAACGCTTCTGGAAAACGTGACTATCGGGCGACGCGGAATTAAGGTGGGGGAAGTTGTGCGAGCTTTGGATGCTGTAGGTTTAACGGAATATGTACAACAATTGCCGCAGGGATTAACTTCCCGACTGGTAGGCGGTGGTATGCGTGTTCCGGGAACAATTGCGCGTAAAATAATTATTGCTCGTGCTGTAGTTGGTGAACCCCGATTGTTGTTGCTGGATGATTTCCTCATGGGTGTAGAAACTAAACACAAGCAGGAAATCATGAAATATTTGTTGAGCAAAGAACACAAGTGGACAGTGATTGTAGTTTCCAATGATCCGCTGATTATGGCGGAGATGGGACGTATAGTGTTATTAAAGGACGGTCAAATCCATGCCGATGGTTCAATGGAAGAAATTAAAAAGTCAGTAGACTTTAACGAATTATTCTTTTCACGATGAAAACGCAAAATGAATTTGAACACGGAGAACGTGTCCTGAGCAATCCGAAATATAAATCGGCTGCGTTAGTGCGTGACACCAGTTTTCCTAAAATGGTAGCCCGTTGGTGCGCAACTATCTTTGGAATTATCGTGTTGACCATGTTTCTGCCGTGGACACAGAATATTCATTCCTATGGAAAGATGACGACGTACAAATTGCAGGATCGTCCTCAGGAATTACAATCAATTATCGCCGGAAGAATTGAAGAATGGAATGTACAAGAAGGGCAGTATGTGAAAAAGGGTGATACCATTGCGCGGTTGTCGGAAGTAAAGGAGAAATTTCTCGATACCAATTTATTGGCACGTTTACAAGAGCAGATTGATGCTAAGAAGGAATCACAAGGTTCATACAGCAGTAAAGTGGTAGCGCTAAATACGCAAATTCGTGCCTTGCAAGAAGGATTGCAGTTAAGCTTACAAAAGGCCAACAACAAAATCAAACAGGCTCAGTATAAAGTAACCGCGGATAGTATTGATGTGATTGCTGCTATGACAGATTATGATATCGCTGTAGTACAATTGAAGCGTGCCGATTCCATGTTTGTTAAGGGACTTATTTCGTTGACTGATTTGGAACGTCGTCGTTTAAAAGTGCAGGAAGCCAATGCTAAGCGAATTTCAACCGAGAATAAATTGCTGGGTTCTCGTAATGAAATGATCAATGCGAACATTGAAGTAAGTTCGATTGAGGCCGATTACATCGATAAAATTTCGAAGTCAGAGTCGGATATGAACTCAGCGCTTTCGTATTTGTATGAAACAGACGGCGAAGTTGCGAAGATGAACAACGAATACATGAACATGCGTATTCGACAAGGATTTTATTACGTCACAGCGCCGCAAGATGGCTATGTGGTGCAAGCGAAGAAGCAGGGGGTAGGCGAGAACGTAAAAGAAGGTGAAGTCATCGCAACCATCATGCCTGCAAAACCTAATCTCGCGGTGGAGTTGTATGTTGATCCTATGGACATTGTCTTGTTGGATAAGGGTCGTAAGGTTCGATTGCAATTCGACGGATGGCCGGCGTTGGTGTTTTCGGGATGGCCGAATTACAGCTTCGGTACTTTTGGCGGCGTTGTAGCGGTCATCGATTATATTGACACGCAAGGCAAATACCGTATTCTCGTTATTCCCGATCCTGAAGATGAACCGTGGCCGAAGCAATTGCGCGTAGGCTCGGGCGTATACGGATGGGCAATGCTAAAGAATGTTCCGATTTGGTACGAATTGTGGCGTCAGATGAACGGCTTCCCGCCTGATTATATGGGCGATTTGCGCGAAGAAGCAAAAGAAGATTATAATAAAGCGAAAGATGCTACGAAGTAGTTTAATTATAATAATTGTACTGTGTGCGGCAGAATTGTCTGCTCAAACAACGCTGCGCAAATCTTCGGATACCATCGTGCCCATGGCGCCAACCGACTATTTCAACATGGTCGTGCAGCGTCATCCCGTGGTACGTCAGGCGCAGTTGTTGAGTGTTGCCGCAAAAGCCGAAATTCGTTTGGCGAAAGGTATGTTGGATCCGAAAGCTACCGTGAATTATAACGGTAAAACATTTTCGGGAACTGACTATTATCAACTATGGGACAACACACTTACGGTTCCAACTTGGGTAGGTGTGGATGTTAAAGCCGGCGTAGAACGTAACACGGGACAATATGTCAATCCGGAAGTAGCAACACCCAATGGCGGACTGTGGTACTTGGGTGTTTCTGTTCCCTTAGGTCAAGGCTTGTTTATTGATGAACGCCGTAATGCGATTAAACAAGCGCAATTGATGCCGACTCTGGCGGAAGCGGAACGGGTGAGCATCATCAACAAATTGGTGTTACAAGCGGCTAAGGATTATTGGGATTGGTATTTCCAGTACAGCCGATACATGCAACTCGAAGAAGGTTATCGTTTGGCAGAAGAACGATTTCAAGCCGTGAAAGCTCGTGCATTGTTGGGCGATTTGCCTGCGATTGATACGGTGGAAGCTCTGATCGCTGTGCAAGACCGCGATAATCAACGTCGACAAGCGTATGCAGATTATCAGTCGGCGATGTGGATGGCCGGTGTGCACTTGTGGCGTGACGATACAACACCATACGAATTAACAGAATCGATCGTGCCACAATTGCCTGTTACTCTCATTGCTCCAATTACGTTAGCACAAGTGCGTCAGCTGTCCGATTCTGCACAGTTGTATCATCCGGATTTGGTTAGGATTGATGTGAAGCAAGAACAGTTGCAAATTGAAGAACGGTACCAACGCGATAAGTTGAAGCCGAAGTTGTATGCGAATTACAATATTCTCACACGCACAGTAGCAGATTTTTCAGAAGCGGGCGATTATGATTATTTCAGTAATAATTATAAAATGGGTGTATCGTTCAGCTATCCGTTATTGTTGCGTGAAACACGAGGCAAGATCCGTTTGGTGGAAGTGAAGCAACAGCAACTTGTACTTGAGCGACAAAATCAAGAACGTTTTATTCGCGCGTCGATTGAAGGTAATTACCAGAACTGGATTGCTTTGGAAGAACAGATTAGAATCCAGGAGCAGCAAGTGAAGAACGCCCGACTCTTGCGTGATGCCGAACAGACCCGCTTTTTTGCCGGAGAAAGTTCCTTCTTTTTGGTGAACACCCGTGAAGTAGCGTTGATCAATGCGGAGATTAAGCTTAAGGAATTATACGCCAAGTACGCCAAGGTAAAAGCCGAGTTGTATTGGAGCGCAGGACAGATGCCGGTGCAATAAGTTGCCAATAAAGTTGTAACTTCCCGTTACAGTATGCAAGGCAAACCCGACAGCGATTTCTTTTACATGGTGTACGAAGTAGTGCGACTCATTCCGTATGGTCGTGTAACCTCGTATGGAGCCATTGCCAATTATCTTGGCGCCAAGGGTTCATCGCGCATGGTCGGTTGGGCCATGAATCATTCACACCACCATCATTCTCCGGTTCCTGCCCATCGTGTGGTAAATAGGAATGGTTTGTTAACCGGCAAAGCACATTTCGCAACGCCCACACTCATGCAGCAATTGCTGGAAGAAGAAGGAATCACCGTTGTCGAAGATAAAGTGCAGAATTTTAAAAATGTTTTTTGGGATCCGAACGAAGAATTGAAATTGTGATGAATGTTGATTTTTATAGAAACAGTTTCTTCCGTGAAACCGATTCTGAAATTAAATTGAAGCAGTGAGAACGTCCCGGTAATTGAGCTTGTTGAAGTGCCGATGCATGGTGGTTGAGCCTGTCGAAACCACCATTTCCCACTTTCCCACTAATTCCTATACACATCCATTCGAAACCACGCCGCAAATTGTTGGGGTTCTCCGAAATAGCAATGGTATTCTTCATTCGCGTATTTGCGCTGCTTCGTTTTTCCTAATCCTTCCGGACGTTGCAATAATTCGTACCGCTGCGCACCCTGAAACTTCTTCAACACCACCCAGCGGTTGTTCTGACGTTCCAGAAACGTATAACTGATTGGATAAATTACTTTTTTATTGTTCATCACTTTCGACACATTCACGCAAATACCAATCGTTTTTCCGCCAACAGTAGCAATTTGAAGCGTATCCGATTTACCATCGGTTGCAATAACCAAATTTTTTGTGCCTTTAAATACAACAGAATCTTTACCGACGATTATTTTATCCATCGTCAAATGAATGGTGTACGGGCTTTTGGTTCCTACTGTTGCCTGTGCCATTGCGTAAATCGCATTCATCAGGAACATCATCGTCAGTAAATAATTTCTCACAATACTCATAACGCAAATATCGTGCAGCAATGCGGATTATTCAGGAACATATTTCCGAATCGGTTGTTTTCCCCAATACCTGCGTAACTTTGCAGCATAATATTCAACAACATGGCTATTACCAAAGAACAAGTTATAGATGCATTGCGCAATGTGGATGATCCGGATTTGAAAAAAGATCTGGTGACGCTGAATATGGTGAAGGATGTAGAAGTGGATGGTAAAAAAGTTTCGTTTACCGTTGTACTCACCACTCCTGCGTGTCCCATGAAAGACATGATTCATCGGGCTTGCGTGAATGCGATAAAATATTTCGTGGATCAGGAAGCGGAAGTGAACGTGCACATGACGGCGAATACGACCACTCAACGCACCAACAGTATTTTACCCGGAGTGAAAAATGTCATCGCCGTTTCTTCCGGAAAGGGTGGTGTCGGAAAATCAACCATTGCGGCGAATCTGGCGTGTGCACTGGCAATGACCGGTGCGAAAGTTGGTTTGGTAGATGCAGATATTTACGGACCTTCCGTGCCAATCATGTTCGATGTGATGAATGAAAAGCCGATGTTGCGCGACGTGAACGGTAAAACCATGATGGTGCCGGTAGAAAGTTACGGTGTGAAAGTCTTGTCCATTGGCTTTTTCTCTGATATCAATCAAGCGGTGGCATGGCGAGGACCAATGGCAACGCGCGCGTTGAATCAAATGTTGGGCGAAGCCGATTGGGGCGAACTGGATTATTTAATCATCGATTTACCTCCGGGAACCGGTGATATTCACTTGTCTTTGGTGTCTGCTGTGCCGTTAACAGGCGCTGTGGTGGTGAGTACGCCGCAGCAAGTGGCTTTGGCCGATGCGCGTAAGGGTGTGGCGATGTTCCGCATGCCACAAGTTAATGTTCCGGTGCTGGGAATTGTAGAAAATATGGCTTGGTTTACACCGGCGGAATTACCCGAAAATAAATACTTCATCTTCGGTCGCGAAGGTGCAACAGCGTTGGCAGAACAATTAGATATTCCGGTGCTGGGACAGATTCCTTTGGTACAAAGTATTTGCGAAGCCGGTGATGCGGGACGACCTGCCGTATTGCAAAAGGATACGCCACAGGCACAGGCATTTCTGCAAATGGCGGGCAACATCGTCCGTCAGGTGGCAATCGTTAATTCCAAGCCGAAAGTAACCGTAGAATCAGTCTAAATAGTATCTTTGCTCACGAAAAATCAGGAAGTCATGCAGGAATCAATGATTGAGAGAATAGAGTCGGCGTTGGATCAACTGCGTCCTTTTTTGGAAGCAGACGGTGGCAATGTGCGTTTGGTAGAAGTAACCGACGATCTGATCGTGCGTTTGGAGTTGATGGGTGCTTGTAAGTCGTGTTCGATGCGCATGATGACATTTAAAGCGGGATTGGAAGAAGCGGTGCGCCGTGCCGTTCCTGAAGTGAAAGCGGTGGAAGCCATTAACATGAACCAGGAAGTGGTAAGTCCGGCCTGATTGTAAAAATCATACTAACTTTGAACCATGAAATCAATCCTTACTCCAATGATGTGTAACTGTTGCGGCATGAAGTGTTGCAATGCATCAAGGGATTGACCTAATTGAAATGAATATTATAGTATCAATAAAGGTTTTTCCCGCATAGGAAAAACCTTTTTTTGTTTGTTTAAGAAATTATGAGCGCATCTAATCACACTACCGAGCAAAAGAAAAGCGTCGTGATCATGTTTGCCGGCGATTCCGGAGACGGAATTCAATTAACCGGTTCGCAGTTCACGGGAACAGCGGCATTGTTCGGAAACGATATCAGCACCTTCCCGAATTTCCCGGCTGAGATTCGTGCCCCTCAGGGAACATTACCGGGTGTTTCCGGATTTCAATTACACTTCGGAAGTGTAGAGATCAACTCTCCCGGCGATGTGTGCGACGTATTAGTGGTGATGAATGCCGCTGCGTTAAAAGCCAACTTGCGTCAATTGCGTAAGAACGGAACGATCATCGCCAACACTGACGGTTTCGATCCGAAAAATTTGAAGTTGGCGAAATATCCCGATGGTGTGAATCCTTTAACGGACGGCTCATTGTCGGAGTATAATTTGATAACCATCGATGTGACCAAAATGACCCGTAATGCGTTGGCAGGTTCGGGCATGGGCACAAAAGAAATCGATCGTTCCAAAAACATGTTCGTGTTGGGATTCATCTATTGGATGTACAACCGTTCCTTGGAACACACGAAAGAATTTTTGAAAGAACAATTCCGTAAACGCCCCGAGTTGATTGATGCCAACATGAAAGTGTTGCAAGCCGGATACAACTATGGCGACACCACGGAAACACCTATGACACGTTACGATGTACGTCAGGCGAAATTGCAGCCGGGAACGTATCGCAGCATCATGGGCAATCAAGGTGTGGCGCTGGGTTTAATTGCTGCTTCACAAAAAGCAGGACTGACGTTGTTCTACGGTACATATCCGATTACGCCGGCTTCCGATATTTTGCACGAATTATCAAAGCATAAAAACTTCGGCGTAAAAACGTTTCAGGCAGAAGATGAAATTGCGGGAATCACTGCAGCCATCGGTGCTTCGTTTGGTGGCCAATTAGGCGTAACGGCTTCTTCCGGTCCTGGTATTGCATTGAAAACAGAAGCTATCGGTTTGGCAACGATGTTGGAATTACCATTAGTCATCGTTAATATCCAGCGTGGCGGGCCATCAACAGGGTTGCCGACTAAAACCGAACAAGCTGATTTGTTGCAAGCGTTTTATGGTCGTAACGGAGAATGTCCTGTGCCGATTATTAGTGCCAGCTCACCGAATGATACATTTGATGCAGCATACGAAGCAGTGCGTATTGCATTGGAGCACATGATTCCGGTGTTCTTCCTGAGTGACGGATATATTGCCAACGGTGCAGAACCTTGGAAGTTCCCGACAGCAGCGGATTTGAAGCCGATACGCGTTAAATACGCAGAGAACAATTTGTCGGAAGGCGAAAAATTCCATCCTTATGTGCGTGATGAAAAACTCGCGCGTCCTTGGGCTATTCCGGGAACGAAAGGTTTGGAACACCGCATTGGTGGAATCGAGAAAGAGCACATTACCGGCAATATTTCGTACGATCCGGAGAACCATGAATTCATGGTGAAGTTGCGTCAGGAAAAAGTAGACAAGATTGCCAATTACATTCCTGATCAGCAATTGGACAGCGGTCCGGAAAAAGGACGTATTGCGGTATTGGCGTGGGGTTCAACGTATGGTGTAATTCGTGCCGCATTGCGCGAGTTGCGCGAAGAAGAAGGTATTGATGCAGCACACATTCATCTGCGTTACATCAATCCTTTCCCGAAAAATCTGGAAGCCATGTTACGCAGTTATGACACCATCCTTGTTCCTGAAATCAATAACGGACAATTGGTGCGCATCATCCGCGATCGCTTCTTAATTGATGCGAAACCTTTAAATAAAATTAAAGGTGTGCCATTCGCAACAAGTGAAATTAAAAGTAAAATAAAAGAATTGTTAGGCGCATAAGCCGATCATAATCGCGATTATAAAATGGAAACTGCAACAGTTAAACTCAGCCCGAAAGATTTTGTCACCGATCAGGAAGTTCGTTGGTGTCCGGGTTGTGGCGATTACTCCATCTTAAAACAAGTACAAACCGTTATGCCTGAAATTGGCGTGGCGCGTGAAAATATTGTCTTCATCTCCGGAATCGGATGTTCATCACGTTTTCCATATTACATGGAAACGTACGGTATGCATTCTATTCACGGTCGTGCAACTGCTATAGCAAGCGGTTTGAAAGCCACGCGTCCAGACTTAAGTGTTTGGATTGTAACCGGCGACGGCGATTCCTTGTCGATTGGTGGTAATCACTTGATTCATTTGTTGCGTCGAAATTTCGATGTCAACGTGTTGTTGTTCAACAATGAAATTTACGGATTAACGAAAGGACAATATTCGCCAACTTCACACGAAGGGCAAGTGACAAAATCCTCACCAATGGGAGCGATTGATCATCCGTTCAATCCGTTGGCATTGGTGATGGGCGCATCGGGAACATTTATCGCACGTTCTATGGATCGTGATCCTGTGCATCTGCGAACTATTCTTGCGCGAGCTAATGCGCACAAAGGAACTTCGTTGGTGGAGATTTATCAGAACTGTAACGTTTTCAACGACGGAGCATTTGAAGTGTTTACCGAAAAAGCGTCGAAGAAAAACGAAACCATTTTTGTGGAACAAGGCAAGCCCTTGTTATTCGGCGAGAACAACGACAAAGGCATCATACTCGACGGCTTCACACCACGCGTAGTGGACATCAATAACACCAGCGTCAACGACTTGTGGATACACGATGAGAACGACCGTGGTAAAGCCGGCATTTTGTTGCAGTTTTTCGATGATCCGAAAAAGGAACATCATTTGCCACGACCATTTGGTGTGTTTTATGCGGAGCAGCGTCCGTGTTACGAAGATCTGATGCAAGCGCAAATTGATCAGGCGGTAACTGCAAAAGGAACCGGTGACTTGGATGCGCTCATCAGCGGTAAGAATACGTGGCATGTCGGATAACGATCATAACCGCGATTATATTTCTGTTAACCGCGAATTGTGGAATGCGCGAGTCCCGCATCACGTAGCATCTTCTTTTTACGACGTTCCCGGATTTCTGGAGGGTAAAAGTTCCTTAAATGCCATCGAACTCGAGTTACTCGGAGACGTTCAAGGCAAACGCGTTTTGCATGTGCAATGCCATTTCGGACAAGACAGTATTTCTTTGGCACGCATGGGCGCACACGTAACCGGTGTTGATTTATCCGATGCGGCGCTGAGTGAAGCAAGCGTGTTAGCGCAACGTGCGGGTGTGGATGTGCGTTTTATCGAATCGGATGTCTACGCACTGCCCAATCTATTGCACGAGAAATTCGACATCGTATTTACGAGTTACGGAACCATTGGTTGGTTACCCGATTTGAATCGTTGGGCTGAAGTAGTGAAAAATTTTCTCGAACCCGGAGGACAATTTTTGTTAGTCGAGTTTCATCCGGTGTTGTGGATGATGGATAACGCCTTTGAAAAATTGACGTACTCCTATTTCAATGCAGCGCCCATTATCGAAACGGAGACGGGCACGTATGCCGAAACGGGTGCAGCAGTCAACAAAACAGCCATCACCTGGAATCATCCCTTAACGGATGTCATCACCCCTTTGTTATCGCGCGGGTTGCAGCTCACGCATTTCCAAGAATTCGATTATTCTCCTTACAATATTTTCGCTGAGGCAACAGAAGTCGCACCGGGACGTTACGCTATACGCGGTAAAGAGGGCTTATTGCCTTTGGTGTATGCGGTGAGGATGGAGAGCCGGTATGTTACCACCGATTGAGCGGAGTCAAATCCGCAAGTGCTGTGATGCCATGGTTTAGGTTGTCAGTAACTCCTTTCCTGCATTTTTCTCCCTAACTTTTGTGCACTTTTAATCTTTACGCGTCTTATTATCAGGATGGGATTATTCTTTCGCACGAAGAAGTCGGAATGTACAGATGAAGAGCTGCTACGCAAGTACCGCAGTTCGGGCGATCGTGCGCTGTTTGGGGAGTTCTACAGCCGATACGTGCACTTGGTATATGGCGTGTGCCTAAAGTATTTCAAGGATCGAGAAATAGCACGTGATGCTGCTGTGCAGTTGTTCGAAAAGCTCATGACGTCACTTCAGCGCAACGAACCCGAAAATATTTCCTCATGGTTATTGTTTGTGGCGCGTAATCACTGTATCTCCGAATTGAGGAAACATAAAGTCATGCGCGATCGGTCGGAGCAATTTGAGACCGAAGAACAATTGTTTCATGGTGCGGAAGATCGACTTACTCCCGAGGAAAAGGAGGAACGCCTGCTGCGCTTAGAACATGCGGTAAACACGCTGGGCGAAGAACAACGGCAGTGTATTGAGTTGTTTTATTTCAAAGAAAAATCATATGAAGAAATAGCAGCATTAACAGGCTTTTCAGAGAAACAAGTGAAAAGTCATTTACAAAATGGAAAGAGAAATTTGCGTTTAGCATTAGGACTGTCATCATGAAAAACGAACAAGAAAATAAATTGTTGAGCGCACAAACGCTGCAAGCCTTTCTGGACGGTTCACTTCCTCCCGAACAGCAGGGTGCAGTGCAGCGTTTGCTCAATGATTGTGAATTGAACCGCGAAGCTTTAGCTGGTTACACCTTGTTCCCTGAGGCGTTTGCTGATGTTTCAGGCTTGCAACAACAATTTAAAGTGCCGTCCACACCTGCTGTTTCACCATGGACTTGGTTAGCAACCGGTGCGTTTGTTCTTACAGCTTTAGGTTGGTGGTGGTCGTCGGACTCTGAAAAGCCTGTACCTGTCAACGAAACAAAGGTTGCTGCGCCGATAATGTTGCAGTCACCTCAAGTGGTATTGTCCCCTCAGGAAGAACACTTCGTCAACCCTGAGGCTAAAACAATCAAAGTGCAATTGCCTGCAGTGGTTGTCACTCCTGAAACACCAACGGTTGACCAACGTATCACCACAACAGAGATATTACCGCCATTAACGATAACGTTAGACAATACGGTTCCGCAACCACAAGCCCCGTTGCAGCCGTCTGCACAACAAAATATCGGGTATATCTACGATTTGAAAGTGTCCGATTTTGATAAGTACTATCGCGGTTCAATTGAAGTTAGTAGTATTGAACCGGGCGGCACTCCTGCGGTATATGAGCAAAAGACAGATCGCACGGATGTAATAGCGCCAACCACTCGCTCAATACCCGCGGAGGAATATTTGCGTAAAGGTTTAAAAGCATTTCGTGATGAAAAGTATCAGCGTTGCGTAAATGCCATGACAGTTTTGTACGAGCACAATCCGAAAGACATCAATGCGCAGTTTTACCTCGGGTTGTCTTATTTCAATCTTGATCAATATGCGATGGCTTTGAAGAAATTCGATGAATTGCTGGCAGGAGGTACTCACGCCTTTACTGAAGAAGCGGAATGGTATCGGGCTTTAACTTTGGAGCGACAGGGTAAAAAAGAGGCGCAGGAAGCATTCGCTAAAATTGCGCAGGGGCAAGGCTTTTATGCGAAAAAAGCACAAGGAAAATTGAAGCCCTGATAGGTATCAGTATTCGCATACACTGTTCTCGTTATCTTTGATTCATGATAAGGGATAAGCGTTTTGTGCGATGGGCAACGGTGACCTTGATCGCTTTGTATTTGGTTGTGATTGCAGGTGCTGTAGTACGCGCTACAGGCTCAGGAATGGGCTGCCCCGATTGGCCTCGCTGCTTCGGTTATTACATTCCGCCTACTGATCCTTTTCAACTCGAGTTTCATCCGCAACAGGAATATCGTAAAGGTATTATGATTATTCGTAATGATACCTTGTGGCGTGCAACAACTGATTTTACTTCTACAGCCGATTTCAACCCTAGTAATTGGGAGAAATATCCCAAACACGACTATGCAAAATTCGTCTGGTGGCAAACCTGGGTAGAATACGTGAATCGCTTGTTGGGTGCGCTGTCCGGCTTGTGTATGTTAGTATTGGCATTGATGTCTTTACGCTATTGGAAAACGGATCGCACCATTGTATACGCGCTGATCGTAGCTTTCCTGATGATTTTATTCGTGAGTTGGCTGGGCGCAATAGTTGTTGCAACCAATCTTAAACCGTGGTCGATTACATTGCACATGCTAAGTGCACTAATCATGATTGCGGTAGTATTGTTTGTGCAATCACGAGTGCCTTTGAAGACCGGATTAATTCAAAAATTCATTATTACAAGACGTTCTCGATTGTTGCTTGCAGGTGCATTGGTGTTAACGTTGTCGCAAACAATTTTTGGTACTCGCGTTCGTCAGCAAATTGATACTATCAAGAATAATATGGATGGTCTTTCACGTGAGACCTGGATTGAACAATTGGATAACGGTTATCTGCTGCATATGCTAACTGCAGTAATCACGCTGCTGTTGAATTCACTATTGTGTTATCTCTTGTGGAAACAAAAACCGCAAGGCACGATGAAGTGGTTAACGATTGGTATGCTGTTATTCGTGTGGGGCGAATACGGCGCGGGTGTATTGATGCACAATTTTGCCATTCCGTCGTTTGTGCAACCGGTGCATCTGGTATTCGCAGTAGTGTTATTCGGTCTGCAGTTTGCTTATCTGATGCGAACAAAATCGCCCTCCACAAAGCTAGTTTAACATCGATTATTGCTTGATTAATTTTTGTGATCGACTGTAACCTTTTGCATCGTGTATCCGGTAGTAGTATACACCGGCACTCCACATTGAAGTATTCAATTGAACAGCTCCAGAACCCGGAGTTAAAGCAACAACCTCCAGGAGTCTCCCGAATTGATCAAAGATCTCCAATGTTGTTCCGTCAGCACGATCTCCGGTGTTGATCCACACATACTCATCCGCAGGATTCGGGAACGGTGCGGAAATTTGTAATGCTCCGTTTTCTGCAATGCCGGATGTTGTCGTGTCGATAACTTCTACTTTTAAATCATCAAAGAAGAAACCGTCACCGCTTACCCAACCATCGCTTTCTAAACGGAAGCGCAACATAATTTGCTGTCCGATAAACGCATCTAACGAAATTTCTTCTGCTACCCAATTCGGATTTACACCGGTGTAAGTTGGATTTCCTCCATCTAAATTATTGTTGTTGGTGGTAAACTTTCCGCATAACGGAATCCAGGTCGCACCATTATCTGTAGAAGCTGCCACTTGTGAATAATCGTAGCCGGCTTCCAAGTCCCATTTCGCACGATAGCTCAGCTGAGCAGCAACAACGCCGTTTAAATTAATTGTGTTTGTGGTACGCAAACTTGTATTGGCATTGTTGGAATAGTTCCCGAAGGGACTGTCCGCAATGGAGCTTGGTGCGCTGTAGAATGTATTGTTAGTTGTGTTCCACGGTCCGCTTGCAGTCCAGCCGGAGATGGAATTTCCTGTATTCGCCAACAACACAGAAGTTCCACCATAAGTTTTGGTGATGGTGTCGTTCCAGGTAAACAACCCATTACTAACAGTTAGAATATATTGTACTAATGATCCAACCGGTGTACTTGAATTAATAGTAAAAGAAATGGAATCGTTCACCGTCTGTAATAAATTCAAATTAGTATACACCCGTGGACTTCCTACCGAAGTGATGTTTGCCGTTAAAGGCAGAACCGAAACGGTATAAACAGCAGGACTATCCAGGCCCAAACGCTGAAATTCATAATTGAAATGTCCGTTAGCTGTTGGAATAAATCGCGGTTCAGTGTCTTTAGCTTTACCATACGCAAGCAGTAAACGCGCCATGTTCAAGTCCATTGGAATATTTAACATGCAGATGTCTACGATACGTGATTGCAAAGGCCAGAAACCATCTGCCTGATCGCCCGCTTCAGGAGTCATGGCGAAAATTTTTGGTTTAGTGGTTTGTTCACCGTACATCCAATCGTCGCTGCTGCCATTAACTACATAACCTACGGTTTGATCCGCTGTGCCGAATTGATATTTGTTGTCCTCTGTTAAAATGCTTCCCCAAGCGTTGAATATGGCCGCATCCGGAGTAAAAGTTGCAGGTGCATAACCCCATGGGCAAATTAGCAAATTCGAATACGTGTGAAAGTTAAGCGCAATGCGGAAATTGTGAGCATTACAAAAGCTGATGATATTTTGTGTTTCCGGTTCAGATGCCGGTGATACGCCACGGTAGGTGTCATCAAAGGTATTCGGAGAAGATCCATTGTTGTCGTAACCCCAGTTGTTGCTGTAGTTACGGTTAAGGTCAATACCGAAAGAACCGTCTTGGTTATCGTAACGATTTTTACGCCACATGCCTCCTCCTTGAGGATCGGTGCTGTAGTTGTATTCGTAGCCATCAGGATTGATGCAAGGCACAAAATACAATTCGGTGTTGTTGACGATATATTGTATTTCCGGATTGCTGTTGTAATTCTCCAACAAGTAATACATGTACATGATCAATTGAGAAACACCTGCAGGCTCGCGGGCGTGATGCGCCGCGGTGTACAAACCTTCGGGTTCATTCTCATCAACATTCGGATTATCAGAAATCTTTAACCAATAGATGTAGCGGCCTTCGTGTGTGGTGTTGTTGCTGTCAATCGCTACACGGGGCTTTACCAGATTCGGATAAAGCGTAGCCATGTTATCGAGGTGCCAATAAATTTCACTCAACGTAAAGAATCCTCCCATTGAACCTAGTGCAAAGTTTGTCGGGACAGGTAATGTGGAAGTAGGTCCGCAAACGTTTAATGGCGCTACCGGCGGAGCAACGCGTTGTGTGTTGGTGTAATATGCTTTTACGTCAGGAATGACCACATCATAGTTAAAGCCTAGCGTACTGATCTTTTGAATTTCCTGTTGGGAAAGATCAGTCGTGAAACAACAACCGCGACGGTATTCCCCATGGTCCACAGCAATACCGGCAGCAGCTAGTTGTTGCATGCCCGCGTCTTGACTAACATATATTTTAATTCTGGAATAATTGTTTTGTGCGATACTGCATAACGTAAGAATCGCTGCGATTACGGTAAATAGTGTTCTCATGGTTGGTTAGTGCTTGTTGTTGAGCGTGGTTTTTCATCAGGCAATGGCACATCTTTCCATTTTAATGTGGAAGCCAGATGGTAAATATCTTTTTTCAAATAATCGAGTACGGGCTGAATGGAGTCCTTGTTCGGTGCGGCATAGAAGTATAATGACCCACGTAAAAAATGTTTGGTGCTGTCAGTGAAATAGAATTGCATTTGCGTTGCTGCATTACCGCCTAACAACTGTACCGAACCAAAAACACGATCTTGTTCGCGTATAATTAATGAATCACGCAATCCTGTAGACACCTTGCTGTGTGCTTCCGTTAATTCCCAACTCTGATTGATGAAATTAGCCAACGCACTGTCGCTCAACACAGGTTTGTAACTAATGTACATCGTGGCTTTAAACGGCCCGAAATTCAAATCGCGCCAGCACGGTTCTGCATTGGGAGCTGCACTGCGATACATCGTTGCGTAACTCGGAATTTCAAATTCGTAAGGACATTCTGCCGAATATGATACATATTTTTTCTCAGGCAACTCTATGCGAAAGTACCCGCGTGGTCGTGGTGTATATACCTCTTCTTCGTCACAGGAATGAAACCCTGTGGACAACAAGAAACAAGTGGGAAGTAAGACTGTTATACGGGTAAGAAATTTCATTTAGTGTCGGATAACGAATGTAGAAGTGTAACGCGATTGTGATTGAATTATTTCGATCAGGTAAATGCCATCAGCTAATTCGGAGGTGCTGAGTTCAACGGTATTGCCTGAATAGTTTTGTGTTTGTAACACACGTCCTTGCACATCGCGAATGTACATAATACCCGACGACACTTCAGGAAGTACAACCGTAGTGGCATCATCGGCAGGATTAGGGAATATGCTGATTGTTGGTGCTGTTTCCGGTTGTGGCTGAATACCAACGTTGGCACTACCTGTAGGTAAGGTGATGGAACTGCTGTTGATGGAATTCGTGTACACGGTGTTGTTGGCAACGAGCGGATTAATCAATGTGTCGCCATTCGTAAACGGATACATCGGTCCGTTGGTGTTCATGTTGCGATTGAAGCGCGGATAATTAGAAGAGGTGACATCCACACGAATCCGATGTCCTTGCAAGAAGGTAAGACTGGTTGCAGGTAATTCAATATTCACCGTGTACACCTGGTTAGGCACTAATGCTGCTGTGTCATTGACTGTAAAGCCGTTCCTGAAACGCATTCGATATACGCCGTCATTTACCAGCATGGAACGCCCATCAGGATAAACATCGCACAAGCGTACGCAAAAATCAGTATCGTAGCGATTAGAAGAAACCTTCAGTGTAACGACTACATTACCCGAAACGTTAATGTTGCTGGCTAAAGGAGCTGTTGTAAAACGCAACACATCATTTCTCGACTCCACCACCGGCGCTTGATCGTACGGTCCTTGATCAAGATCTGCACGTAAGGTTGGTCCGCCAACTGTTGGAGATGGATTGGTAGGATCGTAACTAAAACTTAATGAACCGCTTGATGATGCAGGTGCGGTGTTTGTCATGGATGAGTCAGACTGAAAATAGTAAGTGAGGTTACTAATTCCTGAAGGCGGCCAAGTTGGAGAAGATGTCCACACGTTTTGTCCCATGTTGTAGTATTGGACGAATGGTGTATTGTTCCATCCGTTTGTCTGCGAACGTAAATGATAATCGAAGAACATCAATGCTAACGAATCGTTCCAGCCCACTGCATTGGGGTAAAACAACTGGCCTTGTTGTCCGCTACCAACTGTCGCAGAACCATTACCGCCATGTACCCACGGGCCCATCAACAATCGATGTTGGTCACGCACGGCAAGCGGTGATTGAGCACGTATCGCATTATAAAATTCCAACATCACTTCAATGTTGTGGTCGTACCAACCGCCAATCATCAGCGCGGGTACTTGAATTTGTGTCGGATAAAAGTTCGGAGGTTCTACAATGAATTGCCACAAATTATTGTACACCGGATTTTGCAAAAGAATAGTAGACATGCCGAACCCCAATCCGTCCAGTTGTTCCACGTATTCTGTACGATAACAACCGTTCGGAAAATATTCCTGATAACTATATTGAGGTCCGGCAACCAAAGGACAAATACAAGTTAAATGAGGCGGATTTTCTTTTGCCGTCATGAATTGCACACGGCCCAATGCCGATGGTCCCCAGGTACCTACTTTCCCATTACTCCACGATTGTGCTGCAATCCATTCTACAACATCATAGCCGTCTTCACCGCGTGTTGGCGCTCCTGCGTAATTGGCGCCAGTCGATCCGTAGAATCCACGCCAATCAA
>Ga0068876_10000667_pt1 | contig 27924 bp, 21 predicted proteins | sample NOAtaG_6_FD_66442 | JGI IMG/M metagenome (GOLD analysis project Ga0068876, IMG submission 66442) | Freshwater lake microbial communities from Lake Erie, under a cyanobacterial bloom - NOAA_Erie_Diel5S_2200h metaG | ecosystem: Environmental > Aquatic > Freshwater > Lake | place: USA: Ohio, Lake...
AACCCAGCCTATACCGAGGCTTCGGCAAAGCTCTTCCAAACCAGCGGAAATACCGCCCAACTGGTTAAGTACGAGCCAAAACCCGAAGATTTCACCACCGAGAAAATCAAAACCTGGGAACTGGGCTACAAAACCCTCATCGGGAACCGCCTCTATGTGGATGCCTTTTACTTCCAAAGTGTTTACAACGATTTTATCGCCACACAAAACTACTACCAGCCTATCTCCGGCAACATCAACGACCTGAGAAACGCGAGCACCTACAGGACCTACCAAATCAACTTCAATAACTTCAACGAAATCTATGTCAATGGCTATGGGGTCGGGGTGGAATATGCTTTCTGGAAAACCTTCTCCGCCGCGTTTAACTTCGCCAATCAGATCGGAAAAATCACGCTGAAGGATAATGCCGGTGTCGTGCGCAAAGATGCGTTCGGCCAGGATATCGTCAAACGAAAAATGAGCGACCTCGAAGTCTCGCAGGTCGGACGCAATTTCTTCATCTCGCCGGAAAACCGCTTCAACGTCACGGTAAGCAACCCTTACCTCACCAAGCGTATCGGATTCGTCCTCTCCTATCGCTGGACCGACGAGACCTGGATCGAACAAGGAAATACCCAGGGCGATGTGCTGTTGCCCGCCTGGAATTCCGTAGATGCCGCCCTCACGTATAAACTGCCAGCGATCAAAGGACTGGTCAAACTCGGAGGCACCAATATTTTCAACCAATATTTCTCCCAGGGCTACGGACTTGCCCAAATTGGTGGCCTGTACTACGTTAGTTTGCTGGTGGATGGCCTCGGCTCCAAATAAATTGGTGCCGTCTGGTTGTCTTGAATATCATTCTGCCGCCTTCGGCAGCAGAATGATATTTTTAAAATGCCGATTTATTCATTTTGCTTCGCAAAATGAATAAATCGGCATTTTAAAAAATATTCTTCGACGGCGAATGTCGCCAAAGGACTTTCAGGACAGCCTCATTCAAAATAATTATTGGCGGCGTTAGCCTCCAAAGAATATTTTATATTTTTCAGAAAAAATCATGCTCAAAGACATTGTCCGCATTCCCCACATCCGAACAGAAGAACGCGTAGCAGAGATCGCCTGGTTCTGTGACCTCTGCGGCGGTGATACGGAATTCCTGGGCCAGCTCGACCCCAACAGGCGCAGCAACTGGGCCCACACCAGCGATATCCTCCTCACTGCGGAGCGCCTGGGCTTTCTCAATATCCTCCTGCCTACTTCTTACGTAGTCGGGCAGGAACCCATCGCTTTTGCCTCCGCCATCGCTCCTCAGACCAGCAATATCAGCCTCCTGGTGGCCATACGGACAGGAGAATACCATCCACCTATGCTCGCCCGGGCCATTTCCACCCTGGACCATCTCCTCGGGGGGCGGCTCACCATAAATATCATCAATTCAGAAATGCCGGGGTATAAAGAATCGCCGGAACTGCGCTACCGTCGCTGCGCCGAAACGATTGATTTTCTGCGGCAAGCGTGGGCTCCGGGGGATCGGATAGAATTCGAAGGGGAAGTCTTTGGAAAAATGTCCCTACCCGCTGCGCCCGCCCGCCCCTATCAGCAAAATGGCGGCCCCCTGCTCTACTTTGGGGGTATCGCCCCGGAAGCCAGAGAAATTTGTGCAAAATACTGCGACGTCTTCCTCATGTGGCCAGAGCCCGAGGAGAGCCTGTATGCGACGATGCAGGACGTTTCGGAACGCGCACTGCGCCATGAGCGAAAAATAGACTTCGGGCTGCGCATCCACGTGGTCGTCCGGGAAACCGCAGCTGAAGCGCGCGCATGGGCACGACGCATGATGTCCCGCTTTGATGCCGAACAAGGTGCGGCGCTCAAAAATCGCACCCAGGATGCTCAATCCCTCGGGGTAAAGCGGCAGGATGCTTTCCGGGAATCGGCCGATGACCAGGGATATCTCGAGGAAATCCTCTGGACCGATATCGGACGCGCACGCTCAGGGTGCGGCGCAGCCCTGGTCGGCTCCCCCGAACAAATTCTCAGGCAAATCCAACGCTATATGGATATGGGCATCCGGGCATTTATCTTCTCCGGATATCCGCTCAAAGAAGAAAGCGAATATTTTGCCCGCCTGGTCCTTCCCCACCTACCCAATGTCCGGCTGGGAGACCATCAGGGACGGCGCCCGCAAAATATCCCCGTTACGCCACTTACGACCGGGTCCCTTACCTAAAAAAACAACTACAAGCCCATTGCCCAGCTTCCCTGGTATTAAACCAATTTTCCAGTGCTTTTGAATAATTAACACCAATACCCTGCGAATTATTGGCGGCGCAAGCCGCCAGAACACTTATACAGCACCCACCTGAACCAATAAAATTAGCCCGATATGCTGAATCAACTCTCCACTATTGACCTCATTGTGATGGGCCTGATGCTCCTGATCATGCCAACGGCAGGTATTCTCGTTGCTTTGCGCAGAAAAAATGCCGAACAATATTTCCTGGCAGGTCGCTCAATTCGCTGGTGGACCGTAGCGGGGTCGGTATTCGGTTCCAACATCAGCTCCTTTCACCTGATTGGTATGCTGGGCGTAGGGTACTCCATTGGATTTGTGCAGGCCCATTACGAAATCGTTTTCCCGGCCGTACTCTTGTTGGGCTATGTATTTCTCGCCTCTTACCGGAAACTGGGCCTGTTTACCCTCTCCCAATATATTGAAATCCGGTACAATTCCACTGCCCGGCTCTCTTACACCATTTTACTGGTACTCATTATCCTGGTACAGCTCGTCGGGGCCTTTTATGTGGGGAGTATAACCCTGCAATGGCTGTTTGGCGGCACCTCTTTTGCCATATCTTACCCGGCAGGTCTTCTGCTCATCGCCCTGATTACTTGTAGTTATACGCTATGGGGTGGGATGGAATCCATCGTTATCACAGATACCATACAAACCCTGATGATGCTTGCCGCGGGGTTGTCAGTTGCTTTTTTCACCTTTGCCCAACCGGAAATCGGGGGGTTCGGCGGAATGCTCGCCCTGGATGCGGCACGCCCGCTCACGGAACAAAAAATGCACCTTTACCTTCCGCCTGACCATCCCAAACTCCCGTGGACGGGGATTTTTACCGGCTTGATGTTGCAACATTGTTTCAACTTTTCCACCAACCAGTTTTTAGTCCAGAGGACCCTTGCCGCAGCCTCTGACGAGGATGCGCGAAAAGGGATTATCGCCAGCGGATTTTTAAAGCTGTCGGTCCCTTTCTTCTCAATCGCCACGGGGGTCGCCGCTTATTATTTGTTTGAAGCCCGTTTTGGGGGCGGGGATTTCAACTCCGACAACGCATTTCTAAAACTCGTGGAGACGGTCGTACCGCACGGGATCGGCCTCACCGGGCTCATCCTGGCAGGGCTCACTGCTGCCACCTTTTCCTCGGTGGATTCGATGATGAACGCCGCCACGACCCTGCTCACGGTGGACGTCTATCAAAAATACCTCAATAAAACCGCCAGCGACCGGCAAATCGTTGCTTTTGGCCGGCTTACGGTGCTGATGCTTGTCATAGCCGCAGCCGGGGTTGCCTGGCTGACCTTCACCCCGGACCGCAGCAACAACTTTTTCCTGCGTGTGTCCGCACAGTTGTCCTATTTCACCCCCGGGATTATGGCTGCCTTCTTTTTCGGCGTGCTTTGGCCGCGGGCAGGCGCACGCGGTGCCGTGGCTGCAATGATTCTGGCCCCGGTATTCGGACTTAGCGCCGAATTTGCCTGGGAAGCCCTTAGCGGGGTCCCACTCAATTTTCTTCACCGTATTGCCCTTACCTTTATATTCAGCTCCACAACAATACTTTTACTTTCGGAAAAAGAACCCTTTGCAGATGGGCAGAATGGGCAACTCCGGATTGGCCTCTCCGCTGCGGTTTTTGCCCGCCCCCTCATAATCTTTGCCCTCCTTCAATTACCCGCGCTGAGTGCTGTTTTTTTCCTTGGGTGGAGCCCTGAGCAAAGCGCACCCATTGGGGCTGCCGGTGCATTTGCCGTCTTTGTGCCTTACCTGGTAAAGCGCGACCGCCCGGTTTTGAACGATGACCTTTTTTATGGCGGTCTGCTGACCGCTTGTTCGATCTGGATCTATTATTACTTCGCCTGAAACACTGGACCACACTCCCGGAAAGATTTTTAACCAATACCCCCAAAGCAAAGGAATGCAGGAAAATGCTATTTTTGTGCCGACACCTTAAACCTTCCCGCATGGATGTAAGAAACATCATAGCAGCATCAGCCCTGTTATGGTCTGTAATTACAAGCGTAAATGCACAGGATGCCGCAATTTTCCCCCCCGCTGAGGAAAAACGCAGCGTAAGTGCCCTTAAAATGGATGATTTCCTGAAAGTGGACGGCAAGCTCGACGAAGCCGTCTGGAAGCGGGCGGGCGAAGCCGGTGATTTTGTCCAGGTAGAGCCCCGACAGGGCGAACGTGCCACCCAGGCAACTACCTTTCGCATCCTGTATAACCGCCAATTTCTCTACCTTGGCGTTTTCTCCCGCGATTCCCTGGGCAAAAAAGCCATTCGCGCTACCGACTTCCGGCGCGACTTCAATACCAGGCAGCACGACCATATCAGCTTTGCCCTGGACGGCTTCCGCGACGGACGCAACGCTATGGTTTTTTCCTCCAATGCCTATGGTGTTCAGCGCGACCTGCTCTCTTTTGACGATGTCTTCTACGATGTGGACTGGGACGGACTTTGGCGGGTACGTACCACGCGGACCGATTCCGGCTGGGTGGCCGAAATAGCCATTCCCTGGATTACCCTCCGCTATCCCAAGCCCAGCGACAGCTTGCAAATCTGGGGGTTCAACCTCACCCGCAACCGCAGATCCACCAACGAACTCACTGCTTTTTCTCCTTTTCCAAGGGTATTTACCGCCACCCGCATGGAATATGCCGGTGCTATCGAAAACCTACAGCCCCCACCTCCCAGGGCAAATGTGCGCTTCCAGCCCTACGGCCTGTATGCCTACGACCGCTACCGTCGTTCCGCAACGGAGACCACCGATCAGAGCGGGTTCAAAGCCGGAGGTGAACTCAAGTGGGCCATCAACACCAATTCTGTACTCGATCTCACTATTAACACAGATTTTGCGCAGGCCGACGTGGACCGGCAGGTCAATAACGTCACCCGTTTTTCGGTTTTCTTCCCCGAGCGACGGCAGTTCTTTCTCGAAAATGCCTCGCTTTTCGGATTTTATGTTGGCCAAGCCCCGGATCTTTCCGGTGGTTCGATGCGGATACAGCCTTTTTTCAGCAGGAGTATAGGGCTCGACAATACCGGCAGGCCGATCCCTATTGAAGCAGGGGGCCGTTTCGTGCACCGTTCTGCGCGGCAAAATCTCGGAGCCATGGCCATCCGGCAGCGGGCGCCAGGGCAGGACCCCACCGATTTTTACATCGCCCGTTATTCCGCCAACTTCGGCGCACAGAACCGGATCGGGGGGCTTATGGGTGTCAAAACCAATTCAGGCCGTACAACGCTCCTCAGTACGGTGGACGGTTTTTTTCGACTCGGGGAAAAACATTCCCTGAACACCCTTGCCGTACATTCCACCGGAAATAACGACCAGCAACAGGGGTTTGCCGGGGTTGCCCAGTACTATTTTTCTACCAACAACTGGAAAGTCTGGCATACCCAGTCTGTCGTGACCAAAAATTTCAATCCGGAAATGGGATTTGTTTCCAGGACCGATGTCATTGGAGCTACGCCGGGGGTCAACTGGTATTACCGGGGGAAATATTTACCCCTGCGCAAAATCATCCGCGCTTTCGAGCCCAGCCTGCTCCCGGAGTTTTATTGGCAGGCCTCGAGCGGAAAACTCATCGAACGGCAGTGGTGGATCGCCCCGGTTTGGTTTAACCTGCAGAAAGGCGGTCACCTGGGATATGGGATCAACCCTTATTTCCAGCGGCTGACAGAAGCCTTCAGACCATTAGGCGTCCGTATCGCCCCGGGCGATTACCGCTATCTGAGACACCAATTGTATCTTGGAAGCGACCCTTCAAAAGTACTCAGTATGAACTTCAATATGGAATGGGGCACTTATTTTAATGGGCGCCTGCTGAGCTCCGATCTCAGGATGATCCTAGCCCCATCGCCGCACTTTTCTTTCGCCGGCCGGTTCAACCGCAATGCCTTCAACAACGTTGGGGAAGCCCTGGTGAGCAAAACCATCCATCTTTACTCCATCGAAGGCCGTTTTGCCCTAAACCCGCGATTGCAGTTTATCGCATTTTACCAGCAGAATTCTGAAAATTCCTCCAGAAACTATAATCTGCGGCTATCCTGGGAATACCAGCCGCTCTCTTTTCTCTACATCGTACTCAACAACTCCAGTTTTCAAAACAGTATGGATTTCAGGCAGGCAGAAGATCACGCTATCGTGAAACTGAGTTTTTTGAAACAGCTATGAGCGATGCCCCGGGCTATGGGGTGTTATTTTTCGTCCTGCCGAAAATATCCTTTCCTTTTTGCTCCAGTACAGGGGACGGGCGTGGTGGAGTAGCCATCTTCGTCGTCTCGAGCATTGGAATGTATTCGAGGCCATCTTTTTTTATCCGAAACGCTTCGTAGCTTCCATCGGGTGCCATCATCTCGCCCTGGCCGCTTCTGCCTTGCACGGGTATGAGGTGGTCAAAAACGATCAGGTCCATTAGCTCGTCATAGTTGAGTTTGACTGAAGCTTCTGCGGTATATTCCAGGATGAAGCGCTTCGAGGGATCAGGCTGGCCCACCGTTGCCGGGAAAACTGCTTTCCCGAACACGGGTTTCCCCTCGTTGAAGGAGAGCACATCAATGAGTTTCCTGCGATTAAAGAAAGAAAACGCATCGTAGCCAAACAATAAATATGCCGGCCCGGTCTGGGTATTGATTTTACGAATACCATAATACACTGCGCCGTACCAGTTTTCGGCATTCAAAACGGCCTGGGCGGCATCTTCCACCTGATGGGAGCGATCAATGAGCGGGAAGAGTTTTAGTTCCGGCGTATTCATCTGAATTGCCCCGTAATAGCGGTATTCCTCCCCATCGACAAAAAGCTGCCAGGTAAAAATCCGGAAGGTGCTATCCTGAGGGTACTGGATAGAGACCGATTTCAGGCGGTCAAACGGATAGTTGAACGAATTTTTGATTTTCAGTGCTTTGACCAGTGTAGGGATCATCATGCGGGTAGCCGCAAAACGGTTTTCCTGAAGGGAATCGTTGACGATCATGAAAGAAAGAATACCCAGGGTGTCCTCCATAATCCGGATTTGTTCGTTTTCCTGGGTGCTTGACGTTCCTGGCTGGGCGATAGCCTGGAAAAAAGGCGCAGAGCAGCAAAGTAGCAGGGCGGTGCCGGCGATGAATATTCTCATAAAACGATTTTTATGGGTAAACGCAGGCAAAGGGGCGTTCTATTGCGCAAGGCAGCAAGTCTTTTGGCCCCGGCCTGGCGACAGGCAGGCGATTGGCGGATTAACGCTTACCCTTCGACTTATTATTCTTATAATCGCGAAAAATAAACTCGCCCAGGCCTTCGAGATTGGAGTAGAAGGCTTTACCGTTATTTGCGCGCGTAAATGCGTCCACGAAGCGCATCAGGTAGGGGTCCCGGGCAATCATGAAGGTCGTTACCGGGATATTCAGCTTTCGGCAGCTCGCCGCGAGGTTGAGCGTGCGGTTGACGATCATGCGGTCCAGGCCGAAGCTGTTTTTATAGTATTTTTTTCCTTTTTTGATACACGTCGGCTTCCCATCGGTAATCATAAAGATTTGTTTATTGGGATTTCTGCGGCGGCGCAGGACATCCATTGCCAGTTCCATTCCGGCGACGGTATTGGTATGGAAAGGACCTACTTCAAGATAGGGAAGGTCTTTGATTTCGATTTGCCAGGCATCGTCGCCGAAGACGATAATATCGAGCGTATCTTTTGGGTAGCGGGTCGTAATATATTCAGCGAGGGCCATGGCCACTTTTTTTGCCGGGGTGATGCGGTCTTCGCCGTAGAGGATCATTGAATGGGAGATATCTATCATGAGCGCCGTGCTGGTTTGGCTCTGGTAGAACGTCTCATAGACCTCGAGGTCTTCTGGCACAAGCTTGAAGGTTTCGATCCCATGGTTGATCTGGGCATTGCGAAGGGATTCCGACACGGCGAGCTTATCGAGCGGGTCACCGAACTCGAAGGGGCGCAACTCTGAGGTACGTTCATCCCCGCGTCCTTCAGACTTGGTGCTGTGGCTCCCCGGTCTGGATTTTTTGATATCGCCAAAAATATCCTGCAGGGCTTTTTGCCGCAGGGCGATTTCCATTTTTGCCGCAGGCACGAAACCAGTACCCTGGTCCCCCTCCTGGCGGATATACCCGCGGTCAATGAGGTCCTGGATAAAATCGGCCATCCCGTAGTCAGCGGTAGTGAGCTTGTATTCCTTATCGAGTTCCGTGAGCCAGGAGAGTGCCTCGCGCACATCGCCGGAGGTATAAAGCAGGAGTTCCTGGAAAATTTTCAACAGGCGCTCGAACGGGGTACCATCATGGCCACCCGGGACATATTCTGAAAACCTCCAGCCAATCATGGTCAGTTTATTTCACAGCTTTTCACCAGTTGGATATAATCCGGCCGGTCAGAAGCCAATTTGTGTACGAAGCTACTTTTAATTATTCCTTTACGGATTGCGAAAATCCCCGGCATCTGGAACCCGTCGCCGATTTGTGCGCCCAGGCCATGGCCCTGTAATACTCCGGCATCGAACCCCCTTATCCAGGTGGCCAGGCCAAAAAGTTGGGAGAAGGTGCCTTTAGACAATCCGAACGCCTGGTAAAAGCGGCATTCCGGATCACTGATATGTGTTGCACCTTCGAGGTTATAGCGGGCGAAATATTTATCGGCCGTATCGCTGTCGGTCATGTGCACAAAGACAATTTGAGTACCTGCCGACTCGATTTCCTTTCTTTTTTGGGAAATATCGGTCAGGGCCTCCCGGCAGAAGGTACAACCAAAGTGCCGCAGGAATACCAGCAGTACCAGGCGATCGTCAGATATACTCCGGAGGGATTCGCCCTTATTCGTGGCCATTTCTTCCAGTATCGCTGGATCGAGATCGTGAAAAACCATGGCAATAAATTCTTTTTGTTTAACAATGCTTAGGGTAAAGAGTTTAAACCGGGCAAGCATCGTTCCAGGGGGTAGTGTAAGATATTATTTGGCAGCTAAGCCGCCAAATAATATTTTTTTAGAGCGGGTGTCTGATAAGTATGACGTTGTGTAAAAAGGCTGGAGGCCATCTTTTGGCGGCGTAAGCCGTCATACTTATTTTTTAAAAGCCGATTTTGTTGATTTTGCTTCGCAAAATCAACAAAATCGGCTTTTAAAGAAAATATTCTTTGGCAGCGAATACCGCTAGAGGACTTGTGGGGGCAGCCTCTTTGGGAAGCAGAATTTCCTTACCGGAGGCGAAGCATTATCCTTTCACACAAGCCAATCCAGAAGGATTTGGTATAGCCCAAGGAAGGCTTATGGGATAGCTTTTGCCGTTCGGGCAGCCTCACAGCATCATACCATCATATACGTCCATTATGGATTTCACTGCTTTAGCTGAGCCATGCAGGAGTTCCATTTCCGGTTCGGTAAGTTTGAGCTCGATAATTTGTTCGATTCCGTTTTTACCTAATTTAACGGGTACGCCGATGAACATATCCTTCAAGCCGTATTCTCCGTTTACGAGTGCACAGCAGGGGAAAATCCGGTTTTCATCGCGTACAATTGCCTCGACCATTTGGGCAGAAGCGGCGCCGGGCGCATACCATGCTGAAGTGCCCATGAGCTGCACCAGTTCGCCGCCGCCCACCTTGGTACGCTCGACAATGGCGTTCAGGGAGGCCTCGTCAATCAGTTCAGTGACAGGGATCCCCGCCACCGTGGTATAGCGGGGCAGCGGCACCATCGTGTCCCCATGCCCCCCCATGAGTACAGCCTGGATGTCTTTGGGGGAAGTATTCAGTGCATGGGCCAGAAAAGCACGGTATCTTGCTGTATCGAGAATGCCCGCCATCCCAAAAACGCGGCTTGATGGCAGGCCGGCTTTTTTATATGCCGCATACGTCATCACGTCGAGCGGGTTAGAGACAACGATGATGATCGGATTGGCGGAATATTTGAGGATGGATTCGGTAACGGAATTGACGATTTTGGCATTTATCGAGATCAGATCATCGCGGCTCATACCTGGTTTCCGGGGCACGCCTGCAGTAATCACTACAATGTCTGAATTGGCCGTGTCTTCGTAGTTGTCAGTGCCGTGGAGATAGGTGCTGTAATAGTCCACCGGCGCCTGCTGCCAGGTATCCAATGCTTTTCCACGCGCCATGTTGCCCTGGATATCCAGCAGTACGATCTCCCGGACCAGGTCCTTGTGCGCGAGGACATTTGCTACCGTAGCGCCGACATTCCCCGCACCGATCACAGTTACTTTACTCATTTTGGATTACTTTAAATATGATAAGATGAAGTGCTTCCGCTGCTGTTTATAAAAACGTGCCAAAGGTAGCATTTTTCATAACTCAACAGCTACCCCCGACGCCTGGTTTATCCGGAAAAGCGCGAATTATTTACATAAAACCGACATTTGATAACAATATATATTTTTTTAACATTTCAATTTTCTACTTAAATCCCCGAATCGTTACCCATATTCATTAAAAAAAACATATATTTGTAGATTGAGCTATGAAACAATATGAGGCTATCTTTTTTGAAAAGGGCGGCGTTATCGTTTGCTTTATTGGGTATTGTTACGTGTACCCATGGGCAACAAGCAGATTTACCTGGTAAACCGTGTGCCACTGCGGATCAACCGCTTCCGTGGCTGAAAGAATTTCAGAAAAGGGTCTTCCTTGCCCCCCGCACCAATGAAATACGCTATGTCGCCGTTGCTGTTCACCTCGTCGGAACAGACAACGGCGAACAAATAATCCCAGAAAACAAGGTATTAGATGCGTTCTGTACCCTGAACCGGCATTTTGCCGAGTCGGGTATCCAGTTTTATCTGTCCGGAAGTTTCCGCAGGATCAACAATAATGCTTTTCACGAGCACAGTTCAGGGCTTACCGGCCTCACGATGATGAACCTGCACAATGTGACCGGTGCAGTGAACACTTACTTCGTCCGCGATGCGATGGATGCTTGTGGATATACGCTGCGGGACAATAGCGGCCTCGGTATCGGTATTGTACTTAGTGACGCCTGTACAGGGATTAATACCAGCACGTGGACCCATGAAATGGGGCATTTTTTTTCCCTGCCACACACCTTCCAGGGCTGGGAACGCGAGGCGGCCAATTATGCGGTTCCCGCGCCTGCAAGAGTAGGTAATATTGCGGTCGAACTTGCCGATGGAAAGAACTGTAGCACCGCAGGCGATGGCTTTTGCGATACCCCTGCAGATTATTTGAACGGACGTTGGTTTTGTGGCCCGCAGGCGACGAGCCAGATCGTACAATTCGACCCACTGGGCACCGCCTTCAGATCAGATGGCACGTTATTTATGTCGTATGCGGCGGATCCCTGCCCTACGCGTTTCTCACCGCTCCAGCAGGAAGCCATGCGGGCACACCTCAAATCTATCCGGATAGATTTGATGCAATCGGCACGCTTGTCCCCGGATGTATCGTTGCGCAGCGAAGTCCAGTTACTCAAGCCTGCCAACACCGCTCTCGTCCCAAATTTTCAGGAAGTCGGGGTTTCATGGAATAAAGTGAGCGGTGCCGATTCCTATTTACTCGAGCTGTCTTTCCTCCCCTCTTTCCCTTTTTCGACCAACCTCTACCTACTACAGGATACCGCTTTCACCATTCGGGATTTAAAACCCGCACGGACTTACTTCTGGCGGGTACGGCCTTTTAATTCCCTGTCCACCTGCCGCATCTTTTCCCAGGTACGTAGCTTTACAACGGGAAATGTGACCGACACGAGAAACCCTGCCGATTCCGGTAATGAGCTGGAATTATTCCCCAATCCGGTCAGTGTCAACCATCCTTTATCCATGCGTATGATAGCGGAAAAAGCAGGAGAAATCACCTTCGAATTGGTTGATCTGACGGGAAAACAGGCATTCACAAGAAACCTGGAAGTGGTATCCGGGGCGAATACTTTTTCTCTCGGCCATATCCCCATGCCTCCCGGCACCTATCTGTTGCGGATCTGGTATTCCGGGAAAGCCTTTTCCAGAAAGCTGGTCATTGGGCCCTGAGTGCCAAAAGCCGTTATGGCACCAATTAATATTTTGAGGTCTTTTCAATCAAAAAATTGAGGCAGCTCTATAAGTCGTTGTTTGAGGTGATGATCTTACCTGCCCTTGCGCGCTTTGAACGACCAGTGCAGCATTACCCGGCAGACCTCTGTGCCATCCGGCCCTGTTCCCGTGCTGCAAACCGATACCTGCTGGCCCTCACCTGAATCGTAAGCACGCTGTACCGCATCCCGGATTTTGGGGCCGTCTGTGCAGGTAAAAACCGTCGTCCCGACCGCTTTTTTCCCGTACACTGCTTCAACCTTCGTTACCAGCATAGACATGGGGCCCCGGCCCTCCATCGCGATCATGGCCAACATACCCGTGGAAAGCTCCCCTGCCCCTGCCAACGCAGCAAAATACGTCGAGCGGAAAGGATTTTGGGTGCGCCAGGAAAAAGGGATCGCTACTTTCCCGACATCCGGGTCAACAGACAAAACCCGGACTTTCCATAACATCAGGCTGGGCAGCTTCCACAGAAAAAATAATCGCATCTTAAACGGGTCGTTGAGTTTGGCAAGCAGCTTCTGAACCGCAACACTGCCAGGATCAAAGTCGGTTGTGGACATACAATGAATGGTTTTTTTGCCACTAATGTAAGATATTTTGAGCGTTTTACCCTTTTTCATTAGCTTTGCCGCCGGAAATCAAGAAAATACAAAAGCCATGAATTTACACGAATACCAAGGTAAAGAACTACTGAAAAAATATGGTGTCGCCATTCAGGAAGGAATCGTGGCCCACTCGGTAAGCGAAGCCGTGGATGCCTACCACGCCCTGAAGCAAAAAACCGGTTCAGATATCGCGATCATTAAAGCCCAGATCCATGCAGGTGGCCGTGGCAAAGGCGGGGGGGTTAAACTCGCCAAAAGCCTCGACGACCTGAAAACCCATGCCGGCAATATCCTGGGGATGATGCTCCGTACCCCGCAAACCCCCGGCGGTATGGAAGGCCCCGGTAAACTGGTCAGCAAAATCCTTGTGGCCGAAGATGCCTACGCCCCCGATTTCAACGCCTGTAAGGAATACTATGTCTCAATCCTGATGGACCGGGAAAAAAAATCCAATGTCATCATCTACTCCACAGAAGGAGGCATGGATATCGAACAGGTAGCCGAAGCTACCCCTCACCTCGTCCATAAGGAGTGGGTTGATCCGGCCGTTGGCTTCCAGCCTTTCCAGGCACGCAAAATCGCGTTCAACCTAGGTCTCGAAGGCAAAGCCTTCAAGGAAATGACCGTGTTCATCGCCAGGCTCTACCAGGCTTTCGTGGAAAACGATGCAGCCCTCTTCGAAATCAATCCCTGCCTCCGCACCGGTGACGACCGTATCGTCGCTGTGGATTGCAAAGTCTCCCTCGACGATAATGGCCTCTACCGCCATGCCGACCTCGAAGCAATGCGCGATTCGGCAGAAGAAGACCCCACCGAAGTAGAAGCCCGCGAAAATAACCTGAACTATGTAAAACTCGACGGTAACGTCGGCTGTATGGTCAATGGCGCAGGGCTCGCCATGGCTACAATGGATATCATCAAGCTCTCCGGTGGCGAACCCGCCAACTTCCTCGACGTCGGTGGAACTGCAGATGCCCAGCGCGTCGAGCAGGCCTTCCGGATTATCCTCCGCGACCCGGCCGTAAAGGCTATCCTGATCAATATTTTCGGTGGTATCGTCCGCTGCGACCGCGTCGCACAGGGGGTCATTGATGCCTATAAAAACATGGGCGCAGCAATCAGCGTACCCATCATCGTCCGCCTCCAGGGTACAAATGCCGATCTGGCCAAGAAAATGATAGATGAATCCGGACTGGCCGTACATTCAGCTATCGCCCTCCAGGATGCAGCCGACCTGATCAAAAAAGTCCTGGCGTAAAGTGCGTCGGGAGGCTCATAAGTATGGGTTTGAGGTTGTGTAAGAAGTGTGGAGTTGTGTAAAAAGGCCGGAAGCCTTCATTCGGCGCCGTGGGCGGCGAATGACTTTTTACACAACCTCATTAAATTTCAGAGCCGTGTTTTCAACGATTTTGCTTCTCAAAATCGTTGAAAACACGGCTCTGAAAAAATATTATTTGGCGGCGTAAGCTGCCAAAGGACATGCCGGAGGCTTTTTACACAACCCCAGGAAATTTTATTCTGCCGCCGAAGGCGACAGGATGCTTATGGGACAGCCCCTCCAAAAAAATTAAACCTCATGAATCCACTGCAGGAAAAGCAGTATTTCATCAGGATAGGTGCTTTTGTAAAAAGCGGACACCATTGTTGAACATGATATCCCGCACACGGGCCGGAAGGCTTCCTTCCTTATAGTCCAGACCCGGCTTCCTGCGCTTCGCCTCCCGAATCATTTCCTGAAGGGTAAAAGCCATGTTTTCCTCGAGTTGGGGGAGCTCTGCGTGTGATATACAACCATTGACGGGGTCAATGAGCCCATCAAAATCTGAGCCGATGCAAATCTGCTTCCATGCCCCGGGCCCGCCAATTTCGACGATGTGCAGGATATGATTACACAGATGGCGGAGGTGGTGCATGGCTTTATCCCTCTCGAATGGTTCAGATTCATAGCCAGGCGCTTCGTATAGCGCTTCCGAGGACGTGCTCCTTAGCCCAAGGCTACGGGGGACAGGTTCGCCGAACATCGTACTGTACGCTTCCGGAGAAAAAAATTCACCGTCCACTCTTTTCGCCCCAAGAATGCGCTTGTCCAGGTTGATTCCGATCAAACCTCCGGAAGCCAGAATAATCGGGATTTCTTCATTATATAAGTTGATAGACCACGGATTGAACTCCGTCTTCGGCCGGAAAGGGCCTCCGATACCCCTCGGTTTAATGTACTTGACTTCGATCGTGCCCGACTCGACAAAACGCTTTTCCACATAGCCCCTGATCACCTCCGGGGCCCAGGAAATCCCGGTACATCCCATGTGACTGGCAACAATCGGGATATCCCCGTAGCCTTTTTCCTGCCGATAAGCATAAAATTGTCTCCTGGATTCCAGGCTCATGTGTTTGATATCTATGAAAAGTTGATACCCACCGATACGCTTGTCATACGCAATATCAATCATGCGATAGCCAAGCTCGGAAATCCCGTTTCCGGAAGGTCTGAACTGCTCGTGCCCACGGACCAGCTTGATGCCGTAAGCATGGGAACAGGTCGGAAACCTCGACAGATGGGTCAGGTTGAGATAAAAAAAACGTTCCGGCCCTTCCTTTAACTGGCGGAGGTTATCTTCCAACCGTGTGTTGAAAAGGTCGAGACAATGCGTACCTTCGATCGCGAGCACTAAGTTGATCTTCTGCGGATCATATTCCGACATCCTGCGGATAATCTTCATCGCCTTCCCACTACCGACAGAACCCTGGGTAGAGGCCCTGAGATGGGCAACTTCTGCCTGTAGCCGCAATAAATTATCCGTATCCTGAGGTAAACGGAGCATATCCCTGTCCAGCGGCGTAATCGCCGGCGCAACGTGTTCAATCAAAAAACTGGCCGTAAACGCCCGCTCCAGCACATACATCACGGCTACCCCTAAACGCACACCACCATCCCAGGACTGCTCCAGGCTCGACTGGGAACGGAGGATCATAGCCCCCTGCTCGTACGTTTCCCAACAGCTACCCTTCGATGCCTCATCGTCATCAGACAAAAAACTTTTTAGCGAAGGATGGAAATGAAAATCGAAATAGCTGCTCATATTTTTTTTATCTTTTGATTTAAAAAGGCTTCCCATTAGCCTTGTTGCGACAGGATCATCCTGGACCCAAATGGCGAATAGGCACCTGATACCATAAAAATACTTTTTTATCGTTTAGTATAAAGTAAAATATTTAAATAACGCCCCCTCCAAAACCAGACCGATGAAACCTGTTCCCATTCTGTTCTTTGCCTTTGCCAACGAAGAAGGTAGGTTCCTCGACGCACTCAAAGAGGAGAGCCGTGCGATCTATACCACCCTGCATCCACTCGAGAATGCCGGCCGCCTGCTCGTCGTGCGCGAGGAAAGCGCCGACTCAGACGAGCTTTTCGTTACCTTCAGAAGGTTTAAAGACCGGATGTTGATTTTCCATTTTGCAGGCCATGCAGGAAGCAACCTGCTCGCACTGGAAGACCTTCAGGCCGATGCTTCCGCTCTGGCTAACCTTTTCAAAGAACAAAAAGATACCCTAAAACTCGTTTTCCTGAACGGCTGTGCTACAAGAGGACAGGTAGCACGGTTGCTTCAGCTGGGCATCCGAGCGGTAATCGCGACCAGCCGCCCGGTAGAAGACCAGTCAGCAAAGTTTTTCGCAGAAACCTTTTATGCCGCCCTTTCCGAAGGACAGTATAGCCTGAAAGGCGCTTTTGACCATGCGCGTACCACCCTGGCCGCAAAATTCCAAAAAGCGGCCAACGAATTCCGCGGCATTGATACCGCCACGCGGCAAGGCGCAGAGGATTTCCCCTGGGGCCTTTACTCCAACCGGGCAGAAGACCTGGACTGGAAAATCGGCGACCCTTTCCTGCCGATGAGCGAGCTGCGAAAAGCCTCACGCGAACACTACGCCGAAATGCGCAGCGGCGCTTTCCGATACCTGCGCATTGAAGATGCCCTCCTCAAAGACCAGGAAAAAAAAGACCGCCCCGATATTATCCCCATCATCGTGGAGCTGAACGGAGAAAACAGCCATTTAGAAACCGCAGTGAAAAAATTGTGGACAACACCCCTGCCGCATGCTATCCTCACCGGAAAAGGCGGGATGGGTAAAACGGTTTCCCTGGATTATCTCTGGCAGTATTTTCTCGATAGTGCCAGCCCGGATAAAGGGGTCACCTCCGACCCTATCCCCCTGTACCTCGCCCTGGAAGAAGTCAACGAATGGGGCGACAACCGGGATGATAATTTCATCCGCGAACAACTCCACAAACGCTACTACATCGAAGACCTGAAGGATTTCCTCGGCGACAATATCAGCCAGGGCCCCCCAAATGTACTCCTGCTGCTCGATGGCCTCCATTATGTATCCAAAGACAAAATACATAGCCTGATCGAAGAAATCTCCCTGCTATGCAACCCCAAAAACTTTCCTAACCTGCAAATCCTCCTGACTGCCCAGGAAGATCTGCGCCCCGACCATTCCGACCACAACTGGCCGCTATCGTTTCAATTGCTCCAACTCCAGCCACTATCCCCGCTCGACATCAGAAGGTACCTGGGCGATGCCGCCCCCCTGGGAACGGAACTCATCGGTATGCTCAGCAATCCGATGATGCTCGCACTGTACAAGGTGAGTAACACCAAGACCGAAAAACAGGTTAAAGGGACTTTCCGGACGGATATCACCAAAACAGGAGAACTCTTAGCCAATGTAGAATGGATGGCTTTGCAATCCCTGCAAGAAAAACTGGAAAGGAACCCGGAAGAAATGGCCGTGCAGCGGTTCGTACTGGAGCATCTCCTGCCTTTTATCGGTTGGACAATGCACAAAGCCGATATCGCAATGATCAGCCGCAAAGAAAATCCGGAAATCAACCTCCGCAGCCTACTGCCCGTGGCAATCCCTGCTTTGATGAGCGAAAATTTCTTCGATAGCTTCGACCGCTTCTTCGACCGCTATCTCGACGAGCGCAGGTTCGACCTGCCGCCCCGCCAGCTGTTCAACCAGATCATCCGGGAAGTCTGTATGGAAAAGCTGGCGATGATCGTTGAGGAAAAAGACGGGGTGCGTTTCCTGCATAACCTCTTTCGGGATTATTTTGCAGCCAGGCATATCCTCAACCAAATTGACCTGTCCCTGACCAATGGCGAAATCCCCCCAATCCTGCGGAACTTCCAGCTAAAGCCCGCCGTTAGCCAAATGATCGGCGAAATTGAAGGCGAACATCACTACAGCCCCTGGGTAATAGCCCCTGGAAAAGCCAACCGCATCGCCCGCCTGCTGGAGCTTTGCCGCGGCAATTTCAGGGAACAAGCCCTCGGTTTTACCCTCCAAAACCTTTTCAATATTATGATTCTGGCCAGAGGGGAACTCTCCGGCGCCAACCTGAAGCTCCTCGACCTCCGAAAGGTCGAGCTTAATAAAGTCCGCCTGTCGAGATGGGAAGAAAAAAAACTACAGGCCGACTTTTTCGGCGCTTTGGTAAGCAGAAAGACTTTTTTTAGCGAAAAAGCCCTCTTTCGCAAAAAATTCACCTGCTATAGTCCTGATGGCAAGCGCGTCTTACTGGCCTCCAAAAATGGGGAAGCCTTCGAATGGACAATCGCCCGCCCGAATCTCTGCATCCGTGCCTTTACCTGTGGATTTGACCTCAACAGGGTGCAATATACTGCCGATGGCAATGGGCTGCTGCTCTTTTCGGAAAATGAAATCGTGGAATGGGACCTCGCCAAAGCTGTAATAACCCATAAATATACGGCGGAAACCCTTCCCCCTGATAAAGCAGCCCCGGATATTGCACCCCCAGAAAATGCAGAAGCCGAGGCGATCGCACGCATCCGGAATGTCCCCGGGATGTATTTTCAAGGCTGTGATTTCAGGGGCCTGCATCCCGACAGCAACCTCGACCCGCCGACGATCCGTCAAATGCAACGCATGGGGGGTATTTTTTCGGATGCGGACGCTAAGGCATTTGAAAATGCTCTACCTCCTCCAGAAGCCCGGCCAGGTCGCTGAGCGTAGTAAATGGATTGGTCAGTGTCACGCGCAGCCACATCTTTCCATTCAATGTGGTCTGTACCAGATAATAATTCCCCGAGCGAACCAGGGAATGCCGTACGGCGGCATTAAAAGCATTTGACACCGCATCGTCGGCACCAGGAGGTAAATAGCGGAAGCAGAGGATATTGCAGAAAGGTAAGGTCGCGATCTCCCAGCCGTTGCGCTCCAGCAGCATTGTGGCAAAAGCGGCGCATAAGTCATTGACCCGCGTGACATATTCCTCAAACAGCGCGTCGCCGTAACGGCGCATAATCAGATAAGGCCGTAAGCCCAGCATGGTCTTGGTCGTCTCAAATGTCCGCTTCGCAAGGTTGTACCAGTCTTCGGCCCCCTCCTGGTCGAGCAGGTATTCAGCCTTTTGGGTAAAAGTGCTAAAACTGTGCCCCCCATCCCGGAAAATCAAGGCTGTCGTAATGGTTGGCGAAAGCAGCATCTTGTGAAAATCCATGACCATACTATCTGCCAGCTCAACCCCTTCCACCAGGTAACGATATTTGGGTGAATAGGCACATGCAAGTCCGTGGGCGCCATCCACATGGAACCAAAGCCCATGCTCGCGTGCAAAACGGCCGATTGCCTGCAAATCATCGAAGGAACCCGTAGCTGTAGTACAGGCAGAACCAACTACCGCAACGACCTGTTTTCCCGAAGCGATGGCCTCCTGGTATAATGGCAGCAACAACTCGGTGCGCATCCGGTAACGGCTATCCACTGGTACCCTGATGACGCCGCCTTCGCCCCAACCCATGATCCGGGCGGCGCGGTCAACGCAGTAATGGGCCTGCGCCGATACCATCAGGGCCAGACGACCCTCCGTGCCATTTTTCCAGATATTTCCATCCGCTTTTATGCTGCGGGCCGCAAGCAGCGCCGTAAGATTGGCGAGGGTGCCGCCGGAGGTCAGGACTCCATCTGCAGATTCCCCAAACCCCATTTTACGCGCAACCGACTGCACCACAACCCGCTCGATCGCCGTACCGGGAATACCCATCTCGTACACCCCCATACCATTATTGAGCAGGTCGTTCAGCATACCGGCAAGGGCAGTATCCGGAAGCGGCGGACAGACCTGATGCCCCATATATTTTGGATGATGCAGCTTAATCGAGCCCCGTAGCACAGCACCCAACACCTCCGTGGTATCCCCATCGTATTGTGTCCAATAGGTAGTCGCATCGCCCGGGTCCATCCATTCGATGACCTTTTCACCCCCCCCCGACTGCACGGCATCCAGGTAATCCGCCAGCAAATCCACCAACCTGTGTCCTTCTTTCCGAAATGCTGCCGCATCATACGCGCTTTTCAATAAATCTTCGCCCATATCAACCGTTTTCAAACCCCCGTTTAAACCAAATCATCTTCCGATTTTGAAGGTAAATTTCGTATATTTATCGCAATCATTAAAACATCAATATTATGCAATACAGAAACCTGGGAAATTCGGGCTTACAGGTAAGTGCCCTGTCTCTTGGCTCATGGCTTACCTTTGGGCAGCAGATCAGCGACGATACTGCGGAAGCACTGATGAAAACCGCCTACGACCACGGCGTCAACTTCTTTGATAATGCAGAAGGCTACGCCAAGGGAAAAGCAGAGACCGTAATGGGCAATATCCTGCAGAAAATGGGCTGGGAAAGAAGTTCTTACATTATTTCCAGCAAGGTCTTCTTTGGCGATGGCGGTACAAAGCCCAACCAAACCGGACTTAGCAGGAAACATATTTTTGAGGGCTGCCACGCCTCGCTGCGCAGGCTCCAATTAGATTACCTGGATTTATACTTTTGTCACCGCCCCGACAAAAATACCCCCATTGAAGAAACAGTCTGGGCAATGAACCTGCTTATCCAGCAAGGCAAAATCCTGTACTGGGGAACTTCCCAATGGTCTGCCCAGGAGATTACGGAAGCCCATCTCGTAGCCCGCGAAAACCACCTCATCGGCCCTCTGATGGAACAACCCCACTACAATATGCTCACCCGGGCACGGGTCGAGATAGAATACCAGCAACTTTACAGCAAATTCGGTTTGGGCACTACCATCTGGTCGCCGCTGGCCTCCGGCGTGCTGACCGATAAATACCTCAAATCTGTTCCCGAAGACACCCGCATGGGCCTCGAAGGGTTGGAGTGGCTAAAAAACCGCAATCTGAACGCGGAATACCTCGAAAAAGCACGTGCCCTCAATGGACTGGCCCTCGAGCTCGACACCTCGCTCGCAAGGTTGGCCGTTGCCTGGTGCCTTAAAAACCCACACGTCAGTACGGTTATCCTCGGCGCTTCAAAGCCCCATCAACTCGAAGAGACCCTCGGATCGTTTGAAGTTGTACATAAATTGAACGAAGAAGTCCTGCTGCAAATCGAAGCTATCTTGCAGAACAAGCCTAAAGGCCCGGCCTTCTGAGTGCCTTTCTCAAAAATGAGATTGCTTGAAATGGCCCGACGACATCCTTGGAGGGCCCGCTGTTTTTGCAACTTGCTATCCCATGTGCGCCTAACCCGCGGGCACCGGCGTTTCCACGGGTACCACCCAACCATAAGGATCGGGAAGGAGCCCGGAACGGATCCCGTTGATCTCAGCTTTAGCGAAGTCGCCGACCTTACGCGATTCGATGGGCGGGAGATGCATCAATAAATCACCATAGGCAATTTCGGATACGTGGGAGACTACCGCAGCCGTACCTGAACCGAAACACTCCTGTAACTTGCCGGCCTGATAAGCCTCTACGACTTCGTGGATGGACAATGGCCGCACCTCTACCTCATAACCGTTATCCTGCAACAGGTGGATGATCGAATCGCGGGTGATCCCCTTCAAAATGGCTCCGTCCGTCTCCGGTGTGACGACCTTGCCGTCAATCACGAAGAAAATATTCATCGTACCGACCTCCTGAATATATTCGAAATTCAGCCCGTCGAGCCACATTACCTGATCAAAGCCCTTCTCCTGGGCAATTTGGGTAGGAAGCAGAGCTGCAGCATAATTCCCTGCCACCTTCGCCTCCCCTACCCCGCCCCGAATGGCACGCACATAATGCGTCTCGGCGCACAGCCGCACCGGATGGCTGTAGTATGGCCCGACTGGCGAGTTGATGATGTAAAAACAATAGGATTTTGAGGGCCTCACCCCCACAAAAGCATCGGTGGCAAACATACCCGGGCGGATATACAGGGCGCTTTCCTCCTGCTGTGGGATCCAGTTGGCGTCCAATGCAACCAACCGTTGAACGGCCTCAATGAATAGATCCTCTGGCAATTCCGGCATACACAAGCGCCGTGCAGAAGCATTCAGCCTTTGTGCATGCATCTCCGGACGAAAAAGGACTGGCTGCCCATCCCGGGTTTTTGCCGCCTTCATCCCTTCAAAAAGCGCCTGCCCGTAGTGCAGTGCCATGGTAGCCGGGTGCAGCACAAAATCCTGCAAAGGCTGTATCCGAAAATTGCCCCACTGCCCGTCGGCATAGTCTGCCACAAACATATGGTCGCAAAATTGGTGCCCAAATGCCAGGTGGCTGAAGTCCACCTCGCTTATTCTGGATTGCTTGGCCCGTGTTACCGCTATATTATATTTCATAAAGGAAAATTTTAATGCTATTTTTAACCCTGGGTTCCGAATTACCTGAGCGGCCCCGCCAGTGGATTGTTAAAAAAGGGTAAAACAGTTGTTTCTACCTGCCGGGCCGCCTGACAACAACAATTGATCTTTTTTCCACAAATCGTATTTCCTGACAAATTTAAGATAAATTTGTAAAAATTCTACCATTTCCACGAAAAACCATTTATTGTTTTGTTTAATTGCCTTTTTTGCCTTAAAATCAATATAAAATTTTGACAAATAACCATTTTGCATTCAATTCGGTAATTGTTCCGGATCCGGGCAGCCCCGGCCTGCAGGTATCCGGAGCAGGAAATGCGGGTATAGGGATCTTTCTACCCGAGGGGCAGGATCTTCCGGAAGGGCGACAAATGCTGACCAATATGATGGCCGCACTAAAGTTTGACCTGGAAAAAGACACCCGTATCCTGGTCTGCCCTGCCGATGGTCACAGCGTCCACCTGCCCAGCCTGATCCAGCAATTCCACTTAAAAAACCTACTCTTTTTTGGAGTGGACCCCACAACGCTCGGCATTCGTTTTCCACTTCCCCTGCATATTGCAGTAGCACACCAGGGAACAGTCTATCTTCTGACCCATTCGCTCTCCGATCTGTTGGCAGAAAAAGCACAAGATGGCAAGGCAATGCGCGGTTCCCTCTGGAACTGCCTCAAACAGATTTTTGTTTGATATGCGTGTGCCGGCAATTATGTATGAGACTGCCCGACCTAAATATATTTCCTTATAAAGCGCTTAACTGACTTGTTGCGAAAAATGAAAAAAAAACTGGTCTTTGCTACCGGCAACCGCCATAAAGTCGCCGAGGTACAGGAGATCATCGGCGATCGGTACGATATCCTTAGCCTGAAAGATATCGGCTGTGAAGAAGATATTCCTGAAACTGCGCCTGATCTCAAGGGCAACGCACTGCTCAAAGCCCGCTTCGTAAAAGACCGCTTCGGATACGATTGTTTTGCCGAAGACACCGGCCTGGAAGTAGATGCCCTGGGTGGGGCTCCGGGTGTCTATTCTGCCCGATATGCAGGCCCGGGCAAAGACTCCAGCGACAATATGGCCCTGCTCCTGAAAAACCTGTCCGGCATTCATCAGCGCGGAGCACAGTTCCGGACGGTCATCGCACTCATACTTTACGGGGAAACACATACATTTGAAGGTACCGTAAGGGGGACAATTGCCCATCAACCTTCCGGAAATGGTGGTTTTGGCTATGATCCGGTATTCCTTGCCGTTGGAAATTCCCTTACCTTTGCCGAAATGGCCGCATCGGAAAAACATGCCATCAGCCACCGGGGAAAAGCGGTAGTGCAGCTACTTGATTTTCTTGAGCGGACAATGGATGGCCAGAACGCATCAGATAACGGCTGCGATTGACCGTTGCGAAAAAATCGATGTATGAACGCAGAAAATTTTGCCCAATTCTTATCCGCTAATGCCCAACTTTACCACCTGTCGTACGTAGAGCTGGAAAATCTCGCCATGGAGTTCCCTTATGCACAAAACCTCCACCTGTTGCTTTTCGCAAAAAGCTGGCTGGAACAGCACCCGCAGGCAGAGGTAAATCTCCGCAATGCGGCAATATACAGTACTGACCGCAGGAAACTCTATACTTTTGTACAGGAACTCGGCGGGCAATTGATAACACCGGGCGCACAATTCAATATGCTCGAAGATTATCTGGAGCTTGCCCAATTATCCCGCCTGCCAGAGCTACAGGAACTGCCGGTGATGGAAACGGGCAGCTTACCCTTATTCGATGTGCCCGAGCAAATAATCCCGCCAGCCGAAACTGCACAAATACACCCAAAGCGAAAAGCAGCCCCGCCACCGCCACTCAGCCAGGAAGAAATCCGCGAACAACTCTCCCAACTTTTCCAACTCGACGGACCTGGGCAAAATACCCTGCCCAGACCCGAAGCCCCGGAAAAGCCACTAAAAACCCCGACATCTGGTACCGATAATGCTTTTGCTGAAAATCTGCGCAAAAAACTCGCCTGCCGTCTTGAGGAACACCCAGGTGCCCACCCAGGAGCAACCACAGCAACCGGTACGCCACCGCCCAACGGCATACCGCTGCCCAAAAGCGCGTTCTCCAGTTGGAAAAATAACTTCTCCGTAACCTATCTCCAGGAACGGCTGGATGCACTAAAAAAAGCCCTTAGCCTCCCGGATGAAACCCTCCATGCCGACCCGGTTGATGCCATCGCGCGCGATAGCGTGCGCGAAAATCAATTCCTGGCAAGCGAAACACTGGCAGAACTTCTCCTGCGCCAAGGCCAATACGAAAAAGCATTGCAGGTTTATGAACGCTTAATTTTGATTTTTCCCGAAAAAACAGCTTTCTTTGCAGCCAAAATCGAAAACATTAAAAACAATAAAACATGACGGTAATTACTATCATCATAGCCCTGGTCAGCACCCTGCTGATCGTCGTAGTGTTGATCCAAAATTCCAAAGGCGGCGGCGTGGATGCTACCCTCGGTGGATCACAGGCCAATCAAATCTTTGGAGCGGCTAAATCTGCCGACTTCATCGAAAAACTGACCTGGTACCTCGCAGCGGCACTCTTCGCACTTTGCATTGTGGCGACCTTCATTGCCGAATCTAACGTCCCGGTTAATCAGGTACCTCTGCCGCAATAGTCAATTACTCCGCATAAATTTGGGTTGTCGGGGTATTCCCGGCTCAAAAACTTTTGCCCGCACCTGCCATTTTGCAGCACACCGGGATGGGTGTGGCGTATCTCATACTCCGCATAGCGTATAGCGCGCGTTCCAACGTGTCTGCTGCAAGGCATTCCACGCCTGACATAAAACAGTATCTGCAGTGAGGCAGTTTTGCCGCAAAAGCCCCTGCCGGTCATTCAAAATATTCCGGGGTTGTGTAAAAAGCCCCCAGCAATGAAATTTCCCACCAGAGTAAAGAATCGCAGTTTTAAACAACCTCAGCATACATTCAGGCCAACCACTTTGCTTTATGCCACCAGTTGATTGGACTGCTCTTCGCACATTTTGTCAGCCTGCAACTGAAAATTTGTCACTTTATTTGGTTTGGCACATCCTATGCTATAAAAAGGGTGATATTTTTTAATTCACAAAACCTGATTAATATGAAGCCAATTAATGATCGCGTGGTCGTAAAGCCGGCAAGTGCCGAAGAAAAGACCAAAGGGGGGATTATCATCCCGGACACTGCCAAGGAAAAGCCACAGCGTGGCGAGGTAATCGCAGTCGGCCCGGGAAAAGAAGGTAATATGATGACCGTTCAGGTCGGCGATGTCGTACTGTACGGCAAATATGCGGGCCAGGAGTTCAATTTCAACGGCGAAGAGCTGCTGATTATGCGCGAAGACGACATCCTCGTCGTCCTTTCCTGATTCCTAACCTTTTTATTACGGTTTCAAACAACAAAACAATATGGCAAAAGAAATCAGCTTTGACCGGGATGCCCGGGAAAAACTCCGCAATGGTGTTGACGCACTGGCCAATGCGGTAAAGGTCACGCTTGGCCCTAAAGGGCGTAATGTGGTCATTCAGAAAAGCTTCGGCGCGCCCCAAATTACTAAGGACGGCGTTACTGTAGCAAAAGAAATCGAGCTCGAGGATGCAGTCGAGAATATGGGCGCGCAGATGGTAAAGGAGGTAGCGTCAAAGACCTCGGATATCGCCGGGGATGGTACGACTACAGCAACCGTTCTGGCGCAGGCGCTGATCAACGCAGGCCTCAAAAATGTCACTGCAGGTGCTAACCCGATGGACCTCAAGCGCGGCATTGACAAAGCCGTACGCGTGGTCGTAGAGTCCCTGCGCGAACAGTCCGAACAAATCGGCGACGAGTTTGAAAAAATCCGCCAGGTAGCGGCTATTTCTGCTAATAACGATGACGAAATTGGCGAGCTCATCGCCGATGCGATGAAGCGCGTCTCCAAAGATGGGGTCATCACCGTCGAGGAAGCAAAAGGTACCGAAACGTATGTAAAAGAGGTTCTCGGGATGCAATTCGACCGTGGCTACCTTTCCCCCTACTTCATCACCAATGCCGAGGACATGACTACGGAGTATGAAAATCCGTTCATCCTCATCACCGATAAGAAAATTTCGAACATGGCGGATATCGTCCCCGTACTCGAAAAAGTTATCGGTAGTGGCCGCCCCTTACTGATCATCGCCGAAGATATCGAAAGCCAGGCACTTGGCGTCCTGGTCGTTAACCGCCTCCGCGCCAACCTCAAGGTAGTAGCCGTCAAAGCCCCCGGCTTCGGCGACCGCCGCAAAGCAATGCTGGAAGATATCGCCGTGCTCACTGGCGGTACGGTCATCTCCGAAGAAAAAGGCTATAAGCTGGAAAATGCAGACCTGAGCCTCCTCGGTATGGCCGAAAAAATCCAGATTGACAAAGACAACACAACTGTCATCAACGGAAAAGGCGAACAGGAACAGATCAAGGCCAGAATTAACCAGATCAAGCAGCAGATCGAAGCGACTACTTCCGACTATGACCGCGAAAAACTCCAGGAACGCCTTGCCAAATTGGCAGGTGGAGTGGCAGTCCTCTATGTGGGTGCCCCGACGGAAGTAGAGATGAAAGAGAAAAAAGATCGTGTGGACGATGCCCTGCACGCTACCCGCGCAGCCATCGAAGAAGGGATTGTTCCCGGCGGTGGTGTAGCCCTCGTCCGCGCAATCGCCGCACTGCGCAACCTTAAAGGTGCCAACGAAGACGAAACAATCGGTGTAAGTATTGTCCGTAAAGGCCTCGAAGCGCCCCTGCGGACGATCTCCGAAAATGCCGGCGTCGAAGGTTCCGTCGTCCTCCAGAAAGTACTCAATGGCAAAGGCGCATTCGGATACAACGCCCGTACCGACAAATACGAAGACCTGAAAAAGGCCGGTGTAATTGATCCGACAAAAGTGACGCGTATCGCACTGGAAAATGCAGCTTCTATCTCCGGGATGGTACTCATCACCGAGTGTGTCGTCAATGACAAGCCCGAGAAAGAAGGCGCCATGCCCCCAATGCCAGGCGGCGGAGGTATGCCCGGAATGATGTAACGACAAAAAGCCGTCTGAAAAGTTATTACCCGGATACGGTAAAATTTCGAGACGGTATCATAAGAAGTCCTGGGGTTGTGTAAAAGGCCGGAGGCCGTCATTTGACGGCTGACGCCGCCAAATTGAATTTTTCAGTGCCGCGTTCTCAACGATTTTGCTTCGCAAAATCGTTGAGAACGCGGCACTGAAAAATTCAATTTACACAACCTCAGGACATTTTTTTGATCCCAACCCTGGAACAATCCCGATATGCGCTTTCAAA
>Ga0068876_10000669_pt1 | contig 27896 bp, 35 predicted proteins | sample NOAtaG_6_FD_66442 | JGI IMG/M metagenome (GOLD analysis project Ga0068876, IMG submission 66442) | Freshwater lake microbial communities from Lake Erie, under a cyanobacterial bloom - NOAA_Erie_Diel5S_2200h metaG | ecosystem: Environmental > Aquatic > Freshwater > Lake | place: USA: Ohio, Lake...
CTGCGCGCCGAAAACGCCCGCCTCCGCGCCCAGGTCGCCGAGTATTTCCGCGAGCCGGCGACGCATCCGGTGGAGGATGGACGATGAGCAAGCATCTATGCCTGTCGTGCCGGCATGCGGCTTGGCGGCGACATGAGAGTGGCCGGTTAACAGGGGTCGGATTTTGCGAGGCGCCAGATCCTGAGTTGCCCAAATTGCCAGCGGCGAAATGGTGGCACGCGATTGGCGGTATCAGGGTGCGAGGCGGTGACATCTACCGCAAGAACAACTTTCCTGTCGCGGATTGCCACTTCTACGAAAGGGACAAGCCATGACCCGTCCAAGGGAAGCTCAACTGCCTTTATTGCTGTCGATCTCAGAAGGCCTGTGTCGCGGCGCAGACGAGATGCTGAGGGTTTCCCCCAAGGGGGACGCCATACACCCACCGTCGTGCGGCTTGGCGATCCGAGATGGCGTCGAGGAGATTAAGTGGCTGCGGGCCGAGGTCGAGCGGCTGCGCGCCGAAAACGCCCGCCTCCGCGCCCAGATCGCCGAGTATTTCGCCGAGCCGGCGACGCATCCGGCGGAGCGCGAGGAGTGAGCGGAGATCCGATGAAATGGTGATTCGCAACGACTGCGCCAGGCCGTTGACGACATGCGTGATGCGATGGCAGTGATCAGTTCGGCCAACGACACCCAGGTCGGCGGCCAGCACTACAAGGCCAAGACCATCCAGCCCTGGGACTACATCGCGGCCAACGGCCTCGGGTACTTCGAGGGCAACATCGTCAAGTACGTCAGCCGATGGCGTGACAAGGGAGGCCTGGACGACCTGCGCAAAGCCAGGCACTACTTGGACAAGCTGATCGAACTGGAGGAGAATGCAGCATGACCACGAAATCACACGAAACACTGCTCTGGGTTTTGGCCACCGTCCTGTTCGTCGCAGCAGGCTGGTGGATCGGCGTCTTGGCGATCTAGGCGTTCCTACTCTGGACGAGGTGGTGACATGGTGACCAAGAAAAAAACCACGGCAGGAAGTCCAGACCGGCGCAAGGTCGCCGACCTGGTGCTCGCTGGGATGCGCAGCGGCATGAGCGCCTTCAAGGCCTGCCAGGTCGCTGGCGTGAATCAAAGCACGTTCAACCTGTGGTTGAATCAGGACGCCGATCTTGCTGCAGAGTACGCGCGCGCGCGCGAGGACTTGATCGAGCTGCTGGCCAACGAGACGATGGCCATCGCTGACCAGGCATTCGAGGAGATCGAGGAGCAGGTAGTCGGCAAAGATGGCAAGCCGGTGGTGGTGAAAAAGAAGGTGCCGATGGATGTGCAGCGCGCCAAGCTGCAGGTGGACACCCGCAAGTGGCTGCTGTCCAAGCTGGCCCCGAAGAAGTTCGGCGACAAACTGGAGCTGACTGGCGATCCAGATCGGCCACTGGCGATCCAGAAGATCGAGCGCGTGGTGGTCAAGAAGTGACGACCCTGCGCATCGAGACACCAGAATGGGCGCTGCCGCTGCTGCAGCCGGCGCGCTACAAGGGCGCACACGGCGGCCGTGGCTCGGGCAAGTCCCACGCCTTTGCCGAGATGATGATCGAGGCCCACATCATGGACCAGACCAGCCGCAGCGTCTGCGTGCGCGAGGTCCAGAAATCACTGGCCCAGTCCGTCAAGCGCCTGCTCGAACTCAAGATCGAGCAGATGAACGCTGGCGCGTACTTCGAGGTACAGGAGGCCGTCATCAAGTCCAAGAAGGGCGACGGTCTGATCATCTTCCAGGGCATGCAGAACCACACGGCCGACTCGATCAAGTCACTCGAAGGCTACGACCGAGCCTGGGTCGAGGAGGCGCAGTCGCTGTCCCAGCGCAGCCTGGACCTGCTGCGGCCAACCATTCGCAAGCCAGGCTCCGAGCTGTGGTTCACCTGGAACCCGAGCCAGGCCAGCGACCCAGTCGATCACCTGCTGCGTGGCGACAAGCCTCCACCAGACGCCACGGTGATCGATGTCAACTTCGACGACAACCCCTGGTTCCCCGATGTGCTGCGCGCCGAGATGGAGTACGACCTGGCGCGCGACCCGGACAAGTACGCACACGTCTGGCGTGGTGGCTACCTGCAGAACAGCAGCGCTCGCGTCTTCCGCAACTGGCGCGTCGAGGAGTTCGAGGCACCCAAGGACGCCATCCACCGGCTTGGCGCAGACTGGGGCTTTGCCACCGATCCGACCGTCCTGGTGCGCTGCCACATCATTGGCCGCACGCTCTACATCGACGAAGAGGCCTACATGGTCGGCTGCGAAATCATCAACACACCCGAGCTGTTCATGCAAGTGCCCGAGGCCGAGAAGTGGCCCATCGTGGCCGACAGCTCCAGGCCCGAGACGATCAGCCACATGCGCAAGCACGGCTTCCCCAAGATCATGGGCGCGGTCAAAGGTGCCAAGTCGGTCGAGGAGGGCGTCGAGTGGCTCAAGTCCTACGACATCGTGGTGCACCCACGCTGCACGCACACCATCGACGAGCTGACGTTCTACAGCTACAAGACCGACCCGCTGACCGGCAAGGTGCTGCCAGTGCTCCAGGACAAGAAGAATCACGTCATCGATGCGCTGCGATATGCTTGCGAGGGCGTGCGCAGGGCGGTACCCATTACACGGTCCATAAACTTCACGCCATTGCCAGTGAACAGCAAATGGTGAGAAAATACTTGAAACAAGGGCGAAAATATGGCGCGCATTTCAAAAGAGCAATTCCTAAGCACGCTGCACGACGATGCGCTAAAGCAATTTAACGACATCCAGACTGCCCTGCGCGATGAGCGCCTGCAGTGCCTGCAAGACCGGCGCTTCTACAGCCTGTGCGGTGCGCAGTGGGAAGGGCCACTCTGGGACCAATACGAGAACAAGCCCAAGTTCGAGGTTAACAAGATCATGTTGTCGGTGATCCGCATCGTCAACGAGTACCGCAACAACCGCATCACCGTTGACTACGTCAGCAAGGACGGCGAGAACGACAAGCTGGCCGACACCTGCGACGGCCTATACCGTGCCGACGAGCAGGACAGCGTGGCCGACGAGGCCTACGACAACGCCTTCGAGGAGGCAGTGGGCGGCGGCTTTGGTGCCTGGCGTCTGCGCACCGTCTACGAGGACGATGAGGACGAGGAAAACGAGTATCAGCGCATCCGCATGGAGCCGATCTTCGATGCCGACAGCTCGGTGTTCTTTGACCTCAACAGCAAGCGCCAAGACAAGTCGGACGCCAAGTCCTGCTTCGTGGTCACCTCGATGACCAGGGCCAGCTACAAAGAGGAATGGGGCGACGACCCGACCGACTGGCCCAAGATCATCCACCAGTACGAGTTCGACTGGGCCACGCCTGACGTGGTGTTTATCGCTGAGTATTACAAGGTCGAGGAGGTCAACGAGACCATCCGCATCTTCCGAGCCATCGACGGCACCGAGGAGCGCTACCGCCAGATCGACTTCGACAAGGACGAGAACCTCGAAGAAACCCTGAACGCCATCGGCAGCCGCGAAGTGCGACGACGCAAGATCAAGCGTAAGCGCGTGCATAAATACATCATGTCCGGCGGCAAGGTGCTCGAAGACGCAGGCTACATTGCAGGCAACTGCATCCCCATCGTCCCGGTCTACGGCAAGCGCTGGTTTGTCGACAACATCGAGCGCTGCATGGGCCACGTGCGCCTGGCCAAGGATGCACAGCGTCTCAAGAACATGCAGCTCAGCAAGCTGGGCGAGATCAGCGCGCTGTCCAGCGTCGAGAAGCCCATCCTCACGCCTGAGCAGGTCTCTGGCCACCAGCTCATGTGGGCAGACGACAACCTGCGCAACTTCCCCTACCTGCTGGTGAACCCGATCACGGCACCCGACGGCAGCCAGACTGTCAGCGGCCCGGTGGCCTACACCCGCAGCGCACAGATACCACCAGCGATGGCAGCCCTGCTGCAGATCACCGAACAGGACATGCAGGACATCCTGGGCAGCTCGCAGCAGGCCGACAAGATGGTGAGCAACATCTCCGGCAAGGCCGTCGAGATGATCCAGACCCGCGTGGACATGCAGACCTACATCTACATGAGCAACTTTGCCAAGGGCATGAAGCGCTGCGGCGAAATCTGGCTCAGCATGGCCAAGGACATCTACGTCGAAGAGGGCAGACGCATGAAGGTGATCGGCAGGACCGAGGACGTGGAAACGGTCGAGCTGATGCAGCCAATGGTGAGCGAGACCGGCGAGGTGGTCATGCAAAACGATCTGAGCCAGGCCAAGTTTGACGTGATCGTCGATGTCGGCCCGTCCAGCTCAAGCAAGCGACAGGCGACCGTCCGGGCGCTGACCGGCATGATGGCCATCAGCGACGACCCAGAGACCAAGCAGGTGCTGCAGGCGATGGCCATGCTGAACATGGAGGGCGAGGGCATCGGTGACGTGCGCGACTTCTTCCGCAAGAAACTGCTGCGCATGGGCGTGGTCAAGCCGACCGAGCAAGAGGCCGAGCAGATGATGATCGAGCTGCAGGGCCAGCCCCAAGACCCGAATGCTGTTTTCCTGCAGGCTGCGGCCGAGGAGGCCATCGCAAAGGCAGCCCAGGCGCGCGCCAGCACAATCAAGACCGTGGCCGACGCCGGCCTGTCTCGTGCCAAGACGGCCGAGACGCTGGCCAAGACCAGCCTGGAGCAGCAGAACCTAGTGCTGACCGAAATCGAGGCAGCGCAGCAAGCTGTCATGGGCCAAGAAATTCAACCCGTTGTCAGATGATGGCAAATGGGTGAGAATGTGGGAAACGGTATCCACCCAGCCGTACCAATGGGTGAGTTTGATGGGGTCAACCGATGAACAAAAGGGCAGTGATTGTTGATGAGAGCCAAGTCGACGAAACCGTAGCGATTGAGGACGAGCCGCAGGAAGTTGAGATTGAAACTGGTGAGAACAATGCCACCAGCGACCAACTGAACGACGGCGAGACGCAAACGCAGGAGGAGGAGTCGGACGAGGTTGTCGTCTCCATTGGCGAGGAAGCGCCCCCCGCCGAAAAGGAAGTCCGTGCGCCGGAATGGGTGCGCGAGCTGCGTAAAGCGAACAGGGAAAAAGAGCGCCGGATTCGTGAACTCGAAGCCAAGCTGACGGCCACAACGACTGAGAAAAAGCCGGTCGTGACGTTGGGACCGAAGCCGAAGCTGGAGGACCACGACTACGATGCGGATCGATACGAGCAAGCAATGGACGCCTGGCATGACCGCAAGCGCCAGCACGACCTAGAGACCGACAAGGTTCGACAGGCCGAGCAAGCGCAGCAGCAAGCCTGGCAAAGCAAGCTGGAGTCCTACGGCAAGGCGAAAGCCGAGCTGAAGGTGCGTGACTACGAGGATGCTGAGGAAACTGTCCAGCAGGTCTTGAACGTCACCCAGCAAGGCATCGTCCTGCAAGGCTCGGACAATCCGGCCCTGGTGATTTATGCACTCGGCAAGAACCCGAAAAAGGCAGCGGAACTCGCAACATTAACCGACCCCGTGAAGTTTGCCTTTGCGGTAGCGAAACTGGAGAAAGAATTGAAAGTTACAAACCGCAGGGCAGCACCCGCACCGGAGCGTATTGTCTCGGGAACTGGACGATCATCTGGCGCGGTGGACTCAACCCTTGATCGGCTGAGAGAAGAAGCAGCAAGGACTGGAAACATGACGAAAGTCATCCAGTACAAAGCGCAGAAACGATCAGCTTCCAAATAATTTTTTTGAATAGGAAACCAAAATGTCTAATGCATTTTCCAAAGAAGAGCGCGTCGCGTTCGAGGACATCCTCGAAGGCTTCAACGACGCGCTGGTACTGTCCCGCAACGTGTCCGTCTACAACACCGACGGCTCGATGATGGAACGCACCAACAACGTGATCTACCGTCCCCAGCCCTACATCGCACAGTCGTACGATGGCATGGACCAGACCGGCAACTTCACGGCTTACACCCAGCTCTCCGTCCCTGCAACGCTCGGCTTTCAAAAGTCTGTGCCGTTCATCTTGGACGCACTTGAGTTGCGTGATGCCTTGCAAGAAGGTCGCCTGGGCGAAGCTGCAAAGCAAAAGCTGGCCTCCGACATCAACATCGCTATCATGAACGTGGCCGCAGCCCAAGGCTCGCTGGTCGTGACCGTGAACACCGCTGCTGGTGACTACGACGACATCGCACTGTGCGACTCGATCATGAACGAGCAGGGCGTCCAAGCCTTTGACCGTTACATGGCCCTGTCCTCACGCGACTACAACGGCATCGCTGGCAATATCGCTGGTGGAGCTGGTGGCGCATCCGTGTCTCGCAGCTTCGCAGGCAGCAAGTCGAACAACGCTTTCGAGCGCTCGTACGTCGGCATGGTTGCAGGCTTTGACACCTACAAGCTGGACTACGCAAACCGCATCGCGGCTCGCACTGGTGCAGACCCAACGATGAGCACCTTGGCTGCGGCTGGCAACTACTACGTGCCACAAGCAACCCAGACCGCTATCACTGGCGAAACCCAGAACGTGGACAACCGCTTCCAGACCATCACGGTCTCCAGCACCACTGACCTGCCAGCAGGCACGCCAATCCAGATTCAAGGCGTTGAGGCTGTGCATCACATCACCAAACAGGGCACTGGTTTCTCCAAGACCTTCCGTGTGGTGAGCGTGACCAATGCTACGACCTGCGTGATCACCCCTCCGATCATCTCGGCACAGGGTGGCACTGACGCTGAGTTGCAGTATCAAAACTGTATCGTGACTGCAGCCGCTGGCCGCACCATCACACGCTTGAACGTCAACGCAGCACCCATCAACTGCTTCTGGCAGAAAGATGCGCTGGAAATCCTGCCTGGCCGTTACGCAGTGCCTTCAAACGCTGGTGTCGCAGTGATGCGTGCAAGCACCGACCAGGGCATCGAGCTGGTGATGCAAAAGCAGTACGATGTGAACACGATGAAGACCAAGTATCGTCTCGATACCTTGTTCGGCGTGGTCAATAAGCAGCCAGAAATGTCTGGCATTTTGCTGTTCGGTCAGTAAGGAGTGAATCATGAGCTATAACGTAATTTTTACCCAAGGCACGGCCACCGTCACTGTGCCTGCTGGCGAGAAAATCGCTGTGCAGGCGTATTCACCAGCACTTGTGTTTCAAGAAGTTGGTTTCCCCAACTTTCCTGATTCACAGGATTTGCTGACTACGGTTGAAAACACCACCTATGTGTCGAGCGCATTCACCAATGCCACCAGCGTGACAATTCAAGCTGGTGCATCGGGTGCGTACTATGCAGTGGGTGTTGCGCCTACCATCACCAACAATGGCAACTGGCAACCTCAAGATGCGCCAGCCAACATTGCTGACGGTGGCTCGATGGCGGCAACTGCCGCTAACGTGTTGACTGGCATCATTACCGCTACCCCAACCGCATCACGCGACATTCAACTGCCAACAGGTGCAAACCTTGATCTGGCAACTGAGTGGGCGATTGGTGATTCGTTTGACTTCAGCGTCATCACTTTGGCTGCATTTGCTTTGACCCTCACGGTCAACACAAACGTGACCATCGTGGGTGCTGCCGCAACTGCTGCAACGTCTGGTGCATCTGCACGCTTCCGTTGCCGCAAGACTGCGGCTGACACCTTCGTCGTCTATCGTATCGGTTGATAAACCCCGACAGGCCAGCAGAAATGTTGGCCTGTCTCACTTAGGAGCGAATCATGCCAATGACCAAAGGTTACTCAAAAAAGACCATCGGTAAAAATATTGCAATGGAGATGAAGTCCGGCAAGCCCCAAAAGCAAGCCGTGGCAATGTCTTTGAACGTGGCAAGCAAGGCAGCGAAAGCCGCAGGCAAGCCCAGCAAAGCACCGATGAAGAAGATGAAATGATCAAGTCAGCCGCTATCATAAAAGACAAGACTCTTGCCCCGTGGAAAGAGTTGCGGCTGCAAAAACGACGCTTTAAAAAGCAGCAGGCCATTGAGCGCAAAGCCTCAAAGGTCTGCTTTCCATCGCCTATGAATGCCCCGACCATTGAGGTGCAAAATGCACCACAGGACGATGCACCACCGACACGCGACGAGCTGCAGGCCAAGGCCACCGATCTGGGCATCCCGTTCAACGGTCGCACCACAGACAAAAAGCTAAGTGGCTTAATCGCCACAGCACTGGCACAAGGAGCCTAGCATGGGTTACAGCAAGCGCCAATTTATCAGCGCAGCGTTCGAAGAGATCGGCCTTGCGTCCTATGCCTTTGATCTTCAGCCTGAGCAGCTTGAGACTGCCAGGCGCAGGCTCGATGCCATGATGGCCGACTGGAACGGCAAGGGCATCCGGCTGGGCTACCCGATCCCGTCCAGCCCCCAAGACGGCGGCATCGATGAGGAAACCAACGTCCCCGACTCGGCCTATGAGGCCATCATCTGCAACTTGGCTGTGCGCCTGGCCCCGAGCTATGGCAAGGTGGTGATGCCCGAGACCAAGGCCACCGGCAAGCAAGGCTACGACACCCTGCTGCAGCGCGCCACGTTCCCGCTGGAGCAGCAACTGCCAGCCACCATGCCAGCAGGCGCAGGCAACAAGCCCTGGCGCGTCTACGACAACCCGTTCATCAGACCGCCTTACAACCCAGTGGACGCTGGCCCTGATGGGCCACTGACATACAACTAAGGACCATCATGCCATCCATCAATCAACTACCCGTCATCGGCCAGGTCTCACCTGGCGATCAGATTCCCGTCTATACCCCGAACAACGGCGACGCTCGGCGCATGTCGATCAATGCGCTGCTGCAGTATTTTCAGCAGACCTTTGCCAGCCCCACGCTGGCAGTAAATCTCTATGTGCCTGGCAGCGGGTTCAACATCACCGTCCCGACACCAGTCAGCCAGCAACAGTGGATGCTGTTGCAACCCGCTGGAACGCTAGCATCAGGAACGATTACCCTGCCCCTTAACACTGGCGTGCCTGATGGCACTACGGTGCTCATCACCTCAACGCAAGAGATCAGCTCGCTGACCATTGCCTTGAACGGCGCATCTGCCATTTATGGTGCAGTCACAGCTTTGGGCGCAGGGTGCGCGGCTGTTTATCGCTTTTACCAGCCGACAAATTCTTGGTACAACATCAATGCTGAGACAGTTTTGGCTGCAGGTATTGCTGCATGGTTGACCAACCCAACCAGTGCCAATCTACGGGCGGCAATGACAGATGAGACCGGCACAGGTCTGTTGGTGTTTAACACAAGCCCGACCTTGGTAACCCCCGCACTCGGCACACCATCTGCACTTGTTGGAACAAACATCACAGGCACTGCGGCTGGACTTACAGCAGGGAATGTCACCACAAACGCAAACCTTACTGGCGCTGTAACTTCAGTCGGCAACGCCACATCCTTGGGTTCATTCACATCGGCGAACCTCGCAGCAGCATTGACCGATGAGACTGGCACAGGTGCGAACGTATTTGCAAACACACCAACACTGGTCACCCCAAACATCGGTGCGGCCACAGGCACAAGTCTGGCGGCCACTGGTGCAGTCACTTCATCTGGCACCGCAGGCATTGGCTATGCGACAGGCGCAGGCGGTGCAGTCACCCAAGGCACAAGCCGAACCACAGGTGTGACGCTTGATAAAACAACTGGTGCGATAACCCTGTTCAGCGCAGCAGGCACAACCAGTGCGACAACTTTTACTGTGACCAATAGCACTGTGGCGGCAACGGATGTCATCGTCTTGAGTCAAAAATCAGGGACAGACCTGTACGACTTGATGGTCACTGCGGTGGCGGCTGGCAGTTTCAACATCACATTTCGCACCACTGGCGGCACGACCACTGAGCAGCCTGTGTTTAACTTCGCAGTCATCAAAGGCGTGGCCGCGTAATGGCCACCAAGCCCAAGTCCTCCGTCAACAAGGCTGGGGTCTACACCAAGCCGACGATGCGCAAGCGTTTGTTTGAGCAGATCAAAGGCGCATCGGTGCAGGGCACTGCTGCCGGTGAGTGGTCTGCACGCAAGGCGCAATTGTTGGCCAAGGAGTACAAGGCAAAGGGCGGAGGCTACAAGTCATGAAAGCCCCGCAAAAAAGCCTGAAGGACTGGGGCGCGCAAAAGTGGCGCACCAAGTCCGGCAAGCCGTCGAGCGAGACCGGTGAGCGCTACCTGCCCGAAAAAGCCATCAAGGCTTTGTCGTCGGCTGAGTATGCTGCCACCACCAAGGCCAAGCGCGAGGGCACCAAGGCAGGCAAGCAATTTGTCAAGCAGCCCAAGAAGGTGGCTGCCAAGGTTGCGAGGTTCCGATGAAAACACCGGCATGGCAGCGCAAGGAGGGGCAGAACCCCAAGGGCGGCTTGAACGCTGCTGGGCGCGCCAGCCTAAAGGCTGCAGGCCAGAACATCAAGCCGCCTGTCAAGTCCGGCGACAACCCACGCAGGGCGTCGTTCTTGGCACGCATGGGAAACAACCCCGGCCCTGAGTACAAAGACGGCGAGCCGACCAGGTTGCTGCTCAGTCTGAAAGCCTGGGGCGCGTCAAGCAAAGCTGACGCACAGGCCAAGGCCAAGAAAATCTCGGCCCGAAACAAGGCTAAGAAGTAACCATGCAAATCTCAATTCTCAACGGCATCTACACGGACAACGGACCGGACTTTCGCACGTCCTACCCGGTCAACATGGTGCCGGTGCCCAAGAACAGCGGCATCAGCACCGGCTACCTGCGACCAGGCGATGGCCTCGTGGCTAACGGCAGCGGCCCAGGCATCGACCGTGGCGGCATCAACTGGAACGGCGTCTGCTACCGCGTCATGGGTACAAAGCTCGTGACCGTGGCCAGCAATGGCGCTGTGACAGTGCTCGGTGACGTTGGCGGCCCCGTCAACACTCTGGTGACCATGGACTACAGCTTCGACCGCCTGGCCATTGCATCCGGTGGGCGCTTGTACTACTGGAACGGCGCACTTACTCAAGTGACCGATCCAGACCTTGGCGTCGTGCTTGATGTTGTTTGGGTGGACGGCTACTTCATGACCACCGACGGCGAGTTCCTGATCGTCACCGAGCTGTCCAATCCGCTGGATGTCAACCCGCTAAAGTACGGCAGCTCCGAGGTCGACCCCGACCCCGTGGTCGCGCTGCTCAAGCTGCGCAACGAGGTCTACGCTCTCAACCGCAACACCATCGAGGTGTTCGACAACACTGGCGGCGAGCTGTTTCCGTTCGCACGCATCGATGGCGCTCAAATCCAAAAGGGCGTGGTCGGCACCTTTTCCTGCTGCGTCTACATCGACCGCATCGCCTTTTTGGGCAGCGGCCGCAACGAAGCCCCAGGCATCTACCTCGGCGCAAACGCGACTGCAACAAAAATAAGCACACAGGAAATCGACGAGCTGTTGCAGACCTACACTGAGGTGCAATTGGCTGTGGTGAAGATGGAGGCACGCAACGATAAGGCGCACGAGCACCTGTATGTGCACCTGCCAGACCGCACCATCGTCTATGACGCAGCCGCATCCGAGGCGCTGGGCGATCAGGTGTGGTTTACCCTGACCACCACGGTGGTGGGCTTTGCGCAGTACCGAGCACGCAACCTCGTCTGGGCATACGACAAGTGGCTGGTGGGCGACCCGCAGTCCAGCACCATCGGCTATCTGGTGGACGACATCGGCAGCCACTGGGGGCAGCAGGTGCGCTGGGAGTTTGGCACCATCATTGCCTACAACGAGGGCAAGGGCGCGCTATTCCAAAAGATGGAGCTGGTGAGCCTGACCGGACGAGTGGCGCTGGGCACCAACCCGCAGATCAGCACCAGCTACTCACTGGACGGCCTGTCCTACAGCCAGGACCGCTACATCTACGTGGGCACCATCGGCAACACCTCCAAGCGCCTGGCATGGTTCCAGCAGGGCCACATGCGCAACTGGCGCATCCAGCGTTTCCGTGGTGACAGCGATTCACATATTGCATTTGCACGACTTGAGATGCAGATCGAAGGGTTGCTGTACTGATGGCCACCGCACCCGTCTCCCGCAAGCTAAACCTGACCCGCGACCAGCTCGCGCAGTTCCTGACCGACCAGCAGCAGATCAGGCAGTTCGAGCTGTTGTTCGCAACGGTCGACGCCATTGCGCCTGATGTGGTGCTGGAGATCAACATCGCTGCAGGCACTGCCCAGGCAACTGCTGTGCAGGCGCTGGGCATGATTGCTGCGCTGGCGCAGGAGGCCGCTGTCAGCTCTGCCGTGATCGATGGCAACGCCACGCTGGCCTTGGACCAGATCGCATCACTGGCCCAAAACGCTGCGGTCAGCATCGCGTCAACGGAGAACAAGGTCAACCAGGTGATGGCACTGCTGGCTCAACTGACCTCAGCCGTCGAAGGGCTGCAGATGACACCACCAGCCAGAGAGTTCAAGCGTGCGCGGTACGGCTCGTTTTACGACACCACCACGCAGGCGGCACTGGTCATAAACACAGCAACCGCCATCACCTTCAACACCACCGACTTGAGCAATGGCGTCTATTTAGGAACGCCGACATCTCGCGTCTATGTTGACACCGATGGAATCTACAATTTTCAGACCAGCATTCAACTTGATTCATCAGTTGCTACTGCAGAAAATTTCTATTTGTGGTTCAGACTCAATGGAGTGGATGTCACTAATTCGGCGAGCCAGTTGCGTGTTCAAGGCAACAATGCCGAAGTGTTTGTGGCGCTGAACTTCTTTTTCAATCTCAAAGCTGGCGACTATGTTGAGCTGATGTACTCGGTCAGCAACCTTGGCGTGCAACTTTTGGCCTCTGGCGCAGTGGCCCCGCATCCAGGCATCCCGTCCGTTATTCTCACAGTCGCCAACAACATCCAAGGAGTCCAGTAAATGACCGTCACCGTAAAAACCCTCGTGCCTCCCAAGCAGATGGAGGCCACCCAGACCACGCAATACACGGCCACGGCCGCCAAGGCGCTGATCGACAAGGCCACCGTCACCAACACCGACACGGTGAACCGCACGTTCAGCGTCAACCTGGTGCAAGTGGGCGGCAGCGCAGGTAATTCCAACCTGATCATTGACGACCGCACCGTGGTGCCAGGCGAGACCTACCTGTGCCCCGAGCTGGTCGGCCAAGAGCTGGATGCCGGTGCATTTATCAGCACCATCGCCAGCAACGCCACAGCACTGACGCTGCGCGTGTCTGGCCGCGAGATTACATAAGGAGCACCACATGGACTACGCAAAAATGCCAAAAATGATGATTGCCGGGTTCGGCGGCATCCCTATGGGCGAGCCGATGCTGACCAACGCAGAGAACAAAAAGAACTACGTCATTGCGGTGCAGGACTGGAACTACGGCCCCGAGGTGCCAACCAACGAGCCAGGCGCAAACAAGGAGTTCTATGCAGGGCTGGCCGAGGCCATGCAATGCGACGAGAAGGACGCACGGCGCAAGCACTGCTCCAACTGCGGCTACTACGACAACAGCCTGATGGCACAGGTGCGCATCGAGCGCATCCCGATGGCAGCCTACGACAAGGGCGCAGGCTTTCGTGGCCACTGCGAGAAGCTGAACTTCATCTGCAACGACATGCGCGTCTGCCAAGCCTGGGAAGACCGGGAAGAAGACGAGGATTGACCAAATGTCAAATTGTGAGAAAATGCAAGGGCTAAGCTTATCGAGCCGCTAGCAGCTCATCCGACCATTGAAAGGTTGCGCATGACTGGTGTCGATTGGCTGAGACTGAACCTGCAAAGGGTTCTTGCGCTACCTGCGCCAGCCATCGAGTGGCTGCTCATGCTCTATGGAGCGATTCAGGTCTTTGATGACGTGGCCGACGGTGATGCTGTCGAACGTGATGACCTGAACGCTGCGATCTGGAACACCCTGGTCGGCATGAGCCAAAACACATTCTGGATTGCAAACTCGCAAACCCTGACGCCTGTCGTGGCGTCGATGATTTTAAAGTGGCAAGCATCTGACCAGGCCGAACGCAGTGGCAAGGCAGATGCACGCTCGTTTGTCTGGCGTGCAGGCTACTATGACGTGGTGCTGATGACGGTGGCGCTGTGCCACGGCACTCAGCGCGCCACTGAAACGGCGCAACAAGTCATGGAGCTGTACGGCGAGACGCTTGAAGATTACATGAAAGAGTTCGGCAATGCCTGATCCAGTAACAGCCCTAGTTGTCGGAGGCACCCAAGTTGTCGGCGGCATGGTGCAAAGCAGAGCAGCCAGTCAAGCGGCAGGCGCACAAACGCAAGCTGCACAGGCTGGCATCGATGAGCAGCGTCGCCAGTTTGAGGCGGTGCAAGAAATCCTCAAGCCCTACGTCACCGCAGGCACCACTGCCATCGGTGGCCTGCAGCCTTACGCTGCAGCCGGAGCGCCTGCACTGGAGCAGCAGCAGGCATTGCTTGGCCTGCGCGGCCCAGAGGCTCAGCAAGCAGCCATTGCAGGCATTGAGCAGGGCGCAGGCTTTCAGGCTCAAGTCCGGCAGGGAGAGGAGGCGCTGCTGCAGCGTGCATCGGCCACTGGTGGCCTGCGCGGTGGCAACATCCAAGCCGCATTGGCACAGTTCAGGCCACAAATGCTGCAGCAAGAAATCGCAACCCAGTACGGTCGCCTTGGCGGCCTGACATCACTGGGCCAGCTCACCAGCCAGAACTTGGCACAAATGGGCCAGGCATCGGCTGCAGGCACGGCCACGGCTGGCCTGAGAACCGGTGCAGACATCGCAGGATTGATGGGGCAGCAAGGTGCTGCACGCGCTGGCGCAGAGCTGGCGCAGGGCCAAGCCTTTGCCAACGTCCTGAACCTGCCTGCTCAGTTCTTGGGCGCGCAGTACGGTGCGACCGCAGGCAAGGCTGGCACAGCAATGACGCCAGGTCTGCGCAACATCTTCAGCGACATCCGGCTGAAAAAGAACATCCAACGCATCGGCACCCGGTCAGATGGCCTGGGCGTCTACGAGTTTGAATACACCTGGGGCGGCGGTCGTCAGATCGGTCTGATGGCGCAAGAGGTGCTGGGCATCTATCCTGACGCTGTGGGCCAGTCCGGTGGCTATCTCACCGTGGACTACAGCAAGGTATAAGGAGCCACAAATGGTCCAACCAATCAACTATTCACTCAACGTCCAGAGTCCTTTTGAGGCTGCTTTGGGCGGCTTCAAGATCGGCGCAACGATTGCCGACATCGGTGCTCAGCGTCAACTGCAGGAGCAGGAGCTGGTGCGCAAGCAGAACTTGCAAACGCAGGTCAATGCACTGATTCAAAATCCCAACCCGACTGCGCGAGACTTCATCAACGTGGCCATGCTGCTGCCTGAAAAAGAAGCAGCCAGCATGCGCGCCAACTTTGAGACGCTGTCCAAAGAGCAGCAGCAGAACCAGTTGCGCTTTGGTGGTCAAGTCATCTCGGCATTCAGCGCCAACCAGCCGCAGATCGGCATCCAGCTCCTGCGCGAGCGCGCCACGGCAGAACGCAATGCCGGCCGCGAAGGCCAGGCCAAGGCATACGAAACCTGGGCACAGATGGCCGAGGTCAGCCCACAGAGCGCCCAGAAGACCATCGGCATCATGCTGGCAGGTGTGCCTGGCGGCGACAAGGTGCTGACATCGTCCATCCAAGCGCTCAAGGCACCGGCTGAGATTCGTGCTGGCGAGGCTGGCGCGACCAAGGAAGAGCTGATCACGGCCAACACGCCGACCCGCCTGGCGCTGGAGAACACGCAGACGGCGGCCAACATCCGCAACTTGGACAGCCAGATCGTGGAACGCTCCAACAGGCTGGTGCTTGATCAAGACAAGCTGAAATTAGACCGCGACAAGTTGCAGTCTGACGTTGAACTCAAGCTCTTCGAGCTGAACCAAAAGGGCACCACGCTCGATGCCAACGCAGCCAAGATCGTCAACGATGCAGCAGTGGCTGCCGTCGGCTCTGAGCAGGCCGCAGGCCGCATGCTCGATCTGGCCAGCCGCATGGAGTCAGCTGGCGGCGGTAGGGGCGCAGGGACATCGTTCTCTGAGAAGGTGAAAAACCTCACCGGCAATCAGGATGGCTTCACGCAACTGCGCAACGAGTACACCCGGCTGCGCAACACGCAGGCCATCAAGTCGTTGCCACCAGGCGTGGCCACAGACAAGGACATCGAGCTGGCGCTCAAGGGCTTGCCCCCAGAGACGGCTGATGCAGCCGTGCTCGCATCATTCCTGCGCGGCATGGCCAAGATGGCGCAGTACGAGGCGGTGGCCGAAAGCGCCAAGTCTGAGTGGGTGAACTCAAACGGCACCCTTGGCCGTGCCAACAAAGACATCGACATCGGCGGCATCCAAGTGCCTAAAGGCACCACCTACGTGGACTTTGCACGCCAGTTCATGGACCAGCGTGCGCAGGACTTGGCAGCAGCTCAAGCTGGCCGTGCGGTGTCTGGCCGTAGCTACATGCGCTTTGCCAACCCTGAAACAGGCGCTGTGCCTGGTGCAGCACCTGCTCAAAATCTATCGCCACTGCCCACGACGCCAGTGAACCCACCGCCATTCGGAGGCGGTGTCACTGTGCCAAGCCCGTTCACAGGCGCACCATAAGATGGCAACGCAACAAACCCCCACCAGCTACAAAGACCCGTTTTGGTCTGACCTGGCCGCTGGCACCGAGCAAAAGCTCGGGCTGCCGCAGGGCTTGCTGGTCTCGGTTCTCACACGAGGCGAGCGCAGCAATGCCGACCAGGTGTCTGAGGCAGGCGCAAAAACCCCATTCCAGATCATCCCGGCCACCCGCCAGGCGGTGCTCAAGAAGTACGGCGTGGACGCCTACCTCAGCCCAGAGAACTCAGCCGAGGCCGCTGGCCTGCTGCTCAAGGAGTCGCTGGACCGCAACAAGGGCGACATCAAACTGGCGGCTGCTGAGTACCACGGCGGTACCAACCCGGCCAACTGGGGACCACGCACCAGGGCATACATCGATCGCGTCTCGCAAGGCGTGCGCGACCTCAGCCCACAGCGTGCCCCTGCGCAGGCACCAACTATTGCGGAGGGCGGCACGACCAGCACCTTTCAGCGTGCTCTTGGTGCCAGCAGCATGGCTGCTGTACCGCCGGATGCGATTGCGAGGGTCTACCAAGCCTACAGCTCCGGACAAATGACGCCTGAAGAGTCGGCAGAGTTTGAGGCCGACGTTCGCGGCGGCACCCTCATGCTACCCCGTGGCGCGGCCTTGCGTGGCGAGCAGCCCCAAGGTGCCAGACCAACCACGCCAGAGCTGCCTGCGGCTGTGCTGCAGGCCTACAGCACCGGACGCATGACACGCGAGGAGATGATGGAGCTGGAGCGCGACGTCTCCAGCGGCATGGCCAAGGTGCCGACTGGCTTCCAACTCCAGAAGACCGAGCCGATGGGCGTGCTGGGTGGCATTCGTGAGGCTGTCACCGGCACCGAGCGCGCCACGCCGACAACCCAAGCGCTGCCCGACTGGGCCAGCATGCCTGAGCTGAACACCTTCAGCATGGCCAGCTTCAAGTCGGCCCTGGGCACGATGATGACCAATCCGCAGGAGACTGTGCAGGTCATCCAAGCCAACTTCCCTGGCGTGAAAGTCAGCCAGGACGAGAAGGGCAACTTCGTGCTGCAGTCGTCCATCGACGGCCAAATGTACGCCATCAAGCCTGGCTTCCAGGTCAGCGACATCCCGCGAGCTGCCGGTGCGATTGCAGCCTTCACGCCTGCCGGCCGTGCTGCCACCATTCCCACTGCCATTGCTGGCGGTGCGGCAACTCAGGCAGCCATCGAGACCACCCAGGCCGCCACTGGTGGCCGATTCGACACTGGCGAGGTGGCGCTGGCCGGAGCAATGGGCGGCGCTGGCCAGGCTGTGACCCGCATTCCGCAGATGGTGCGCGCTGTGCGCGGCGGCGAGGCTCCTCCTGTTGCACCTGCAGCAGGCGAGCAGGTCGCTGCACCAATCATGCCTCCGACCGGCACCGTGCGCGAAATTTCTCCGACCGGCGCTGTCGGCCCAGAGGTGCCACTGGCAGCTCCTCCAGCCCCTAGCGTCATGCCTGCTGGTATTCAACCAAGTGGTGCTGTGACATTTCCAGTTCCGCCAAGACCTGCTGCAGCCGCACCGATGACCACCACCGAGCTGGCGCAGACCGCCAGGACGGCCACAGGCGGCGGCATGGGCGCTGGCCGAGCCACCGAAGTGCTGGCCACCCAGGCTGCACCCGATCCCAAGGTCTTGGAGGCCGCGCGTCGGCTCAAGATCGAGGGCTACCTGCAGCCGGATCACCTGACCTCGAACCAGGCCTACCGCGAGCTGGCGCAGGCCGTGAAGTCGATCCCTGGCAGCCAGGCGCGTGCAGCCGAGCTGACTGGCCTGGAAGCCGTGGGCAAGCAGGCAGACGACCTGATCACCCAGATCGGCGGCATGACCGACCTCAGCCGCATGAACCAGGCCGTGCGCACCAACCTGTCGCAGACGGTGGCCAACCTGGAGCGCAGAGCCAACACAGCCTACGACGACCTGCGCCAGAACATCCCGGCCCAGACTCGTGGCCCAGCCGACAACGTGCTGGCCTTCGTCGAGCAGCGTGCGCTGGACTTGGACGGTCCGAAAAACCTCTCTCCGCTGGAGAAGGCGGTGCGCAGCAAGCTGTCTCCGAAGGAGATCAAAGACGATGCAGGCAATGTGATCGGCATGCGCCAGCCTACCTATGCGCTGATCGATGACGTGCGGCGCGACATCGGTGCTGCAGCACGCCAGCAAGGCGCATTCAAGGACGCCGACACCGGCCTGGCGAAGCGCTTGTATGCGCTGATCGACGACGACCAGTTCGCGCTGGCTGAGGCCGCTGGCCGAGGCGAGCAGTACCGCCTGGCCAAAAGCCTGGTGTCCATGCGCAAGGGCATCGAGGACGACATGATCTCGCTGTTCGGGCGCGAGCTGGACCAGAGTCTGGTCACCAAGCTGTCCACGGCCACCACGGCGCTGTCTAAGGGCGACGCCGACAAGTTGATCAAGGTGCTGCAAGCCATCCCAGAGGACATGCGCCAGATGGTGGCAGCCTCGGCCCTGAACACGGCCTTCGGCAAGGCCACGCAGAACGGCGCGCTGAATTTCAACACCTACGCCAACTGGTACGAAGGTCTGCTGCAGAACAAGCAGGCCTATGCGGCCTTGATGAACAACCTGCCGCAGCCGGCCAGGAAGGCACTGTCGGACCTGTATCGGGTCTCGAACAACGTGCGCAAGGCCACCCGCGAGCGCATCACCACAGGCCGGATTCAGGCCGTCCAGCAGGAGCTGCAAGGCGCTGACACGCTGCTGTCGAACATCTTCAACGTGGCCAAGCGTGCAGCAGTCGGTATCCCGGCTGAGGCCGCCACGACGGCTGTGGGCTTGCCTGGTGCAGGCATCGCATCTGGCCTGACGGCAGCATTGACCAAGGGCGTCAAGCCCGAGGTGCTCAAGGCTGCCGACGAGCTGATCTCGTCACCCGAGTTTCAACGTCTGGCCGTGGAAGGCGCGACCAAGACGACCCCAAGCCAGTCCACGATCCGCAGCGTGGCACTTTCTGCCGCCTTCCGGCGCTTTGCTGACGCAGCCAAGATGCCGCGAGAGCTGAGCTGGCGCGAGCGCTGGCTTGTGCAATCCATGCAAGCTGCAGGACAATTCGATCAGGAGAACCAACGATGAGCGCACTTTCCATTCAACCCACCTACCCGATCTTCACAGAGACGGACGGGTTGCCGTTGGAGAACGGCTACATCTGGATCGGCACGGCCAATCTTGATCCACAGACCAACCCAATCAACGTCTATTGGGATGCTGCGCTAACCATTGCAGCACCACAGCCAATCCGCACATTGAACGGTTATCCGTCTCGCAATGGAACTCCTGCACGTCTGTACGTCAATAGCGACTACAGCATTCAGGTGCAGAACAAAAACGGCAGCGTGGTATACAGCGCACCGGCTGCGACTGAGCGATTCAGTGATGTTGTTTTCACAGGAACGATTGACGCAGATCAGGTCGTTTACCAGCCTCCAGGCTTTGGTGCTGTTGCAACTACTGTTCAAGACCAACTCGAACTAGAGCACTTCATCAGCGACTTTGCTACGCTGGCAGACGCCATTACAGCGGCCACCGGCTCATTCAAGTTGCTGGTCAATGACAACCTGACCGTGCGCATTCCGACCGATGCTGCAAACTTGCAGACGGCTGTGGACTGCTTGGCACCGAACAATCCGCAGATCACCATCACGCTCAACATCGAGTCTGGCCATTCGCCGCAAAGCGGATGCACCGTGGCGAATGGTGATTACTCACAATTCCGCATCACCTCGACCGATGCAGAGGTCGTGCTGTCTCCGTCTTTCGGAACGTCTGCAAATTTCATCTACGGTTTAAACGCCAAACTTCCGCGCTTGGCTTGCCTTGTGGATGCCAACTCCAAAGCAAATTATGGCTACGCTGCGTGGGGTGCATCTGTCGGTTATGTTGAGGCAAATTGTGGCGTTAAAAATACTTGGGGTGATGGTTGCCGCGCATACGGTGGCAGCACCATCTACGCCTTTGACACTATTTGGACGGGGTGTGCTAAAAATAATACAACTGGATCAGGCATTGTTTCATGGGGAAGCACTGTATTTGCATCAGGCGCAGATGTCAGCAACTCAATGTATTACGGCGCTCAAGCAGCCCACGGCGGCATTCTGGTAATTGACAACGGTACTGCAAACAACTGTTTCCGATACAACCTTCGCGCAACCGATGCTGGTTGGATGAGCGCCGATGGCGTAACATCAAACTATGCTGGGTGCGCCCCTGGTACAAACTTGCCTTACCCTGACGCAGCGGCTGCTGGATATGGCATTTATGCGTTTAATGGTTCATGGATTGCGGCCCGTGATGCGTTGGCCACAAACGCCAAGCATTCGGGTGTTTTGGCAAGTAACGGATGCACTATTCATGCGCGAGGTGCAACGCTTACCGACTGCGGCGAAAACGGCGTTTACGCAAGCCCATGTTCTACGGTTGATGCTACCGAAACCGATGTAAGTGGCGCTGGCACTTACGGATATTTTGCATCTGGTGGTTCAACAATTAGCGCAGCATCTAGCACAGCCAATAATTGCGGCACAGGAACAAATGACGCAGCGGCATTTGCAGACGCGGCATCGCGCATCAACGTTGAAAGTTTGACCGCAACCGGATGTTCCGGCATCGTTATTCGTTGCGAATCAGGATCAACAATCAATTGCACTGGCAGCACAATTACTGGGGCTGGCAATAGGTCTGTTTATGCTGCGGGCGCATCAATTATAAACGCATCATCTTGCACCGGAACTGGCGCAACCAACGAGGGTGTGTTTGCTGCCAGTGGTTCAACAATCAACGCGCAAAGCAGCAATTTTCAGCGCGGTGGTACAACGTCAGTCACCGATATTGTGGTTGAGAATGGGTCGTTTATCAACGCTGCTGGCGCGACTGGCGGTGTCAGTCAGACCATCAACACTTTAACAAGCGAAGGGGTGATTTTCCGATGAGCAATCAACCTATGCCAATGCGCTGGCCTGCTGATTTCCCAAATAAGCACGATGAGCAGGAAGGCTGGGTGAAACCCAAATGATTACGCCTTCTTACTCACTGACTGCAACAGAACGAGTCCTGCCCAAGCTGGCGCTGGACTTCACCACGGCTGCGCTTGATCCGCGAGTGACGTTCACTCGATCTGGCAACACGGCTACGGTCATCAACTCGTCTGGCGTCATCACGGCGATCAATGCTGACCTGCCACGCTTCGACTACAACCCGACAACGCTGGTCTGCGAAGGTCTGCTGATCGAAGAGCAACGCACAAACTTGCTGCTCAACAGCCTGATTGATGGCACAAGTCTGGCAACGCAGTCGGTCACAGTCACCGCAGTGGCGCACACACTGTCGTTCTATGGCACGGGAACTGTCACGCTGTCTGGCGCTCACTCTGCAACGGTGAACGGTACTGGCGCATACCCAACCCGTACGACATTGACTTTCACGCCAGCGGCAGGCTCCTTGACGTTGACTGTCAGCGGCACGGTGCAGTTTGCCAACCTTGAGGCCGGAGCGTTTGCCACCTCATTCATCCCGACCGACGCCACGACAAAGACGCGCAACATCGACGTTGCCAAGCTGACTGGCTCCAACTTCACAAGCTGGTTCAACGCAACGCAGGGCACGCTCTACGCTGAAGGCGCGGTGGTCAACAGCATCACAGGCACCAATGCACGCATATTTGCATCTTTGTGCAATGCTGGTGGCACTGAGCTTTTCAATCTTGAGGCACGAAGTTCGACCAGCACCCGCGCCCGTTCGCTGACTGGTGGTGCGACCGTCCTTGCATCCGATTCATTCAATGCCTTGGGTGTTGAGAGCGAGTTGGCTGGCTCTTACATCGCTGGCGAAATTGCCATGAGCGTTGAATCCAGAACGCCGATCACTGCGGTGTCTAATGTTCCGTCACCAGATCAGATGGTCATCGGCACAGGCTTCAACACTGTGTCAGCAAATTTTGCTAATGGTCGCATCAAGCGCGTCATGTATTGGCCTCAGAAACTCACGCTGGCAGAATTGCAAGCATCGACGAAATAAGGAGAAATCATGCTGAAAACCATCCAAGTCTTAGATTCGTTTGATGCGTTCAAACTGAATCCTGCTGGCATCATCACAGAATCTGGCACGAGCAGAACTTTATCTGCCGCTGACAATGGCAAGGTCATTTATTGCACTAGCGGCTCTGCTGTGACCATCACTTGCGCAACAGGTCTCGGCGCTGGTTTTTCCTGCACCATCATCCAGGGTGGCGCAGGGAAAGTCACGATTGCGGCAGGCGCTGCAACGCTGAACTCATATTCTGGCCTGTTGAGCACAATGGGACAATATGCTGTCATCTCGCTCTTCAGCCCAGTTGCAAATTCGTTCATCGCAGCCGGTAACCTCGGCGTCTAAGGAGAAATCATGGCCACCAACTCGCAAATCGCATTTGCCCCACTTGGCAACACCGTTGTCATCCCCGCTGCTGCTGTTGCCTCCACAGGCGTTCAGGCGCTTGTTGATGCACGCTTTGATGCGCAGAGCACAGGCCAGTACCGCATCATCAACAGCAGCCAGAATACGGTGTTTTTGGGTGTTGGCCCAACTGCTGCAATTGCCACGGCCAACGCAGTGGCCCCAGTCGCTGGCACGCCATCTGCAGCCATTGTGCTGGTGCCTGGTGCCGTCGAGGTGTTGCGCTTTGGGCGCGAGGTGTTCTTCAGTGGCTTGGCCTCTGCTGCCTCCACCGTCTACATCGTCCAGGGCGAGGGCATGTAATGAATCAGGTCGATGCAACCGATGCACGACTTCAGACGCACGAAGAAATTTGTGCGTTGAGGTACGAGGCCATTCAAAAGTCGTTTAAGTCGGGCAGCAAGCGCATGAGCCGCATTGAGTACATCCTCTATGCGCTGATTGCGGTCACGCTGCTCGGCCCAGGCTTTGCTGCGGAGATGTTGAAAAAGATGCTGGGGGTTTAAATAGCTGAAGAATCTGCAAAGCACGCGCTCATTGAAAAGGTGGCTTTTGCCATTCTGCCAATCCTGTTCACCTGCGTGGTGTACTTGATGAATTCTCTTTCCCATCTGTCCCACGAAGTCACGGTGCTGAACAACAAAATCAGCCTGGTGGTCACCAGTGATAACAAACAGGCCACCAACACTAGCGCAGAGCTGGCAAGAGAAAAGCTGCGCCAAGACCTGGAAAAAGAAATTCAGAAAAACCGTGATGACATCATGCACAACAGGCAAGACATTGCGGTCATCTACGAAAAATGAAAGGCAAGTGATGGATTGGCTCAAACAAATTGCACCCACCATCGCCACCGCAATGGGTGGCCCACTGGCTGGCATGGCCGTGTCAGCCATCTCCAAGGCCATCGGCGTGGACGAGGCGAAGGTGGGCGACCTGATCGCCAACAACAAGCTGACCGCCGACCAAATTGCCCAGGTCAAGCTGGCCGAGATTGAGCTGCAAAAGCAGGCTCAGGAGCTGGGCCTGAATTTCGAGAAGCTGGAAGTTGAAGACCGCAAGAGCGCCAGAGATATGCAGGCAGCTACTCGCTCGATGATGCCCCCCATCCTGGCTGGCGCGGTCACTGTCGGCTTCTTCGGCATCATGGTGATGATGTTCTTCAATCAAATTGACAGCAGCAACCCAGCCATTCTGATGATGCTGGGCAGCTTGGGCACGGCGTGGACGGGCATCATTGCCTACTACTTCGGCAGCTCTGCTGGCTCCCAGGCCAAAACTGATTTGCTTTCCAAGGCTGCTAAATGAACCTGACCCCACACTTCACACTGGAAGAGCTGACGGCCTCAGAGACCGCTGAGCGCAACGGCTGGGACAACAGCCCCAACGATCAGGAGCTGGCCAACCTGACCCGCCTGGCTGACTTCTTGGAGCAGGTCAAGGTGGTGATGGGCGGCAAGCCAATCATGATCAGCTCAGGCCTGCGCACAAAGCTGGTCAATGATGCGGTGGGCAGCAAAGACACCAGTCAGCATCGGCTGGGCTGCGCTGCCGATTTTAAGGTGCCAGGCATGACCCCTGACGAGGTAGTGCGCAAGATCGTGGCCAGTGGTATTGGCTACGACCAGATCATCCGCGAGTTTGATCGCTGGACTCACATCAGCGTGCCAAACAGCGAGGACACCAGCCCACGCAAGCAGGCGCTGATCATCGACAAGGCAGGCACCAGGCCGTTTGCTTAAGAAGGCTGGCGCTCGACAGTCTCGAAGGCTTCCCGGCCATCCATCGAGTGGTGCAGCCACACGCCATCGTCCAGTGTTGGCTTGCAAAAGCAACTGCCGTTGGCCTCATGATCGCGCAAATCGTTCAGCGGCACCACATGCCAGCCTGCGCAGTTGCAGTCCCGGCCCTGACGGCAATTCTGGTTGCAGGTCATCTGCACATCCCCTCATCGTTGTAGGCTGGCCAGCCTGACTGGCCTTTGGTCTGCTTCCACAGCTTGACCATCTCGCAGTACTCGGCCTGCTGGCGCTCGGCCTCCTCAAAGTCGGACTGGCCGACGATGCCCATTGCAATGACGATGCTTTGCCCACGCTTTATGGATCAACTGCTTGCGTGTCTTGATGCCAGCTTTGTGCGTTGTGTACCGTGCATCAGGCGTTTGTCGCGTGATGCCTATGTACTTTTTGCCATTGATGAATTCAAGCATGTACAGGTAACCCAGCCTTTCATCTGCATCGTTGAAGCCCGGGTCGGCGGGCCAGGAGGGTGCTTTCGGCGGCTTCGACATGTCTTCCTTTTGGCGGGATAAAATCTCCGGGCGACGCCCCTTGCCGTCCGCTCGGGCTCCGCCACCTCGATTTCAAGCCCGGCGGCGTGCGCCTGAGCCGCTCTCTCCAGAGTTGGAGGGATGATACTCTCGTTCTGGAGAGCCGGTGCTGCCTTCCGTCGATTGGCCATCGCCATCCTCCTTAGCCGATCCAGCCGTCCGGCATCTCGTCGCCGCCGGCCGCCCAGTTGACCTGCGGCTTGATCGCGGTGACCTCGGCGCCGGGGAAGATCTCCTTGACCGCCGCCAGCCCAGGCCTGTCGGCCAGGGCGAGCCGCACGAGCTCGTCCAGCGTCCACACCTCCGCCTTCCTGTCCTCGCGCGCCACGACCCCGGCCTCGGCCGACGTGCGGCACACGACGATGACCCGGTCGCCGTGTCGGCACTCCCACACCTCCGGCCCCAGCGGTTGCTGCCCGGCGGCCTTGGCCTCGGCCTCAAGCGCCGCCACCGCCCGCCGCACCGCGGCGCCCTGCTTCTGGATCGCGACGACGTCGTCGCCCTCGGTCGCGCGACACCATGCCAGCCACTGCCGGTCCCACCGCGCTCGGAGGTCGTCGGAGACGAGGAGTCGGAGGCGGCCGACGCCCCAGGTTCTCTCCGCCGTGGCGATCGCGTGATCGACGCCGTCGAGGATCGCTTTGGCGAGGCTGTAGTCGGTCTGGTTCATTTCCGCACCTCGGGGTGCGGAGGTGCGGAGGCTATTTGAGCCACCGCACAGGATGAAACCCCATCCGCACCGCACCCCGCACCCCTAGAGGGGTGCGGTGCGGAAGTGCGGAAAGGGGTTTCCGCACCTCGTGTTTTGAGGTGCGGAAAAGTGCGGAAAGGTGCGGAACTTGCCATCACTCAGTCCTCGGCGGAAGGGTGCCTGCGACGTAGACCGGGACCGCCCTGCCCTCTGTCTTGTCCTGCTGTTTTTCAACCTTGAGGACGCCCGTGTGAACCCACTTCGACAGGAGCGTCTTGGCCTTCGCGCGGCCTCCGGCGTCGTCGTCAAAGCCACATATGCGGATGACATCGAAGCCCAGCCACCCGGCCGCCTGCGGGCTCTGCCGCTTACCGCCATCTCGGTGAACGAGATTATGCACCGCGCGCATGTGATCCTCGGTCACCCCGTCCCAGACCGACGGCGGCTCCCACAGCGTCGCCACCCCGACCTTGTCGCCCTCCGGCGCGATGCCCGAGCCGTTGCCCAGGTCGACCGACACCAGCTCGATCCACTGCGCCTTGTCTGCCGGCGGCGCGAGGTTGTTCTTCGCGTCGTCGATCCTGACATACCGGCGACGCTGCGCCTCATCGATCCCGAGCTTGACGGCCTCGGTGTCCGACATGGTGTTCATGACGCGGGCGGTACGGACCGCCCCGATAATCGCCGTTCCGCCGCGCACGCTGTCGATCGACCCCTCTTCGCCGTTGAGCTTTCGGAAGTGGTGGACGAGCACGATACAGCACCCCGTCAGGTCGGCGATGAGCCGCCAGAGCGCAAGCACGGCGTTGATGGCCTGATTGTCGTTCTCCGGCACCGAATGGCTTGCCACGAACGGATCCACGATAAGAACGCCGATCTTGTGCCGCCTGATCTTCTCAACGATCGCATCCACGATCGGCCGGTGAATGGTGATCCCGTCGCGCGTCTGGTACGCGATCGTGAGGGGTTTCTCGCGCCCCGCATCCACGAACAGTCGCCCCTCGATATCGCGCTGCGCGATACCGTAGTGCTTCGCGGCGGCACCGATCCGGCGCTCCATCTCGTCGGCCGGATCCTCAAGGTTCATGATCCAGACGCCGACACGCTCCGTCGGCGTAACCCCGAGAAGCGCCTTTCCGGTGGCGATCGACAGCGACTCGACCACGTAGAGCGTTGTCTTGCCCGCGCCGCCCGGCGCGGCCAGAACGCTCACGAAAGACCGGATGTAGCTGTTCCCGTAGAGCCAGCGACGGCGAGGGATATCGGACGGCGAGCGCAGCACAAACGGCCGCGCGAGATCGTCCTCGTCGCCGCTCGCCGCTCCTTCGAAATGTAAAGCATCGCTTGACGGTTCCTCCTGCCGATTTCCCGGCCCCTGACGCGGGTCTGGCTTCCGGCGGCCCTGATACCCCGCCACGACATCCTCCAGCGCCCCAAAGCCGCCCGTTTCCGCCTTCCTGGCCCACGAGATGCACTTGGCCCGCATCTCGTCCTCGGCGTTGTCTGCGCTGATCCGCCCGGGCCTCGACAGGTCGACCCGACGGCGGAACTGCGGCCACGCGACCTCGGCGATCTCGTCGGCGGTCGGCCATGCGCCGTTCTCGCCAGTGAGTTGAATGCCCACCGCATGCACCGTGTCGCGCATGTAGGCCTCGCGCCCGTCGTCGACCGGCGGCTCCAGGCCGCCCGTCGATCCGGCACCCGCCGGTCGCTGGAGCGGCTCGACCGGCGCCCGCTCGCGCGGCGTGGCACCCGAGACCGGCGCGTCCGCGCGCACGAGCTCGAGCAGCCACCCGGGCGCATCGGCGATGCCTTCGGCGAGCGTGTTCAGCCACGACCAGACATAGGGT
>Ga0068876_10000670_pt1 | contig 27892 bp, 16 predicted proteins | sample NOAtaG_6_FD_66442 | JGI IMG/M metagenome (GOLD analysis project Ga0068876, IMG submission 66442) | Freshwater lake microbial communities from Lake Erie, under a cyanobacterial bloom - NOAA_Erie_Diel5S_2200h metaG | ecosystem: Environmental > Aquatic > Freshwater > Lake | place: USA: Ohio, Lake...
CGGCGGCCGGCCTCGATGTCGCCCTCCACGATCTCGTCGTCGGGCGTGTAGACGTACTCGTCGAGCGTGGTGGCGATCTGCCGCACCTTGAAGGGCGTGAGGAAGCCGTCGTTGATGCCCTCCTTCAGTGAGTACTGGTACACCGGCTCGCCGAAGTAGGCGTAGGTATCGGCATTCACCGTGCGCTTGGGCGTAGCCGTCAGGCCCAGCTGCACCGCGGCGCTGAAGTAGTCGAGGATGGCGCGCCAGCTGCCCTCGTCGTTGGCCCCGCCACGGTGGCACTCGTCGATGACGATGAAGTCGAAGAAGTCCGGCGGGTACTCGCCGAAATAGGGCGACCCGCCGGGCCCACTCATGAAGGTCTGGAAGATCGTGAAGAAGATGCTGCCGTTCTTCGGCACGCGGCCCTTGCGGCGAATGTCGGCGGGGTCGATACGTACCAGCGCATCGTCGGCAAACGCCGAGAAGGCGTTGTAGGCCTGGTCCGCCAGGATGTTGCGATCGGCCAGGAACAGGATGCGCGGCCGGCGCGAAGGCTCTGTGCCAACGCGCCAGTCGTTCAGGTTCCAGCGGCTGTGGAACAGCTTCCAGGCGAGTTGGAAGGCGATGAAGGTCTTGCCGGTGCCGGTGGCCAGCGTGAGCAGGATGCGGTCGCGCCCGGCGCCGATGGCCTCGAGCACGCGGGCAATCGCGATCTCCTGGTAGTAGCGCCCCTGCCAGGTGCCGCCCTTGTCCTCGAACGGGATGGTGGCAAAGCGCTCGCGCCACGCTGCGGCCGCAGCCTCGGCCTGCCCGAAGGTCTGCGCCCAGAGCGCCTCGGGGCTGGGGAAGCCCACCACGTCGCCTTCGGCGCCGGTGGCCATGTCGACGCCGTAGATGGCCTGCCCATTGGTGCTGTAGGTGAAGCGCACCGCCAGCTTGGCCGCGTAGCTCTTGGCCTGCGCCACGCCCTCGGTGTGCGCCTGTGCCCAGGCCTTGGCCTCCACCACCGCCAGCTTGGTGTTTCGGAAGACCAGCACGTAGTCGGCGATCTCGGCCCGCGCGCGCCGGCCCTGGCCCGCACCAGCCGATCCGGGCTGCAAGCGCCCGAGCGTGATCCCGTGCTCACGCAGTACCCGGCTGCCCTCGACCACGCCCCAGCCGGCGGCCTTCAGCGCGGGGTCGATGTGCTCGGCGCGGGTTTCGGCTTCGTTCATGGGCGGGACGGATTGCCGTAGGCTGCGTGGAAAGTGGATCGGGAGTGCCAGGTCGGCGTTACAGCCTCGGTGAGGGTCACCGGGGCTTTTCGCTTTCTGGAGCCGCTCAAGGGTGCTGCGATCAAAACCGGATCAAGAAATTTCCACGGTCCAAGACGCTTCCAAGTCGTTGAGTTTCCTGATCTTTGCCTTCGCTCGGCTCGCTGTAGACCGCCCAGGATCAAGACCCGATCAAGAAACCGGCCGTGGTATCGGTTAGCGATTAAATGGGCAAGCTGTTGATCTGGAACGATCTTTGCACATCGCCTGGCATCCCGTCGGAGCTGCCCTAAAGCAAGGCTGCAGGGGTTGCGCGGCCGCTTGAGTGGTCTCATGTCGTCACGCCCAGAACGTCTGGTAGCGGACATGCCGATCGGGCGTTGAGCAGTCATGGGACCCGTCAGTCGGCAGGCCGAACCGGATCAAGCGCCTCACCCGACAGGTAGAGACCCACCGTGGCTGTCGTCCAGACGGATACGCCGACGCCGAAGAAGTCACGGTCTTCGGTCCAGATCGGACAGCCCAACTGCAGCGCACACGCCAGTACCGACCAGTCGAGGGGGTCGCGCCGCCCGATACGCGCCAGGGCAGCCACCCGGGACGGGTCGTAGCTCTGTGCGGGGACCGCTGTGACCACCAATGCCAACGCGTCAAGCGCCCGCAGCGCTGCAGCCAGATCTTCAGCCGCCGCACCGCGGGCGCTCAGGATGGCAGGCAGGTGCTCCTGCACCTCTTGAAACGCGGTGTCCGGGGCGAGGAAGTTCACGCCGGCGGCGTGATCGGCGATCAGCGCCGAGACCTTAACACCCAACACCGCGCGGATCAGGATGTTCGCATCGAGGACGATGGCCCGCGTGGTCATCTCGCAGGAGTCTTGCGGCCACGGGCCGACTTGCCACGCCGCAGCGCATCGAATTCCGCGACCACCTGCTCAAGTTCAGCATCATCGAGCGGGAGTGCGGCCCTCGCCTGCTCCGACGCAGCGCGCAGACGCTCGATGTCGGCCGTCGAGGGCTGGCGCAAGGGCACGAACAACCCAACCACCTGCCCGTGCCGGGTGATGGTGACGGGCGCGTTGGTCTCGATGTACTCGGCCAGCGATGCGCGGAACTCGCGTATGCCGACGGAAGGCGTTTCCATGATCGGGCTCCTGGCTTGACGTGGACAGTACCGGGATTCTCGCCGATTTGTGTACACAAATGCAAGGCGCTGGAGCGGCTGCACGGGGCCGATCAGAGCGCGCCGCTGAAGGCTTGATGGAGGAGGGATTGCTTGAGTTCGTCGAGGGTGGCGAGCTTTCGCTTGTACACCCCGTGGAGCTGTTCGCTCTGCTCCATGCCTCTTTCCAGTCGATCCACGACTTCTGCTTGTTCGTCCAAGGTGGCCGGGATCGGGATCGGAATGGAGTTCAGCGCTTTCTGGTTCAGCTTCGGCTGGGCAGCGCCAGTGATGTATTCATCAAGCGGGATGCTCTCCAGATAGAACTCGACGAACTTCTGTGTCGCCATGCTCCCGAACTTGAGAATGTGGGCGTGGTTATTGACCCAGTAGCGACCACTGACCGAGAAAGCGATGGGCGTCGATCGTGCAAGCAGGTTTGCTCCGTCCTCGGACACCAGCAAGGTGTCACCGTCAAAGATGTAGTCAGCCACGTAGTCCACGATGCCTGACGCTCCGTAGTACGGGAACTCACCGGCCTTTCTGTCGCTCTTGGTGATCGGCACGCGCTTGCTGTCAAGATTCGTCGATAGTTGGTCGACTGTCTTGGTCGGCCAGCGTGCTGCGCCGCGCATGAAGATGCTCTTCGCTTCGCTACTGAACAACTCCCGCGCATTCCGCAGATTCTTCTCGGCATGGGCCTTGGCGGTCGCGATGCCCTCGAAAGCTTCGTCGAGGATGGCGACGATGCGGCGCTGCTCGTCAGCGTGAGGTAACCAGATCTGAATCGCCTCTATGTCCGCCTTGTTGATGGACGCAAACACCGCTCCTTGCTTGCCCGATATCTCGGGGCGCTTGAAGAGCAATTGATAGAAGAGAAAGTCTCTGTGTAGCTTTGAACCGTCACATCGAATGGCCGCAAGCCCACGGCCGATGCACATCCTCTGCGTTGCAAAGTTGATCGGGCCTACAGGTGCGCGAACGGAGATCAGGATGTCACCTTCCTGAGCCTCCTTCGTTACCTCTGTAGTCCACGTTGTCGGTGCTCCTATGTATCGTTCTCCGAACTCCTTCTTGCCTTGGTAGAACGGTAGGCCTTGGCCGTGAGCGTTATAGAAGCTGCCGTCGGGCGACTGTCCAGCGATGACAAGGCATACACCGCCGAGAGGAACTGACGGCCTCACGCCAACAACCCCCGAATCTCGCTTAACACCTCCGCCGCCTCGGCATCCAGCGCCTCGATCTCACCCAGGATCTCCTGCGGCGTGCGCATCACCACCTCGCCGCCGCCGTTCGGGTTCTTCACAGACAGGTCCCAGGTGGTGGTGTCGATGGCGGCCACATCCACCGACCAACTCTGCTTCGAGTCCGCAAAGGTCTTCTGCAGGGCGAGGAAGTCCGCCAGATCGTCGTCGTTCAGCGGGTTGGTCTTGCCCAGGCTGCGGCCGGGGTCGAGCTGGTAGAACCACACGCGGCGGGTGGGCGCGCCCTTCTCGAAGAACAGCACCACCGTCTTCACGCCCGCGCCCTGGAAGGTGCCGCTCGGGCAGTCCAGAACGGTGTGCAGGTTGCAGCTTTCCAGCAAGAGCTTGCGCAGGATGGTGCTGGCGTTGTCGGTGTTCGATAGGAAGGTGTTTTTGATGACGATGGCCGCGCGCCCACCAGCCTTCAGCGCCTTGATGAAGTGCTGCAGGAACAGGAAGGCCGTCTCGCCCGTCTTGATGGGGAAGTTCTGCTGGACCTCCTTGCGCTCCTTGCCGCCGAAGGGCGGGTTGGCGAGGATCACCTCGTAGCGGTCGCGGTCCTGGATGTCGTTGAGGTTCTCGCCCAACGTGTTGGTGTGGCCGATGTTCGGCGCCTCGATCCCGTGCAGGATCATGTTCATCACGCCGATCACATAGGCCAGGCTCTTCTTCTCGCGTCCGTAGAAAGTGCGCGTCTGCAGCGTGGCCAGGTCGTCGGTACTGGCGGCCTTCTGGCTCAGGTACTCGAAGGCCTCGCACAGGAAGCCGGCGGAGCCGCAGGCGCCGTCGTAGATGCGCTCGCCGATCTTCGGGTCCAGCACGCGGATCATGGCGCGGATAAGCGGGCGCGGCGTGTAGTACTCGCCGCCGTTGCGCCCGGCGTTACCCATGTTCTTGATCTTGGCTTCGTACAGGTGCGAGAGCTCATGCTTCTCGGTCTGCGAGCGAAAGCGCAGCTCGTCCACCAGATCGATCACATCGCGCAGGTTGTATCCGCTCTGGATCTTGTTCTTGATCTCGCCGAAGACCTCGCCGATCTTGTACTCGATGGTGTTGGGGCCGCTGGCGCGCTGCTTGAAGCCCGCCAGGTACGGGAAGAGCTGACCATCAACGAAGTCACGCAGGTCATCACCGGTGACGGCGGCATTGTGGTCCAGTCGGCCGTTAGCATTCTTCGGCGCGGCCCAGCGCTCCCACCGGTAGGCCTCGGCCAGGATGTAGCCGTAGCGCCGGCCTTCCAGCTCGGCTTCGGCAGCCCGGTCAGCCTCCAGCGCGTCGAGGTACTTGAGGAACAGTAACCAGGACGACTGCTCGGTGTAGTCCAGCTCGCTGGTGCAACCGGCATCCTTGTGCAGGATGTCGTCAATGTTCTTGAAGGTCTGTTCGAACACGTGTTGTCCGTTTCCTGGGTAACTGCCTATCCGGCGCCGACAGCAGGCATGGTGCCGCCGAACGCCGAAGGGTAACGGTCATTCTCACGGAAAGCATCCCATGGCCGGTCAGCCCTGCCCCGGCCGGCCTGCCGCCGCAGCCTCGTTGGTGTCATTCATTCAGGTAAGTGTTTCTGTCCGTCCCGATCGCCTGAGCGAATCGGGAACTGATGCGGACGCGGGACACCACTCCCGCTCCTGTGCCGACTTCCTTCTTCCTGGCCTGCCCGGCACGGCCTTGGCCTCGGTGACGCTCGCTGCGGCGAGTCGGCCCACCGATCGAGCCTCTGCCGCGTGAGCGGCGCCCCGGGGCTCGGGGGGTTGCGCCAGGTCGATCAGACCGTTGGACGCTTGCACGACGAATCCCGCTTGTGGCGGGGTCATCAGGAACGGCTTGCCGGGGATGCCGGCTGCGGCAGGGAGCCCGTCACTTGGCTCTGTCACTTGCGCCTGCACTCGGCAATCGCTTGCTGGGCGCAGTTTTTGGCGCGCCGTCACTACCGGCGCGCCGCGTAGTGACGGCGCACATCGCTGGCGCAGCGGCCAGCCGCTGAAGGGTTGCCGCAGCCTGCCGATGGGCTCGGCAGCTGGCGCAGAGGTCGACGCGTTCTCCTGCCTTGCGGCGGCCGGCTCTCGGGAGACTTGCCGGCTCAGGTGCCCGAACTTCGGGCGGGCAATGCGTGACGGGCATCAAGCGGGCTGACTCAGCCAACGGGAATTGCTGCAGAGGCTACCGCCCTCGCCGACCGCGCGCATCCGCAGTGCGGACATCGCCGCCGCCCGCTGGTCTGCGAGATGACCCGCCCCTTCCGACATCTGCCGATGGGCACCGCCTTGTGCGATCGGCTCCCGAAAAGTTGCACGGAGTCCCGACACTTTCGCGCCGAAATCCGTATGCCTATGGAGGTCCGCCGCTTTTCGACGGCAACCGTCACGGCGGGCCTCCCTCCACTACGGGAGCACACACCCATGAAACACGGAAGCACGAGCACCCCCGTCATCCTCCGCCGGCCGCAGGTCGAAGCGCGCACCGGCCTGTCGCGCAGCACGCTGTACCAGTACATCCAGGACGGCCTCTTTCCGCGGCCGGTGTCGCTGGGCGCGCGGGCAGTGGGCTGGCTGGATTCCGAGGTGAACGCCTGGATCGCCGCGCGGGCCAAGGCCGTGCGGCCCGGCGCGGCCCCGGGCCGTTGAGGTGGCGCCATGGCCACCCCATTGCCGCCGCAGCGCGGCCTGCCCTCATCGGTGCCCGACGTCGCCCGGGTGCTCGACCAGTTCCGCGCCGCACTGCGCGCCCGGGACATCGTACCGCCCGAGCCGATCGTGGCCGACGGTCGCCTGCACCGCTGCCATGCCGCTGGCCGGCACGGCCGGGGCGACGCGGCCTACCTGCTGCACCTGGACGGCATCCCGGCTGGCGGGCTGGAAAACTGGCGTGACGAGCTCGGCTGGCAGACCTGGCGATGCGAGCTTTCGCGAGCGCTCACTGACGCGGAACGCCACGTGCTGCGTGAGCGTACCCAAGCGGCGCGGGCCGAAAGAGACCGCGACACGGAGGCCCGCCACGCCGCCGCCCGAGCAACCGCAGCCCGTTTGTGGGCCGCGGCCGCACCCGCTACGTCGGGCCACCCCTACCTCACCCGCAAGGGAGTGCAGCCCTTCGGGCTGCGAGTCTGGCGCGGCGTGCTGCTCGTCCCGGTGCGCGACCTGGCCGGCGGGCTGCACAGCCTGCAGTTCATCGGCGCCGACGGCGGCAAGCGGTTCCTGCGCGCCGGCCGGGTTCAGGGGCTGGGGTGCTGGGTCGGCTCACCACCCGAGACGGACGACCCGCAGTCGCCTATCCTCATCGCCGAGGGCTTCGCCACCGCTGCCAGCCTGCACGAAGCCTGCGGCCACGCGGTGGCCGTGGCCTTCAACGCCGGCAACCTCGAACCCCTGGCCCGCGCCGTGCGCGACCGGTGGCGCAGCACGCCGATCATCGTCTGCGCCGACGACGACCACCACACCGCCGGCAACCCGGGGCTCACCCATACCCGTGCCGCCGCGCGGGTCATCGCCGGCCGACTGGCCGTACCCGACTTCGGCGACGCCCGCCCACCGGACGCCACCGACTTCAACGACCTGCACCAGGTGCGAGGGGTGTCCGCAGTGCTGACATCCCTCGCCAATGCTGCACCGCCCGCACCCGACGAGGTCGTCGCCCCGGAAAATGCTGCACCCTCGTCGCCTGACGACTGGCCCGAGCCCGAACCGCTCACCACGCCGCTCGACCCCTTGCCGTATCCGGTCGACGCGCTGCCGCCAACGCTGCGCGAGGCGGTGCTCGAGGTGCAGGCCTTCGTCCAGGCCCCGGCCGCACTGGTCGCATGCTCAGCCCTGTCCACGCTGTCGGTCGCCGCGCAGGGGCTGGTCAACGTGCGGCGCGACGCACAGCTGGTCGGCCCGGTGTCGCTATATGTATTGGCGGTGGCCGAGTCCGGCGAACGCAAGACCACCTGCGACCGCATCCTCGGCGCAGCCCTCCGCGAGTGGGAGCGCGACCGCACCCGAGCGGCCGCCCCGGAACAGGCCGCGCACGCATCGGCCACCGCCGTGCTGCAGGCGAAGCACGACGGCCTGCTCGAAGCCATCCGCCGCAAGCGGCGCGACGGGCAGGACACCGCCGAGGACGAGGCCGCCCTGAACGAACTCGCAGCCGACACCCCGCAGGCCGCGCCGGTGCCCCGGCTGCTGTACGCCGACGCCACCCCCGAAGCCCTCTCGCACGCCCTGGCCAGCGGCTGGCCCAGCGGCGCGGTGATGTCGGCCGAGGCCGGCGCTGTCTTCGGCGCCCACGGCATGGGCTACGAGACCATCATGCGCAACCTCGCGCTGCTCAACGTGCTGTGGGACGGCGGCGAGATCGCGATCGACCGCCGCAGCAAACCGTCGTTCCGCCTGCGCGACCGCCGCCTTACCTTCGGGCTGATGGTGCAGCCCGAAGCGCTGCGCGGCTTTCTGGAGCGCGCGGGCACGCTGCCCCGAGGAAGCGGCTTCATCGCGCGGTTCCTGATCGCGTGGCCGGCGAGCACGCAGGGCACGCGCAGCTACCGGGGGGCGCCGGAGTCGATGCCGGCAGTGGAGCGGTTCGGCCTGCGAATCCGGGAGCTGCTGGACACGCCACTGACCACGCACGCGGATGGTGGACTGCAGCCGATCGAACTGGCGCTGTCGCCACCCGCGCATGCTGCGTGGGTGCAGGCGCATGACCGCATCGAGCGCGCGCTGGCCGCAGGCGGGGACTTCGCCGACATCCGGGATGTGGCCGCCAAGGCGGCGGAGAATGTCGCGCGCCTGGCGGCGCTATTCCATGTGCTGACGCACGGACCTGGCGGAGTGGTCAACGCGGAGACAATCCATGCCGCCGCGACCATCATTGGCTGGCACCTGCACGAAGCACGCCGCCTGCTCTCGGACCTCGACACCCCGACCGACCTCTCCGCAGCTATCCGGCTCGACGCCTGGCTGATTGCCGAGGCCCGCCGCAGCAGCGACCACCGTATCCCCACCTCGCGCGTCTACCAGCTCGGGCCAAGCTGCGTGCGGGATGCGAAGGCCATGAAGACGGCACTCGCGCTGCTGGCTGAGCGCGGGCGAGCCCGGATGGAGGAGGATGGCAAGCGAAGGTTCGTGGTGGTGAACCCTGCGCTTGTGAGCGGGTGACCGATTGAGTGGTGACCCCGGGTTCGGGCCATCACTGCAGGCCCGGGGGCCTTGCTATTGCTGCTATTCCTGCTGCTGACCCACGCCCGAAGGCTACAGATCGCTAGCAGGAATAGCAGCAATAGCAAGGGTGGGAAGGGTTCGAGTCAACCTCTGTAGGCCGGGAACGACTTGACGCCTGAGGGCACCAGCTGCGACGACCTACGATCCGCAACGACATGTCTGCAGCGTAAGCAGCCAGTGGCAGCCAAAGGGCCAACTCACGCGGAGCGCCATCAAGCCGACATTCGGTCTCGCGGCTGGCACCGCTACGGGCGGCAGCAATGCGGCGGTCTGCTGACACGGGCTGCTCCGTCAACATGTGATCGTTGGCCGCTTACCTTAAACTGGCGGTGCGTCCCTAGGTGCCACCTTGGGAAGTTGAGTTGACGCAAGAAGGTAGAGGGAGTGCCAATGACTAGAGAAAGCAAGCCATTACTTCGGGTGAACCAATGGCTACAAACGTGGGACGTAGCGACCTGGGGAGGTAGTCGTCCGAAGCCCCCGACGCATTTTTACGTCGGCTCGCTTCCGCTTAAGACCCTACGCGCCCTAAGCGGCGTTCAGCCAAGAACCGTCGAAGATCGCCGAGCAAGCAAGACCGCTGGCTATCAGCGCACTCACGACGAGGACCGGCTCTCAAAAATTGGCCGCTACCTTGAGTACGGATTTCCTCTCTCTACCGAAGGGGGCCTGGACCCCGAGGCCCACACCGAGTTGGTCAATCCCGGGTGGCTCCCCACGAGCATCTTGGTCAACGTGCTCGGCCCTAACGAGATCCGCACAAGGAAGGGCAAGGAGCGCACGGTCGCTCCCAACGATATCGTAAAGATCTCCATCAACGATCAGCATTACGAGCTGAACTTCCCAGTCGGCGATGTCGATCCGACCCAAGCACTGCCACCTTTGGAAATTGTGGATGGGCAGCATCGGCTGCTCGCGACGGACCTTATTTCGTTGCCCGATGACTACGAAGTTCCGGTCGTCATATTCGACGACTTGCCATTGACTTGGCAGGCGTACCTTTTCTGGGTCATCAACGTTGAGCCGAAGCGCATCAATACGAGCTTGGCATTCGATCTGTACCCCGAATTGCGGGATCAAGAGTGGCTTAAGCGAGGCGAGTCGATCAGGATCTACCAAGAGCATAGATCGCAAGAGCTGGCCGAAGTCCTGTGGCGCAATCCGTCCAGCCCGTGGAAAGAGCGCATTGAGCTCTTTGGCAAGCGGGTCGATGGACACGTTTCAAATGCTGCAGCGATCCGCTCGCTGATGGCGACGTTCGTGCGGACTTGGGCAAAGGGCAATGATGCAGGGGCCAACCCGGAAGACATCACTAAGTTGGGAGGGCTATTTGGCTCAATCGACAAGAACGGAACCCGCTACATCATCCGCTGGCGACGTCCGGAGCAAGCGGCGTTTTTGATATTGTGCTGGAACGCAGTGCGTACAGCTACGGCCGCTTCAAAGGCGCCTTGGAAGCTTGCGCTTGCCGAAAGCGCAGGCAAGTCAGGTGACGATGCGGCAACTTACGCATTTGCAGGCCCCTTTACTCTGCTCGCTACCGACCAGGGCTTCCGCGCGGTCAGCTTTGCGTACAACTCCTTGACTCAGTTGGTTTACGACAAGGTAGGGCTACTAGAGATCGAAGGATCCGAGAATGAATCTGAGCCCAATAATGAACTCGTTGCAAAAGCTCTGAAGCAGTTGGAATCGAATCGGAGTCTGACAACTTTTGTTCATGCGGTGGCAACCGCGCTGGTCGACGACGTCGACTGGAGAACCAGCGCCGCTCCCGGCATGGTCGAGCAAGACAAGGTCGTACAGGGTCAGTATCGTGGCAGCAGTGGCTACAAGGCGCTAAACAAAGCTGCCTTGACTGCAGCCTTGAAGTCCAATAACGAGCACGTTAGAGAGGCCGCTGAACGGGCACTGGATATTCTGGGCTGGGGCAATGAATAACCGCCATCGCCGCAGCCAAGCGCAACGAAACCAGCCTCATAACCGCCAGCATCGCAACACGCCTCCGCCTGCGCCAGCGGTGCCAGCAAGCCTGATCCCATTCGACCTGTGCGCCCCCAGCCTGATACAGAGCAGCTACGCCAGCTTTAGCCGAGCCGCGCAGCCCTTTGGAGCTCCTCTGCTGCCAGCAACCGAGCCGCCAACCACGCCAGCGGCTCTCGCCGTAGATGCGCTCGTGCATTTGACTGAGGGATGGCGCTTTCTGTCTGCTGCGCTTGCGTCGATGCTCAGTAACGCCCCGGCTCAAGCGATTCATTTCGCCTACTACGGCGAGTTGAGAGCAGCCATATCGCTCCTCTCCTCTCATGGCATGCGCGTCAGCAATAGCGACAACAGCTATTTGGAGCGTGGAGGGACGTCAAAAATTCCGAATTGGCGAACCATGCCGACGCACAAGGTGGTTTGGAAACTTTGGGAAGCTTGGGCCAAGACGCCGGCCGCTGAAGGCCTCTTGCTCGGACAATTGAAGATCCTTCCTTCGGTAACGATTGGCGATCTCAAGGCATCCGTTGGTCGAATCGCGGCGAACACGACGTTGACTCGCTGGGCGCTTGATCTTGCGATGGGGAACGAGCACACGGCAAGAAATCGAGCGAGCTACGAGACACCGATGGCAAGGACCCCGCTTCATCAAATGCAGATTTCGGATTTCGAGTTCGTGCGTGATCTGTGGGTCCTGGCAGAGCCAACAGGCTTTGGCCTACGGTTCGAGCAAGAGCTTGTCAGGTACCTCGTTGATGCGGAGCTGAAAGACGACGCTTTTTCAGTTGACGAGGCTGCCCGAGCCGCTTGGCGACAACGCCTCATAGGCGACCTAGAAAGGACCACGGGCACGCCGCGAACAACACTGATTGCCTTCTTCGACGAGGGTCCATTACCTTCTCCGATTTTTCAGCTTGCGTTCGACAGCGATGTAGAGCCGGCAAACATGATCGCCCGCGCGTTCTTCTTGCTTCGTTTGGCGACACTGATGCCCAACAGTGCGCTGGCGAGCCACCCGGCGACCCCTGCAAAAGAGTGGCTCAAGGACTGGCTCGCACACGCCGGGCTCTTCGACCCCAACTCCGGGACACAACCGGACGAGAAATGGATGGACTTCGAGCACCTGAGACAGCTAGAACGTCCGCCAATGCCATTGCCGTCTCAACTGCATTCGACCTCCGCGCGCAGCACGGATACCCACCTGCTATCAAGAGCTGACGCGCTACTTGCTTGGAGCACCAGTCTTTGAAATACATGGGCTCGAAGCGAGCAATGCTCGGCAACGGTCTTGGTGAAATTTTGGAAAGGATGGTTGGTCGACACAAGCGATTCATTGACCTCTTCGCGGGCTCTGCTTCAGTCGCCTGGCACGTGGCCGAGCGATATCGGATTGAGACTTGGGCGTTTGATCTGCAACGCTACAGCGCAGTTCTTGCTGGGTCCGTAATCCAGCGAGACAGCGCTGCAGATCCCATCGAACTCTGGAACGACTGGCTGCGGCGGGCGACATCGCGTTTCGACACCTTCGGTGTGCTCGTGCCGAGCGACATAGACGCGTCATTCGTCAAAGAGGCTCGAAGCTGGTCAAGCCAGTTTGACAAGAGCACCTTGGTCAATGCCTATGCTGGCCACTACTACAGCCCCGTCCAAGCGGCATGGATTCAAGCCCTTCGCGACACCATTCCCACAAGTTCTCCCAACCGCGAAATATGCCTTGCCGCGCTTGTAGTAGCAGCCAGCAAATGCGCAGCATCCCCTGGTCATACAGCACAGCCATTTCAGCCGACAGATACGGCACTCAAGTACCTGCAGATTAGTTGGCACCGCGATCTGTGCGCCGACGTTCAGGCGGCACTTGATCAGATCACCCCTATCCATGCGCAGGTGGTCGGCGAGGCTCATGTTGGCGATGCCAACCAGATCGCCTCACAGCTTATGCACGGCGATCTAGTCTTCATCGACCCTCCGTACTCCGCCGTCCAGTACAGCCGCTTCTACCATGTACTCGAAGCAATCGCAGCAGGGGTCACAAGCCCAGTATTCGGCGTTGGCCGCTACCCACCACTGAATGAACGGCCTAGTTCGCAATACAGCCAGAAGACCACATCTCTACCCGCGATCAAAGAGCTGCTGGTATCGCTGGCTCAGCGCGAAGTGTCAGCAATCATCACTTTTCCGGACCATGAATGCTCAAACGGCATTGACGCCAGCATGATCAAATGCGCCGCGTCCAAGCTGTTTAGGGTCAAGACGCAGAGCGTGACCAGTGTGTTCAGCACTCTGGGTGGTCCCGCATCAAAAAGGCACGGCCCACGGCTTGCGCGGCTGAGCGCCGATGAAATGATCCTGTGTCTTGAACCCAAATGACCCAGAGCCAGCCGGAGCTGCCGCTGTTGTGACGGGCGCGACGTCCTCGCACACTCTGGCTTTTTCGCCCGGACACCGCAGGCCCGATCGAAGGTGGTAGAGCGGTCACGGTAGGTACGGAGATTGCTTGCCAACTATATGGTGACCGAAGATGCGGTCGCGCTGGTGACGTCAATGATCCTGCTCCTGTCGGTGACCGAGGCGGAATTGCCTCGATCGCCAACATCAAAAAATCACGGATGCAACTAACAACCACCAACCTCGCCGGAGCGCCTATCGCGCGAGCGGTTTAGTCCGGCGAAGTGCTGCCAGCATTCGCCAGATCCGATGTCGAGCGAAGGGTATCGGAAACTGCAAACGTTCACCCGCTGAGTCCGAACTTCTGTACTCAGTCAGTCGCCACAAACACGCCACCCCCGATAAAGCCCCTCCCCCAACCCCTCCACATACTCCCCCCAGAACCCCAGCATCTCCCGCCGCTGCCCCGCATACTCCGCCCGGTTATACACCCCGCGCACCCCGCCAATCGTATGGTTCAGCGCTTTCTCGACCACATCCGCCGGCCAACCATGCTCATGCAGCAAGGTCGACGCCGTCCTCCGCAGATCATGAATCGTGAACGCCGGAATGTCCTGGCCGCGCAGCGCCACCTTCAGCGCATTGTTCATCGCGTTGTGCGCGAAAGGCTTGTCGAGCGACCCGCGGCCGGGCAGCACCAGCTCGCTGCCGCCGGCCAGTGAGCGCAGCTCCGCGAACAGGGCCAGCGCCTGCGGCGACAGGTACACGATGTGCGGCTTGCCGGTCTTGGAGTTCTCGGCCGGGATGTGCCATTCGCCCTTCTCGACATCCACATGCTCCCAGCGCGCGAGCATCAGCTCCGACTTGCGCACCAAGGTGAGCAGGATCAGTCGCAGCGCCACCTTGAACTGCCGGCGCACATTCGAGTCCATCACCGCCTTCAGGAACACGCGGATCTCCTGCGGCGCCAGCGCCCGGTCGCGTGAGCGCGCGCGGTGCACATGCCGCATCGGCAGGGCCATCACTGGATTGGTCGCGGTCAGGCCGGCGGTCATCGCGTAGTCGAACAGCCGCTTGAGCAGGCCGCGGATCACGCCGGCGGCCGCGTCGAAGCCCTCGTCCTTCTTGCGCCAGATGATGCCGCGCACATCCTCGGTGGTCACCTCGCCCACCGGCTTGCTGCCGATGGCCGGCACGATCGACTTGTCGAAGTAGCGCCGAGGGATGGTGGTGTCCTTCCGGTCGCGGTTGACGATCTCGCGGAAGAACCGCTCGCCGAACTCGGCGACCGTCACCTCGGGTCCCAGCCCCTGCCGCGTCAGGCGTTTCTGCGCCGCCGGCGACTGGCCCTGCGCCACCAGCGCCTCGCGCCGATCACGCTCCAGCCGCGCCTGGCGCAGCGACAGCGCCGGGTAGCGCCCCAGCGTAACCCGCTCGGGCTTGCCGTTCACCCGGTAGCGGTAGTGCCAGAGCATGCCGCCGGTGGGGAATACCTCGATCACCAGGCCACGCTCGTCGGTGCGGCTGTAGCGCCTGGCCTCGGGCTTGAGGGCGCGGATGGCGGTGTCGGTGAGCGGCATGGGCGGGCTTCCGTGTACACATGACAGGGTTTCGCCATGATACGCCGGATGTGTACTCATGCGTGTACACGAAACCATTCGGCTCTCGCCGGAAGCTGGCGGTACGCTTGAGACTACAATCTTATATTAATCAATAATTTAAATACTAAACTCGGAAGCCCCTGGAACCCTCCGGACCCCCACCTACTTCCCGATGCAGAACCGCGAAAAGATTTCTCCTAGCAACGCATCGGCACTCATGCGACCACCCACAGCCTCCAGGCTGCGGTGCGCCAGTCGCAACTCCTCCGCCACCAGATCCACAGTTGGGCCCTCGAACTCCAGCGCCGTCGCAAGATGCCGGCACGCTGTATCCAGTGCGTCCAGATGCCGTTGCCGCGCCAGGAACAAGCCCTCGCCCGCCCCCTCACGCCAGCCGGCGGCGTTCAGGATGGCCTGGCGCAGGGCGTCGAGGCCATGCCCCGTGTGGGCCGACACACGCAGCACCCCTGCCGGCGGAGATGCCGCTTCGGCAGGCAGCAAGTCGGCCTTGCTCTCCACCTGGATTTGCAGCGCCTCCGGCGGCAGCCCCTCCGGATTTTGCCGAGGGGCCGACGCACCCGCCTCGGTCATCACGAGCAACACGTCAGCTCCACGGGCGGCACTCCGGGTGCGCTCCATGCCGATGCGCTCCACTGGATCGCTTGATTCCCGCAGGCCGGCCGTATCAGTCACGTGAACGGGCACACCATCCAGCACCAATTCACAGCGCACCGTGTCGCGGGTGGTCCCAGGAATGTCGGTGACAATGGCTACTGTTTCCCCCGCGAGACGGTTGAGCAAGCTCGACTTACCCACATTCGGCGGCCCCACCAGCACCACCTGGATACCGTCCCGAAGCACCCGGCCAAGGCGCGCTGACTCCCGTACGGATGCCACATCCGCCAGCGCCTGCTGCAACCGTTCGCGCACCTGATACTCGCGCAGCACATCCAGTTCCTCTTCCGGGAAATCGATGGCCGCCTCGAGCAACACTCGCAAATCCACCAGCCCGGCCATGAGCTTGGCCACTCGCCCGGAAAAATCGCCCTGCAAACTCCGCATGGCTGCGCGGGCTGCGCTGCCGGAGTCTGCATCGATGAGGTCGGCCACCGCCTCTGCCTGAGCCAGGTCGAGCCGGCCATTGAGAAAGGCGCGCAGCGAAAATTCGCCCGGTTCCGCCACCCTCGCGCCGAGCGAAACGCAGCGCTGCACCAACGCCTGGCGCGGCACCGCGCCACCATGGCAGTGGAATTCGACCAAGTTTTCGCCAGTGTAGGAAGCTGGCGCCTGAAATCGGAGGATCAGGCCCTGGTCGAAAGGTTCGCCCGACTCGTCTCTGAACAACGCCAGGCGGGCGGTTCGCACCGCTGGCAGCTTTCCAGCCACCGCTTCGGCGATGGTCTCTGCGTGCGGACCCGACAACCGGACGATCGCCACCGCCGCCCGGCCTGCAGCCGTGGCCGGGGCAACGATCGTGTCAGCGCTTATTGGCCCCAAGCCCAGCCTTTTCCAGCTGGTGATTGATGGCCCACTGCTGCGCGATGGACAGGATGTTGTTCACAAGCCAATACAACACCAGTCCTGCAGGGAAGAAGAAGAAGAACACGGAAAAAGCAATGGGCATGATCTTCATGACCTTCGCCTGAACCGGGTCGGGCGGCTCGGGATTGAGACGAGTCTGAATGATCATGCTGAGGCCCATCAGCACCGGTAGCACATAGAACGGATCCTGCGCCGACAAGTCCTTGATCCAAAGAACAAAAGGAGCTTGTCGCATTTCCACGCTACCCAGCAGCACCCAGTAGAGCGCGATGAACACCGGGATCTGAACCACAATCGGCAAGCAACCGCCCAATGGATTGATTTTCTCGGTCTTGTACATCTCCACCATTGCCTGGTGGAGCTTCTGCCGGTCGTCGCCGTGCACTTCCTTCAACTTCTGCAGCTTCGGGGCCAGGATGCGCATCTTGGCCATGGACCGGTAGGACGCCGCGGAGAGCGGATAGAACGCCAGCTTGATGAGGATAGTGAGGAGAATGATCGCCACCCCCCAGTTTTTCACCCAGTCGTGGATGTGCGCCAATACCCAGAACAGCGGCACGGCGATCACCGTCAGCCATCCGTAATCCACCGTGAGGTCAAGCCCGGGTGCCAGCGCTGCTAGCTTGTCCTGCTCCTGGGGCCCCACGTAGATCGGGACTGCGCTGACCACTGCCTCGCCGGGGGCTGCCGAACCTGCGGGGACAATCACGCCCGCCTCGAACAGCCCTTCCCCCAGAGACCGTGCGTAGAACTCGCGGGGCACCCCCTGCGCCGGTAGCCACGCAGACACAAAATAGTGCTGCACCATGCCGATCCAACCGTCCTGCACATCCTTCGGCAGCGTGACTTTGCCCTTGGCCACGTCAGAGAAGGCGATCTTCTTGTACTTGTCCTTCTCGGTGTAGGCGGCCAATCCCGTGAAGGTGGGAACCCAGTAGGAGTCGCCCTTTGGCGGTTTCTCGTCGCGAACGAGCTTGTAATACGCAAAAGGCGAAAGTGTGTCGGTACCGGTGTTACGCACCTCCTGGCTCACGTCGATGACATAGCTGCCTCGCTTGAAGCGGTATCGCTTCGTCGTCTTCGACCCGCGCTGCGGCTCCGCTTCGGTCAATGTGAGCACCAGCTCATCCTGGGCGGGCTCAAGGGTGAGCGCGGTCGCGTCGGCAACGAATGGCGTTTTGTGGGTGGCGAGTCCGGCGCCCACCAGACCACTCTGGGCCACATAGGTGTGCTCACCGCCGGGCTGCAACAGCACGAAGGGCTCGGCCGGGTCGTCCACGCTGCCGTGCCGTAACAGTGACACCTTGCGAATATCGCCGCCGATGGTGCCGATCTCCACCAGCATGACATCGGTGCGCACCGTGACCGTCGAATTTTTTGCGCTGTCCGCCCAATAGGTGGGAGGCGTGGAGGGGGAGGCTCCCGCCGGCCCAGCCGCCTGACCTGCGGCTTCGGGTTGGCGTTGTGGTACAGGGCTCAGCTCTCCACCGGGCATGCCCTTCGCAGGCGCGCCCGCGACCTGCGGCTTTGGCCCATAGGCTTTCATCCAGTTCTCACCCAGCATGAACAGTGAGACGCACAGGACGATCAGAAATACGAGACGGGAGGCTTCCATCAGTGTGACCGTTCAGGGAACCGGATCATGACCACCGGGATGCCAGGGGTTACAGCGGCAGAGGCGCCGTGCCGAAAGCCACCCTCCCCGAATCACACCATGGCGCCCAATGGCTTCAAGGGCATAGCTCGAACAAGACGGGAAAAAACGACAGCTCGGCGCAAAAAACGGGCTGATGAGAATCCGGTAACCCTGGATCAGACCGCTCGCTCCCCGGACGGCGAAGCTGGCAGGCTTAACAGGTGTTCCAGTTCGATTCTCGCCTCGGCCTCCCGCGACAGCGGTGGCGCCTGCTTCGTGCGAACCACCCAATCCCACCCGGAAAGCCTCTCATGTCTCAAGCGAAAAACTTCTCGAATCAGCCGCTTGATATGGTTACGTCGTACGTTGGTACCGGTTGTGCGGCGCGCTACGATGATTCCCAGGCGCGCACCGCCTCGACCGTTCGCCACGCGATGGACAGCGAAGTAGACACCCTGCCCGCGACGTCCCGCCTTGAACGCTCGTTCGAACGCTGCGGCGTCCGCAAGCCTTGCCGGCTTGGGAAATTGCGCCCGGCGCCGGCGGTCCGGCTTCAGACTGCCAGCCGCGCCCGCCCTTTGGCGCGGCGGGCATTGATGACCGCACGCCCGCTACGGGTCTTCATGCGTACCCGAAAACCATGGGTCCGTTTGCGACGAGTAACAGATGGCTGATAAGTACGCTTCATGACCTGCTCCAAAAAAGGCCGCGTATTAAACGCGTGCCCGCAACCCCTTGTCAACTCAGAAAATCGGCTTCCGTGCGCCTGTGGATAACTTGGCGCGCTACTGCTAGACTCTCAACCGCTCCGGTGGCGCCTGGAATAACGGCGCCCTATTCGGTAAGACCGACCGTGCTCTACACCGGTAGGCAGACTGAAATGGACGATACCCAACCACCAGTCATGCCCACCAGACCCCTCCCATGACGATCACCCACATCTCTCCCGCGCTTTGGGATAGCTGCCAAGCGGAACTGCGCAAAATGCTTTCCGAGCAGCAGTACCGCACCTGGATCGCGCCGCTACAGGCAAACATCGCCGAGGAAGCGCTGCAGTTGGTGGCCCCCAATCGCTTCGTGCTCGAGTGGGTTAGAGACAAGTTCCTGAAAAAGATAGAAAACCTAGTTATCGAGCTGACTCGCGGACAAGGCCGCGTCGAACTGGTCTTGCGCGAACTGAGCCATCGCCAACTGGAAAACCCGGGTCAGGCCAACGCATCCCCCGAAACACCCGCCTCCAGGAACCCCAAGCCTGCTGCGCGCACCGAGGCTTCCAGCCAGTCGCTGGCTAGCCCCTCCTCGGACAGGGGGCGGCTGAATCCGCTATTCACCTTCGATTCGTTCGTGGCGGGCAAAGCCAATCAACTGGCGCGCGCAGCAGCCATCCAGGTCTCCGAACACCCTGGTACTGCCTATAACCCCTTGTTCATTTACGGTGGTGTGGGGTTGGGCAAAACCCACCTCATTCAAGCTATCGGTAACGCGGTTCTAGCCCATCAACCCCAGGCTCGTATTCGCTACATCCACGCCGAACAGTATGTGTCGGACGTGGTGCGCGCTTACCAGCACAAATCCTTCGATGGCTTCAAGAAGTTCTATCACTCCCTGGACCTGTTACTCATCGACGACATTCAGTTCTTCAGCGGCAAGAATCGCACGCAGGAGGAATTTTTCTACGCGTTCAATGCCCTGATCGATTCGCGCAAGCAGGTAATCATCACCTGTGACACTTACCCGCGGGAAATCGAGGGCATGGAAGATCGTCTGATTTCGCGCTTCGGATGGGGTCTCACCGTGGCCATCGAGCCGCCCGAGCTCGAAATGCGGGTGGCCATCCTGCTTCGCAAAGCCGAATCTGAGGGGGTTTCGGTACCCGAGGACGTGGCTTTCTTCATTGCCACCCACATTCAATCGAACGTGCGTGAACTCGAAGGGGCCCTCAAGCGGGTCTTCGCCTTCTGCCGTTTCAAGGGCTTGTCGGTTTCCGTCACCGCCGCACGCGATGCCCTGCGCGACCTTCTTGCCGTACAGGTCCGGCAGATCACTCTGGAGAACATCCAGAAAACCGTGGCGGACTACTACAAGATCAAGGTATCCGAGATGTACTCGAAAAAGCGCTCGCGTAACGTGGCTCGGCCTCGCCAGGTCGCCATGGCGCTGGCAAAGGAACTCACCGACCTTAGCCTGCCTGACGTGGGAGATGCCTTCGGGGGGCGCGACCATACCACCGTCCTGCACGCCTGCCGCAAAATCGCCGAACTGCGAACCACCACCGCCGACATTGCGAGAGACTACGATGCTCTGGTACAGGTGTTGCGCGGGTAACCCTGGGACCATTTGTGGATGAATGACCCTGGCCACGCCCTCTAACGAAAGCCATTAAATTTTGTCCACAGGCTCTACAGCAGTTTTCCACTACCCCGCCCTGCCCCACGAACAGCGCCGTTGCTGGCTTCGCAACGCTTTTCCACACGTTTTCGCCCGGCTTATTTAACCCACTTACTGAATACAGAAATCATGAACAATCTACAGTTGACCCGTGATGCGCTGCTTCGCCCCTTGCAAGCCGTGACAGGGGTTGTGGAACGGCGCCAGACACTGCCCATACTCTCCAATGTGCTCATGGAAGCGAAGGCAGGATCGCTCAGGCTCCTGGCAACCGACCTCGAGATCCAGATCGCTACGGAAGTGGGCGCAGAGTCCTTGGAAGAAGACTTCGCGGTCACCGTATCGGCAAAAAAACTGCTCGACATCCTCAAGGCTCTACCGGAAGAAGCGAAGTTAACGCTCTCCCACAGTGATTCCCGAGTGTTGCTCAAGGCTGGCAAGAGTCGCTTCAACCTCCAGACGCTGCCAGCTGTTGACTTCCCCCGCCTTCAAGACAGTGGCCAGGCTACGGCCGAAGTGAGCATGCCCGAGAGGGATCTGCGACGGTTGCTGTCCATGACCCAGTTCGCCATGGCTCAACAAGACATCCGCTACTACCTCAATGGCCTGTTGCTCGTGGTGGAGTCGAACCTTCTCAGCCTGGTGGCAACCGATGGACATCGCCTGGCGCTGGTCAGTCGCGATCTCGCTGAAAGCTATGTGAAAAATGAACTTATCCTGCCCCGAAAGGCAGTGATGGAACTCTCGCGCCTTTTGTCCGACAGCGACAACCCGGTGTTGATCTCCCTTCTATCCAACCAGGTGCGCTTCGAGTTCGCCGGTATCAATCTATTCACCAAGGTCGTCGACGGAAAATTTCCCGACTACGGTCGGGTCATCCCTAGCGGCTATGCGCGTCAGTTCGATATTGATCGTCTGACGCTGCTGCAGTCCTTGCAACGCGCGGCGGTACTATCTAATGAAAAGTTTCGGGGCGTGCGCTGGGTCATGTCTTCCGGAAGCCTGCGCATCGCCTGCACCAACACCGAGCAGGAAGAAGCGGAAGAAGAACTGGAAATCGACTATCAAGGCGATCCGCTGGACATCGGCTTCAACATCACCTACCTGCTGGATGTATTGGCGGCCAGCGATACCCCTTCGGTGACCTGTTCTTTCGGTGACGTCAACAGCAGCATGCTCATCACCTTGCCAGGTCGCAGTGATTTCAAGTACGTCGTCATGCCCATGCGCATTTGAGCACAGGAACTTCATGGAACCCGACAAGGAACAATCGACGCCTGGAACTGCACCAGCAACGGACCCATCGGCGGACTACAACGCCGACAGCATCAAGATGCTCAAGGGCCTGGAGGCCGTGCGCAAGCGGCCCGGCATGTACATCGGCGACACCAGCGATGGCACGGGCCTGCACCACATGGTTTTCGAGGTGGTGGACAACGCCATCGACGAGGCCCTGGCCGGTCACTGCGACGAGATTCGCATCGTCATCCACGGTGACAATTCCATCAGCGTCATCGATAACGGTCGCGGCATACCGGTGGAGATTCACCCCGACGACGAGCACGGCCGCTCCACCGCCGAGATCGTCATGACCGTCCTGCACGCAGGCGGCAAGTTCGACAGCAACTCCTACAAGATCTCCGGTGGCCTGCACGGCGTGGGAGTATCGGTGGTCAATGCCCTGTCCGAGTCGCTCAAGCTCACCATCCGCCGCGGCGGCAAGGCATGGTTCATGGAGTTCCAGCACGGCGATCCCGTGGCGCCGCTGCGCGAGGCCGGGCCCACCGAACGGCGCGGCACCGAAGTACATTTCCGGCCGAGCATCGCCACCTTCGGCAACATCGAGTTTCACTACGACATCCTCGCCAAACGGTTACGCGAACTGTCGTTCCTGAACAATGGCGTGCGCATCGAGCTGGTGGACCAGCGCAACGACAAGCACGAGAGCTTCGCCTTCTCCGGCGGAGTGCGCGGTTTCGTGGAATACCTCAACCGCCACAAGACGGTGCTACACCCCAACGTATTCCATACCGTGGGCGAGCGCGCCGGCATCACCGTTGAAGCCTCCATGCAATGGAACGACTCCTACCAGGAGACCGTGCTCACCTTCACCAACAACATTCCGCAACGCGATGGCGGCTCCCACCTCACCGGTCTTCGGGCCGCCATGACGCGCACCATCACGAAGTACATCACCGCCAATGAGCTGGACAAAAAAGCCAAGGTGGAAATCTCCGGGGACGACATGCGCGAGGGCCTCACCTGCGTGCTGTCGGTAAAGGTGCCCGACCCGAAATTCTCATCCCAGACCAAGGACAAGCTGGTTTCCTCCGAGGTGCGCCCGGTGGTGGAAGACGTGGTGGCCAAGGCGCTGGAAGACTGGCTGCTGGAGCGGCCGGTAGACGCACGCACGGTGGTGGGCAAGATCATCGAGGCCGCCCGCGCCCGCGAAGCCGCGCGCAAGGCACGCGAGATGACGCGCCGCAAAGGCGTGCTCGATGGCATGGGCCTGCCCGGCAAGCTGGCCGACTGCCAGGAAAAAGACCCCGCGCAGTGCGAGCTCTACCTGGTGGAGGGCGACTCTGCCGGCGGCTCGGCCAAGCAGGGCCGCGATCGCAAGTTCCAGGCAATCCTGCCCCTGCGCGGCAAGATCCTCAACGTGGAGCGCGCGCGCTTCGACAGGCTGGTGTCCTCCGCCGAAATCGCCACGCTCATCACCGCCCTGGGCACCGGCATAGGCAAGGAGGAGTACGACCCTGCCAAGCTGCGTTATCACCGCATCATCATCATGACTGACGCCGACGTGGACGGCTCCCACATCCGCACCCTGCTGCTCACCTTCTTCTACCGGCAAATGCCCGAACTGGTGGAGCGCGGACACATCTACATCGCGCAACCGCCGCTCTACAAGGCCAAAAAGGGCCGCGAGGAGCGCTACCTGAAGGACGAGCACGAGCTCAACGAATACCTGCTCAAGGTGGCCCTGCAAGATACCCTGTTGCGGCCCTCGCGCGACGCCGAACCGCTGGGTCGGGAAGTCCTGGAGCAACTGGCAAAGGAATTCCTGCTGGCCGAGGCAGTCATCCAGCGCCTCAGCCGGCGTCACGACCCCGTGGTCCTCACCCAGCTGCTCAAGGCGGATGCTCTGTCCTTATCCGACCAGGAGGGCGCTCGGATTGCCGCGGCGGAACTCTCCCGGCTGATGGCCGGGCACGATGCCACCGTGGAAGCCGGATTCAATGCCGAGGCCGAAACCCACACCCTGCGGGTACTGCGGCGCGTGCATGGCGTGGTGCGCCAGACGGTTCTTGACCAGGAGTTCTTCGATTCCGGCGATTACGCGCAGATTCGCCGCACGGCGGAACTGGTGCGCGGCCTTCTGGGCGAGGGCGCCAACGTCAAGCGAGGCGACCACGAACACGCCGCCACTGATTTTCGCGAAGCGCTCGACTGGTTGCTCGAGCAGGCGCGCGGCAGCATCGGCATCCAGCGCTACAAGGGCCTGGGTGAAATGAACCCGGAACAACTCTGGGAAACCACCATGGACCCGGCCTCGCGCCGCCTGCTGCGGGCGCAGATCGAAGACACCATCGCCGCCGATGAAATATTCAGCACCCTGATGGGCGACGTGGTGGAGCCTCGCCGGCAGTTCATCGAAAGCAACGCGCTGGGCGTGCGAAACCTCGACGTCTGACCGCTGCGGGCCCCAGCCCCGGGCAAATCTCAGCGGGAGGAACGGCCCCGCTTGGTGGCGGCGCTCCGGCCAGCCTTGGCCGTGGGCGCCTTCACCTTGGCGGCTGCCCGCAGTTTCGGGGCGGCAGGCTCCTTCGCCGTCACACCAGGATTGCCCCTCGCCTTGGCCGCGAAATCGTCGGTCTTGGATTCACCGCGGGACACCCGGGGTTCTCTCGGCGCGAACTCGAACCCCACCTTGCCGTCTAGTTGCTTCACCAGGAAGGCCTTGAACTTGCGCCCATTGCGGTTGCTCACGAAATTGGGCAGCAAGTCGGTGCGTCCTGCGGTGAGCAGCTTTTCCATCTGCTCCCGCGAAACCTCCTGCTGAAGAATCACCTTCCCCGAGCGGAAATCGCAGCGCCGCGGCGGCTGGTTTTCGCACACATAGCTCATGCCATGCTCGAAAACCTGGCTGCCGCATTTGGGACAGGGGCCGAGCGGCGCCTGGCTGGAGAAATCCACCGCCTCGGCTTCATCGTCCTCGCCGCTGCCTTGCCCGAAGTCGAACTCGAGCTTGAGATTGCTGCTGTCGGCATCGGTCACGATGCGCAGGATGGCCGCGAAGGGCCGACCCATCTTGGAGCGGAAGCCCTGCAGCGGGCCAATCTCGCGGGCCTGCAGCAGTTGCTCCACCTCAGCAACCTCGAACTGCCGGCCGCCCGGCGTTTTGGTGATGGAAAACCCGCACGAGTCGCAGGCAAAGCGCCGGTAGTTCTCGCGTACCGTGCCGCCGCAGTGGGGGCAGGGTGTGGCGAGCACCACGTACTCGCCAGGAATGGTGTCGGAGTCATACTCCTTGGCACGCCTGACGATCTGGCGCGTCATCGCTGCAATCTCGCGCATGAAATCGGCGCGTTCCAGACGGCCGCGCTCCATTTGCGAGAGCTTGTATTCCCATTCGCCGGTGAGCTCGGGCTGGGTGAGTTCGCTCACGCCCAGGCCGTGCAGCAGCGTCATGAGTTGGAAGGCCTTGGCCGTGGGGATCAGCTCGCGGCCGTCGCGCAGCATGTATTTCTCGTTGATGAGCCCCTCGATGACCTGGGCGCGCGTGGCAGGCGTGCCCAGGCCCTTCTGGGCCATAGCTTCGCGCAGCTCGTCGTCTTCCACCAGCTTGCCGGCTCCTTCCATGGCCGTGAGCAACGTGGCTTCGCTGTAGCGGGCCGGCGGCCGAGTCTGCTGGGCCACGGGCTCGACTGCGGCGGCTTTCGCCGTTTCGCCCTGCTTGACGGGCGCGAGCGTGGCCTCGTCATCCTGGGCTTCCTTGCCATACACGGCGAGCCAGCCAGGGTTCACCAGCACCTTGCCCTCGGTGCGGAAGCGGTGTCCGGCCACCTCGGTGATTCGGGTGGTGACCAGGTACTCGGCGGCCGGATGGAACACCGCCAGAAAACGCCGTACCACCATGTCGTAGATTTTCTGCTGCACCTCGTTCAGCGCCTTTGGCGGATCGAGGGTGGGAATGATCGCGAAGTGGTCGCTGATGCGGCTGTTGTCGAAGATGCGCTTGTTGGGTTTCACCCAGCCGTTGCGCAACACCGCCGAGGCAAAGGAAGCATAGGGGCCGCGAGCCGCGGAATCTCTGCCCGAGGCCTTTCCGCCGAGGGCTTCGAGCGTGGACTTCACGGTGTCGAGGTAGTCTTCCGGCAGGTGTCTGGAGTCGGTGCGCGGATAGGTCAGAACCTTGTGCTTCTCGTAAAGCTCCTGAGCGATGGATAGCGTGGTCTTGGCGGAAAAACCAAAACGCCCGTTGGCTTCGCGCTGCAGCGACGTGAGGTCGAAGAGCAGGGGCGAGAGCTGGGTGGAGGGCTTGGCTTCGTCCGTGACCGTGCCGATCCTGCCTTGGCACGCCAGGGCCACCGCCTCGGCCTGCTGCGCATTCCAAAGGCGCGTGTCGCGCTTTTCGGCGTCGTCCTCGTCCCTGCGAAACTTGGGGTCGAACCAGCGGCCCTCGTAGCTTCCGGCCTTCAGGTCGAAGCGGGCCTTCACCTCCCAGAAATCGCGCGGCACGAAAGCCTTGATGCGCTTCTCGCGCTCCACCACGATGGCCAGCGTGGGCGTCTGCACCCGGCCCACCGTGGTCAGGTAGAAGCCGCCATCCTTGGAGTTGAAGGCGGTCATGGCCCGAGTGCCGTTGATCCCCACGATCCAGTCGGCTTCCGAGCGGCTGCGCGCGGCATCGGCCAGGGGTTGCATGTCCGTGTCGGCGCGCAGTTGCGCGAAACCCTCGCGAATCGCCGCCGGCGTCATGGACTGCAGCCACAAACGACGCACGGGTTGCCTGGCGCCCGTGGCCTGGGCGATGTAGCGGAAGATCAACTCCCCTTCGCGACCCGCGTCGCAGGCATTGATGAGCGCTGCCACGTCCTTGCGCCGGATCAGCCGCGCCAGCACCTTGAGGCGGTCTTCGCTCTTGGCGATGGGTCGCAGCGCGAAGGCATTGGGAATCACCGGCAGGTGGGCAAAACTCCACTTGCCGCGCTTGGGGTCGTCCTCGGCGTGCAGCTCGAGCAGATGGCCCACGGCCGAGGAAACCACGTACTCATCGGACTCGAACCAACCGTCGTTGCGGGTGAAGCCGCCAAGCGCCCGCGCGATGTCCGCGGCCACGGAAGGCTTCTCGGCAATCACCAGAACCTTGCCGGGAGAGGCCGAAGTGCTCGCCGCGCGGGCCGCTGAAGCGGCCGCGCGGGCGGTGCCGCGCGCGGCAGGTGCTCGCTTCGTTGCGGGCATGGCGGAGGGTTCGTGTGAAAGGGCTCTTAGAGGGGCGCGAATCATAGGCACCGACATTGGGGCGGTGCAAGCAGCCGTTGACGAAGGCTCAGCTCTGATCAGGTGCGCTGGAATCGCCCCCCGGGCAGGCGAGCCACGCGGCCCTCCAGTTCCAGCTCGAGCAACCGCGTGGCCAGCGCATCCACCGGAAGCGCCGTCCGAGCCACCAGGACATCAAGCGCCGCGGGATCATGGCCCAGAGCAGCGAGCACCACGTCTTCCTCGCTGGCAGGGATCTTCACCGCAACGCTTGCCCCAGGCTGTTCCAGGCCCAGTTCCTCCAGAACGTCCGCTGCAGCCTCCACCAGCTTTGCACCCTGCTTGATGAGGGCATGACAGCCCCGTGACAGTGGCGAATGGATCGATCCGGGAATGGCGAACACTTCGCGGCCCTGGTCGAGGGCGCAGCGGGCGGTGGTGAGTGAGCCGCTCTGCAGCGCGGCCTCGGCCACCAACACGCCCCGCGACAAGCCGCTGATGAGGCGGTTTCGCCGGGGGAAGTGATGCGGTGCCGCCGATGTGCCGGGCGGGAACTCAGACACCAGCAGGCCCTCGGTGGCGATGCGATGTGCAAGAGGCCGGTTGCGGGCTGGATAAACGATGTCGAGCCCCGTCCCGGTTACGGCAATGGTGGAAGCCCTTCCCGCCAGACCACCTTCATGTGCCGCGGCGTCGATCCCCAGGGCCAGCCCACTGACGATGCACAGCCCCGCGTCCGACAGCGCCTGGGCAAAGGCGCGAGCGGTGGAACGGCCCGCCGGCGTGGCATTGCGGCTGCCCACGATGGCCATGGCCGGCTCGAGGAGCAGCTCCCGCCGCCCTTTGGCGTACAGCACCAGCGGAGGATCGTGAATCTCCAGCAGGCAGCGCGGATAGTCGGGGTCCGACAGAGTCACCAACCCATTGCCCGGCTGCGCGCACCAGTCGAGCGCCTGGCGCAAACGCATCGCGTTGGGCCCGGTGGTCACTGCCGCGGCAATGGCCCGGGTGCTGGCACGCTCGATGGCCGACGACGAAGCCGCCA
>Ga0068876_10000682_pt1 | contig 27582 bp, 18 predicted proteins | sample NOAtaG_6_FD_66442 | JGI IMG/M metagenome (GOLD analysis project Ga0068876, IMG submission 66442) | Freshwater lake microbial communities from Lake Erie, under a cyanobacterial bloom - NOAA_Erie_Diel5S_2200h metaG | ecosystem: Environmental > Aquatic > Freshwater > Lake | place: USA: Ohio, Lake...
CATGTGACGGGGAGACAGGGGATTGCCAATGTGCCTCAGGTTATGAAGGTGCGGATTGCGGAACAGCCATCAACGCGAAGTTTGTGGGGACATGGAATGTGACCGAGGCTTGCGTGAATTCAGATACTTTGAATCAAAGTTATCAATTGATTGTTGCCCCAATTTCAGGTTATCCTGACTCACTCACCTTAACGGGTATCTGGAATTTCCCGAACTATACTATTCGTGCCAAAGTGGGTTTGGATGGCTTATCTATTGGATTTTCTCGTCAAGAAATGTCGTTTGTTGATGCCTTTGAATCTGTCAATGGCCAAATCTCCATGGACAATGCGACTTTGAACATCACTTACAATTGGTATGCCCTCGGCTCATCAACACCAACAAGAGTATGCCAATTGGTTGGAAATAAATAAAACTAGCTTTTACACCCTCTTGCCATCAATGATTATCAAAAGACTGGCCCTTTTTGCAGGCTTGATTATTTGGTCCATTCCAAACTTTGCATGGAGTCAACAACCGAGCATTGACATTCGTGATATTAGCTTGGATGCTGTTCCAGATGGCTCGACCACCGTTTCAGCCACAAATGACACTGATTTCGGGACTCTCTCAGTTTGTGGGACAACAATTGTAAAGCAATTTATCATCATAAATGGAGGAAACGCTCCGCTAACCCTATCCGCACCTGTTTTCAATCCTTCTGGAGTTTTTTCGGTTTTAGGAGCGTTTCCTGGTAGCATTCCTGCTTCAACATCAGATACCATTGCCGTTCAATTTTCGCCAACTTCATTCGGAACTTTCACCTCCGAAATCAGCATTGCCAACAATGCTCCAGGTAATTCAAACCCCTACACATTTACGGTTCAAGGCGTATTCAACAGCCCTGAAATCGAAGTGAGGGGGAATTCACAAATCATTGCAGATGGCGATGTCACTCCAGCTACGGCCGACCATACCGATTTTGGATCTACAGGGGTTTGTTCGGGTACGGTAAACCGAATTTTCACAATCAATAATTTGGGAAATGCGCAAACCAACATCAACGGCCTTTCCATAAGTGGTGCCCACGCCTCAGATTTTTCGATTTTGTCACCGCCAACCAGCCCCCTTGTTGCGACTTCGGGTACAACGAATTTTACCATTGTTTTCAACCCATCGGCCGAAGGATTACGCACCGCCACCATTTCTTTCAACAACCAGGACTGTGATGAGGGTCCATACAATTTTTCCATTCAGGGTACAGGCATCGAACCGGAAATCGACATTCGGGGCAACGCGATTTCAATTCCCGATGGGGATGTATCGACCAGCGCCGCAGATGACACGGATTTTGGTGCAGTGAACGCATGCTCGGGCACCAATCCCAATACCTTCACCATTCACAATACGGGCACGACAACGCTGAACATCAGTGCGGTAACCTCTTCCAACAATACAGAGTTCGCGATTTCGGGAATCAATCCCCCTTCCACCATTGCCGCAGGGGCTTCCGCCACATTCACCGTAACGTTCGATCCAAGCACATTCGGCAACCGCACTTCAACCATCACGGTCACCAATGACGATTGTAATGAGGCCTCCTACGATTTTGCCGTCTCCGGAACCGGTCAAGCTGCCGAATTGGATGTGAGCCGCAACTCCAACGATATACCAGATGGGTCTGCGGTGGTGGCGGAAACCAACTTCGGGAACGTGAACAGCTGTACCGGGGCAGTAGGAGACCGGACTTATACCATTCGAAATACCGGGAACTCATCCACCACCATTGGTACGGTCACAGGTTCGGGCGATTTCAGTATCATCAGCCAACCCAGCAGCCCATTGGCAGCCGGTGCTACCACCAGTTTCACGGTGAGATTCCTGCCTTCCACCCAAGGGACGAGAACAGGCACGATTTCCTTTTCCAACCAAGATTGTGACGAAAACCCTTTCAATTTTGCAGTTCAAGGTTTTGGAACCGCACCAGAAGTGAATGTGAAAGACGGTGCCAACAGCATCGCTGACGGAAGTGTTCCTCCAGGTTCGGGAACTGCAGCCCATTTTGGGAGCCAATCCACTTGCTCCGGGACAATAACTAAGGTTTTTACGATTGAAAATACTGGAGATGCACCCTTGGTCATCAACCCTTTACCTGCATTGTCAGGTCCGGATGCTACGGATTTTACCATCACGGTGATGCCAACATCTCCGGTCGCCGCAGGGGGTAGCACTACCTTCACCGTGGTTTTTGATCCCTCTGCAAACAACACCCGGGATGCCACGATAACATTCACCTCGGATGACTGCACGGGTAGCGAAGCGGTTTACAACTTTGCGATCAGGGGTGTAGGGACCTCACCCGAAATCAACCTCAAAGGAGGCAGCCCCCTCGCCAACATTGCGGATGGGGATGCTTTATCCTCTACAACGGATGGCACCAATTTCGGCGACGTGGCAGTGTGCACAGGTACGCAAACCAAAACCTTCACCATCGAGAACACGGACAACAATACCGCCCTCAGTGTGGGGGCAATCACGTTTTCAGGACCCGATGCTGCAGATTTTTCCGTAACCACGGCTCCATCTTCAAGTGTGGCAGGAAATGCAAGCACCACGTTCGTAGTGACTTTCAATCCGTCCTCTGCAGGGGTCAAAAATGCGACGCTCAACATTGTAAACGGCGATTGCAATGAAAATCCATATGACTTTGCTGTATCGGGGAATGGACTGGATCCAGAAATGACGGTTTTTGGAAACAGCATCGAAATCCTGAATGGAGCTTCTGTACCAAGCATCAATGATGATACCGATTTCGGCTCCAAATTGGCATGCGGAGGCTCCACCGACTTCACTTATAGCATCGAAAATTCAGGTAACACCAACCTAACAATCAGCAGCGTCACGGTTTCTCCCACAACAAACTTTTCAATCGTGACCCAACCGACAAGTCCTGTCGCACCTTTGGGTTCAACCACCTTCACGGTCAGATTTACTCCCTCTTCGGTAACCTCTGGTTTGAGTACAGCAACTGTCACCATTAACAATTCAGATTGTGACCGACCTGCTTTTACATTTGCAGTTCAAGGAACTACCCTGCCTGAGAATACTCCACCAACCGCGACGTGTCAAAACTTCACCGCTTACCTGAGCAGTTTAGGTACGGTTACCGTTGCAGGTAGCTCCTTGAACAATGGCTCAACCGACAATTGTACGCCCTCCAACAGCCTCACTTTCAGCAGCGGTGGATTTTATGACTGCAGAGATGTGGGTGTGATTCAGCCCGTTGCCATCACCGTCACGGATGCTTTTGGAAATTCATCAACCTGTGCCACCCGGGTAGTCACGGTTTTGGATACTGTGAAGCCGATTGCCATTTGTCGAAATGTAACGCTTCACCTGAATGCTGCGGGCACATTCACCATGCCAGCTTCCAACCTCAACAATGGAAGTACTGATGCCTGCGGATTGGGTCCATTTAACGCTTCCAAAACTACCTATACTTGCTCCGACGTAGGGACTTCCACCCAAACGCTAACCGTCACCGACGTGAATGGAAACAGCAGGACTTGTACTTCTTCGGTCACGGTTCTGGACACGGTCCGACCCAATGCGATTTGTCAAAACATTTCCGTTGCCTTGGACGCCAATGGGAACGGAACTACAACCGCTACGGCTGTAGACAATGTCAGCAATGATGCCTGCGGTATCCAATCCAGAAGTCTTTCTTTGACCTCCTTCACCTGCGCCAATCTGGGACCTGTGCCCGTGACCCTCACCGTAACGGATGTAAATGGGAACACCAAGTCTTGCAGTGCAACAATACAGGTTGTAGACAATCTCCCGCCATCCGCTGTTTGTCGAAATGAAACGATTTATTTGAATGCAGCGGGAAATGCATCGATACTTCCTCAAGTCTTAAATAACAGCAGCACCGACAATTGCACGCTAGGTACGCTATTGCTCGATGTGTCAGCCTTTGATTGCAGTGATGTTGGACCCAATGTGGTAACCCTCATTGTTCCTGACCAAAGCAACAACCGGGATTCTTGCACTTCCACCGTCACGGTTTTGGATACTTTGCGTCCATTGGCAGTTTGCAGGGATATTTTCATCGTGTTGGATACCGTCAATGGTCAGGCAACCATCACGCCTTCCCAAATCAATAACAATAGTTTTGACGTTTGCGGCCTGGGCATCATGTCTTTGGATACAGCCTTGTTCGACTGTGACGATGTGTCCCAAGTCAATCCTGTTATTTTGACGGTCCGGGACGTGAACAACAATTCCGATACCTGCCGTGCCTTCGTCACAATTGTAGACAACAGTGGGCCATCTGCCGTTTGTGTAGGGGATACCATTTTCTTGGATGCCCTTGGACAGTGTCAAACCAGTGCGGATTCCCTTTCGGGTGGCAATGACCCTTGCGGTGGCGTCACAGCCCTTTTGTCTCAGCAAAATTTCGACTGCTCGGATATAGGTTCCAACTTGGTAACCGTCACTTTGTCGGACTTGAATGGCAATACCTCGGTTTGTCAGGCCAATGTATTCGTCAGAGATACCATCAAACCCGTTGCACGTTGCGTAGATGTGGTGATTACGCTCAATCAAGCAGGGGCTTTGTCCATCAATCCCTTTTTCGTAGACGACAACAGTTTCGACAATTGCAGCATTTTGTCCAGGGCAATCGATCGTACCACCTTCTCTTGCTCGGATGTGAATTTGGTGCAAACGGTCGTACTCACCGTATCCGACCCCTCAGGCCTTCAAGACACTTGCCATGCCACCGTTACCACACGGGATTACACGCTACCGACGGTGAGCTGTAACAACCAAAACGTGACTTTGGATGCAAATGGCAACGGGGCCATCACTTTGTCTTCTGTATTGGCATCTGTTGCTGATGCTTGCGGGATTGCATCGGTGTCCTTGAACGACTCCACGTTCAACTGCAACGATGTCGGTGTCAATCAAGTCATTTTGACGGTTTTGGACAATGCCGGGAACATCCGCCGCTGCACCTCACAAGTAAACGTGACTGAAACAGTTGCTCCGAATGCGGTCTGCCGAAACATCGATTTGTATTTGGATTCTACCGGGACAGCCCAAATCACAAGCGCAGATATTGACAATGGCAGCACAGACAATTGTTCAATCCAACAATATGCGTTGAGTGATTCCTTGTTTGATTGTTCACATGTAGGCCCTGTTCAGGTATCGCTTACAGTGGAAGACGAGGCTGGAAACCAAGATATATGCACCGCTACCATCACGGTTCAGGATACGATTTCACCATTTGTTGTTTGCCGAGACACCACCATCAATCTTTTGACGGGGTCAAGTGTTCAGCTGACCGTCAATCAATTGCTTGTTTCGAGTGGCGACAATTGTGGAATCGCCTCGGAATCCATGCCAGCCACCGTATTCGACTGCGCCAATTTTGGACCCAACAACGTTGTCATCACAGTGGTTGATTCCAGTGGGAATGCAAGCTCCTGCACCAGCATCGTGACCATCGTTGGTAATGCTTTGTCCGGGCAGGCCCAAGTTGTTTCCGATTTTTGCGGATTCAATGTGTCCTGCAATGGAGGACAAGATGGTTTGGCTATAGCAACTGCTTCCGGAGGCTGTCCCCCCCATCGATTTGATTGGAGCAATGGAGGGCGGGATGATACCCTCGCAAACGTTTCAGCCGGTACTTATATCGTCACAATCACCGATTCGCGCGGTGTTACCATGTTGGATACGGTTGTGATTACACAGCCCAATCCCTTGACAGTTACGGTCGTGGGCATGCAGCAGACCTGTTTGGAAGATACAATCGGGGCGCTGGACATTGATGTTACAGGTGGTAACTTGTGCGGTGGCTCCTACCTCTACAATTGGAGCACTGGAGACACAACCCAAGACATTTCGGGTTTGAGTGGAGGCATCTATACCCTGACTTTGACTGATCCTTTGGGTTGCCAAACGGTTGAGCAGGAAACCGTCACGACATTTCCTGTACCCAACCCGGTAATCAGTTCCCTGCCGCCTCCCGACACCACTACCTTGACCGTCTCGCCTGCATTCTTTTCCTACCAATGGTATTGGAACGGGGATAGCATAGTGGGTGCGACCTCCCAATCCTATTTCGCCGACACGAGCGGTCAGTACCATGTCACGGTAGTATCCGCCGACGGTTGCGTAGGTGCATCTGACTCCATTGAGGTGCTCATTGTCATCATCTCTGCAGGTGAAGGTGCATCTGCCACTTATTCGGTGGTTTTGTATCCGAATCCCAACCAGGGCAGCTTCTTCTTGAGTGCGCCTGAGGTGATTCCGCATCCGGTCAATGTGCGCCTCACGGACCTTCAGGGTAGGGTCTTGATGTCCAAGGAGCTTCCTTATCTGGGGCAACAACACGAATTTGAAGCGGGTCGATTGTCGTCAGGTACCTATTTGGTGCACATCTCGGGTGCCAAAATCAAACCTCTGACCATCAAGATGGTGGTTCAGTGAATTGTTAGTGGTTGTACCAACTCCGCCAACTTTCATTTCATGCATTCGACCGCTGACTGCAGGCAATAAGTTCCGTGGTATTGGAAAATATTGCTAATATTCGCCCTTCAAATATTTATCAGATGGCACCCAAATCTTATCTGTCCGATCTTGAAATTGCGCAGGCTGCCCAATTGCGCCATGTTCGTGAAATCGCCCAAAAACTCGGGATCCATGAGGATGCCTTGGAACTTTACGGCAAGTTCAAGGCCAAGCTGCCTTTGAACCTCATCGACGAAAATCGAGTCAAACAAAATAACCTTGTATTGGTCACGGCCATCACGCCCACTCCCGCGGGTGAAGGTAAAACCACCACCAGCATCGGACTCACGGAAGGATTGAACAAAATTGGAAAACAAGCCACCGTGGTGTTGAGGGAGCCATCTTTGGGTCCGGTTTTTGGGGTCAAGGGAGGTGCAGCGGGCGGAGGATATTCCCAGGTTGTGCCGATGGAAGATATCAATCTTCACTTTACAGGGGACTTTTCTGCAGTTGAAAAGGCCAACAATTTGCTCTCTGCCCTGATTGATAACAGCATTCAAAATGGAGCGCACAACATCGACCCGCGAACGATTGCTTGGAAGCGGGTGATGGACATGAATGACAGGGCCTTGCGTAACATCGTGGTGGGTTTGGGTGGAAAAAGTGGGGGAGTGCCCCGCGAAGAAGGATTTAACATCACTGCGGCCTCTGAAATCATGGCAATTCTTTGTCTTTCCAAAGATTTGAATGATTTGAAGGAAAAAATGGGCAGCATTTATGTAGGAGACACCTACGACCGAAAAGCGGTCTATGCCCGCGATTTGAATGCCCATGGGGCGATGGCCGCCCTGATGAAGGACGCCATCAAGCCCAATTTGGTCCAAACCTTGGAAGGAAACCCTGCCATCATCCATGGAGGCCCTTTTGCCAACATCGCCCAAGGCACAAATTCCGTCATTGCAACCAAAATGGGATTGACCCTGAGCAATTATGTAGTGACCGAGGCAGGATTCGGAGCCGATTTGGGTGCTGAAAAGTTTTTGGACATCAAGTGCGGCTACTCCGGTCTCAGTCCCAAAGCGATCGTGTTGGTCGCCACCATCAGGGCCCTGAAATACCATGGCGGGCAGCCATTGGAGGAGTTGAAGACGCCCAATCCAGGGGCATTGCGGAACGGACTCTGCAACCTTGAAAAGCACATCGAAAACATCAAGATGTATGGATTGCCCGGAGTGGTCTCCATCAACCGTTTTTCGGCGGACACACCGGAAGAGCTTCAAATTGTCATCGAACGTTGCAAGGAACTAGGCGTGAGGGTGGCAGTCAACGAAGGATGGGAATTCGGAGGCGCCGGCGTGCAGGAATTGGCCAAAGAGGTGGTTGCTGCGGTCGAAAGTTGCACGGGTCCTTACCGTCCTGTTTACGACTGGAATGACTCCGTGGAGTATAAAATTGAAGCTGTTGCCAAGAAAATTTATGGGGCAGGTTCGGTGGTTTTCGCGCCGCAGGCCAAAAGCGACATCAAAAGAATCGAACGTTTGGGACTGGGAAAATCGCCAATCTGCATTGCCAAAACCCAAAGTTCCTTCTCAGACAACCCTAAATTGTTGGGGAGACCCTCAGGCTTTGAATTGACGGTCCGCGAAATCGAGATTGCTGCAGGAGCAGGATTTGTGGTCCCCATTTTGGGTGAGATGCTGCGCATGCCTGGATTGCCAAAAGTTCCGAGCGCCGAAAAAATCGACATAGACGAGCAAGGTAGGATTTCTGGCTTGTTTTGAGTCCGAAAAGTCTCAATTGGAACTTGGCCTCAGGGTCACGACCACATATTTGCTGACCGGAGTGTTGCTTTTTTCGGCCACCGAGTCCAAAGGTACCAAGACGTTTGCTTCAGGAAAATAGGCTGCAAGTGATCGCCGTGGTATCTTGTAAGGCACCACAATCCAACTAGGGGCGTGTCTTTCTTGCCCCTTGAAATGGCTGATCAAATCCACCTTGTCTTTGGCCTTCAAGCCTGCCTCTGCCATATCTTCGGGGTTCATCATGACCACCCTTCGCTCCTGCAATATCCCGCGATACCTGTCGTCAAGGCCGTAAATGGTTGTGTTGTATTGGTCATGGGTCCGGATGGTCATCAGGACGTATTGTCCTGCCTCTAGGTGGTGGTCAGGGATGGGATTCACGGTGAACTGTGCCTTTCCCGATGGGGTGTTGAACTTGCCTTCCCGCGCACAGTTGGGAAGATAGAATCCGTCAGGTTTCCGCACGCGTTCGTTGTAATCTTCAAAACCCGGAATTACGGCCTCAATGTGGTCACGCACAACATTGTAATCCTTGGCCATGGCGTCCCAATCCAAGGGGAGATTCGGCAAAATGGTTTTGGCTATGCCGGCTACAATGGCAGGCTCGCTGAGGAGTTTTTTGGATGCGGGTTTCATGTTGCCCTGGGAGCTGTGCACGATTCCCATGGAATTCTCTACCGTCACGAACTGTACACCGGACGATTGGATATCCTCTTCCGATCGGGCGATGCAGGGTAAAATCAAAGCTTTCTTACCTGTTATCACGTGGGAACGGTTGAGTTTGGTTGAGATCTGGACGGTCAGTTCGCAATTCTGAAGGGCTTGGCGAGTTGCCCATGAATCAGGTGTGGCCGATGCAAAATTACCACCCATGGCCATGAACACCTTGACCTTGCCAGCTTGCATAGCTTGGATGGCTTCAACCGTGTCGTATCCATGCTCACGTGGGGAGTTGATTCCGAATCGTGCGTCCAAAGCTGCCAAAAAAGACTCCTTGGGCTTTTCGTAAATCCCCATGGTTCGATCGCCTTGGACGTTGCTGTGTCCTCTCACCGGACAGGTGCCTGACCCAGGTTTGCCGATTGCACCCCTCAGGAGCAACAAATTCACAATTTCTTGAATGTTGCCAACGGCATTGGTGTGCTGGGTTAGCCCCATCGCCCAGCAGACGATCAGCCTTTTCTTTTTGGCAATCAAACGAGCTACCATGGCAATTTCAGTGGCTTTGATGCCGGAATCGTGCACGCATGCCTCCATGGATGTTTCTTCCAGGTGCTCTCGCAGCCTATCGAAGCCCTCCGTCTTATCCCGGATGAAGGATTTGTCAAAAACGGTTCCCGGACTTGATTTTTCTAATTCCCAAAGGGCTTTCATGATTCCTTTGAGCAAGGCCACGTCTCCATTGATGCGCACAGGCAAATGAATGTCCGCAATGGCCGTACCGCCTTTGAAAACCTCCACGGGACTTTGAGGGTCAACAAAACGTTTGAGACCTGCTTCTTCCAATGGGTTGATGCTGATGATTTTACCACCGTTGTCTTTGCATTTTTTCAAGGCCGAAAGCATGCGTGGATGATTGGTGCCGGGATTTTGACCCATGACCAACACAAGTTCTGCTTGATGGATGTCTTCTAAGGTCACACTGCCTTTTCCAATTCCCAAGGTGTCTATCAAGGCTGTACCGCTGCTTTCATGGCACATGTTGGAGCAGTCAGGCAGATTGTTGGTGCCCCAAGCCCTCACCATGAGTTGATACATGAAGGCCGCCTCGTTGCTGGTGCGCCCGGAAGTATAAAAAACCGCCTCGTGTGGATTGCCCAGTTTCTGCATTTCTGCACCAATCATTTCAAAGGCAGTCTGCCACGTGATGGGCTGATAATGCAAACTACCTTCCAGCAAAACCATGGGATGGGTCAACCTGCCCGCTTTCCCAAGTTCATAATCCTGCCAATTGGAAAGCTCCTGAACACTGTGCTTGGCAAAAAATGCACCGTCAACTCGTTTTTCTGTGGCCTCTTCCGCCAATGCTTTTGCGCCATTTTCACAATATTCACCCAACGAGGACCGATGTCCTTCCGGATCAGGCCATGCACAGCCACTGCAGTCAAAGCCCCCATGTTGGTTCATTAGGCTGATGGTTTTCAGACCTTGAACCATGCCCATTTCCATCTGAAGGTGGCGGAGGGCCTCCTTCACTGCGGGCAAACCCGCAGCTTTGTTTTCGGGGGCCCTCAATATAAGGTTCCGATGTAGCGGGGGCGGTACCAATTGGATTTGGCGGGGTCCGGGCGTTACTGATGTGTCCTTCTCCATGTTTTCAGGTCAATCAAGTCTAAAAATAACGAAATCGGGAGACTCTGAGGCATCAAAACGTCCATGAAAGGATTCAGGGTTGTGTTTGGACTTCATCAAACAAAATTCGCTCAGGGTAGGTGTAGACATTGAATCTTTGTTCGCGCAAAAAACCCACCAAGGTGATGCCGAATCGCTCGGCTGTTTCTACCGCAAGACTACTGGGAGCCCCCACCGACGCCACCAAACCTACTTTCATCATGGCGGCTTTTTGTACGAGCTCAAATCCTGCCCTTCCGCTCAAAAACATCATTGCTGCATCTTGGCTTTGGTCATTCAACATCGCTCCTGCCACTTTGTCGACAGCATTGTGCCGGCCGACATCTTCCCTTGAAAAAAGCACTTTGCCGTTGGCATCCAACAAGGAGGCTCCATGCAGCCCTCCCGTGTGTCGAAACACCACTTGGTCAGGAACGCAAAGGGTAGGCAGCAAACACAAAATGGAGGACCGGACACTGAGGGGTTCCATCGGGATCATTCCGCAACCTTGGGCTTCAACGGCCTCCAAACTGGATTTTCCGCACACACCGCAACTTGAGGCGGTGTAAAAGTTTCGTTTCAACCTGTCTAAATCCAATTGAACTCCCGGTTGGAGTTCCACGCGTAGCACATTTCCCTCTGCTTCCGGTGGCACCTGCAAACAGTGTCGGATGGAGGCAACCTCATTGGGATGTTTCAAAATGCCTTCCGTGTACAAAAAGCCTAAAGCAAGTTCGTGATCCTGACCGGGCGTTCTCATGGTAACGCTGATGGCTTGTTCCTTTCTTTCATGGCCAGGGCCGTGAACCAAGCGGATTTCCAGTGGTTCCTCTACCACCAAAAGGTCCATTTCCTCAGTCTGATGACCGTTTTTGAATCTCAGGATTGGCGATTGCTTCACACTGGGGCGGATTGCTGAGGACATGCGTATTTGGATTTCTGTTTTCAAGAACAAACATCTGAATTTACGCCAAAGATGACTTTCAGATGATCAATGTATGTTGTTTCGTCACAAAAAGCCCGCAAACACTACCTTTGCAAGCATGTCCGAACAAGCACGTTTGGTAGATAAATTTGGAAGGGTACACGACTATCTGCGTATATCCTTGGTAGACAAGTGCAACTTGCGCTGTACCTACTGCATGCCCGAAGACATCCGCTTTTTGCCGCAATCCAAGCTGATGACAGCCAAGGAAATTGGGGTGATGGCCAAAATCTTCACAGGCTTGGGCGTCAACAAAATCCGGTTGACAGGCGGTGAGCCGCTCTTGCGGGCAGATTTCAGGGAGGTTTTGCAGGAGCTGACACCGTTGGGGGCCCAATTGGGCATCACCACCAATGGCGTGAAATTGCTTGAGTATTTGGACGATCTCAGGTCCGCAGGCATTCAAACCTTGAATATTTCTTTGGACAGTCTACGACCAGAACGTGTATTGGGCATAGCAAGGAGGGATGTGCACGGAGTGGTTTGGCAAGGCATCGAACGGGCTTTGGAAGCAGGTTTTCGTGTTAAGCTGAACATGGTCGTGATGCAGGATGTCAATTCGGACGAAATCCCCGATTTTATTTCCTTGACCAGTCGTGAAGGAATCCATGTGCGCCTGATCGAATTCATGCCTTTTGAGGGCAACCGATGGCATCAACACAAGGTAGTTGCTTGGTCCGACATGCTGCGGGCGGTTCAAGATGCAGGCCTAACTTTCAGGAAAATGGAAGACCTGCCACACGAAACGACAAAATCGTATCAAGTCGATGGATTTCCAGGAACATTCTCCGTCATCAGCACGGTCAGTTCCCCTTTTTGTGGGGGATGCAACAGAATACGCCTCACGGCCGAAGGGAAAATCAGAAACTGCTTGTTTGCCAAATCAGAATTGGATTTGTTGGCAGCCCTCAGGAGGGGTGAAGACATCACCCCTTTGATACTGTCGGCGTTGGCGCTCAAGGAGAAAGCCCTTGGCGGACTACCGGGATTTTCAGAGGACACCATCCGGGAAGGCAAATTGTCTCCGCGGGCCATGGTGAAAATTGGTGGCTGATGGCCGGCAATCAAATCATCCGTACACTTTTCAGGAATGGACTGCGGAATGAGGGTCCGACTTGAATCCTTTTCGGACTGCCTTTCAAATAAACTTCATCCCCGTCCAAAAAGTCGATTTTGTCCAAACGCACGATGTACGACCTGTGGATCCGATGGAATTCTTTGTTTCCCAATTGATCGGCAAGCTGTTTCATGCTGCTGAGAATCTTGAATTCGTTTTCGTGAGTGTGAAGGACTACGTAATCCTTCTGTGCTTCGATGAAAAGAAGTTCCGTAAGACCGATACGGTGAATTTTGGATTCGTAACGTAGGTATATCGCGTTTTCGTCAATGCTGTTTGAATTGTATTTTTTTTCCATCCACTTGTTTGGATTTGGTTGGTTTGAGTTTAAAATTTTGTAGAAAGAATATTGATTCTTGTAGATAAAAAACCGCTGTATATTCCTATTTTCGTAATTTTTTGGTCAGGTATTGGGTGGATTTAAATCGGCTTAAATTATCTACAAAAACGTGTTTTTGCACGATAAAGTAAATAAATTTTGTAACCATGGGTTGGGATTCTAGCCACATTTCTGGTAAAATTCCAACACCACACCTCGACAGATACTTTTCCTACGGTCTCAAATTTAATACCATGGGTGGATTTAGAAAAAAAATGTGATTAAAAAACAATAAAAATATTGAAAAACAGGATAAAAAGAACACCGAAAATTGACTTCCGGGAACATTATTGGCTGACCTATAGCAAGTTATGATTGATTCCGGGGCATCTTGACTACAAATTGATCAATCGGGGATCAATAATTCAGAAGCGCGTCGAATTTTGAAATGAAATCCCTCAAATTGGGATTTTTTTGGAGCATCAAATCCAACTTTTCTTGATTGGAATAGGAACGTAATTCGCGCTGCACCACCATGTCTTCCTCAACCACAATTTCCAATATCAAATTGGGCACGTTGAGTTTTTCCCGCATGAAATTCACGATTTCTTTCTCTTCTGCGAGCATACGCCTGGAAATCTCGCTGTTGACCTTTTGAATCCATTTGTTGTGGTCCAATCCCGCTGCATCCTTGCGCAAGAGCGTAGCCACGCGAAGGTTTTTTTCGGAACCGAGTTTGTCTACCAGCGCATCCAAGGCTTCGATGAAGGCCCCTGGGTCTACTGTTACCGTCGGGTCATAGGCCATCAATTCCTCTTCCTCTGCAGATTTCCCTTCTTTGGTTTTGTCAAGGGTCACTTGGTCCAAACTCTTGGGCAAACTGAAAAAACCTTTGACCGCAACTTTCTCCTTTGGTTGGGGATTATCTGCCGGAGTGTGGGGAGGTGAGGGCACGTTGGCCGAAAGGGTTGTTCCAGAGGCGAGCTTCTCCGCTTTGTTTGTTTCAGGCGTCAGCTTTTTTTTTTCCGGTGACGTCGCGAGGTCGATGGCTTGGTTCAGATAGGCCAATTTCATAAGGCCCAATTCAACGGTCAACCGGGGATTGTTACTGCCCTTGAGCTTAAGTTCCGTGTCCGATGCCAAATGGAAGGCGTTGAGCAGGAAATTGCCTGTGGTGCTTGCCACTTGGGACAGGTATCGGTTACGGACATTGTCGCTAGTTTCCAGCATCACCACCGTTTTGGGTGTTTGAGCCACCAACAAGTTCCGGAAATGTTCCAAAAGTCCGACCATGAACTCTTTAGGGTCGAATCCCAAGTCCACGATTTCATGAAGCATCAGCAACAATCCCTCGTGGTCAGATGCCAAAATCATGTCAACCGCCTTAAAAAAGTATTCATGGTCCAGCAAATGGAGATTATCGACAACCACCGCATAGGTCACTTTCCGGTTGGAATAGCTGACGATTTGGTCGAAAATGGAAAGGGCATCCCGAAGAGCCCCGTCTGCCTTCAGACCAATGAGTTGCAAGGCCTCGAATTCGTAGGCGATGTCCTCTTTTTCACAAATCCGCTTGAGGTGTTCGGCGATGTCATCGACTTTGATCCTCCGGAAATCGAATTTTTGTACCCTTGACAGAATTGTGGGGAGGATTTTGTGTTTTTCGGTGGTGGCCAGGATGAAAATGGCGTGCGCTGGCGGTTCTTCCAATGTTTTCAAGAAGGCATTGAAAGCCGATTGCGAGAGCATGTGCACCTCGTCGATGATGAACACGCTTTTCTTGCCACCTGTCGGCGCGAACCTGACCTGATCGATGATCTTACGAATGTCGTCGACCGAGTTGTTGGAGGCAGCATCGAGTTCGTGAATGTTCAGGCTTCTGGCTTCGTTGAAGCTTGCACAGGAGTCGCAAGTGTTGCAAGGTTCACCATCTTCCGCACGTTGATTGCAGTTGATGGCCTTGGCCAGAATCCGCGCGCAGGTGGTTTTACCTACACCTCTGGGTCCTGAAAACAAGAATGCATGGGCCAATTGACCCAAGTTGATCGCATTCTTCAGGGTGTTGGTGATATGCGACTGACCAACGACCGATTCAAAAGTCGAGGGACGATACTTCCTAGCTGAAACTACAAAGGCTTCCACGAGATAAAATTACGAAAAGATTCAAGATGAGCAGGCCGGAAGAGGGGTTGATTATCCCCATTCCAGGTGTTTCATGAGGATAAGATGCTGATGTCCAAATTCATGTTGGCCGCTGTTTTCAATACGATTTCTTTTTGCCAATCACGCAGGTCGTCCAAGGTCGATTCACCGTAAGCTACTTTTTTCAAGCTGCGCATGCTCAAAATCATCGGGTAAATGTCGTATTCCTCTTTGATTTGATCTCTGATCAAACCCAAAAGTTGTGTTTTTTGGTCCGCCAATTTCAGGAAAGCTGTCTTGGAAAGACCTTTGTAATTCCTTTCCAGACCATGGGATGAAGAAGGTAGAGGCTCCTCAAGGGCAACTTCCAATTCTGCAAAAATTTCCTTCCCGTTTTTGCGCACCCTCGGATTCACGCCACCCATGTTGGTCCACTCTTTGGTAGATTTCGGAGGATTTTGGGCGAATTCCACCAATTTGGAGTTGGGAATCACGAAATAGGACGGTTTGTCAATCTCCTTGGCAATCCTGTCACGTATCTGGAAAAGACACTTCAACACGTGTGCCTGACGGTCGTTCAGCTTGTTGGCGCCTGGTATCTCTAAATGTGGATTCTCTTTTTCCTTGTAGCGGATGTCTTCCAAGGCCTTGCACTCCTCCAATTGCCACTGATAGCGTCCTTTTTCCTTCAATTCTTGAATCAAAATCTCGCGGAGACGGTGCAAATAAGCCACATCCTTGGCCGCATACGCCAACATCGCCTCGGTCAGGGGGCGTTGGTTCCAATCGGAGACCCGAACTTTCATGTCTTTGGCGGACCCGAAAAACCGGTCCAGCAATTGGGACAAGGAGGTGCCTTCGTAATTCAGCAATTGGGCCGCTTTTTCCGTGTCGAATACATTCTTCGGACTGCGTTGGTAGAGATAGTCCATCAAGATGATGTCGCTTTGGGAGCCATGGGTGATGATGCAGATGTTTTCATCCTCCATGATTTCCCAAAATGGATCCAAATTGCCCACTGACAAAGGGTCGATCAGGAAGGTCTCCTCTCCGTCGGAAACCTGAATCAAGCACAAATGGAGTCCATACCTGTGCAGGTTCCATTCGCCTTCGAAGTCGACTGCCAAGGTCGAGAATGCTTTTAAGTGTTGGATGGATGTCGAAAAATATTCCGGTGTTTCGACGAGGTGGTAGGGTGTATCCAGGTTCATGTGCAGTAGTCAAGAGAATCTCTTCCGGATTGCAAGCAATCCACGGGAAAACCCGCATCATCGACAGCCCGAATTGGACCTCCGATTTGGCAAATTTAGCCCGATTTCCCGAAACCCATTGAGCTGCTTGCAAAATGCGTAATATTGGTTCAGGAGCGAATCCAAATTGAAGATTCGAACGTTTGGGATGTTGGAAATGTCGAAATGCGAATCTTGGTCCGAGACATGGCGGGTGCAACAAGCGGTTAACCTCATGGTGCTGGACATGGTGGAGGAATGCAACCTGACTGACACCTATGCCAAACGTGCCAGGGACATTTTCAAGATTTTTTCTCACATGCATCAAACCCGTTTGATGTGGTTGGAAGCAGATGAAAGCCTGCCTGAGGGGGTGAATCGCGTCGAAAAAGGGGCATCCTCCAAGATACCCGCCATTAGACAGGCTCTTGTTGCAAGCAGTGAGGCCGTTTTGGCTTGGATGCACAAAGTGGAGCGGACGGGCAAGGTGCCTGGGTTCAAAAAGTCTCCCGATTTGTTTTTTGCCTATTTGGTCGCCCATGAGGCCCATCACCGTGGACACATTTTGGCAGCTTTGAGATCATGCGGGCATGCTCCTGATTCCAAGGACATCTACGCCCTGTGGGATTGGGACAAAATATGACCTCGCTCTCCTCCCAACTGCCCCGCCATGCCGTAAGGCTGCCATCTTTTAGCTAAATTTGCCCCATGGCATTGCAAAACGACCTTTTGATCCGTGTGGCCAATGGACTTCCCGTTGACAGGCCACCAGTTTGGCTCATGCGCCAGGCAGGAAGGTTCCTTCACGAATACAGGGCCGTGCGGGAACGAGCCGGTAGCTTTCGCAACATGATTTCCAATCCGGATTTGGCGGCTGAAGTGACCCTACAACCGGTTGAACTCATCGGCGTGGACGCAGCCATCATTTTCTCGGACATCCTCGTCGTGCCAGAAGCCATGGGACTGCCCTATGACATGGCCAAAGGAGAAGGCCCCGTTTTCAACCAAACCGTGCGGGATGAAGGTGCTTTGCTCAAATTGAAGCAAGTCGAGGGGCGCAGCAATTTGGACGACACCTTTGAAGCCATCAAGCTCGTGAAGCGGGACCTTGGAGGACGTGTACCCTTGATTGGATTTGCGGGAGCGCCATGGACCATATTCTGCTACATGACCGAGGGAGGGTCCTCCAAGACCTACAGTTTGGCCAAAAAAATGCTGTATACCCAGCCCGATTTTTCCCATAGGCTTTTGCAAAAAATCACCGATACGACCATCCAATATCTCAAGGGTCAAATTCAGAGCGGGGTCGATATTGTGCAGGTTTTTGATTCCTGGGCCGGTCTGTTGAGCCGTGAGGCCTACCAAACCTTTGCATTGCCTTACCTCGAGCAAATTGCCGAGGCCATCAGAGATGTTCCGGTGATTCTTTTTCCAAAGGGGGCCGGCCATTGCTTGGACCTTTTTTCGGGCCTGCCTTGTGCCGCCGTCGGTTTGGATTGGACCACCGAGCCCGAACTTGCTGCTACATGTCTGCCTCAAAAGGCACTCCAAGGCAACATGGATCCATCCGAGTTGTATGCCAACCCGGATGTGGTTTATGCACGGACCACTTCCATGCTCGATCGTTTCCCCAAAGGAAGGCACATAGCCAATCTTGGCCATGGAATTGCACCCGATTTGCCTAGGGAATCCGTCATGGCCTTCGTTCAAGCAGTCAAAGATTATCGTTACAACCGATGAAATCCCTACCCATCTTTCGGATTTGTCAGTCGCTGGTCCTTGCGGGCCTATCCTTGCTAGCAGGATGTTCGCAGGAAAGTTCACAGGAACAGAAAAGCTCAAGGTTCAACCCCGTGGACACTTCTTTCCACACCAAGGAGCTCATTGTGCCGGGTGGGAAATTCAAATACCGGATTTTGTTTCATGAAGGGGATGAGGTTTTGGCAGAATGGGCCGATACCCTCGGCATGGCCAAAGGTTCGCACGATTTCTTGGCTTTTTTGCCGCTTGGCAAGGCTGAAGACCATGGGATTTTGTGGGTGAACCATGAGGCGCACTCCCCCCACGATGTATTGGGTGACGGGGGAGGAGCGACGGTGATGGAGGTTTTCAGGGACTCAACAGGCGATTGGAGGGTCATTGGGATGCCACAGGCAGTAGATTTCCGTGAAGTGGGCGGCACCTTGTCGAATTGTTTGGGAGCTGTCACGCCTTGGGGTACGGTTTTGACCTCAGAGGAAACAGAACCTTTGAGCATGCGGCAATTGTGTGAATCCCCCGGGAATTGCGCAATTCGGGACAGTGCCGGTGTAGGGGGCTGGGCTAGGTGGAAAAATTATGGTTGGATGGTCGAGGTCGACCCGTTGGGCCGTAAAGCCATCCGAAAGCACCACTCCATGGGCAGGTTCATGCACGAAGGCGCTTATTGCATGCCCGATCAACGGACCGTATTCCTCATGGACGACATTGGTCCGGGGGCGTTTTTCAAATTCGTGGCGGACAGACCCAAGGATTTGAGCCAAGGCGTTTTGTATGCGTTCAAACAAGGACCCAATGGACAAGGTGGCAGCTGGATTCAATTGCCCCGAGAGCGTGATTCCCTGCTGATTGCCCGTGAATTGGCATTCAAAAAGGGAGCAACGGCATTCATCAGGATGGAGGACATCGAGCTTCATCCGGATGGCTCGTTTTTTATAACCGAAACAGGATTGGATTCAGTGGATTTCAACCAAGCCTTGGTTTGGGGCGCCCAACCAGCCAAGCACCTTGCCGGCAAACACGTAGGAAATGGCATCTACGACGACAAATTTGGTCGCATACTCAAGTTTGATCCTTCCAGCAACCAAATTTCGGTTTATTTAGAGGGTGGCCCCGGACGCGACGATCAAAGCATCCACCTGTCCAACCCCGACAACATCGCCTTGGACACCAAGCGCAATCAATTGGTGATCCATGAGGATTTGGTTGGTAGAAATGCCGGACGTCTGCCTTCAAACAGCCAATCGGTGCTCATCAATGAAATCTACTTCCTCGATTTGGGCATTCAAAAACCGACCTTGGACGACCTTCAACGGTTTGCCGTGATTCCGGCAGGGGCGGAGAGCACAGGCGGAATTTGGAGCCCGGATTTCAGCGCATATTTTTTCAACCTGCAACATCCCTCTGAAACCAATCCTGCGCCCTTCAACAAGGCTTGCACCGTGGTTGTAACCGGATGGTAATCTTCAGAAAGCCAACATGATGCCTACCCATCACAAGTCTGTCTGCATAAAATCCTTCCTTTTGCGGGCAGGATTGGTGATGGCGTTGATTTGGCCAATATGCTCAATGTCGGGAATGGCCCAGGACACCACTTTTTTGGGTCAATTCCAAGCCATGGAATCGCAAGGTCGAATCAGGCTGTCGTGGGTGGTGAATCAGGGCAATATTTGTGACGGGATGGAAATTGAACGTGGCGTGGATGGAGGTGATTTTCAAAAAATCGGCCAAATCGATGGCATGTGTGGAAGTTTGGAAAGGCCTCAAACTTATGAGTTTTGGGATGAAACCCCCGTGTTTAATCGAGTGTCGCATTACCGTTTGAAGACCTTCGGTGCGGTGGTGTCGGATACCTTGGAAGTGGAGTTGGTCGATGCCGGGAACAAAGGTTTTTTGGTGGTGCCACACCCGGCCACATCGGATTCAAGGATTTACCTCGAAAACACACGGTTTGAAACTTGTCAGATTTTGGTGGTGGGCATGGATGGCCGCCCCGCTCGTGAACGGATTTTCAGGGGAGAACGGTTGGATGTGGGTGAATTGGATTTATTGCCCGGAATTTATGCCATCAAGGTTCAAACCAGTGCAGGTTTTGTGTTCGCATCCGGACTGATCACGGTCAGATGATGGGCCAACGGGGGCAACGACTTCACCTTTTTTTTACGTAGTTTTAACAAAGCCCCGAGCTTCGAATCAGTCCACCCCCAGCCATGCGGTTGAATATACCATCAAACCATCGTTACGGGATTTCTGTGATTGCCATTTTGTTGGTAATCAACACCGTATTGAGGGTGGCCTTCTATTTGTACAATCGGGAAGGTGCCTCGGTATTGCCTTTTCAAGAGGTTTTGATGGGTTTTTGGGTGGGCATCCGCTTTGATTTGGCCACAATTTTCCTGTTCAATGGCCTCATTCTTCTGTTTTTGGTTCTGCCTTTGGCGCTGAATCAGCGAAGATCTACCTACAAGGCATTGAATTTCATGTTGCTTGTGGTGAACATCCCCATTTTGTTGGTCAATTTCATCGACATGGTCTACTATGGGTTTGCCGAAAAGCGCATGACCCACGAATTGTTCACCACCCGCTCGGATTACCACAGCTTCAAGCCCGACATGCTCATGGAGTGGTGGTGGGTGTTTTTGATTTTTTTCTCCCTGATTTATGTGTTTTACCGCGCTTTGAACTATCTCACCAATTGGCAGGTGAGCGCGGATGAATCCGAAAACTACAGGGCTTCCACCAAGGATTGGGCCATTACCTTCCTCTTTTTCCTCATGATTTGGGGTGGGATGCGTGGGGGGATTCGAGAACCCATTTCCATCGATACGGCCTTTGTGGGAGAGGATACCTTCACCGGGAATCTGGCTTTGAATTCTGCCTTTACGGTGGCCAATACCTTGGATTGGGGAGGTGACGAACCGGTGGACCTCATCCAACCACAAATTGCCATTCCCACCATGCAGGAGATGGTCCGCAATCCTTTTGATGGGGAATTCACCTCCAAAGTGTATCCATTTCTGCGCCAATCCCACTTTGAAGGCCCTGAAAACCGGTACAATGTGGTGGTGCTTATCATCGAGAGCCTGAACGCCAACAAGGTGGGTTGTTTGACCGGAATGCCCTTGGAAAAAAGCCTGACGCCCAACCTCGACACTTTGGTTCGTCATGGAAGGATATTTGGCAATTATTACTCCAATGGCATCCGGAGCGTGGAAGCCGTGCCGGCCGTCCTGAATTCCATGCCGGAGATTTTCCAAAGGCCCACGATTTGGTCGCATTACAGCGACAATACCCACTTCGGAATTGGCCAAATGCTGGCAGAACGGGGATACCACAGGTCCTTTTTCTGTGGCGCCCACAACGGCACCATGGGTTTTGATTCCTACAGCCAACGATGTGACATCGACCATTATTTCGGAATGGATGAATATCCGTATGCAGATCGTGATTTCAACGGCTATTGGGGATGCCATGACGGACCTTTCCTGCAATGGATGGCCGACCGTCAATCGGGATTCGCCGAACCTTTCCTGTCGGTGTTTTTCAGCATTTCAAACCACCATCCCTTTGTACTTTCCGAGGACATGGCCTCCGATATCGCCCAAATGGACCTCAGTCCCATGGAAAAAACCACGCGCTATACCGATCGGGTTTTGGGAGAGTATTTCCGGAAGGTCAGCAAGGAGCCTTGGTTCAATCGGACCATTTTCGTGGTGACCGGCGACCACTGTTTCCACGAATTCCCCAATCCGAGGCGCACCATCCTTGACAATTTCAGGGTGCCTCTGCTTCTGTTGGGACCGGGAATTCAACCTGGGATTGACAACAAAATCGGCAACCATGTGAGCATTCTTCCCACCCTCATCGATTTGTTGAAGTTGGATACCTGGCATGCAAGCAGCGGATTGAGTTTGTTGGATTCGGTACGTCCTGCCTTCGCAATCAACAGCCTCATGGGGGTCACCACGTTGGTGATGGATACAGTCGCTTACAGCACAAATTTCCAGACTCAACTTCCCTCGCTTATATTGCGTGACGGAAAGTGGTTCAATGAAAAACATGTAGGTCCTTTGCCTGCCCACGTGAAAATGGCAATGGATTTGAAGCTGAGGAGTTTATACCAATGTCTACAACACGCGCGCGTCAACAATCGGTTCCATGCACCCCTGAAGGGAGTGGTGGCAAATGCCAATTGAACCCCTTGAGCGCTTGACCGGGCTGGACCTTTATGAAAACAATGTTCATCATCAATCCCATTTCGGGAAAAGGCAAGGGAAGCCGGCCTTTCAAGATGATCCGTCATATCCATAAAACATTCACCCGAGCCCGAGTGGAGTTTGCCATCCGTATTTGGGACCATCCGGACCGTTTGGGTCATCTGATTTCGGAGGCGATTTCAGAAAAATTTGAAGTGGTTGTGGCCGTAGGCGGCGATGGTACCATCAACGACATCGGAAAAAGGTTGGTAGGAACGGGAATAGCCTTGGGAATCGTACCCATTGGATCAGGAAACGGATACGCTCGGCATTTGGGGTACAGTTTGCGTCAGAAAAAGGCCATCCGCCAATTGTTGAATTCCTATCCGGTTGAGGTCGACACGGGTAACTTTGGAGGCATCCCTTTCATGAACAACGCAGGTATCGGCATCGATGCATTTGTGGCCGAGAAGTTTTCCAAATCGCGAAGAAGGGGACTTCAAACCTATGTGAAATTGGCCAGCAAGGCTGTTTTGGAATATGAGACCTTCGATGCCACCCTCATCGTGGACGGAAAACGCAGGTACGATTGCAAAGAGGTGATGTTGATGGACATAGCCAACGGTCCCAATTGGGGGGGAGGTGCTGTGATTGCGCCCCTTTCGACCATCAGCGATGGATGGTTGGAGGCCGTGATTTGGGAAAAATCTGCCTTTGTGTCCTTTCCAAACCTCGTGATGCTGCTCTTCAGGGGGAAAATCTACCGGCATCCCTCCATCAAGATCATACGTGGAAAAACGTTTGAAATCACGCGCTCTCGGTCCGGCGAAGCCCACGTCGATGGCGAGGCCGTGAAGTTGGGATGCATCATCAGCGCCAATGTCATTGAAAAGTCGGTCCGTTTGTTGGTACCGCAGCACAAGGAGGCCGTCTGAGTTGGCAAGACCATATCCGGACCTCCCTCAGGTTTTTGTTGCTTCCTTCGAAGTTGTTGGTTGGGATGTTGGCAGTCCAGTTTGCCCTCAGGTTGGTTTTTTGGGTCTACAACCATGGCAGCGCCGATTCCTACACCTGGTCACAAGCCCTTTGGGCACTTGGTGTGGGCATGCGTTTCGATTTGGCGACCACGTGCATGGTGGCAGGCATCCCGCTGATGTTGCTGGGGCTTCCCATCCCCTTATTCCGGAGACCTAGAGCTCAAAAAGTGTTCACAGGCCTCTTGATGGGAATGATCCTGTTGGTCGGGTTGGCGAATTGCATCGACGTGGTCTATTACGGTTTCGCAGCCAAAAGACTCACCCATGAGCTTTTCACCACCGGCTCGGACCTTTCCAATTTTGGCTTGTCGGAGATACTGCCCTACGTGTGGCTTTTGGCCCTTTGGGCTGCCTTGGGATGGCTGTTCTTCCGTGTGTGTCGCCGTGCCTTTTCATCTGCCGAACAGCAAGTCCTTCAAACCGAAATCAAGCCCTTCAAACAATGGCCGGGCGCCCTGTTGTTTACCGGATTGCTCTTTTTGGGCATGCGGGGAGGTTGGCAGCTGAGGCCCCTCAGACCGGCCGACGCCTTCGTCACCCCTTCATTTTTCTTGGGCAACGTAGCCCTCAACTCGGGGTACACCATCTTGAGCTCCATCGACATCGGTCAGGAAATCCCCGTTGAATTCATGCCTGCCCCGTTGGCCCACGCCAAAGCACGGACTTGGTATCGAAATGACTTCGATTCGGAATTCGTTTCGGATGAATTCCCCTTGGTGCGGAAAGCGAATTTCCCGGGACCTGAGCGCAAACTGAATGTGGTCCTGCTCATCATGGAGTCCCTGAACGCTTCTAAGGTGGGCGCAATTCAAAAACTGCCACTGTCCCGAAGCCTCACGCCCAATCTGGATACCTTGGCGAATCACGGAAGACTGTACACCTATTTCTATTCCAACGGAAGCAGGAGCGTGGAATCTTTGCCGGCCTTGTTCAACAGCATCCCCGAGTTGTTTGACAGACCCACCATCGGATCATCCTATGAAACCAACCGCAATTGGGGCATCGGCAACATCCTATCGGCGAGGGGATACCACAACAGTTTCTTCTGCGGCGGGGAAAATGGAACCATGGGATTCGACTCCTACAGCAGGGTCTCCGGCATTCCCCACTATTTCGGCAAGGATGAATTCCCGAACCCCGGCACTTCGAACACCGGTAATTGGGGCGTGCACGATGGACCCTTCTCGGCCTGGATGGCACAAATGCAATCGGATTTCCCTCAACCGTTTCTTTCAGTTTGGTTTTCCATCAGCAACCACTTCCCGTTTGCCCAACCTGCCGATTGCCCGCCCCATTTTTCCAATCGAGGCCTGAGCCCCAACGACCTTACGCTGATGTATGCCGACCATGCCTTGGGTCAGTACTTTCAAGCCGTCAGCAAGCAAGCTTGGGCCGACAGCACCCTGTTCATCATCACGGGCGACCACTGCTTCTATGGGCAAAACGATGCGCCAAGACCCTTCATGGACAATTTCCACGTGCCCTTGCTCATGATCGGACCCGGAGTGAAACCTGGATTGGACTCAACCCTTGGGTCGCATCTGAACCTGCTTCCCACCTTGATCGAATTGTTGAGGTTGGATACCTACCATGCCTCCGCCGGTGTTTCCCTGCTGAGCAAGCAGCAACCTACCTCCGTGCTGAACCATCTCATGGGGGTTTTGAGCTTCACGACCGGGGATGAATCCTACGCCACCAATTTTGAATCGCCCCAACCCTGCCTGAAGTTGAAAAACGGCAAATGGGAATCCAATCCTGACCTCGCAAAACAAAAAGGAACGGCCTATGATTCGGTCCTGAAAGCCATTTTTCAGGTTTGCCAATACAACCGCATCCACAACAAGGTCATGTCGGCTGAATGGATGAAATGAAACTCCTCCTTGTCAAGATTTGGACAAGGTTCGACTCGGGATGGATGGGTCTTTGGGTTCGGGATACAGGAAAACCAATCCCCACAAAAGGACGAATACCGCCAATAAATACCCTGCAATCTCACCCGGGGAGCGGTCTGCATAGCGTTCAGGGTCACTCATCTGATAGTATCGGACCATCCTGTCCGGAAACACGAAGGTGCGTGCAAACCAATAACCCGAAGAAAGGAAAAGCAACAACATCAAGGGCCACTTGATGAAAGCCCCCCGCACATGCATCACGGTCAAAATGAGGAAAAAAACGGCCATACCAAAGGGGACCAACAATTCAACGGCAATCAACTTCAGCCTGTTGGCTTCAAATGCGCGGAGGTAGTCGGGCTTCAGAAATATGGGCGAATCCCCCAAATAATCGAGATAGTTCCACGCACATTCCCAAGACCAGAAAAGGCAGCAAGCAACCGTCAAAACGAAGAAAAATACGCCTCTGCTCATCTTACCTCCCCAAAACGTTGCGCAGCATCCGGATGTCGTCGGTCATGATGGCATCCGGCCCTTTGGACACTGCCTGTTTGGTTCCTTCCAACACCCTCACGCCCCAAATCACCACCATCAAGCCTTGTGATTGTGCGTGTGCCACTTCCTGCGCATCCATGGCCTCGTTCACGACCCCGATGCCCGCGAATCCGTATTGCACCGCCGTGGAAATGGCCCTGTCGACTTGGTCGTCGTCGTAAATCAGCCGCAAGGTGCTGTCTTCCCTTTGGAGCCCCACCAGCATTTCCAAGTCGAAGGTTTCCAACCAAACCCGGTCTTTCATCCCATTTCCCTCAACCCAATCTCCAATGGTCTGGATGAATGCATCGCGGAATTTGTCCGGCTCCGGGGAACAGTCGTACGGTATTTTAAGGTTCAGGAAAAATCGCCGGTCACCCTCCAGGTAGGGCTGCAACGCGCTGTCCAAACGCGGGAGATTCTGTGGGCTTCCCATCGGGCCATAACGGTTGAGGATGTTGCAAGGCTGGATTTCATGCCAAGTTTTCGTCGGGATGCATCCTTGGCAATCGGTGGCGGAAACCAGGTCGTTGTCATGATACAACACCAAAACGCAGTCTTGTGTCATCTGCACATCCAATTCCACGGCTTCGGCACCCTCGATCTCCAATGCCTGCTTGATGGAACGGATGGTGTTGGGCGGTATTGAATTGCGAAAAGTTTCAAATCCCGCACCGCCATGACCCGTGATCAGGATTTCAGGATTGGGAATTTCCTGAAGCGGACTGCACGCTGCCAAAGTAGCCATTGCAAGGATGATGATGTAGTGGATGCTCCGCATGCCTAAAATTGATAACCTGCCCTAACCCTGACCAATCCGCTGTATCCGGAATAGGACTTGATGTCTCCTCCCTGTACGGCGTGGACCCTTTCCCAATACACGCCATAACCCAATTGCTGAGCCAGAAAAAAACCATTCCAAAAATCAAAACGAAGTCCATAGCCCAAATGGAGGGAGTGAAGCTGATCTTTTCCTGCCAGGGGTTGAAATTGATAATCCAAGTTCACGAGGCTACCCAACCATTGCATTTTGGAAAGTATCATCGCATCCAATCCACCGTTGAAACCGATGGGCGAACCTGAGCCCGTGCCCCGTCCCAAGGTGAAGGAAGGACCCGCATAGGCCTGGAAGTCACGCACGCGGACCTGCCCGACCAACGCCAGGTTCCAACCGCCATGTGAGACACCGGCATGCATCCCGATGCCCCATTTCAAGGGTGATTGTGCAGAAATGGGCGGGCCTGCAAACAAGATGAGCATCCCGAGCAGGCTGACCAACCTGCAAGGCTTCAGCCATTCGGCACCCAAAAAGAAAAACCGGTGGCACCTCATCGTGTTTGGATTTTTTTTACCTGATAAGACAATGAGAACGAGCCGGCTTGGACGATGGAAACGCCCGGGCATTGGTCGTAATCGTCGTCGGGACCGGTGGTGGACACCTTGAAATTTCCACCTTCCCCCAGAGACTCGGGATTGGGGAAAGCCTGGGCGATTCCAAGCATGTCGTCAAGGCATCCTTTCAACCCCAAGGGAGTGGAAACCAACAAATGTTTGCGCATCGCTTTTTTGGTTTGTGGCGTGCAGGGGGACGTCGGGTCAAACAACTGGCCGAATGCCCAATCCGTGCCGTCTGCCTCCCATCCGCCACCATAAATCCTGAAGGCCACACCCTCGGGCACATGCACCACCAAGCTTCGGTTCAAGGGCCACCTACGCGTGAAAGATTTGGCCTTGCCCAAATT